>Ga0335076_10001245_pt1 | contig 24617 bp, 24 predicted proteins | sample Lox_Sample_25_FD_206717 | JGI IMG/M metagenome (GOLD analysis project Ga0335076, IMG submission 206717) | Soil microbial communities from Loxahatchee National Wildlife Refuge, Florida, United States - Lox_Sample_2.5 | ecosystem: Environmental > Terrestrial > Soil > Wetlands | place: USA... | reverse complement strand
AAACATCGCGTCCGGGTCCAGTGCCTGGATCCGGTAGCTGATCTCGTCCACCGTCGTATCCGCCATCTCCATCCGCACCATATTGCCGCACCCTTTGCGGCGCCTCCCGGTGTCGGTGCACCGGTAGTAACGGCCTGCTGCCTACCTGCCGGCCCGCTGGCGATGCGAATGGCGAGTCACGTTCAACTCCTGCGAGCATCTGCTCACTGCCCTCGCACAGGAGACCACGGCGGTGACGGGGCAATAGGCTCCCTGTTCTCCCACGCAAGCTTGTCCAGGGTGATCTGCCACGGAGCGTGACTAACCTGGTTGGCGTGACCGCTGTCGACCCGTTCAGAACGAATCGGCGCTCGTGAACCGTCACGCGCAAGCGGTATGGGCGGGTAACGCTCGAAGGGCTGGCTGACACTGGAAGGTGAGGGCCTTTCGCCTCGTCATCGCTCCTGGGAGGATGCCCAATGGCCACCGTCCGCGTCGCGCATGCTGAACCGCTGCCCGGGAAGCTGCCGAACGGGGATCTCCTTACGGCCGGTCATCTGGTCGTGCTCGCTGACGACGCAGGGCACCGTGCGGTGCCGATCTGGCTGCCGGGTGGGACCGAGCCGGGCGTGGACGACCTGGCCCGGCTCGTGGAAATGCGGGACCGGCCGCCCGAGGAGGGCGCGGGCGTCGCCGTACCCTGACGCGCGTGGAAGTCACTGGCCGCTCCGGGGCCAGGCACGTCGCCGCGGGGCTTGGCCTTGGACTGGCCATCGCGGTCGCCGCCGGGGCCCCGATCCGGGTGCTGGACGCGGTCATAGGCCGGCTGGGCGCGCCAGTCGCGGGTGATGATCTGCTCACCCCGTTCCTGGACCGCGTCCCGCCCGCCGTCGCAGAGCGGCCCGTGCCCGGCAGGCGGCCCCGGTATGAGCCGCGCAACATGGACTTCGCCGACGGGCTGGACCGGTGGAACCTTGCCGTGGACCTGGGCGGGTGGAACCTTGAGGTCCCGGACGGCTACGTGGCCAGTGTCGAGAGCCAGTCCGCGACCTTGGCGTCGGCCGCCTCGCGGCCCGCCGGGAGCGCCCTGTTGCTCCAGGAAATCTACGCCGAGGACTACCGGGGCGGGGCGGTGACGTTCAGCGGCGAGATCCGCACCGATGACCTGACCGCGCGGGCGGGGCTGCGGCTGCTGGTCTTCAGCTACCCGCCGGATGGGTGGCGGGGCAGCCCTATCCGTGAGGACCGCGGCCTCGCGGTCTCCGGACGCACCGAATGGACCCGCCATGAGATCACCGCGCTGGTCCCTGGCGACGCCAGCATGATCGTGTTCGGCATCGAGCTCACCGGTCCCGGCCTGGTCGCGCTGCGGAATCCGGCACTGCGCCAAGCCGCGACGTCATGAGTGAAGGGATCTCCGACGGCGACCTCGTCCGGCTCGCTCGCGACGGCGACGCGGTGGCGTTCCGCTTGCTGGTGGAGCGGCACCTGCCGATGGCCCGCGCCCGCGCCCGGCGGCTGTGCGCCAACCCGAGCGACGTGGACGACATCGTCCAGGAGTCGTTCCTGCAGGCGTTCCTGGCACTGGACCGGCTCAGGGACCCGGACCGGTTCCCAGGCTGGCTGGCGGGCATCGTGCTGAACGCCTGCCGTGCGCTGCGGCGAGACCCCCAGGTGGCCCTGCTGCCCGACTGGCCAGAACCGCTCCATCCGGCCGCCACCGGCGGCCAGCCCTCGGCCGAGGACCTGGACCGGGCTGACGCGCTGCGCGCGGCCGTCGCCAGCCTGCCCGCCGGGCAGCGGCAGGCGGTCGCCCTGCACTATTACGCCGACCTGCCGGCCAGCCAGGCCGGCGGGTCGCCCGGCGCGGCCAGGGCCAGCCTGCACAAGGCCCGGCGGCGGCTGCGCGACTACCTCAGCGAGCATCGCCCCGATCTCGCCTCAGGCAGGAGGATCCCCATGACCGCTGTCCGCGTCGCCCGCGTCGAGCGCCGCATCCCGCCCGGCCCGATCCCGGACCGCGACCACACCCACGTCCTGGTGCTGGCTGACGACGCGGGCCACCGGGAGTTGCCCATCTTGCTGCTGTGGCACGACGGCGTCCGGATCTCGGCGGCGTTCGAGCGGGACCCGGAACACGGGAACACCGGAACCATCCGGGACCCCGGAGCGAAGGCCAGCACCGCCGAGGAACTCACCCGCCAGTTGCTGCATGCCGCCGGGGCCAGGATGACAGGCGTGGACATTGACGAACTCGGCCCCGGGGTGCCCGTAGCGCGGATCGGGCTCACCGCCCCGGACGGCAGCGGGAACGTCACGGCACGGCTGCCTGACGGCCTGGCCATCGCCGTCACGGCGGGCACGCCGATCCGGGTAGCCGACGCGGTCATGGACCGGCTGGCGGTGCCAGCCTCACCCGGCACCGTGTCTGGGCTCTCCGCATCGGCACCCGAGCGGGCGGCCAGCGAGCTCAGCCCGCGCAGGCCCCGCTACGAGCCGCGCAACATGACCTTCGCCGAGGGCCTGTCCGGATGGCTGCTTGACGGCAGCTTCCGGGAGCACCCGGAGGACCACTGGAAGGACTACGCGGCGGCCGCTGATAACGGCACGGCCGTGCTGCACGCCTCGACGCCGGATCCGGCGGGCTTCGCTGTCCTCGCCCAGGTCATGTGGGCCGACGACTACCGGGGCAGCGTCGTCAGCTTCCGGGGCCGACTCCGCAAGGGCGGTGACGCGGGCCTCGCCGGGCTGTTCGTGCGGGTCGAGACCGAGTCCGGACCAGGCCTGAGCAACCCGCTGAACCTGGACGACGCGCTCGCTGACGCTGGCACCGCCAGCAGCACCGCTGCCGCCGCCCCGGACTGGGTCCAGCATGAGGTGACCGCCCACGTTCCCGGCGACTGCCGCATCGTCATGTTCGGCATATTCCTGGCTGGCAGCGGGCGGATCGAGCTACGCGAGCCGGAACTGGCCCGGGGCACATAGCCACGCCGCACGGAGCGGCACGAGCCCGAGGGTGAGCCCGTCAAGGCGCAGCTCAACACGGACCGGCCTTCGCCATGCCCGCCACCATCGGCTTCGGCGAGCAGATCGGCCGCAGCCGTGAGACTCAGCCCACCGCCAGCCCGGACAGGTTGCTTCAAGTCGTTAACTGTCCATGATCGCGGCCTCCCAGGGTTGGCCGCCGACGGGGACGCTGACGGTGACATCAGGAGATCGGCGCATCGCGGGCCGCACCAGCCCGGCCCAGGCACAGCCAAACGCCGGATGAGGGAAGTGACAACTTCCCTGCACCAGGGACCGGACATTCAGGCTCTCCAGATGACAAGAAGCCTGCGCTCAGACGACATCATCGGCGAATCCCTACAGCTGGCTGCTACAGTGATCCTCTCCCAGTCCGCACGACGGAGCCGGGTGCCCGACCTACTGCTTTGCAGCTCAGGACGCTTAATCCGCGGGTTCGGGGTTCGAGTACCTGGCGGCGCACCCGTCCTGACCTGGTGTTATACCTAATTTGATAGGCCTCGTGAAGGCCGTTTCCGGACCATGTTTGCTCCACGTTTGCTCGTCAGTCCGGACCTAGTCGCTGGGGCCGCGTTTGCCGGCCTCGCTCCCGCCCCGTTCCGCCTGCCTGGCGTGCCGTCCCGGCGGCACATCCGCTCCCGAGCGGCCCCTGCCGATGATATTACACAGCGTGACATCTACCGGATTGCGCAGCTAAACGGCTGACACCCTGTGGGGCTCGGAAACACGATTCGGGGTGCCCTGTGGCAGTTAGGCGGCGACGTAGTACTCGTGGGTGAGTCCGCCGAGGACCTGCTTCCGGCGGATCCGGACCTCGGCGAGGTTGACCGGTTCAGGCGGATGGGTGTCAGCTTGCGCTGGGTTAAGTTGGCCGAGCGAACGGTGCGGCCGGGCATCGTTATAGTGCAGTAGGTATTCGGTCAGTACCTGTCGCAGGTGGTGCTCGTTGACGATCAGCATCCGGTCCAAGAGCTCCCGGCGCAGGGTGCCGATGATCCTCTCGCAGATCGCGTTCGCTCGGGGCGCCTGCGGCGGGCTGGCCACGATCCTGATGCCCTCACCGGTGAAGACGGTGTCGAAAGAGCTGGTGAACTGGCCCGCGCGGTCCCTGATCAGGAACTTGACCGTAGTCGCGCGCTGGCCCAGGTCCATCAGGAAGCTGCGGGCTGCCTGCACTGTCCAGGCGCCATCTGGGTAGGCGGTGATGCCGGCCAGGTGAACACGGCGGGTGCCGTGCTCGATGACGACCAGCGCGTAGAGACGACGCAGCAGCACCGTGTCCACGTGGATGAAGTCGACGGCGATGATGCCGCGGGCCTGGGATGTCAGGAACTGCCTCCAGGTCGGGCCGGCCCGGCGGGGCGCGGGACCGACCGATCCCGGCGTCATGCAGGATCTGCCACACCGTGGAGAGCGCGATCCGGTGGCCGAGCTTAACGAGCTCGCCCTGCACCCGCCGGTGCCCCCAGGTGGGATTGTCCGTGGCGATGCGGATCACGAGCTTGCGGATCGCGGCTGCCGTGGGCGGCCGTCCGGGACGCCGCCGGCTGGCATAGTCCCATTTACGTGCGACCTGCCGCCGGTGCCAGGCGAGCAGCGTCGCCGGGGTCACGGCGAACGCCTCTCCCCAGCGACGCCGGGGAACCAATCTCGACAGCGCCGCGAGCCACAGCCGATCGCCCGGCTGGTAGCGGACCCGGCCGACCTGACGGCGCAAGACCGCGTTCTCGTGCCGCAGCACCAGCAGCTCGGCATCCTTGGACGCCTCCCGCCGGCCCCGCACCATCAGGCAGTCGAGCAGGCAACGCGCAAGGAGGTAGACGACCGAGAAGATCACCCAGCGATGATCTCCAACCCGACAGGCCATCGACGCGAGATCGAGTAATCGAGCCCCACAGGTTCGAGCACGCCCGCGACGCACGACCGTGCCGATTCGTCGGAGGTGACATCCAGTGGCAGCATCACCACGTCGCCAGGCTCCTCCTGCCCGGGTTTGCGACGTGCCGAAGAGCCGTGCGCGGCGAGCAGCCGGGCCGTGGCCAGGCCGATCCCATGGGACGCGCCAGTCACCAGCACGACCGACCGCTCGGGTGCCGGCCCGGGACCGTCCAGCCTGCCCGGCAGGAACGGCAGGCGGCGGTCAGGCCCGGGTGGCCGGGACACCCAGCTCGCCTCGGCTGAGTGCGCGGAAGCCGGTGATGGCACTGGCGGTGAGGATGGCGGCGGTGGTGAGGCCGGCCGCGGCGGTCAGGGTGCTGCCGGTGAGGGCGAGCGCGAGGCCGCTGGGGACGGCGATCAGCAGGATGCCCGCGGTCAGGTGGCCGGGGGTGCGGAGCCTGGCCCACAGCCACAGCAGCAGCGCGCCGATGGTGGCCGCCACGGTGGTCACGGTCAGGTCGGGGCGCGATGCGGCGGCGACCGCGACGGGCAGCACGCCGCTGACGGCGAGCTGCGCGGCGGTGGCGATCGTGATGGCCCGCTCCAGCCGCCGTGCGGATGGGCCGCGTGGTCGCGGGCCCAGGCCGCGGGTGGCGGCGGCGCCCCAGGCGGCCACGGCGACCGCCCCGGCGGCCAGCACGACCGCGATGGGCAGCCTCCCGGGCCATCCGGTCGCCAGCGTGCCGCGGGCGAACCACAAGGCGGCGAAGGCGAGCTGGATAAGGGACCCGATCCTGGCCACGCGCCGCCGCCACGCGGCGCGTGCGGCCGGGTCAGGGCCTGCCGGGCCGGGGCCGGCCTGTGCGGTGGGGGTGAGGGTTTCCATGACGGCCATTTCCTTCAGGCTGCCGCACGGGCCTGGTCACGCCACCAGGACAAGGTGGCCGAGAGCGCTTCTTCGACCGGGGTGGGCGCGGCGCCGAAAGTGGCCTGGAACGCGGTGGAATCCACCACGAACGGCGCCGTGAACTGGTAGGCCACCTCGGGAAGCTCGCGCAGGAACGGGACGGCGAGCCCGCCGGCCCGGATCAGCCACGGCGGGACTGGCCGCAGCCTGGGCGGCGGGGCTCCGGCGATGCGGGCGAGTGCAGTGTAGATGTCCCGCTGGCTGAGCGGCGGCCCGGTCGGGACATGCCAGGGACGTCCCCAGGCCCGCTCGTCCGCGCCGAGGGTGACCAGCGCGGCCGCGATGTCGGGCAGGTACGTCCAGCTGTGCAGGACATCAGGGTTGCCGAGCACGCTGATGGCACGCCCGGCGAGCAGCCTGGGGATGGACCGCTCGCCGATGGGGCTCTGGGCGCGGACGAACGGGCCGAAGAAGTCCGAGGCGCGGGCCTCGGTCACCCTGGCCCGCCCGGCCTGGTGGGCGGCCAGCGCCTGGGCCCAGACCGCTGCGCGGGTCCTTCCCTTGGGCCCGGCCGCAGCCGGGGGGTCATCTTCGGTCATGGGATGGCCGACCGGCCCGTAGCCGTACAGGTTGCTCATGGTGACCAGCACCGCGCCGGTGCGTTCGGCCGCGGCGAGCAGCGAGGCGGCCAGCGGCGGCCAGTCTTGCGGCCAGCGGTGGTACGGGGGGCTGGCGCAGTTGTACAGCACTTCGGCGCCGCCGGCCAGGGCGGTCAGCTGGCCAGCGTCGGCGGCGTCGGCGGCGATGTTCTCGATCCCCCGGGCGGCCGGGCCGGCGCCGGAGCGGGTGATGACGCGTACCCGCTCGCCCCGGCCGGCCAGCAGCAGCGCGGTGGCCGATCCCACCGGTCCTGCCCCGGCGATCACGTGCAAAGTCATGACTCCTCCTTCTTGTCGTTCTGGCCGGCCGGGGGCAGCGGGCGCTGCCCTGCGGCACCGGCCAGGTACGGGCCGAGCACCACCGACACAAGATCGGCGCCCCGGGCGACCTGCGCGGGATCGTGCGGGTTCCCGGTGATCTCCAGGAACGGCAGCCAGCCGGTGCCGATCAGCCAGATGGCCACGGCCAGGTCGGTGATCGTCGCCGGCGGCGGCGGTGGCGCCAGCGCACCGCTGGCCGCCAGCTGCTCGCCGAACGCCACCCACTGCGCCAGCCTGCGCTGATACGCGGCCCGGTGGCTGGCGGCCAGCCGGGCGTCGGCGCGCAGCAGCGCGATGAGTTCCCGCTCCAGGAACCGGTACTCCCAGGCCAGCCCCATCGCGTGAGTCAGGTTCTCCCGCAGCCGGGCCAGGCTGGCGTCCTGCCCGCCGGTGTTCCACAGATCCTCGTGGGCGGCGGCGTAGCGCTCATGCAGCGCACGGATGATCTCCAGCTTGCCCGCGTAGTGGTAGTAGAGGTTGCCCGGGCTCAGCCCCGCCGCCGCCGCGACGTGGTTGGTGCTCACCGCCGCGGTGCCGCGCTCGTTGAACAGCGCCAGCGCGGCGTCGAGGATCCTGGCGCGGGTCTGCTCAGTCTTCGCCCTGCGCCCGGCCCCCGGGGCCCGGCTGGCCGCTCCTTCTCTAGTGCTCATACTCTAATTAGAGCACCAGCTCTAAGAAATGCTAGGGGACTAAGGTCCCGGCCCCGAGGTACTTCGGGTCTGCCCGGGCGGGTACTTCGGCCCTGCCCGGCTCCCCGGCCCGGGTTCACCATGACTAGCTGGGCAGATCCGGCCCGGGCGCCTGCTGTAGCTGGCCGCCGGGGGTGAAGGAGGACCGGTGCGCAGGAGGCAAGCCGCCCTGGCCGGCGGAGCGCTGGCCGTGACCGTGTACGACTGGCTGGCACGCCCGTGGATGCTCGACTGGGGAGCGACCAGAGCCGAGCGCCACGTCAGCCTGCCGGGCGACGGCCTGGCCGAGGACATGATGACCCACCACACCCGGGCGGTGACGATCAATGCCGCCCCCGGGGACGTCTGGCCTTGGCTGGTGCAGATCGGGGACCGCCGGGCCGGCTTCTACAGCTACGACTGGATCGAGCAGTACCTGTTTCCCGGCACGGTCCACCGGGTGGACGGACGGCACTCAGCGACCAGGATCCATCCCGAGCTGCAGCACGTTCAGGTCGGGGACCGGATCGACACTGGCTCTGTCGGCCGCCTGCGGATCGGCAGCCCCGTCACCATCTGCGAGCCTGGCCGCGCCCTGGTCATCGGCTCCTGGGCGTTCATCCTCCGGCCGCTGCCCGGCGAGCGCACGCGGCTGCTCGTGCGAGAGCGTGACCGGGGCTGGCTCCGGCCACTCGCGCCACGCCGGATCGGCACCCTGCGGGCCGCCGGCGGCCTCATCGACTACCTGGCTGGGGAACCGCTGCACTTCGCCATGGTGCGCAAGATGATGCTCGGGATCAAGGAACGGGCCGAACGAGAGGCGGGGCGCAGCCGCAGAGCAGCCCGCGCGCCGCAGGACCGCCCCAGCCAGCAAAACCAGGAAGGTGACAGCGACGCCGAGACGGCGACGTTCCCTCATCACTGAGCCAGGCCAGGACGCTCAACCGAAATACGGCGGACGGCCTGGTCCCGCCATGGCCGCTAGACCGAGACGGGTGTACAGGCTCTCCGTCCCGGCTGGCCCGGGCACGTGCTCCGGTGCGGCCCGGCCGGTCTCACGAACTGGCGGAGGCAACCGGCCTGCTGCGACCGGTGAGCAGGTGCGCGCCGCAACGCACTGCAGCCAGTGATGCGGGAAGCAGGACGGCGCTGCCCAGCCACGCGCGCGCGGGTGGCTTTGCCCGGGACACCGGCCCTGCCGAGTTCACGCCAGGCCCCACAGGGAGTACGGGATGACCACGGTGGGTGCGGTGAGGACGCCGGGGTGTAGCCGCGGTCGACGGCGCTGAGGGCGAACTGGCCGGCACCGTACGCGCCGAAGCCGACAATCGCGGACTGGAAGACCGGGGACTCGCCGCCTGTCTTGGCGCCCCGGGCCGACGCCGCGAGGATGATCAGGCCCATCAGCGAGGATGATCAGGCCCATCAGCGAGGATGATCAGGCCCATCAGCGAGATGGCCGTCCTGGCGTAGGCTGGCGGCACCTCCTGGCGGGGCCAGACACGGCCCGGCAGTGGCTTGCCACCCTGCTGCTGCGCATTCTCCTTCGACCAGCGGGACATCGTGAATCACTCCTCGATGTCGTTGGCCAGCCAGGCCAGGAACAGTCCCCAGGTCCCTGTCTTGCGCATCGCTATCACCAGCTCGGTAAATTACGTTCTGTAACAGAATAACAGTCGCATGAACACCGGACGCGAGAGCGGTACCGCCCACAGCAGGGGGAAGCCGCGCAGCGCCGACGCCGATCAGTCCATCGTCACCGCCGCGGTTGACCTGCTGGCCGAGCGGGATACGCGGCCCTGACGATCGAGGCGGTCGTTGCGGCCCAGGGACACGGTGATCAACGAGATGATCGCTCGCGGCAGGCAGCAGGGAAGGCTGCGCCAGGACATCACCGCGCACGTGATCCGCGACCTGGTGTTCGGGCCGCTCATCTACCACTGGCTCATCACGGGCAGCCTCGACCAGGCCACCGCGGAAGCCCTCGCCGCAGCCTCCTGCCAGGCCATCAGCACCACACGGTGAGCCGCGCAAACGGCCCGGTACGGAGGTGATCTTCATGCCGGACGCCCTGGGAGGGGGGCAAAGGACCCTATCTTCGCGCGGTGATCCAGGGCTACCTTGCCAGCGTGAAGGTTCTTATCGTCGGCACCGGCGTGATCGGGACGATCTATGGCTGGGCGCTGGCAGAGGCCGGCGTCGAGGTGACGCATGTCGTGCGTAGCAGCGGGCGTCCCTCCGCTGGTGCCGTCTGCCTCGATCTTCTCGACCACCGCCATGGCCATCCCCGGCACCAGCAGGTTCGCTACACGCCCGCCGTGGTGGACGCCGTCACCCCCGGGGACGGCTACGAGCTCGTCGTGGTCGCGACCAAGCACTACCAGGCAGCCGCAGCAGTCCGGGACTACCGGGACGGGGCGCCAGACGCCACGTTCCTGATGTTCACCGCCAACTGGGACGGCCCGGCCGCCATCGACGAACTGCTGCCCAGAAGCCGGTACCTGTGGGGATACGCTGCCGCCAGCGGTGGCCGGACACCCGATGCGATCGTCGCCAATCTGCGTCCGGACGTCCGGCTCGGAGCCCTCGAAGGCTCGGATCCAGGAGCCCTGGAGTCGGTCGTGTCGCTGTTCGGCCGCGCCGGCCTCGCCGCGGACCTCAAGGGGGACATCATCGAATGGCTCTGGGTGCACCATGCCATCAACGCCGGGACGATCGGCACCGCCCTCTGCGCCGGCGGGCTCACGGCGGCAACCCGCAGCCCTTCCCTGCTGATGCGCGGGGTGCGGGCGACTCGTGAAGCTCTCACCGTCGTCGCCGCCCGGGGCGTGGACATCACCCGCTATCCGGATACCCGGCCGTTCACGAAGATGCCGGCGTGCGTGACTGCCGCTCTTTACGCCTACACGGTGCGGGCGACGGGGGTCGGCAGGCGGCTGACGCGGGCCGGGCACTTCGCCGATAACCCTCATGAGATGAAGCAGTACTACTTCGATGTATTCGAGACCGGGAAGGAGCTCAGCGTCCCGATGCCGTACCTCACCGCCATGCGGGAGGCGATCGAGGCATACCCGGAATAGCCCGGAGGCGCAAATGTTCTACGCGCCCGCTTTCGGGTCCGGCGCGGGCGGCTGCCAGCAGCAGCCTGCCGATGATCGGGCCGAACGCTGTCACGCGCGCACCGTGAGCGTCAGTGCGAGAAGGATGGCCGGGGTCAGCGGAACGTGCGGATGATGATCGCGTCGAGGGGCAGGTCGGGCAGTAGCTTGCGGGCTCGCACGATGGTCCCGGCACCACGGCCGGCGGGGTAGCGGGTCCTGGGCCTCGCGGCGGTCACGATCTTCCTGGCAGCCACGGCCGGGTCCGATCCCCGGCCTGGTGACTCCGCGGCCTGGAGGACCCGTGCCACGCGGCCGCCTGGCCAGCGTTTCCGCCGCCGGCCGAGGTCTTGGCCAGGTTCTCGCGGGCGATGGCGGTCCGCTCGGTGCGGACCGGGCCGGGCTCGATGATCACGACGCAGGTCCCGAACGGGCGCAGCTCGATCCGCAGGCTGTCGCTGACTCCTCGGCCGCGAATTTCGTCGCGTGGTACCAGCCGCCGAGCAGCTCAGACCGGGGCCCGGGGACCCCCGGCGCGGGACGTCCGGCACTGGTGGCCGCGCGGTTTGCCCTGCGAGGGTGAAATGACGGTTGGCGCTGGACGCGGTTTATACCGGGTTCCTGGCGGGACGGAGGGACGAGTCGGTGGTCATCGCGATCTGTTACGTGCTTGGCGTGGGCGCGGGTACGGTCGCCGGGGTGGCGAGGAGCTCGGGGCCGACGGGGTTTGCCAGCGAGATGCTCCGCTGGGTCTTCCTGGTCAGCGTGGGCGTTCCGCTGGTGATCGCGTTCTTCGGCCACTCTTTCGGCGGCCAGACCGCCGCGCGGCGCCTGGGATGGCCGGCTGGGAACCCGTTCCAGACGGAGCTTGGGATCTGGGACGGGGCCGGCGGGGTGGTCGCGATCGTCGCGTTCTGGTGCCATGGCGGCTTCTGGCTTGCCCTGGTGATCCTGAACGCTATTTTCTGGACTGGTACGGGGATCGTGCACGTCCGGGAGATCGTGCGCCGCCGGAATGTCCGGGCCGACAACGTCCTGCCCGCCATTGTCAATTTCCTGGTCCCGGCGACACTCATCGTGCTGTACGCGCTGGCGGCCTGAACCGGGGGAATTATCACCACGGGCCTCAGGGCGCTGCCCGCCAGGCTCTCAAAGGGAGGGAACGACGGTGAGGTTCGGTGAATCGCTCACGGCCAGTGACGACACGATTATCGTTTTCGGCCAGGAGATGCGGCTTGAGGTGGCGCAGCCCGACGTGGCGAACGCTGTCGTGCACCGGGCAGGCGGCACGCTCGTCATCATCGACACCGGCGCGACCGCCGCCTTCCGGCAACCGCTGCTCGAGGCTGCGAGGCGGCTCGCGCCGTGGTCATCGATCCTGCTGCTGACCACACACGGGCATCTCGACCATGTCGGCAACAACGACCTGATCGACCAGCTTGCCGCCCGCGCCGGCGTCCGCGATGTGCGCCACTTCGTGCCTGCCCGCGACGCCGGGCAGCTCGCTGATCCGGGCGCCTACTGGAGAGCGAATCTGGCGCAGCTGGCGGGCGTGCTGCCAGGTTTCGAAGACCCCGGCCCGGTCGTCGCGGCAGTGCTCGCGATGTTCTCCCCGCAACGGCCGGCCGGCGCGGCGACCCGCACGTTCGAGGAACTCCCGCTCGAGCACCTGCGCATCGGGCCGGTCCATGCCACCGGATGGTCGTTCTGCGGCGGCGCGGTCCAGGTGGTACGCACGCAGGGGCATTGCGCCGGGCAGGTCGTGGTGCACCTGGCGAGCCCCGGCCTGCTGCACCTGTCCGACGAGCCGAACAGCCCGTGCGCGGCCATGCACGACGCGGACCAGGTCAAGATGCTCAGCGCTCTCGGCTGGGCGCTCACCGCGATCCAGAGCGGCGCCGTCGCGCTGATGACCGAGGGCCACGAATTCGACCTCTACCGAAGCGAAGCGGCCGCAGCACGGCTGGCCCGGCTCCTGGACGACGCCGCCCGCCTCGACGCCGCCGTCCAGCCGGCCACTGCCTCCGCACCGACCACAGCGGAATTCAACGCCGCGTTCGGCACGGCAGCCGCCGCGCTGAGCTCGGCATCGGCCAACCCGAACGAGATCTTCGCCGCGCTCGCCGCCCAGGCCAAGCTCCGCGACCTGGGAATGACCGGAGCAGGCTGCGGCCCAGACCGCCGGTGGACCCGCCCGCGACTTCGCTGAGGAAAATCCAGTTGCGCCGCCCGCTCAGTTCCACCCGTACCCCCTGGAAGACGGGGACGCCTCCGGGTCGAGTATCTCTGCCGGAGCCTTGCAGGGACCTCCTGGTCCGCACGCGATGAGGGTGCTCGTTTCTGGCATATCCCATTCCTCCTCACCGGCCCTTCGGGGCCGTCAGCGGGGCCAGGCCTGCCGGCGGAGGTTCCTGCCATGCAGGAACCCTGCCAGGAGGAAAAGCGGCACATGGATCGCGGGCAGGTTATGGGCGAGCCAGCCCGGCAGATAGGTGTCGGTGACCGAGCCCCTGCCGGCACCGAGATGCTCAGCCGCCCCAGTGAGCGGGCAGCGGAAGCCGCTGGCGGCGAAGATCAGGCTCTCGCCGGCGACCACGCCGGCCGCGATGGCGGCCCGGCGGCCGGACCGCCCGGCGAACCCCGAGTAGAGCACATACAGCATGCACGACTCAATGCAGAACCAGGCCACCGTGTGCGCGGCCTTGATCGCCGTGATGGCAGCGTCATGAGACTCTGCCTGGCCGCTGTCACGCGGCACGCGGCCTTCCGCCCGCCGTGGCTGGATCTGGTTCATCGCGGACGGCCGGACGTAGTCCAGGCGGGCGCCGCAGGGTGCGACAGCGCGGCCGGCGCCAGGTTGTAGGTGAGGTCGCCGGGGCCGAACGCGAGGTCGGCGTAGGTGAACGGCCCGTCGGGCAGGTGCCAGATGACCTGGCCCCGGGCTGGCAGCGGCCGCCCGTTCACCAGCCGCCATCCGGAACCGGGAGTGCTCCACCGGGCGCGGACCAGCCCGCCGGGCAGCGCCGCGTAGCGGTCCTCCGTGCTGAAATCCACCGGGGCGCCTAGATCATCGAGGTACACCCGGGCGCTGACCCGGTGCCCGGCGTCGCCGAGGGTGACGTCGAAGCAGCGGTCACCCGCGGCCTGCCAGGTGACCGGCAGGGACAGCAGCATGGACGGCGCGAAGATGATGGCGTCGTTGAGGTAGGTGACCAGTTCGCTGACGTCCAGCTCCGGCCCGCTGCCGTCGGCCACCCGCAGCAGGCCGAGCAGGCTGCCGCGCATCCGCCCCTGGCCGTGCAGGTAGGCGTCCCGCGCCAGGACCGGCAGGGCCCCGCCCAGGGCCATCCGGATGTGGAACACCCGGGCGACCTCCAGCCCGCAGTTGTACTGCCAGCTCTCGCAACGGCTCCACCGCTGGCCCGGCCGCAGCCGGAACCGGCCGGAAAAATGCGCCTGGAACGACCAGTCCGCCGGCCGCCCCGCCACGCCCATGTACCGCAGGTACCGCTGCACGACCTCGGGCAGCCCCGCCAGATCGGCCGCGCTGATCGGGCTACCAGCCGCTGGCCCCGCGGGCAGTCCCTGGCCCGCCACATCCGCGCCCATCCTCAGCCGCAGCCGCTCACCGGCCCGGCGGCCAAGTGCAACCATGACTTGTGACCTCCTTGTGTCCGGCCAGCTACAGGCTCGGCGGCGCAAGCTGCTGCGTGGCAGGGCCATACGTCACCTCCTCAGGCCCCAGTGCGCGAAGACCGCCAGCCAGCGCCGCGTTCGACGCGCAGTGCCCGTTTGGAGCGAGAGGTCATCCGACCATGTGGCGGAAGCACCGGAAGAACGTGCCTTTCGCTACTGCCGCGACTGCCGGGCCGGCGGTTACCTGAGATCGGAGCCAGGGTGCGGCCCCAGTGATCAGGGAGGCCATCATGGACCAGATCCAGCCACCGATAGGCCGCTTGCCCGGCGCGGGACAGCCCGCCGGGGGGCGTTCGGCGTGGCGACACGCCGCGGCGCTGGCCACGGCCGTGGTGATCGGCGTCCACGGGCTGCTGCACCTGATGGGCGTGGCGCTGCTGTGGAAGCTCGGCCAGCCAGGCCAGCTCCGCTACGCCGACGCCGTGCCCGCACCTGGCAGTGCCGACGGGTACCTCGTCGGCGGGCTGTGGCTCGTCGCCGCGCTGCTGTTCGTCGCGGCGGCGATCCTGCTGGCCGCCGGGCGGGGCGCCTGGCGCGTAGCCGCGCTCGCCGGCGTGGCCGTCTCCGCGTCGGTGATTGGCCTGGCACCCGCCGCGGCGGCCGACGGGCTGGTCGTTGACGGGTTCATCCTCCTGCTGGCCGCTGACAGCTGGGCGCGTGCCCGCACAGCCCTCGGTGATCACCCTGCCCCTTCTGGCGAAGAGACGATGGGCGGTGATTAGTACCGCCCGGGCGGATGGGGCTGGTGGTACGTCGCGGCGGCCGGATCGCATTCCAGAATGTCCCCCTGGACCGTCGCCGGGTGTCACCGATCTCGGCCTCATGACCGCCCAGAACCGGCACGGCAAGATCCGCGTTGCCGTCGAGCACGCTATCGCTCAGCTGAAAGCCTGGCGGATACTGTCTGGAGAAGGCGGTGTGGACGCGCATAATTCTGATGGCCGCCAGCCGGAGAACGGCCCGCCAGGGCTGTGGCAAAGTTAAATGATCATGGTGGTGCGCTGCTGACCTGGGGACTGGCGTTTTGCTGCAGCCAGGCGCACCCCCTGACGGCCCCAAGCGCCACTCGTTGCCGTTGCTGCTGCCCGCGACCTCGCGCACCAGAACACGGAACTCTGAGAGGAGCGTGCGGAGCTACGCGGCATGCACCGGGGAAAGATACGGCGGCGGATCGCCGGACGCTGGCAGCCGAGTTCATGACGTTCCTGCGATCGCCTCGAACTCGTGACGCGCTCCGCAGATACGGATGGCTGTAGCGTGTATCGGCCTCTACCTGCCACGGTGCGGGCCGTGGCCGATCGCGAGGGCGACCGCTCCGGCAGCCGCCACGCCCTTCACCCACCGTCTCGGGTTGCGGACGTCGGGCCGTTTCCGGAACGACATCAGGTCCACCAGGAGCCGCGTGGCAGCCACCCCGTCTTCAGGTCCTCCGCTGAACACCACCCGAACGCTCTTGCCGAACTCGGCGAGTTCGACCCGGAACACCCGCGGGTCGTCGGGATCGTCGGGGTGCAGGCGCAGACCGCGTCGCATCGCGGGGACCGGGGTCAGCGGCTTCAGCATCAGGTGGCCGCCGTGAACCGTGACCTCGGCTCCGGCACCCATCAGAGCTCTGACCATCAAGTTCGTGACCGGACCGGGATCGGGGCTATACCACCCGCAGAGCTTGCCCCAGCCCTCGGGCCGGGGCGGGATGTCGGCGCGGATCGCCTCATCGGGAAGGCCGAGCAGGCGGCGGAGCAGCGCCGATGCAAGCGGCTCCGCCGCGCCGCGACCATTGAGACCTCCCGTGTTGCTGAACACGACGACCGCGATTCCATCATCGGGAGCCAGCACCATCGCGGACAGGAAGCCGGGCACGATGCCGGCCTTACCGACTGTCCTGTGACCGTCCTGCTCACCGGGCTCGAATCCCAGGCCCATGCCCGGCAGCCGGGGGTCAGGCTGGAAGTGCGGTTGGAACATGGACGCCATGGTGCCGGGCTTGAGCACCGAGGTGTGCTCGCCGGCGCCCATGCGCAGCAGCGCGGCGACATACCGGGCCATATCTGTGGTGGTGGAGTACATTGCGCCCGCGCCCGCGGTGGGGACTTCGCCGTCGGCGGCCGGCTTGAGGCCACGCGAGCGCAGCACGTACCCGGTGGCCAGATGGGGGCGGACCCGCTCGGACCGGATGAGGTCGGTGTGTTCCATCCCCAACGGCCCGAAGATGTGGTCACGCAGATAGTGATCGAGGGGCTGGCCGCTCACATCCTCGACGATCTGGCCTAGCGCGGCGAACCCGTGGTTGCTGTACACCCACTTGGTCCCCGGCTCGACCTCTACCAGCAGGCCCCTGCGGTAGTAGCCGGCGAGGGACGGCACCGAGCGGCCCGCCCTGACGCCTGAGCCAACGCCCGGCCGGAGCAGGTCCGGGAGCCGCCGCCAGTAGCCGATCCCGGCGGTGTGGGTCAACAGGTGCCGCACGGTGGCCGGCCGGAAACTCGCCTTGGCCGGGATCAGCCGGAAGGAGCGCAGGTAATCGCTGGCGGGCGCGTCAAGGTCCACCAATCCCTGCTCCCACAGCTGCATCACGGCAATCGCGGTGAAGGTCTTGGTGATGGAACCGATCCGGAAGACAGTGTCCTGCGTGATCGGTTCTTCCGACCGATGTCCGCGGCACTGCCATCATAACCTGCTCAGATGCGGGACCCCAACGAATGTGTCGCACACCCCGCCTGGGGGATACTCGGGCCAGCAAGACCGACAAGAGCGCCCGAAGACTGTCGAACTCGTAAAAGGCGGAGGACATGGCAGCCATCCGTGCTAGGCAGGATAATGACGTCACCTGAAGAGTCAGATGCTCCGGCCAGCGACGGGACGCCGTGGCCCAGGCCCGATGCAGATCTGCTCGGCGAGGGTCAGCGCGCCCGCCTGCCCGGCCGCTGCCCTCGCCTGCTGAACCTGGGCCGCCAGCCAGCCGCCGACCGCGGCGTCGGCCTGGTCGGCGTCGATCATCTGCACATGGCGGCGGATCGTCGCCTCGTTCGGCGCGATGTAGCGGCGCTGCACCGGGTGAAACCGGGCACCCAGCCGCGCCAGCGCGTCCTGCGGCAAGTCAGCCGCGAAATCACCCACTGAGCGGAAGCTGCGCCCGGCCCCGGACAATCCGGCCGCGACCACCATGGCCAGCGTCGATGCGATGCTGTGCCGGATGCCGCGGCTTGCGCGCGGGTCGGTGACCTGCTCCAGTGCCTTCAGCAGGCTGGTGCGCCCGCCCGGCAGCGGCAGCATGCCCGGGTCGATGATCACATGGGCCTCCTCGCTCGCAGGTCTGGATTACCCAATCCTGGGCGCGTTGTCTCGCGCTTAATTGATGGAAGGCGTGCCGATTAGCGCATTCAAATGAGCCCGCGTTCTCGGTTCAATTGCCGTATGGAGAATTTTCCGTGTAGTAGAATTTGGTTCCGCGCATCAATGATGCACACGCGGCGATGACGCAGACGCCGCATGCGAAGGTGAACGCGTAATGGAGTCCGGTCGTGAATGATGGGGAGACGAGCTGCGGGAAGAAGCTTCGCCCCGTCAGGTAGGAGACCTTGCCGGGTGGCACGTAGGCGATTGCGGGGCCGAGGAGCGTGCGCATCGGGTTGTATCCCAAGAAGGCGGCGAAAAGCGCGTCGGTCGGCGGCAGGTGGGACACCGCGACCGCGGCGGCCGGGGGCACGCCCTGGGTTATTAGGCCGTGATCCAGGTCGGCGGGAAGCGCCGACGACATTCCAGCGATTATCAGGCTGAAGAAAATTCCGATCGACAGCACCAGCGCGGCGTTCTGAAAAGTCGCGTTCATGCCCGCTCCCGCACCCCGCCAACGCGCTGGAAGGCTGTTCATCACCGCCGCTCTGTTTGGTGAGGCGAATAGTCCCATGGACAAGCCGTTGAGGAGCAGCAGCGACGCGAACAGCGGATAGCCGAAATTCGTCGGCAGCAGCCCCAGCAGCGCGAAGCTCGCCGCCGCCCCGATCATGCCGGCGGTCGCGAAGGGACGCGCGCCGAACCGGTCCGACAGAATGCCGGACGCGGGACCGGCCAGGAGGAATCCGGTCGTCAGCGGCAGCATGTAGATGCCGGCCCACAGCGGCGTGCGGCCGAAGCTGTAGCCGTGCTCGGGTAGCCAGATGCCCTGGAGCCAGATGATCAGCGTGAACATCAGCCCGCCGCGGCCGATCGACGCGAGAAAGCTGGCGGAGCTGCCCGCGGCGAAGGCGCGGATCCGGAACAGTCGCAGGCGGAACATCGGCGAGGTGACCTTCGTCTCCAGCCAGAGGAAGGCGGCGAGGAATGCCAGGCCCCCGCTCAGCTCACCGATCACTGCGGGGCTGGTCCAGCCCATGCTGTGGCCGCCGTACGGGATGATCCCGTAGGTGATGCCGATCAGCAAAAGGACCAGGCCCGCCGCGAACGTCACGTTGCCCCACCAGTCGATCGTGGCCTGGGTGCGCACGCCGTGCTCGTGCAGGTTGACGTATGACCAGAACGTCCCGAGCACGCCGATGGGCACGGAGACCAGGAACACGTAGTGCCAGCCGGCGTGGCCGAGCACGCCGCCGAGCACGAGCCCGACGAAGGTTCCGCCGAGCGCCGCCACCTGGTTGATGCCGAGCGCCATGCCTCGCTGGTCGGGTGGGAAGGCGTCGGTCAGAATGGCCGAGCTGTTGGCGAACAGCAGCGCGCCGCCGACGCCCTGGAGCATTCGCATGACGATGAGCCAGACCGTGCCGGCGACACCGTGCATCCAGTCGACCGAGAGCATGATCGCGAAGAACGTGAAGACCGCGAACCCCAGGTTGTACATCCTCACACGTCCGAAGATGTCGCCCAGCCGTCCGAAGCTGACCATCAGCACGGCCGTGGAGACCATGAACCCCATCAGCAGCCAGAGGAAGTAGCGGGTGTTCGACGGCGCGAGCGGGTCGAGGCCGACGCCGCGGAAGACGTCGGGAAGCGCGATCAGGATGATCGTCGAATTGATCGCGACCAGGAGCACACCGAGCGTCGTGTTCGACAGTGCCAGCCACTTGCCTCGGTAGGGGTCCGCATCACCGCGTGGCACCGGCGTGCTCGTCTCCGCATACTCCACAGCGCCCTCCCAGCCGCTTCGCGCCCGACGATTAGGGCGAGACCCCTTCGCCGGCGAGCAGCCGCTGCGCGAGCAGGTCACGATGCTCGAACGGGCTGCCGAGGAACTGCTCGGCGGACTTCGCCCGCCGGTAGTACAGGTGCGCGTCGTGCTCCCAGGTGAAGCCGATGCCGCCGTGGATCTGGATGTTCTCCGTCGCCGCGCTGGCGAGCGCGTCGGAGCAGCAGACCTTCGCCAGCGACGCGACCAGCGGCAGCTCGTCCGAGCCGCCGGCCGCCGCCCACGCCGCGTAGTACGCCGCCGACCGCGCCGACTCGACCTCGAGCAGCATGTCCGCGCACTTGTGCTTGATCGCCTGGAACGAGCCGATCGGCCGGCCGAACTGCACGCGCAGCTTGGCGTACTCGACGCTCATGTCGAGGCACTTTTGCGCCGCGCCGACCTGCTCGGCCGCGAGCGCGACCACTGCGAGCCGCAGCGTCCGCTCGAGGATGCCGGCGGCCGCGCCCTCGTCCGCGATCAGCCGTGCCGGCGTGCCGGCGAACTCAAGCGCCGCGACCTTGCGGGTCATGTCGAGCGTCTCGAGCTTGCGCCGGGTCAGCCCGCTCGCCGAAGCGCCGGACGCGAACAGCGACGGGCCGCCGTCGGCCTGCGCGACGACGAGGATCAGCGACGCGGTGTGCCCGTCGAGTACGAGCGTCTTGCTGCCGTCGATCGTGTAACCGTCGCCGGACCGCTTCGCCGTCGTGGACAGCGATCCCGTCCCCCATTCGGCCGGGTTCTCCACCCACGCGAGCGTCGCGATGGTCGAGCCGTCGGCGATGCCGGGCAGCAGATCCCTTTTCGCCGCATCGTCACCCGACTGCACGAGCGCGGTGCCGGCGAGGACGACGGTGGAGAAGTACGGCGCGCACAGCAGCGCCCGGCCCATCTCCTCGAGCACGGCGATCTGCTCGATGAAGCCGTAGCCGCTGCCGCCGTACTCCTCCGCCAGCGCAAGGCCTTGCAGGCCGAGCTGCCCGGCCATCTGCTGCCACACCGCCGGGTCGTAGCCCTCGTCGGTTTCCATCAGCCGGCGCACGTCCGCCGACGACGACTTCTGCTCCAGAAACCGCCGGACGCTCTCGCGGAATTCGTCCTGCTCCTCGGTGAACGTCATGGACATGTACGTCTCCTCAGCTGGCCGGCTTCGGCTGCGTACCGGCCGTCAGGTCGCGGAACGGCACGTCACGAAAGATGTCGGGGTCCTTCGGCAAGCCGAGCACGCGCTCGCCGATGATGTTGCGCTGCACCTGGTCAGAGCCGCCGTAGATCGACGGAGCCGGGGCGAAAAGCGACTGCCGCGCGACGCCGCCACCGAGGGGACCATCGGGGCCGGCCAACATCCCGTCACCCCCGGCAATGGTCATCGCAGTCTCTCGCCATTGCCTGGCGATGTGCGAGGCCATGAGCTTGCCCACCGATGCCGCCGCACCGGCGCGCTGACCAGCCTGGGCAGCCTCCCTGGCGCGCAGCCCGTTCCAGCGGTTGAGCTGCGACAGCGTGTAGAGCCGCGCGATCTGCTGGCGAACGTTGCCGTCGCCGTCGCGTCCGCGGGCCTTGGCGAGCAGCAGCAGCAACTGCATGTTCCCGCCCACCATCGCACCCGCACTTGCGGCGGCAATGGTGGTGCTCATCCCCGAGGCGAGGAACTCGCCGACCGGCTGTTCGAGCTGCTGCTGGATCCGGCGGCCGGCCGGAGCGGAGATCGGGAAGCCGAGCCCGGATCCGGCACCGAGGCCCGCCCGCTCGTTCATCAGCGTGGTCATCGCTACGCGCCAGCCGCCGTTGAGATCGCCGATGACGTTCGCGGCCGGCACGCGCGCGCCGGTGAAGAACACCTCGGCGAACTGCGCGTCTCCCGTCATCTGCTTCAACGGCCGGACCTCGACGCCAGGCTGGTCCATCTCGAACGCGAAGCAGGTGAGGCCGCGGTGCTTCGGCACGCCGACGTCGGTGCGGGCCAGCAGCATGCCGAGGTCGGCGCCGTGAGCGCCGGACGTCCACACCTTCTGCCCGTTGACGACACACTCGTCGCCGTCGGGTTCGGCCCGGGTCTGCAGCGAGGCGAGGTCGGAGCCGGCGCCCGGCTCGCTGAACAGCTGGCACCAGGCGTCCGCGCCGGTGAGGATCCGGCGGACGAACCGTTGCTTCTGCTCATCCGTGCCGTGGGCGATGATCGTCGGTGCCGCGAGCATCCGCCCCAGCCCGGCCGGCGGGCCGGGCGCCTTGGCCTTGCGGAACTCGTCGAACGCCACCGCCGCAAGATCGGCTGGCAGGCCCTTGCCGAACCACTGCGCCGGCCACTGCGGCGACGCCCACCCGGAGTCGGCCACCCGCTCCAGCCAGGTCCGCAGCGAGATGTCGCGGTCGAAGTTCTCATCCAGGAACGCGCGGACCTGGCTGCGTACAGCCTCGCCAGTGGTGGGAGCCGATTCACCCGTCGCGGTCATGGCGCGGGACGTCACCGGGTGCCGTCCGGCTGGCGTCCGCCGGCGACCATGGCTCCGACAAGACTGGGATCGAGAGAGGCCGGATCGATGAGCAGCCTGACGACCGCTGCCGGCACCGGGACCAAGGCGGCCGGCAGCCACCATAGGCGTGACGGCTGAGCAACTTCCGGGCGTGCGAGGCTGGCGGCGAGCGCGACCGCGGACAGCACGGTGTCCAGGTGCCTGTGTGCGAACGTTTCCGAGCTCACGGCGAACCCCACGGGCGGAGGACAGCCGCCATCGCCCGTGCCGGGGCATCGATGCCAGTTCGCCCGGTGCCGGTGGTAAGTTCAATGAACCTAATTGATGCCGCCTGGGCCTCGAAATCCGCGCCTTGACGTTGCATATAGGTAAAGCTACTTTAGTGCCGTGGTGGTTGACAAGAGTCTGCCCGGATCGACGCGGGAGCGGACGCTCGACCCGGCCGTGGTGGCGGCCATCCGGCGAGCCGTGACGCGCCTGGCACGTCAGCTCCGCACCCGGCGCGGCGAGCCCGGACTGCCGGCGATCAGCGCCGCCGTCTTGTCGAACCTGCACGCAGGGCCTCGCGCTCCGTCCGTGATCGCCGCTGCCGAGCGCGTTACGGTGCAATCGCTGACGGCCCCGCTTCGGGATCTGCAGACGGCGGGCCTGATCGTGCGCGACACAGACGCCGCCGACGCGCGCCGCAGCATGGTGCGGCTGACTGAGGCCGGCGCCGCCGCCCTGAGGGACGAGGTGCGGCGGCGTGACGAGTGGCTCACGCAGGCCTTGTCGGGTCTTTCTGACCTCGAGGTCGAGGTGCTGCGGCTCGCTGCGCTCGTGATAGAGCGGCTCGCGTGATCGAGACGGCCTCTCCCGTGCGGGCGCCCGCCTGGGTTCGGCACGCGGTCTGGTGGCACGTCTACCCGATCGGGTTCCTCGGCACCGACCCCACGGGTGCCAGAAGCCAGGGCGGCAGGCCGCTGGACAGCATGTGCGCGTGGCTCGACTACGCCGTCGCGCTGGGAGCATCCGGGCTGGCGCTCGGTCCCATCTTCCAGTCCTCGTCGCATGGCTACGACACGATCGATCACTTCATGATCGACGACCGGCTGGGCGGCGAGGAGGCGTTCGGCCGTCTGGTGGCCGGCTGCCGCGAACGCGGGCTGCGGCTGATGCTCGACGGGGTGTTCAACCACGTCGGGCGCGCCTTCCCCCTGTTTCAGCGGGCGGTGCGCGAAGGGCCTGCGTCCGACGCCGCGCGCTGGTTCCACCTGACCTGGCCCGACGGCCGGGACGGGCGGGCGGAGCCGGCATACGCGTCGTTCGAGGGTCACCGCGGACTCGTCGTCCTCAACCACGCCGCTACCGAGGTGCAGGACTACGTCACTGCGGTGATGCAGCACTGGCTGGACCGTGGCGCCGACGGCTGGCGCCTCGACGCCGCCTACGCGGTTCCGGCCGGCTTCTGGTCACAGGTGCTGCCGAAGGTCCGTGCCCGGCACCCGCAGGCGTACCTGGCCGGCGAGGTGATCCACGGCGACTACCGGCAGATCATCGCGGCCACGGGACTGGACTCGGTCACCCAGTACGAGCTCTGGAAAGCCATCTGGAGCTCGCTCAACGACCGCAACTTTTTTGAGCTTGCCTGGGCACTGCGCCGGCACAACGACTTCCAGCTGGGCTTCCGGCCCATCACCTTTGTCGGCAATCACGACGTCACCCGGATCGCGTCCAGGCTGGATGACGATCGGCACCTTGCCCTCGCGCTTGTCGTCCTGTTCACAGCCGGCGGCACGCCCAGCATCTACGCCGGCGACGAGCAGGCGTTCCGCGGCATCAAGGAAGAACGGCCAGGCGGCGATGACCAGATCCGTCCCGCCTTCCCGCCGGGACCCGAGGGTCTCGCGCCGGACGGCTGGCCCGTCTACCGGCTACATCAGCAGCTCATCAGCTTCCGCCGGGGTCACCCGTGGCTACATGACGCCACCACGACAGTGGCTGGCCTCAGCAACCACTTCCTTGCCTACCGGGCGGCCGCGGGCGACCAGGCCATCGTCGCAGCTCTCAACGTCGGCGACCAGCCGCGCACTGTGCAGCTCGACGCGCCGCTTGGCAACCGCTTGCGCGCATCTTCGCCCCCTGCCGACCCGGCGGTGCTGGAGGTGCCGTGTCACGGGTGGGAGGTCGCGTTCTAGATGTCGCGTACGATCTGGACGGAGCAGGACGGCGTCGCAGCAGCAGCCGGCGGCGATCACGTCGCAACCGTGGAGCTGCGCCGGCCGCCGGGCAACTTCTTCGACGTTGCGATGATCCGTCGTATCGCGGACCTGTACGACGCGCTCGCCGCGGAGCGTGACGTGCGCGTGATCGTGCTCTGCGCAAGCGGCAAGCACTTCTGCGCCGGCGCCGACTTCAGCGCCGGGAGCGACTTCAGCGCCGGGAGCGGCGCGGCCGGCGGTCCGGGTGAGCTCTACCGCGAGGCGGTCAGGCTGTTCGCGGCCGAGTTGCCGGTTGTCGCGGCGGTGCAGGGCGCCGCGATCGGCGGCGGCCTCGGCCTCGCGTGCTCGGCCGACTTCCGGGTCGCGGCGCCGCAGGCACGGTTCGCGGCCAACTTCGCGCGGCTCGGGTTCCACCACGGCTTCGCGCTGACCGCGACCCTGCCGGCGATCGTCGGGCAGCAGCATGCGCTGGACCTGCTCTACACCGGGCGCCGCATCGACGGAAACGAGGCGCACCGGCTCGGCCTCGCCGACCAGCTCGCCAGCGCAAGCGA
>Ga0335076_10001244_pt1 | contig 24617 bp, 29 predicted proteins | sample Lox_Sample_25_FD_206717 | JGI IMG/M metagenome (GOLD analysis project Ga0335076, IMG submission 206717) | Soil microbial communities from Loxahatchee National Wildlife Refuge, Florida, United States - Lox_Sample_2.5 | ecosystem: Environmental > Terrestrial > Soil > Wetlands | place: USA... | reverse complement strand
GCGCGGTGATGGCCGGCGCGATCGGCAACTTCGCCACGATGGCGTCGACCTACATCGCCGAGAGCGGGGTGACCCCGGAGCAGGCGGCCAAGGTGGCGGTCAAGGCGCGCCGGAACGCCTGCCTGAACCCGCACGCGCACCTGAAGCTCCCGAACATCACGATCGAGGAGGTGCTCGAGTCCGAGTTGCTCGCCTACCCGATCCACCGCCTCGACTTCTGCCCGTCCTCGGACGGCGCGTGTGCGATCGTCATGGCCGCCGAGTCGGTCGCCGGCGACCACGCCGAGCACCCGGCTTGGGTTCACGGGGTGGCGACCGCGCACGACCAGCAGTACATGGGCGACAGCCCCAAGCGACTCGCGGTGATGCGCTCGCTCCAGGCGGCCACCAGGAAGGCCTACAAGCTCGCCGGGATCAGCGATCCCCGGCAAGACTTTGACGTGGCCGAGCTGTACGAGCCCGCCTCGTACGCCGAGCTCGCCTGGTACGAGAACGTCGGCTTCTGCCCGATGGGCGACGGCGGCAAGCTGATCGACGAGGGGGCGACGCTGATCGACGGCGACATTCCGGTCAACCCATCGGGCGGCGTGCTCTCGACCAACCCGGTCGGGGCCACCGCGATGATCCGCGTCGCCGAGGCAGCCAATCAGGTCATGGGCGAGGCCGGCGAGCACCAGATCCCGAATGTCACGCGCGCGCTCGCGACCGGCTACGGCGGCAACGCGTGGACCGACGTAATGATCCTCTCGAGAGAGCTCCCGGCGACCGCGGAGGTACACGCCTGATGAGCGCGCAGCAGGCCGAGGCATTCAACAAAGAGCAGGCGATCCGGATCGAGCAGCAGATCACGCTCCAGTACCGCTTCGCCGCCGGGCACCACGCCACCAAGTTCTTCACCGCGCTGCGCGACGAGGGCAAGATCCTCGCCACGCGCGACGCGCAGGGCAACGTGATGGTCCCGCCCCGCCCCGTGTGCGGGCTGTCGGGACTGCCGATGACCGAGTGGGTCGAGGTGGGGCCCGACGGCGTGCTCGCCGGTTGCACGATCGTGTACGTCCCGTTCATCGACCCGATGACCGGCGTTCAGCGACCGGTCCCGTACGGGTTCGGGCTCGTCCGGTTCACCGGCGCCGACACCTCGATCTACCACCTGCTCGACGCCACCGAGCCCGAGCAGATCGGCGTCGGCAAGCGCGTCGAGGCCGTGTTCAAGCCGCGCGAGGAGCGAACCGGCAGCCTCGCGGACATCAAGCACTTCCGGATCGTCGACTGATGAGCGAGCTCGTCTTCGATCAGAAGATCGATCTGCCGTACGTCTACACGGCCGGCGCGGTGCAGCGAGACGCGTTGAACGGGCTGCGCGAGGGTCAGCTGATCGCGTCCCAGGGACATGGGTACGTGTCGGTCCCGGCTTCTCCGTTCGCGCCCGACGGCACTCATCTAAATGACACGCGAGAGATCACGCCCGAGGGCACGCTCGAGGCCTGTACCGTGGCGCATCATCTTCCGGGCTCGCCGGCGTTCGGGCTGATCCGCATCGACGGGGCGAGCCACGGGCTCCTACACCACCTCGGCGACGGAGCCGAGACCCTTGGTCCGGGCGCGCGGGTGCGCGCGGTCTGGCGCGATGAGCGGACCGGCTCGATCACCGACATCGCTTACTTCGCTCCCGCGCCCGAGACCGTCAGGTGAGCGCCGGCGCAAACGGTCACGGGGTGCGCGGGTTCGCGCACGTGGGGATCATCGTCCCGGAGCTCGAGTCCGCGGCCGAGCTGTTTCGCGACCGCCTCGGCGCCGAAGTCCAAGGGCCTGATCCGGAACCCGAGCTGGGGCTGAACATCCTGTGGGTACGCGTAGGCGGCGTGCTGCTCGAGTTTGTCGCGCCGGCGCGCGAGGACTCCCGCGCCGCGGCTGCTGTCGCCCGCGGCGAGACCGGCGTCCACCATGTCGCGATCGAGGTCGAGGGGCTTGACTCGCTGCTCGCGGAGCTGAGCGCGGCCGGCGTCCCGGTGCGCGACACCACGCCTCGCAAGGGATCGCACGGCAGCCGCATCTCGTTCCTCGATCCCGCCGCCAGCGGCGGCGCGCTGATCGAGCTCATGGAGCACCCGGAATGACCCGTACCGAGGAGACCGAAAATGCCTGAGTTGCGATTCGATCACGTGGCGATGCTCGTCGAGGACCTCGACGCATCGGTTGAGAAATGGCGCACGTTGTTGGAGGTGCTCGATCCCGAGCAGGCCGGCGAGGTCGTGTGGGGCGAGGGCGAGGAGAACGGCGAGAAGATGCGCTGGGCGACGTTCGTCAAGCCCGGCGGCACCGCGATTCAGCTGTTCGCGCCCGCCGGCGACGGCTTCCTCAAGAAGGTGCTGGCCAAGCGGGGCGAGATCGTCCACCACGTTGCGTTCCTGTCGAGCGACGTCGATACGACCGTCGACGAACTGCGCGCCAAGGGGTTCCCGATCCTTCAGGACGAGCAGACCGGACCCGACAGCTACCCGTGGCTGCGCTGGAACTTCGTCCCCAACGACTGGTCGGGCGGCGTGCTCGTCGAGGTCGCCCAGCGCTACGAGGTGCAGGACGGCAAATGGGCGCCCGTCGAGGGCGACCCTCAGTAACTCACGCGCCGCCGGCAAGCCACCGGCGGATTCCGTTGTCATCGTCGATCGAGCGCGCGAGCCCGCGGGACTCGAGGTGCTCGAGAACCGACAGCGACTCCGCCATGCTCCGCTGCCACCAGCCGGCGTCGGCGTCGACCGGGGTCATCGTCGCGGCGACATCCCAGCCGCTCAGCGGCGACTTGCCGATCGCCGAGGTCACCGACTCGAGCTTGGCGAGCGCCTTCCCTCGGCACTGCCCGAGGAAAGCGGCGCCGTCGCCGATCGGCCGCCCATGGCCGGCGAGCACGACTTCGGGCTCGAGCCCGATCGCCCGCTCGAGCGATGCCAGCTGGTCCGCGTGCGGGTCGGGCCGGGTTCCGTACTCGAGATAGGCGGCGGAACCGGGCAGCGCGAGGTCGGCGCTGATCAGGTGGCGGTTTCGGAGGTTCCAGAGCGCGATCTGATCCGCGCTGTGGCCGGGAACGGGGAAGACCCGCCACGGGCCCGAGAGCGAGTCGATCTCGTCGCCGTCGGCGAGGATCCGGTTGGGCTCGGCCGAGGGATACTCGCTGTCGTCACCCGGGAGGTCGTTGACGAAGCGGTCGAGCGCGGGTGCCGGGACGCCCTCTCTGAGCCCGGACGCGCGCCGCACGTCGAGCGGGATGCTCGGGTCGCGCAGGGTGTCGAGGATTGGATGCGGCGCGGGCCCCATCGCGAGCGTGCATCCGGTGTGCCGGACGATGTCGGCGGCGAGGCCACGGTGGTCGGCGTGCGAGTGCGTGACCACCAGCATCGTCAGGTCCGCGGGGTCGGCCCCGGCGTGACCGAGCGCGACCTTCATCGCCTCCCACCCCGGAGGCAGGCATGAACCGCAGTCCACGAGAATCCAGCCGTCTCGGCCCGCCAACAGGTAGGCGTTGGTGGAGGCCACCGAGACATAGCAGAGCGGAAGCTGGAGCCCCCACACTCCGTCCGAGATCGCATGGGCGCGGGCGTCGAACGCGTCCCGCGCGAGGCGGCCGCCACCCGAGCGTGGTACCACAGATGCAGCGCGCGGTGTCATCCTCCTCGATAAACAGTATCATTCGACCAATCGTTTGGTAGTACCTACGAGGAGAGCACCATCGCCGTCCCGACGGTCACGCTGGAAGAGCTGTCTGAGCACGTTCCCGACGGTGCCGTCGTGGGTCTCGGCGGCGCCGGCCTGCAGCGCAAGCCGATGGCAGCCGCGCGTGCGCTCGTGGCCGCCGGCCGGAAAGACCTGACGCTGGTCTCGTTCCTCGGCTCGCTCGACGTCGAGCTGCTCCTCGCGGCAGGCGCCGTGAAAACCCTTCACAGCGCCGGCGTCGCACTCGACGGCGCCGGCCTCGCGCCTCGCTACCGCGCCGGGCGGCAGGACCAAACGTTCGAGTTCGTCGAGTGGTCAGAGGGAACGCTGCTGTGCGCGCTTCAGGCGACCGCCCGCGGGGTGCCGTCGCTCCCGACCTGGACCGGACTCGACTCCGACCTGCCGGCGCTCAACCCGAACGTCCGCGAGGCGGCGGATCCGTTCACGGCAGAACGGGTCACACAGGTCCGCGCGCTCGCGCTCGACGTTGCGATCCTCCACGTGCCGGCGATCGATGCCCGGGGCAACGTCTATGTCGAGGGTGACTTCGGGATGGACGGGGCGCTGGCCCGCGCGGCCGGGCGCGTCTACGTGTGCCACGAGCAGACCGTGAGCGAGGAACCACGCCGAGCGGTGCTGTCGCGTATCTGGATCGACGGGACCGCGTCCACGCCGGGCGGGGCGTGGCCCACGGGCTGCCACCCGCACTATGGCGCGGATCTGACGGCCGTCTCGCGTTGGGCGGCCGAGGGCGCCACCGCTGGCGTCGAGCTCCTCACGGAGACGGTCCGATGACGTCACATCCAGGCGACCTGCTCACCGCCGCGCTGGCCCGCGAGATCGCCGAGTCCGGCATCAGCGTGTACGCCGTGACCTCGCCGGCAAGCGCCGCGGCGGCGCTCGCCGCGCGTGAGCTCGGCGCCTCCGAGCTCGCGATCGCCACCGGGTTCACCTCGCTCGACGCCGAGCCCGTTCCGAACGTCACGCTCGGCGAGGCCGGGCTGTTCACGACCGGCGCGGTGCTCGTCGACGATCCGTTCGACACCTTTTCGCTGCTGGCGCGCGGACGGGTGGGCGTCGCGGTGGCGCCCGCTCAGCTCGATGCGGCCGGACGAACCAACCTGTCCGGCGCCGGGCCACCGGGCCGACCGAAGGTGGCGCTGCCCGGCGCTCGCGGCCTTCCCGACAACAACGCTAGCCCATCGCGGGTCTGGTACGTCCTTCCCGCGCACAGTCCGCGCCAGCTCGTCGAGCGCGTCGACGTCGTCTGCGGCGCGGTGCCGCCGGCCGGCGCGATTCGCCGGTTGCTCACCCCGGCCGGCTGCTTCGAGCTCGGGCCGGAAGGCTGGCGAGCGCTCTGGCTGACGCCCGACGGCGCCGAGTTGGTTGCCGCCGCGCCCGGCATCGGCATCTCCGTCACAAGCACGCAGCCGGTCGTGACCGAGCCCGACACGGATGCGCTCGCGGCTTTACGCCGCGTGGACCCTTACGACGTCCGCCTGATCGAGTTCAGCGCCGGCGCCGACGCCGCGGCCCGCTTCCAGGAAGCCGCGGCGCGCGAAGGGGTCAGTCCGCGAGCTTGATCACGGCCGTCCCGCCCAGCGCGGGCCGCCCGTCCGAAGTGGCTCCGACCTCGAGCTCGGCGACACCCGCGTCGTGGTCGACGGCCGTCACCGTTCCCGTGCACTCAAAGCGATCGCCGCCGAGGACGTTCCCCAGGAACCGCACCTTGAGCGTGACCAGCCGGTCAGGGCCGCCGGCAAATCGCTGTACGAACTCCGTCAACCAGGTGAGGTTCGTCGGGCCCTGGTTGACCGGGTGATCGCCGAGGCCGAGCTCGCGCGTAACGTTCGTGTCGAAGTGAATCGGGTTGGGATCCTGGAGGATCGCCGCCATCGTCTTCATCGGCTCCGGATCGACCGAGTCGATGACGAACGGCTCGAGTTGCTGTCCGACCTGTATCTCACGAGTTACCATGTCACTCTCCTTCCGCGCGCGGGAAGATCCAAGAGTTCGTACACACAATGGTCATATCGTCGGAGCCCTCTTCGCGAACCTTCACCTGGAAGGTCAGCTTGTCGAACACTCCTGCGCGCCGTCCGCTCTTGCGCTCCACTTCGACGACCTCCGCTTCACAGTCATAGGTCGTACCCGGCCGCAGCACCCCGTGGTAGTCGACCTGGAACTCGCCGAAGACGACACCGCTGTCGGCGGTCGCGTCCATCAGGTCGAAGATGTCCTGGATGCTGACGCCGGCTCCGCGGAGCGCCACCAGGTAGGCGAGGCCTTGGTGGGCCGTGCGCCAGTCAGGCTCAAGCTTGCAGGCATCCGCCCACAGCCAGGAAAGCCACGGGGGGAGTGTGTACGTGCCACCGGGAAACCGATGCCCGGCGAGGTGTCCATAGTCGCTCATCGTGTCGAATAGCCTACCTAGCGTTTGGTCGGAATGACAGGATCACTAAGTCTTGATGACGGCCGTGCCGCCGAGCACGGGGCGCCCGTTGGCGGTGGCCATCAGCTCCAGTTCAGCTCGTGCTGCGCCCGCATCGATTGCGGTGACCGTGCCGGTGCACTCGAACCGCTCGCCGGCGAAGACGTTGTCGAGAAAGCGGACGTTGAACGAGACCAACCGGTCCGCGCCGCCCGCGAACCGCATCGCTGCCTCCACGAACCACGTCATGTTGAGCGCTCCCTGAGTCTGCAGGTTCTCCCCCATTCCGCGCGCCCGGGTTACGGCCGGGTCGAGATGAGTCGGAGTTGGATCCTGCAGGATCGCGGCCACGGTCTTGATCCGGTCGGGCTCGACCGACTCGATCACGAACGGAGCCACCCGTTGCCCAACATGGAACTCGTGCGTTGCGGTCACGGCTCGCCGTTCGCACGGGGGAAGATCCACGCGTTGGTGCACACGGCGACAGCAGCTTCCGACCCCTTTTCCCTGATCGTCACCTTGAACGAGAGCTTGTCGAACACCCCCGCACGGCGACCGCGCTTGCGCTCGACTTCGAGAACTTCGGCGTCGCACTCGTAAGTGGCACCCGCGCGCAACGCTCCGTGGTACTCGACGCCGAACTCTCCGAACGTCACACCGCCCTCGGGGGCGGCATCCATCATGTCGAGGATGTCCTGAACGGTGACGCTCATCCCATACGACGCGACGACGTGCGCGAGCGCTGGGTGAGCTTCGTACACCGGCGGAAGCTGGGCCGCATCCGACCACAGCCAACACACGTACTCCGGCAAGGTGTACGTGCCTGCTGGAAACCGGCGGCCCGCGAGATCGGCGTAGTCCGGCACGGTCCCCAGTCTACCTAATGTTTGGTAGAAAAACCAGCGAGCATCTGTTACGGTTCCCTCTTCCAAACGTTGGTTAGAACTCGGAGACAAGGACCTTCATGACCTCCCCGATCACGGAATCGACGGCTCTCGCAGAGCAGCGAGACGCACTCGTGCGCGACACGGTCGCGACCTGCTGGGAGCGCTCGACGTTCTACCGCCGGCGACTGCGCGAGGCCGGGGCCGAGGCGGGCGACATCACGTCCCTGGCCGACCTCGAGCGGCTGCCGATCCTCCTGCGCAAAGACGACGAGCGCGGACTCCAGGAGGAGAGCCGCTCGTCGCAGGGGCACCCGTTTGGGGAGCATCTGTGCGTCGACCCGGCCGACGTCGTGTCCGTCGCCTCGACGTCGGGCACGACGGGCACACCGACGTTCTACGCGTTTACCGCCGAGGACGTGGCCGTCACCGATGAGCTTTGGGGCAGAGCGCTCAAGCAGGCGGATATCGGTCGTGGCAGCGTGGTCCTGCACGGTTTCGGACTGTCGATGTTCCTGGCCGGTTATCCGCTTGCCCGAGCGGTCGAGCGTCTCGGCGCCCAGCTGATTCCCGTCGGCGCGGAGCCCGGGAGCAAGCGCTTGCTCGACATCGCGGCGCTCACCCGCCCGGACGCGCTCCTGTGCACGCCCAGCTACGCCGGCTACCTGATCGAGCAGGCCCCCGACACGATGCGCGAGCTCGGGCTGCGCTCGATCGTGTGCGCCGGCGAGCCCGGCGCCGGCCTGCCCGAGGTACGCGCCCGAGTCGAGCAGGCGACCGGCGCCACGGTGTACGACGTCCTCGGCGGTGCGCACGGGATCATCAACGCGTCCGACGGAGCCTTGCCATACGAGGGCATGACCGTGCTGGGCGACGACTGCTCGGTGCAGCAGTTGTGGGATTCGGAGGCAGGGCGGGCGGTTCCGATTCCCGACGACGGAACGCCGGCCTACGGCGAGCGGGTCAAGACGACGCTCCGCTGGCGCGCCCAGCCGCAACTGCGGAGCTCAGTGGGCGACGTGTACGAGATGCGCCGTGTGGCGGCGTCCGACGGTGAGCTGCAGACCCGGATCCGGGTGATCGGACGCACCGATGACCTACTGATCGTCAAGGGCGTCAAGCTCTATCCGGCCGCGGCGAGGGATCTCGTGGCGGGGTTCGTTCCACGCGTGAGCGGCGCGTTGCGATTGCTGGTCAACGGCCGACCCCCGCGCGTCGAACCGCCCCTGCGGATGCGCGTCGAGCGCGGCGAGAACCAGCGTTCGGACGGCGACGACGCGCTCGCGCGCGAGATCGCTTCAGCCATGCATCAGCGGATGTCGGTGCGCCCCGAGGTCGAGATCGTCGACCCCGGCAGCATCGAGCGCACTTCCCACAAGGCCAAACTCATCGAGGTCGTATCCGGAGGGGCGGACGAATGAACGACAACATCCCGGCCATCGACGCGTGGTGCAATCCGTTCACGGAGCTCGGCATCAAGGCGATCTTCACTGAGAACCCCGAGGTCGCGTTCATGATGGGTGACCAGTGGGGGCGTCACGACAACATGCGCTGGCACACCGCCGACGAGTTCGTCGCGTACATGGATGAGCTGAACATCTCTCGCGTGTGCACGCCCAGCCTGAAGATGATGCGCTACCGCACCCGGGAGATGCTCTCCGACATCCCCCACGAGCACATTGCGGAGCTGGTCGCCGCCCACCCCGACCGGATCGTCGGGCTGGCCGGAATCAATCCGATCAGCGGCATGGAGGGCGTGCGGGCGCTCGAGCGGGCCGTCCGGGAGTACGGCTTCAAGGGCGCACACGTGCACCCGTTCGGCTTCGGCATCCCGATCAACGAGCGGGAGTGGTGGCCGTTCTACGCCAAGTGCGCCGAGCTCGACATTCCGGTGGTATTCCAGGTCGGGCATTCGGCGGAGTTCATGCCGAGCGCCTGCGGCAAGCCGATTCTGCTCGATGACATCGCGATCTGGTTCCCCGAGCTGCGTCTCGTGGGCGGCCACACCGGCTGGCCGTGGACCGAAGAGCTGATCGCGATGGCGTGGAAGCACCCGAACGTGTACATCGCAGTTTCAGGGCATGCCCCCAAGTATTGGGATCCGAAGCTGGTGAGTTTCCTGAACGCTCGCCGGCGCGGCATCGGCAAGGTCATGTGGGGAACCGACTACCCGTTGATCATGCACGCCGAGGGGCTCAGCCAGATCGACGAGATGGATATCAAGCCCGAGGCTCGCCGCGCGCTGCTGCATGACACCGCGGTGAAGGTGTTCAAGTTCGACGAGCCGCTGCTCAACGACGAGTCCGTCCTGGCGGCGACCGAGCCACTGCTCGACTGACCCAGGACCGTGACGCCCTCAGAGCGCGCCGCGCTGATGGCCTCTCGCCTTGGGCGCGAGATCACCGACGGCGACGTCGTCGGCGTCGGGCTCGGCACGCCACTCGCGCTCGCGGGCGCGCTCGCGGCGCGAAAATGCCACGCGCCGCGTTCGCACCTCCTGGTCGCCGGCGCGCTTGACCCGGACGCGGACCTGATCACGTGCATGCGCGGCGCCGCCGCCCTCTCCGGCCGGACCGCGGCGTTCGTGCCCCACGTGCTGACGATGGAGATGGCCGAGCGCCAGGCGATGACGCTCCAGTTCCTGCGGCCGGCTCAGGTCGACGGCTACGGCAACGCGAACACGAGCCGGATCGCAACGGAGGACGGTTCCGTGCGCCGGCTCCCCGGAGGCCTCGCGACCGCGGACGTCTGGCGCATCTTGCCGCGGGTGGTCGTATACCACACCGATCACCGCGAGCGATCGCTCCCCGCCGAGGTCAGCTTCATCACGGGCGCCGGCGGCGGCGATCCGCAGCGGGGCACAAAGGGACCCACACGCCTTATCACCGACCGCGCGGTGTTCGAGTTCACGAACGACGGTGCGTGTCTCGAGTCGCTCCATCCCGGCGAGGACCTCGATCAGGTCAAGGCCGACACCGGCTTTCACTTCCTAGCCGCCAAGGCGATCGCGACCACGACGGAGCCGTCCGCCGAAGAGCTCACCGCCCTCGAACAGGTCGATCCGCACGCAATCCGCGAGCTCGAGCTGCGGGCCACGCGGCGAGCCGCCGCGGAGCGACTCGCGAAAGCCCAGGAGCAGTGATGGACAAAGTCATGCCTCCCGCCGCAGCCGCCGCACTCGTCCGCGACGGTGACCACGTGGCGATCCAGAGTATGGGCACGCAGGGGATCCCGATGACGATGGTGCGTGAGCTGATCCGCGCGCAGCGGAGGAACCTGACGATCACCTCGGTCGTGGCCGGCATCGGCATTGACTGGCTCGCGTTCAAGGGCGTCATGTCGCGCTTCTGCGGCCCGATTGTGTCGATGGAGCGCTTCGGCCTATGCCAGGGATTCCGGCGGGGCGTCGAGGCGGGACTGATCGAGTTCGAGGAATACTCCGAGAGCGGCCTGCTCACGCGGCTGGCCGCGGGCGCCCGCAACCTGCCGTTCGAGGTCACGCGCTCGATGATCGGCACTGACATCCCCGCACTGCATCCGGACACGATCGCCGAGATCGCCGACCCGTTCACCGGCGAGCGTGTCCTCGCGTGCCGCTCGCTGCGCCCGGACGTCTGCCTCCTGCACGCCCACCGGGCCGATCCGCTCGGGAACATCCAATACGACGGCGGGACGATCTGGCCCGACATCCAGATCTATCCCAAAGCGTCAGCCCGGACGATCGTGACGGTCGAGGAAGTGGTGTCTGAGGAGGAGGTGCGCGAGCGTCCGCATGAGACGGTGATCCCGCACTTCGCGGTCGATGGGGTGGTGGTCGCGCCCCACGGCTGCCACCCCACCTCGTTCTTCCCGAACTACGTCTACGACGAGCAGTTTCACGAACGGTGGGCGAAGCTGTCTCGGGATCACGAGCAAGCGGTGGCGTTCGTCGACCAGATGTGCGCGCCGAACTCGCAGGAGCAGTACCTCGAGTTGATCGAGCCGCACGCGCTGGCGGGGACACGCGACTGGAAGGCGCGGGCGTGACCGAGTACACGGTCGACGAGTTGATGGTCGCCACGCTGGCGCGCCAGTTCGAGAACGGAGATCAGGTGGTCAACGGCGCGGCGTCGTTCGTTCCCGTTTGCGCGTTCCTCCTCGCCCGGGCCACATACGCGCCGGACCTGGTGTGGGTGGCCGGAGGCGCCGGGCTCGATGCCCGGCCGCGCGGGATCCCCGCCTCGACCCTCGAGGCGCCGCTCTGGCACCGCTCCTCGATGTACTTCCGCGCGCTCGAGGACTTCTGGCCGTATGCGCTCAACGGCCGGTGGCTTACGAAGTTCTGCGTTCGGGGCGCGCAGATCGACCGGTACGGCAACGCCAACAACTCGGTGATCGGGCCTGACTACCACCGGCCCAAGGTTCGCCTGCCCGGGTCGGCCGGGCTCGGCGACATGGGATCGGTTGGAAAGCGGCTGTTCTACTGGACAACGACCCACAATCGCCGCACGCTCGTGGAGAAGGTCGACTTCGTCAGCTGCGCCGGCTGGCTCGACGGAGGCGACGCGCGCAGCCGGGCCGGCCTCGACGGTGGGCCCGAGCTCGTCGTCACGAACCTGTGCGTGATGGACTTCCACCCGGAGTCCAAGCGCATGCGGCTAGTCAGCACACATCCGGGCGTGACCGTCGACGAGGTCCGCGACGCGACTGGATTCGAGCTGCTGATCGACGGCGATGTCCCGAACACGGTCGCTCCGACGGAAGACGAGGTGCGTCTGATCCGCGAGGAAATCGACCCCGACGGCGCGCGCCGGCGGGAGTTCAGCTGACGATGACGCACTCCGGCGACGACCGGGTTGCGCTGATCACCGGCGCCGGCCGGGGCATCGGCCTGGCCATCGCGAAGCGGCTGGCCCGCAACGGGAGTGCGGTGTGCATCACCGACCTCGACGGCGAACTCGCGCAGGCGGCGGCCGCCGCGATCGAGGACGCGCGCTCGGCATCGGCGGCGACGTCACGAGCGCGGCGGACTGCGATAGCTGGGCTCGCACCGCCGCCGACCGCTTCGGCGACCTGCATATCCTCGTCAACAACGCGGGGTTGACCCGCGACGCGTTCGTCCACAAGATGACCGACGAGCAGTGGCACCTGGTTCAGGACGTCGTGCTCGGGGGCGCGTTCAACATGATCAGGGCCGTTTCGCCGTGGTTCCGGGATCGCGCTCGTACGGCGCAGCGACGGATCGTCAACATCGCGTCGGTGTCGGGGATCTACGGCAGCCCCGGCAACGCCAACTACTCCTCGGCCAAGGCCGGCATGATCGGCCTGACGCGGTCGATCGCGATCGAGTGGGCGCGCTTCGGAGTGACCGTGAACGCAGTCGCACCCGGGTTCATCCTCACCCGGCTCACCGCTGCCCGCGGCGCCGGTGACCAATTCGGAATCCCGGCCGAGGTCCGCGGCGCGATCGTCGCGCGGATCCCACTCGGACGCCCCGGCGACCCAGAGGACGTCGCCACCGCAGTTTCGTTCTTCTGTGCTCCGGACGCCGGATTCATAACCGGGCAGGTCCTCGAGGTGCACGGAGGCCTGCCCGACATCAACGTCACGCGGTGACGACTGACTACAGCGCCGTCTCCCCGCCGTCGGGGACTATCAGCGTGGCCGTGATGAAGCTGGCGTCATCGGACAACAAGAAGCAGACGGTCGAGGCGATCTCCTCCGCCTCGCCCAGCCGCTTGAGCATGTTCAGCTGCCCAGCCGCCGCGGCTCCCTTATCGAAGTCGCCGTCGCCCCGCGCGGTGTAGAGCGGCCGCGTCATCCCGGTCAGGATCCGTCCGGGCGCCACGACGTTGACGCGGATCTCGGGCGCGAGGTCCGCCGCGATCTGCCGCGAGAACGCCAGGATCGCGCCCTTGGCCGCACCGTACGGAGCGTTGTTCGGCTGCGCCACGAGCGCCGCGATCGAGGAGACGTTGACGATCGAACCCGAGCCGTTCTCGCGCATCAGCGGAATCACCTCGCGGCAGACAAGGAACGTCCCGCCCATGTGGACGTTCATCATCTTGTTGAAGCGCTCGTACGTCCAGTCCTCGATCGGCCCGAAGTCCGCGTGGCCGGCGGCGTTGAACACGCAGTCGATCGAGCCGAGCCGCTCCCACGCCGCATGTACCGCGGTGCGCACGCCTTCCTCGTCGGCGACGTTCGCCTCGAGCGCAATCGCGCCCGGAAGCTCGGCGGCCAGCTCGCCCGCGCGCTCGATGTCGAGATCGACGAGTGCCACCGTTCCGCCTTCTGACGCGAATCGCCGCGCCGTGGCCGCTGCCAACCCGGAGCCGCCGCCAGTGGCGAACAGGACCTTTCCTTCGAATCGACCAGCCATCAGTACCTCCATCCATCGCCGAACGTGTCAAGGCGCCGTCCGAGGATGTCCTCGGTGACGGTCAGGCCGGCACGGGCCGCGCGATCGACGCCGACGCCGCGCGAGCGGAACGTGTCAGACGCGAAGTACAGACCCTCGACGTTCGGGGCGCGCCAGTGTGGACGGAATTGCCCGACCAGGTTCGGCTTCTGGATCACGCCGAGGCCGGGCTCGTGGACGAGGTGGCGACGGCGCCAGTACGCCTGGCCGAGCCCCGGGTACATGATCGCCAGGTCCTTTTCGAACTGTTCTTGGGCGCGCAGCATCCATTTGACGTCCCGCACCTTCTCGCCGGGAATGTCGAGACCGCCGACGTAAAGATACGAACCGTCGGGGGCAACCGACGGGTCCATCGCGGTCATGTTGAAGAAGAAGCCGGCGTGGGGCAGGTTCGGCGTGTGAATCCATGTGGCGAGCTCGCGCGGATCGAGCGCGTGAATGGGTTCCTTGGTCGCGAAATACACACCAAGCCATGTCGCCCGGAACTCGACTCGCGCCAGATGCTTGATCTGTGCGGTGTACCAGTCGGGCAGATCATCTTCGGGCACAACCCGCAGCACGTTCCACACCGGCAGCGTCGAGATCACACAGTCGGTCTCGAGCAACTCCTCCTCGAAGATCTCGTTCGGGATCACGTGCGGCTCAGCCACGGCCAGACCGAGCACGCGCCCGTTCTCGATCACCACGCGCGACGCGCGGGTGTTCAGGCGAACCTCGCCACCGTTCTCGACAACCGCGTCGCGGAGGTCGTTGAACATCCCGTCCCAACCCTGGCCGGGCCAGAACGAATAGCCGCCGATGCCCTTCTCGGAATAGTGCATCTTGCGCATGTACAGGTTGTCCGACGCCGAGTGGTCCCACCAGTTCTCGGTGATCGCCTCGAGCACGGTGATGAACTCCCACAGCGCGATCACGCCCTCGTGCTGGGTGTACTGGAGCATCCATTCGCGCAGTGTGCGGTCGTCCCACTTATCGAATTCCTCGTACGGCGTTTCGACGACGATCTGGATCAGCTTCTTGAGCTCTGACTTGTCGGCTGAGTACTGCTCGCGGATCGAGCCCCAGCGTGACTTCTCGTGGTCCCAGATGACCATGTCACTCGAGGTCGCGCCGTGGATCAGCTCCTTGCCAACGTGCTCAAACACCTTCGTGATGCCCGACCCGGAGTCCTCGACTAGATGCCCACCGAGATTGATCTTGAAGCCCTCGTCGGCCACCGCGACGCCACGGCCGCCGAGCCACGGGCTGGCTTCGACGATCAGTACCGACTTGCCCTCTTTGGCAAGCAGCGCCCCGGCGCTGAGACCGGCGGCGCCGGCTCCGATGATGACAACGTCATGACGACTCATGTGATTTCCACTCTCCTCTGTGAACGTCCACTCAGCGCGGCCTGATATTCCGCTGCTTCCTCGGCATCCGTCGCCTCGAGTCCCATCACCGCTCCGAACATCTGTCCCGAGACGGACACGAAGCAGATGAACGCCACGAGCTCGACGATTTCATCGTCGCTGAACTCCTCGCGTAACACGTCGAACTGAGCATCGGTGATCGCGCTCGGGTCCTCGGCGACGGCCTGAGCAAACGCGACCGCCAGGCTCTGGGCCTTGTCGAGGTCGGTCCTCGGTGCCCCAAGCGACTGGCAGTACTCACATCCGACCTGCTGCGCGGTGGCGCGCCGAATCGCCTCTTTCAGCTCGAGCGGCAGCGTGCCCTTGAACCGCACCGTGTTGTCCAGGCGGGCATAAGCCGCGAGAATCTCGGGACGCCGTCCAAGCACGCGGGCGAGGACGCTGTTGGTGACGGCGTTACCGTCAGGATCCGCCGGTATCGGCTCGATTCGGGGCACGGCTCTCCTTTCTCACGTGGCGCGGACTCTACAGCATTTTCGAACCACCGTTTGATTGATATTTCCAGCTCGGGTACACTGCCGCGCTGTGGGCCTCGAACTTCACTGGCACACCGCGCCCGTGCGACGCGGCCCGGGAACGGTGGTCGCGACCGGCATCTTCGATCTTCTCCACGTCGGCCATCTGCGCTTCCTGAGAGCGGCCCGGGCGGCGGGCAGCCGTTTGGCGATTGGCGTCGAGGACGATGAGCGAGCACGTGCTCGCAAGGGGTCGGAGCGTCCGATGGTGCCCGCCGGCGAGCGCTGCGAGATGATGGCCGCGCTCATGCCGGTGGACGGTGTCTTCCTCATCTCGGGACCGCCGTCGCTCCCACCGGCCCCGGCTTACTACGAGCTCCTCAGCGCGCTCGATCCGGACACGCTCGCGTTCACCGAGGGAGACCCCGCCGAGGGGGGCAAGCGCGCCGTCGCCGCGCGCCTAGGCGCGGACGTGCTCGTGGTGCCGCATGTTCAGGGACGCTCGACCACTTGGTTGATGGGCCGCCTGTTCGACTGCGGTGCGCCGCCGGTCTACGCGGCGCCGATCACCGCGACACACGAGGCCACCCCGGGGCCACCGAGCGTGTGTGCGGCGCCGCGGCGAACGCCGGCGACCTGACGCTCACCGGCGCGCCCGAGGACCTGGTCGGAGATCTCCTTGATCATGCGCACGCCGGTCGCCCCGACCGGGTGGCCGCATGCCTGCAGACCTCCTGACAGGTTCACCGGCATCTCACCGCCGGCCGTCGTGGCGCCCGAACGGAGCAGAGACGCACTTTCGCCGCGGTCACACAGGCCGAGGTCCTCGTAGTTGATCAGCTCGGTGATCGTGAAGCAGTCGTGGCACTCGACGACGTCGAGCTGCTCGCGCGGCGCGGTGATCCCGGCCTGGCGATATGCCTTCGCCGCGGCCTCGCGCGTCACACGGAACCCGAGGTAGTCGCTGTCGTCGTGGAAGAACCCCGCGTAGTAGCCGTCGACGACCGCCAGCGCGATCCCTTCGATCACCGAATACGGGCGTCCGCTCTCGCGCGCCCGCTCGACCGAGGTCAAAATCACCGCGGCGGCGCCGTCGGTGGTCGGGGTGCAGTCGAGCACGCCGAGCGGCTCCGCCACGCGCGGGGCCTTCAGCACCGCTTCTACCGTGAGCGGGTCGCTGTACTGGGCGATCGGGTTGTGAGCGGCGTGGGCGTGGTTCTTGACGGCGACTCCTGCCAGGTCCTCGACCGTGCAGTCGTACTCGTGCAGGTAGCGGTTGGCCAACAGCGCAAACTGTCCCGGCGCCGTGCGTCCCTTGGCGAGCGTTGGATGGGTCAGGTTCGCGGTCCGCGCCACCAGGCTGCCTCGGGGCGGCACGTCGCGCATCTTCTCGGCGCCGACGGCCAGCACGTACTCGTACTCGCCCGCGGCAATCGCCATCGCGCCCGCCCGGACCGCCTCCATGCCGGTGCAGCAGAACGTGGAGACGCGGGTTACCGGCCGGGGCGCGAAGTCGAGCGCCTCGGTGACAGCGGTGCCGGCGTCGCCGAGCAGCGCCGCGGTAAGCGGCTCGGCGGTGCCGAGCCAAGCGGCCTCCAGGGCGTCTTGCTCGATCCCGGCGTCGGCGATCGCGCCCCGGGCCGCCTCCGCTAGCAACTCGAGATAGCCGCGGTCGTGGAGAACGCCGAACCGGGTCGCCGCCGACCCGACGATCGCAACCTGTCCGGCTATCGGCACGGCGACACCTTCCAGAAGTACTGAACGAGGCCCCCGCCGGCGTGCAGCCGGCGCGGCACGAGCCTCACCGGCTGGCCGATCTCGACCTCCTCGCCGGCGGTCACCTGCCCGTAGAAGCGCGCGCCGTCGTCGAGCGCGACGACCGCCATCTGCAGCGTGTCGGCGCCCGGATACACGTGATCGCGCGTGCACGTCAGCACGTTGCCGGTGCGTGCGAGCGGGCGGCGCTCGCCCTCGATCCCCGCCGGCGGTGGGTACAGAACCTTGCCGTCGCGGGCGACGCCCTCGAGGCGGAGATCCTGCCCGCGCTCGCGCCAAGCCCTGGGGGCGGAGACGTAGGGATCGAAGCCGACCTGCCCGGGCGGCGGGGGGATCGACGGGACCTCGCGTCCCCCGGCGATCTGTTTCTCGACGGCGGCCGCCAGCTCGGCGCCCTCTTCGCCCGGCTCGACGAGGCACGCGTCGCCAAGGCCGCCGGAGGCGGCGACGAGCATCGCCGGACCGTGGAGGCTCAGCAGTAGACGCAGTAGCGGGTGGGCCGCGCCCAGCACGCCGGTGCGAGCGGCGGCGGTATCGCCCGGACCTCCGAGAGTCCGCTCGACGCGCGCGGCCGAGCGCGAAGAAGGCCCGGTCACAAGAACGTCGACGGACCGCGCGGGCGCCGCTCCACCGACCGTCGCCGGCTCGGGTATGCGCTCCCGGGCGGCGTCGGCGACGAGCCGGGCAATCCGCGCCGGACCAAGCTCTTCGGTGAACGAGGCATCACCCTCGCGCACCGTGTTCTCGCCGGCCAGCCGCCAGCGGTCCCGAAGCTCCTCGCTGTGGCTCGGCCCGGGAGTGAGCGTCGCCATCCCACCGCGCTCGCCGACGAGTAACGCCACCGCTCCGTCCCCCGCCTCGCGCTCGGTCTCCGAGCGGCGGGCATGGGCGGCACACACGAGTACGGGGCCACCGTCGGCCGCGACCAGCGCGTCCGCAAGCCTAAGCGCGGCCAGGCCGTCTCGTGGCGTCGCCGTCAGCTCGGCGCAGAACAGGTCTTCGCCGAGGCCGGCGATCTCGGCGATCAGCTGGGCCGAGCCACCCTCGTCGTACGGTGGCGAGACCGACGCGAACAGAAGCGCCGCCGGCGTCGGGAGGGCGGGTTGGGCTCCGTTCAAGAGCGCGAGCACCGCCTCGGCGCCGAGCGTCACGGCGTCCTGGTCGTACGGGGCAGCACAGCGCCGCCCGGCGCGAGTCGGCACCCGATCGGCCGGTAAAGCGGCCGCACCGGCAAGCAAATGCGAGCTCATTGCACGACTTGAAAGTGAGGGGCCCGGTGTGCCAGACTGGGCATTCTACCAATCGGTTGGCAGATATAACAATGGCCGGAGATTCGCTCCTCACAGTCACCAGGGAAGGCGCCGTCGCGGAGGTCACAATCGACAATCCGCCGGCCAACGCGCTCACCAACGAGCTGTATGAGCGCCTGCAGGCGCTCGCGGACGAGCTCGAGAACGACCCGTCGGTCCGCGCCGTCGTGTTCGTCAGTGCCCACCCCACGATCTTCGTCGCCGGCGCCGATATTGCCGCGATGGCCAACTACGACTTCCGGCGCGAGGCGATCGAGCGGAAAGTCACGCTGGTCCACGAGACGTTCCTGCGTATCCAGCGGCTGAGCAAGCCGACGCTGGCGTCGATCGAAGGTCACGCGCTCGGAGGCGGCTGCGAGCTCGCGCTCAGCCTCGACATGCGGTTCATGGTCCGCGGCAAGGCGCGGATCGGGCTGCCGGAGGCAGGCCTCGGAATCGTTCCGGGCGGAGGCGGTACGCAACGACTGCCGCGGCTGATCGGTCGCGGGCGCGCCACCCAGATGATGATGCTGGCCGAGCGGATCGACGCCGACGCGGCGGAGCGGTGCGGGCTCATCAACGCGGCCTGCGACGACGCCGCGGCGACCCGCGCAGCCGCCCACGACATGGCCCGCCAGCTGGCCGACATGCCGAGCTCGTCGCTCCGCCTGATCAAGCGCTGCCTCAACGACGGCTACGACCGCGACCTCGTGAACGGCCTCGAGGTCGAACGCGGCGCGGCGATCGAGGCGCTGCTTCAGCCCGAGGCTCGCGAAGGGATTGCAGCGTTCCTCGAGCGGCGTCCGGCCCGATTCCACGTCCCGGAGCCGGCATGATCGTCTCGCTCGACGACGCAATCGAGCTCGTGCGCGACGGCGACACCGTCGCGATCGGTGGCGCGGTCCTGTCGCGTAAGCCGATGGCAGCGGTCCGGGCGCTCGCCGCCTCCGGCCGCCGGAACCTCGAGCTGGTCACGTTCGCCGGCTCGGTCGAGGTCGAGCGACTACTGGCGGCCGGCGCGCTCCGAGCCGTGCGGTCCTCCTACGTCGGGATGGGCTCTCACGGCTCCGTCCCGCGCTTCGCGGCGGCGGTCGCCGCCGGCGAGATCGAGGACCTCGAGGAGTCCGAGTGGATGCTGCTCGGCCGCCTCCGGGCCGCGGCGGCCGGGATGCCGTTCATCGTCACCCGCGCCGGCATGGGATCCGACCTGGTGGCAGCCCGAGGTCTGCGCGAGGTAGCCGATCCCTACAGCCAGGAGCGTCTGTTGGCAGTCCCGGCGCTGCACCCGGACGTCGCAATCGTCCACGCTTGGCGGTCCGACTCGAATGGCAACATTCAAATGTCGTGGCCACCCGATCACCTCGCAGACGTCGATCTGCTGATCGCGCGCGCGGCAAGGCGCGTGATCGTGACCGTGGAACAGGTGGTCGAGCCGGAGGAGGTGGTCGCGAACGCCCGCGACACCGTGCTTTACCCGTTCGAGGTCGACGCCGTAGTGGTCGCCGAGCGCGGGGCCACCCCAACCGCGCTGCCGCCTTTCTACGAACTCGACGTGGCAGCACTCGCAGAGGAGCAACGTGAGCCCAGTTGAGAAGACCAGGACCAGGAACCGGCCGCCGGCCGCTTCGAAGCGCAGGGACGGAGCCGGGCTCAAGAAGCGCCAGCGCGAGATCATCGACGCCGCGGCAGAGATCTTCTACCGCAAGGGCTACTCGGAGACCTCGGTCCAGGACGTCGCCGATGCCGTCGGGATCCTGAAGGGGAGCCTCTATTACTACATCGACTCGAAGGAGGATCTTCTCTTCCAGATGCTCCTCGAGGTGCACGAGGACGCGAAGTCGGTCGTAACCGACACGGCCGAGCTCGACCTCCCGCCCCTTGAGCGGCTTCGCGTGTACATCCAGCGCCACGTCGAGTACAACGCCCACAACCTCGCCAAGATCGCCGTCTACTACCACGACTTCGGGTTGCTGACGCCCGAGCGCCGGAAGGCGATCGTCGGCCAGCGCAACTACTACGAGGACTTCGTCAAGAGCCTGATCGCCGAGGCGCAGGAGCGCGGGGAGGTCGACAAGACGATCGAGCCAGCACTGATCAGCAACGCGGTCTTCGGCATCGCCAACTGGCTGTACACGTGGTACAAGCCGGACGGGTCCGCGAGCCCCGAGTATCTCGGCAAGCTGTACGCCGAGGTCATCGTCGAGGGGGTCACCGGCGGCAACATGCCCAAGCCTCCCGACGACCCGCAACGGCCCAAGCGAAAGAGCGGCGACTGAGCCCGCTCACGAGGGTCCGCGGCCGCCGTGAGCCCTTGACTTTCGACCGAACGTTTGGTTGACTTAACGAGACCCGCAATGACGGTCGAGCGAAACATCGAACGGAGCGCTCCAGGACCCCAGGAGCAGGTGATAAATCACCGGTACTGCTATCCCCGCGCCATCGAGATCCGCAGATGCGGGAACCCGGATCTCCGTTTCGGAGTCGAGGCGCCGACAGGCGCGGTCATGCCCGCGCAACCGTGGACTCCGGGTCGCTCACCACAGCCGGCCCGAACCCTGCTCTGACCGAGTCGCGGTGGACCGTCCGCCGCGCGACCGACGCGCGCGCGTACGAACTGGCCGACGAGTTTTGGTGCCTGCGTCTCCCGCTGCGCTTCGTCGCCCCCCGCTCGGTGAACGCCTACCTGATCCCGCTCGCCGGCGGGTACTGCCTGGTCGACTGCGGGACGAGCCTCGACCCAGGATGGAGCGCGCTCGAGTACGCGCTCGGCCTCGCGGGAGTCGCGCCGGAGCAGCTATCGCTGCTCGTGTGCACGCACCTTCACGCCGACCATGCCGGCCTGGCCGCCGAGGTCGTCGCTCGAACCGGATGTGAGTTCGCGCGCGGCGCGGGCCCGGCGACGCCCGATCACCGCCTGCGGGATCCGCGGGTGCCACTCGACGACCGGCGCCGGCTCGCTCGGCGCGAAGGCATCCCTACGGCCGAGCTCGACGAGTGGGTGGAGCCCGAGCCGGAGGACGACCTCGATTACCCGAACGTCGTCCCGGACCGAGCCCTGGTCTCCGGCGATCAGATCCACAGCCGTTTGGGTACCTGGACCGTGGTCCCGGCGCCCGGCCATTCGCCCACGCAGATCTTGCTTCACAACCGCGGCCGCGGGTGGCTGATCATGGCCGACCTCGCCTACGACGTAGGCGATCCGTTCTTCGAGTACGGCGCCAGTCGGGATCCGTACGCCGAGCACGTTGCGTCACTCGACCGGGCGCTCGAGCTGGACGCCGCACTCGCGTTTCCCGGTCACGGACGGGTCGTCGAATCGCCACGCCACCGCCTGCGCGTCGCCCGCACGGCGGCACAGTCCACCCGCGCGCGGGTTCTCGACGCGCTAACGGACCAACCGAGGACCGCCTACGAGATCGCGCTCAAGCTGCTCGGTCCGCGCGATGATTGGGGCGAGCGGCAGTCGATGATCTCGGTCGTCCTGTGCCTCTGCGAGCACCTCGAGGCCCACGGCCTCGCTCGCGGCGAGATCGGCTCGGACGGGATCAGGCGCTTTCGCCGCGCATAGTCGCGCACCGATCCCTGGACGAACGGGGCACCGGAGCTCCTCGCCCGGCGGCTCATAAAGGCGGGCACCTGAGAGTGGTGCGGTGGTCCCTGGAGCGTTCCGTGGTTCCGCCGGCATCCATGACACGACAATTGCGGAGCTTCGGCCCGACCGTGACGTGCCACGCATGCCCCACATTCTTCTTACGGCACGGCCGGGGCCACGCGGCTTGATTGTCGTGATACGCATGCCCGGCGTACCGCGGAGCCCGTCGGACTATCGCACCCCCCGTCAGGTGCCCGCGGTTCCGCTGTCGGCCCCACGCCCACCGTGGAACTAAACGGCTAGCTCGGAAGCAGCGAGCCCGCCGCCACCGCCCACGCGCCCACGCCGCCGACAGCCATCGCGCATACGAACGCCTCAACCAGCTCGTCGTCGGTCACCCCGACCCTGCGTGCCGCGCCGGCGTGGATCGCGACGAAGTCGCCGCGCAGATCCGCTGCGTTCAGCGAGCACAGAATGAGCTCGGCGAGCTTCGAGAACTCCGGCCGCGCGCGGAGCACCCCGTGGTGCATCCGGAAGTACCCCTCGTACACCGTCGAGGAGCGCTCGGCCAGGGGCGCGAGGCGCGGCGGGAGCGCGTCGAGCACGTTGTACTGAAGGAAGTACTCGGTCGCGTCGTCCTGCGACGGTGGCGCCGCGGGCCGGCCCGGGGACAGCTCGCCGGCCGCGGCGAGCAGCCTCTCGGACGCGCGCTGGCCGCGAGAGAGCAGCAGCGTGGCCGCGCCGGTCACGATCTGATCGTCGGTCAACCCGGCGGCGCGGCCGCGCGCGATCTCCGTCACCGCGAGCTGACCATCGCTGCACGCGGCGTCATCGGCAGCGACCAGCAACGCCTTCTCAGCCACCGACAGCGCCCCGTCTGACTCGATCACAGAACGGATCGCCTGGTAGCCGGCTACCACCTCCGGCACAGGGCCGGCGAGTACATCGACCGCGCTCAGAATGTTCCGGGTGTCAGCCACCGGGGACATCCTATACCACCTATCGTTTGGTTGAATTTGTGACTCGTCACCGGTAGGGTGAGCCAGACCCGTGGACGATCGATATCCGCTCTGCTCGTCTCCGATCCGCGTCGGCGGCACCGAGTTCCGCAACCGGATCACGCGGACCGCGCACGGCACGGGGTACGCGGTCCACGGTCACGTGACCGAGCGCCTGATCGCCTACCACGAGTCCAGGGCGCGCGACGGCGGAGTCGGGTCGCTGTTCCTCGAAACGTGCGGCGTCCACTGGACCTCCCGCGGCCCGTTATGGGCGCTCGACGACGGGATCATCGAGGGCTGGTCGCAACTCGCCGAGCGCCTTCATCACCACGACACCAAGGTGCTCGCACAGCTCTGGCACGGCGGCGCTCAGGCGCCACCGCCGGACGGGAGCGCCGCGTGGGCGGCGTCGGCCATCCCCGAGCCGATCAACGGCCGCATCTCGCAGGCGATGACGAAATCGATGATCGACGAGATCGTTTCGTGCTTCGGAGCCGCGGCCCGCCGCGCCAAGCAGGCCGGCCTCGACGGCGTCGAGATCCACGGCGCGCACACGTATCTCGTCTGCTCTTTCCTGTCGCCGCTGACCAACCTGCGAACCGACGAATACGGTGGCCCGCTCGAGAACCGGATCCGGTTCGCGCGCGAGGTCCTCTCCGCGGTGAGAGACGCGGCCGGCGCGGACTTCATCGTCGGAATCCGCCTGTCCGCAACTGAGGGCATCGAGGGCGGCATCGAGCCCGACGAGGCGGCACGGATCCGCCAGATGCTCGAGGACGGGGGGTTGATCGATTACGTCAACGTCTCGATGGGTGGCTACTTCGCGTTCGCGCAGATGATCGGAGCGATGCACGAGCCGCACTGCTACGAGATCGCGACCAGCGAGCAGGTGACGCGTGGACGGCGGGTGCCGGCGATCGTCACCGGCCGCGTCCTCTCGCTCGCCGACGCCGAGGGCGTTGTGGCCAGCGGCGCCGCCGACATCGTCTCGATGGTCCGAGCCCTGATCGCCGATCCGGGCCTCGTCCGTAAGAGCTTCGCGGGCCGGGAACAGGACGTCCGGCCGTGCATCGGCTGCAACGAGGCGTGCGTGGGGCGCCGGTTTGCGGTCGGGGCCGCGCTTGGCGAGACCGCGTGCACGGTCAACCCCGAGGCCGGTTTCGAGTACGAGCACCAGACGATCGAGCCCGTCGCCGAGCCACGCGACGTGCTGGTCGTGGGCTGCGGACCGGCCGGGCTCGAAGCCGCCCGCACCGCAGCCGCGCGCGGTCATCGAGTCTCCATCCACGACCAGGCCGACCGCCCGGGTGGGGCGGTCGCGATCCAGCGGGCTGCGCCGTACCGCGACGACATCGGCTTGATCTGCGACTGGCTGTGGGACGAGCTCGAGCGTCTCGGCGTCGAGCGCCGGCTCGGCTCCCGAGTCGACGCCACCGTCGTCCGGCAACTCTCGCCCGACAGCGTGATCGTCGCGACGGGGTCGCTTCCGCGCCTCGATGGCGTTCAGCGCATGCGCCCGGCTCACCGGGTCGAAGGCCTCGAACTTCCCCACGTGGTCACACCGCTTCAGGTCCTCGACGGCAGCGCCGGGGTGCCGAAGCGGGCGCTCGTGTTCGACGACCTCGGCAACTACCAGGCGGTCGGATCGGCCGAATGGCTGCTCGAGCACGGC
>Ga0335076_10001243_pt1 | contig 24621 bp, 19 predicted proteins | sample Lox_Sample_25_FD_206717 | JGI IMG/M metagenome (GOLD analysis project Ga0335076, IMG submission 206717) | Soil microbial communities from Loxahatchee National Wildlife Refuge, Florida, United States - Lox_Sample_2.5 | ecosystem: Environmental > Terrestrial > Soil > Wetlands | place: USA... | reverse complement strand
CAGCTTGCTAACAGGAAATCTTCCTAAAAGCCCGGGACCACCCGGTCCGCGCCGGCCCGCTTATCGTGGGGACCGTGCGCTTGCTCCGGGGGTCCATGACGCTGCGCCGGATGAATGCGTACCGGCTGGTGCTGGCCACTGCCGCACTGACCGTCTTCGTCACCGCCGCCCTGGCCACCGCGCTGGCCTCGTTCGCTGGCGCGGCGCTGCCCCAGGCCGCGCACCGTGAGCTGGCCGCCGCGCCGGGCACCGCACTGGACATCACCGGCTCGGTGACCGGCGGCCAGGCCGGCCGTTACCAGGCTGGGCTGCACGACGCCATCCGGTCCGGGCTGCCCGGCGTGCCGGTCACCCTGCACCAGGTGGTGTGGTCCGATCCGCTCCGGCTGACCGCGGCCGGGCCAGCCCTGGCCCGGCTGACCGGCAAGGGCAACGTGCTGCTCACCCAGGCGGCCGCGTTCGGCCAGATCCAGTCGCACGCCGTGCTGGTGTCCGGGCACTGGCCCGCCGCGCCCCGGCCGGGCCAGCCGGTCCAGGTGGCGCTGCCGCAGGCCGCGGCGCTCCTCGCGCACCTGTCCCCCGGCGCCCAGCTGCAGACCAGGGACCAGGTGTCCGGCCGCCCGGCCCGGTTCGTGGTCACCGGGATCTTCCGGCCGCGGGCCGGCACGCCGGCCGCGGCCAGCTACTGGGCGCTGAACACGGTCGGCGCCAGCGGGGTCAGCACGTCCGGCGGGTTCACCACGCTCGGGCCGCTGGCCGTCAGCCCGGCCGCGTTCCGCGGCCCGCTCAGCGTGAACGCGGCCAGCTGGGTCGCCCAGCCGGACACCTCGCGGATCCCGGCCGGCCAGCTGACCGCCACCGCCACCCGGGCCACCGCGCTGCGCCAGCACCTGGTCAACTCCAGCTCGCTGCCCGGCTTGCAGGTCAGCACGAACCTCCCGGCGGTGCTGGACAGCGCCGCGGCCAACCTGGCCGTGGCCCGCTCACTGCTCGTCATCGGCGCCCTCGAGCTCGCGCTGGTCGCCGCGGCCGCGCTCGCCACCGCCGCGGCCTACCTGGCCGACCAGCGCGAAGGCGAGTCGGCCCTGCTCGCCTCGCGGGGCACCGCCCGGGCCCAGCTGGCCCGGCTGAACGCGGCCGAGGCGGTCATCCTGTGCCTGGCCGCCACCGCGGCCGGCGGGCTGGCCGGCACCCGGCTGGCCACCGTGCTGGCCTCGGCCGGGCCGCTACGGGCGGCCGGGCTGCGGCTGCCCGCGTTCCCGCCCGGCGCCTGGCTGGCGCTGGCCGTGACCGCGGCCGGGTCCATCCTCGTGCTGCTCTGGCCCACGCTGCGCACGCTGGCCCCGGGGGCCGCGCGGCAGCGCCGCGGCCGCCAGGCGGCGGTCTCCGGCATCGCCCGGGCCGGCGCCGACCTGGCCCTGATCGCGCTGGCCGTGCTGGCCGGCTGGCAGCTCCGGCACTACTCGGCCGTGGTCACCTCGGCCAGCGGCCCCGGCGGCGTGGACCCGGTGCTGGTGCTGGCCCCGGCGCTGGCGCTGGCCGGCGGCACCGCGCTGACGCTGCGCGTGCTGCCGCCCGCCGCCCGGGCCGCGGACCGGCTGGCCTCCCGCGGGCGGCGGCTGTCCCCCGCGCTGAGCTGCTGGCAGCTCAGCCGGCGGCCGCTCAGCCAGGCGGCCGGCGCACTGCTCATCGTGCTGGCCGTGGCCACCGGGACGCTGGCGCTGTCCCAGCACCGCAGCTGGGCCCGGTCCGCCGCGGACCAGGCCTCGTTCAGCGCGGGCGCGGACACCCGGGTGAACCTGGCCAGCCCGCTGGCGGCGAGCACGGCCGGCCGGCTGGCCAGCTGGCCCGGGGTCCGCGGCGCCACCCCGGTAGCCACGCTGACCGGCAACGGCACCGGCGAGACCCTCGCATTGAACGCCAGCAGCGCGGCCGGTGTCGTCCTGCTGCGCGCGGACCAGTCGCCGAAACCCGCCGCCGAGTTGTTCCGGGCCATCGAGCCAGCCGGTCATCAGCCCGGTGTCGTGCTACCCGGCCACCCGGCCGCGGTGCAGCTCGACGCCAGCCTGGGGCCGGCCTCGCTGCGGCTGGCCCCGGCCCCGGTGACGCTGTCCGTGCAGGACGCCGACGGTGACGTGTACCAGGTGAACGCGGGCACCCTGGTGGCGGACGGCCGCCCGCACCTGCTCACCGCCCGGCTCGGCACCGGCCCGCGGCACGGCCAGGTCATCGCCCCGCTGCGGCTGGTCGGGATCAGCGCCAGCTACCAGCTGCTGCCGAAGGAGGCCAGGTCCGACGCGGCGCTGCAGGTGCTGCGGATCGGCGCGGCCGGCGCAGCGGGTGGGCGGGCCGCGGCCGTCCCGGGCAGCGCGCTCAGCAGCTGGGGGGCCGGCGTCGCCGCGCCCGAGCTGGCCGCGCTCCGCCCGCTGGCCGGCCAGCTGGCCGGGGCGTCCGGGCTGCCGCAACGGCTGGCCTGGAAGCGTTCCGGCGGGCAGCAGCTGCTGTCGTTCACCCCCGGCTACGGGCAGGCACTGCCAGCCAACCGGGGCCAGCCGCTGCTGCCGATCTTCGGCCAGCTGACGCTGACCGCGGCCACGCCCAGCGCGGCCGCCATCCCGGCCATCGCCACCCATTCCTTCCTGGCCGCCAGCAACACCGGGGTCGGCGCCACCGTCGACGACAGCGTGGACGGGCTGACCGTCGCGGTGCACATCGTCGCGGCCGTGCACTCGTTCCCCACGGTGACCTCCGGCGGGGCGCTCATCCTCGATCTGGGCGCGGTGCAGCAGGCCCTGCTCAGCCGGGGCCTGCCGCCGGCCCCGGTGACCAGCTGGTGGCTGGCCACCCCCGGCGGGACGCCGGGCGGGCTGGCCGCGCAGCTGCCCGCCGGGTCGTCGCTGACCAGCCGGGACCAGCTGGCCGCGGGCCTGCTCGGCAACCCGCTGTCCGCGGCCCCGCAGCAGGCCGTGCTGGCCGTGGCGGTGGCCGCCGCGCTGCTCGCCATCGCGGGCTTCTTCGTCAGCATCGCGGCCAACGTGGCGCAGCGCCGGCAGGAGAGCGCGCTGCTGGCCGCGCTCGGGGTGACCCAGCGGTCCCAGGCCGGCCAGCTGTGCACCCAGGAGCTCATGCTCAGCCTGCCGGCCGCGCTGGCCGGGCTGCTGCTCGGCGGCGTGCTCACCATCCTGCTGGTCCCGGCGGTCACGCTGACCCCGGCCGCCACCGCGCCGGTGCCGCCCGCGCTGACCACGTTCGCCTGGGCCCAGGCACTGGGGCTGGCCGCGCTGGTGGTGCTGCTCCCGGTGCTGGTGGCCGCGGCCACCGCGGCACGTATCCCCGACCCGGCGGCCACGCTGCGCACCGCGGAGTCGGCATGACCCCCCGGCGCCGAAGGGGGCGCGGCGCCGACTGGACTGAGGAGCGCGTCGCGAGGAACGAGCGACAAGCGACGAGGGAAGGAGGCGCCTCAAAGCGCCCCCGGAGGCGCAAAACTAGCAGAGCAGCACTCTTCGGCACGGCAATGGCGAGCTACCTGACGCTGGCCGTCCTGGTGCTCGGCAGCACGTTCATCGCGATGGCCGGCCCGCGGCAGAGCCTGCACATCCAGACCCAGGCGCTGCAGGACCAGCTGCGGACCGTGCCGCCGGTGGACACCGCGGTGCTGGCCACCGCCGACTGGAACGGCTTCACCTCATCGCTGGCCGGGGTCAACGGGGTCGCCCCGCTGCTCTACTCAACCCAGCTCGGCTCCGTGACCGGCCAGCTGGCCAACGGCTTCGCCGGGGCCGGGCTGCCGCTGTCCGCACCGGGCACCGACTGGGCCAGCATGACCACGCATATCCAGCAGCTGACCTCGGTGCCGTCCGGGCCCAACTCGACCGTGGTGCAGAAGCTGGAGCTGATCTACCGTGACCCACTGGACCGGAACGCGCGGCTGGTGGCCGGCCAGTACCCCGGGCAGGGCCAGCACAACCGCGGGCCGTTCGGCATCGCGCTCACCCAGCCGACCGCCCGGGAACTGAACGCGCACGTCGGCACCCGGCTCAAGCTCGGCACGGCCACTACGCCGCTCAGCCTGGTGGTGACCGGGATCGTCCGGCCACGGCGGGCCAATTCCGCGTTCTGGACCGCCGATCCCACCGCGGCCCAGCCGGCGGAGGAGGTTCCGCCGAACGGGGCGCCGTACTGGGTGAGCGGCGCGTTCGTCGGGCCGGCCGAGCTGGGCCAGCTGCAGGGCCTGCTCGGCTCGCTGGGCATCAGCCTGCAGTGGGCGTTCCCGCTCACGCTGACCGGGGTGCGCGCCGACCAGGCAGCCGGGCTGCAGGGCCGGCTGGGCAAGGTCAGCGCGCAGGCGCCGGCGCTGCAGGGTGCGCTGGCCCCGGCCGACACGACGATCGTGGTGTCCAGCGCCCTGGGCCCCATCCTGGGCGGTTTCCTGAGCACCTCGGCCCAGGTCAATTCCGTGCTGTCGCTGCTGTTCGCCAGCCTGGCCGCGACCGGGGTGGTGGTCATCCTGCTGGCCGCGTGGATGCTGGCCCAGCGCCGGTCGGCTGAGTTCACCGTGCTGCGCGCCCGCGGCGGCACCGTCCGCCAGCTGGCCGTGCGCACGCTGCGCGGCACGGTGGCGGTGTGCGTGCCGGCCGCCCTGGTCGCGGCGGCGCTGGGCATCCTGGTCACCCCGGGCGAGGCCGCCCCGGCCAGCTGGTGGCTGGCCGGGCTCGTCCTGGTCACCGCGATCTTCGGCCCGCCGCTGGCGGTGGCCTGGCAGCACCGGGTGGTCCGGCCGGAGCACCCGGGCCATGCGGCCAGGTCCGGGCGGCCCACGCTGGGCCAGCGCGGCCGCCGGGCCCGCCGCCTGGTGGCCGAGCTGGCGCTGTGCGCGGCCGCCGTGGGCGGCCTGGTCGTGCTGCGCGCCCAGGGCTCCAGCGCTGGAGCAGCAACACCTGGCGGCGGCCTCGACCTGTACACCAGCCTGGCGCCGGTCCTGGTCGCGGTGCCCGCCGTGCTGCTGGCCATGCGGCTGTGCCCGCTCGCGGTGCGCGGCCTGCTGCGGCTGTCCACCCGCCGCGGCGGCCCGGTCCGCTTCCTCGGCCTGGCCCAGGCCGCGCGCGCCCCGGCGGCCACCATCCTGCCGCTGTTCGCCGTGGTGCTGGCGCTCACCCTGGCCGCGTTCACCGGCATGCTCCGGGACGCGGTCAGCCGGGGCCAGACCGCCGCCTCGTGGCGGGCCACCGGGGCCGACGCGGTGCTCAACGCCGAGCTGTCCGGCACCGCCATCAGCCCGGCCGCGCAGCGTGCCGCGGCGGCCGTGCCCGGCGTCGAGCACACCACCGCCATCCAGGTCACCCGGTGGGTGCTGCCGGGTCACGGCCAGCTCAGCGCCGTCGCGGTTGACCCGGCCAGCTATCCGGCGGTGCTGGCCAGCACGCCGTGGCCGGCGCTCCGGGCCGGCCAGCTGGCCGTGCTGACCGGGCCGCGGCCCGGGCCGGGCCGGCCGGTGCCGGTGCTGGCTTCGCCCGCGGCGGCCGCCGCGCTGCGCGACAGCCCGGGCAAGCTCAGCGCGCTCCAGGGCACGGCCGGCCCGCTGACCGTGCGGGTCGCCGGGCGGATCGCGGGCACCCCGGCGCTGCCCGGCGGTGGCGCGTTCGTCCTGCTGCCGCTGCGCGCCGCGCCGGGCAGCACGGCCACCGCGCCGGCCCCGGCCAACCTGGTGTTGCTGAGCGGCGGCGGTATCGACGGGCCGGCGCTGCGGGCGGTGGCCCGCCGCCTGGTCCCGGGCGCGGCCGTCACGCTGCGCTCGGACGTGCTGGCCAGCCTGGCCGACGCGCCGCTGCAGCACGGCGCGTACCTCATGTTCGCCGTGGTGCTGGCCGCGGCGGCCGCGTTCGGCCTGGCCGCGCTGCTGGCCGACCTGGCCCTGGGCGCGGCGGAGCGGCACAAGACACTGGCCCGGCTGGCCACCATGGGGGTGGACGCGGGGCAGGCCCGGCGGCTGGTCCTGGTGGAGAAGGCGCCGGCCCTGCTGGCCGCGGCGGTGGCCGGGACGGCCTGCGCGCTGGTGCTGCCGCCGCTGACCGCCAGCGCGCTCAACCTGTCCGTGTTCACCGGGGCCGGGCAGCCGGTCCCGGTCCGGGCCGACTGGGCGGCCCTGGTCATCCCGGTGATCGGGCTGCTGCTGGTGGCGGCCGTCGCTGCCATCGTGGCCGCGCGCACCTGGCGCGGCACCGGCGTGGCAGGGGCGTTGCGTATTGATGGGTGAGAAAGCTGTGGAGAGGAGCTGGCCATGACCGCGGCAAGCACCGCTGGCCCGCTGATCGCCTGTGACCGGCTGGTCCGCATCTACACCGCCGAGGGCATCGAGGTCCAGGCGCTGCAGGGGCTGGACATGGCCGTGGCCGACGGCGAGCTGACCGCGATGGTGGGCGCGTCCGGCAGCGGCAAGTCGACGCTGATGAACATCCTGGCCGGGCTGGACACCCCGACGGCCGGGTCGGTGCGGGTGGCCGGGCATGACCTGGGCGCGATGAACGGGCGGCAGCGGCTGGCCTACCGGCGCCGGGTGGTCGGCTTCGTCTGGCAGCAGACGGCGCGGAACCTGCTGCCCTACCTGACCGCGGCGCAGAACGTGAGCCTGCCGATGCGGCTGGCCGGGGCGGGCCGGCGGCTGCGCCGCAGCCGGGCCGCCGAGCTGCTCGGCGTGCTCGGCGTGGCGCACTGCGCGGACCGCTCCCCCGGCCAGATGTCCGGCGGCGAGCAGCAGCGCGCCGCGATCGCGGTGGCGCTGGCCAACGAGCCCAAGGTGCTGCTGGCCGACGAGCCGACCGGCGAGCTGGACAGCGCGACCGCGGAGGACGTGTTCGGCGCGCTTCAGACAGCCAACACCGAGCTCGGGGTGACCGTGCTGGTCGTCACGCACGACCCGGCGGTGTCCTCGATGGTGCGCCGGGTCATCGCCATCCGGGACGGCCGGACCAGCACCGAGACGCTGCGGCACGAGACCACCGACGCCGAGGGGCGGCGGTCCGAGCACGCCGTGGAGTACGCCGTGCTGGACCGGGCCGGGCGGCTGCAGCTGCCCCGCGACATGACCGAGCCGCTCGGCATGCGGGACCGGGTCCGGCTGGAGGCGCTGCCCGGGCACATCGGCGTGTGGCCGGACCAGCGCCGTGGTGAGGAGGCGGTGACGGCGGACCAGCCCGCGGACGGCTTGTGCTAACTGGGCAGCAGCGCGTCCGGGCGGAGCGCCACGATGCCGCTGGCGCCGAGCTCGCGGAGGTTGGCCAGCTGGGTCCAGAAGGCCTGGGCGGGCGCCACCAGGTGAATGGCCACCAGGTCGGTCCGGCCGGCCAGCGGCAGCACGGTCGGCGCGGCCAGCCCGGTGAAGATCGCGGTGAGATCGCCGATCCGGTCCGGCGGCAGGTGGAATACGATGTACCGCTGGCTGCGCGCGTCCAGCGCCGCACCGACCCGGAGGGTCAGCTCGGTGAGCGCCGCGTCGTGGCGGTGCACGAACAGTGCCTCGCAGCTCGCGATCACGCCCAGCACCCGCAGCTGGTTCCGGGCCAGGCTCGACCCGGTCTCCCGCAGGTCCACGATGGCGTCGGCCAGCCCGGCGGCACAGACGCCTTCCAGCGACCCGCCCATCGGCACCACGGTGACCGGCACGCCGGCCTCGGCGAACCAGCGGGCCGTGGCCCGGGGCAGGTGGGTGGCGACCGTCGCGCCGGCCAGGTCGGCCAGCTGGGCCCGGCCGTCGTCTTCGCGGCAGGCCACGATCAGGTCGGAGCGGGCGGTGCCCAGCCGCAGCGCGCCGAGGTGGCCCAGCTCCTCCTCCAGCATGATGTCGGTCGAGATGAACGCGCCGGCGATCTTCCCGGCGGCCAGCCAGGTCCCGGCGTCGCGCGGCCGCATCTCGATGAACTCGATGCCCGCCACGGTCGCCCGCGAGCCGGCCCCGTGAAAGGTGGCCGCGGGGAAACCGGCCTGGTCGAGCAGGCTGAGCACGCTGTCCCGGAGCCGGCCGCGGGACGGCACGCCGACCCGGACGGTCATCGCCGCTGCTCCAGCACGGTCAGCACGTCGTCCAGCCGCACTCCGGCCGAAACCACGCCGACCAGCAGGTGGTACATCAGGTCGGCGGCTTCGGCGGCCACCCGCCCGGGGTCCACGGCGTCCCGGTTGAGTTCCAGGCACACCTCGAACGCCTCTTCCATGATCTTGCGCTGCATCCGCTCCGGGTCGGCGAACAGCTCGGCCGAATAGGAGCCCGCCGGCCGGGCCGCCTGCCGGGACAGCAATGTCTGCTCAAGCTCGTGCAGGGTGTCGGGCACCAGCCGATGGTACCGACTCGGCCGCCTCCGGGGCCCGCCGTAGTAGGGTGACACTAAATTTAGTGGAACACTAGTTTTTGGGAGGAACTCCGGTGGCCCCGCCATTCAGCCCGAAGTTGATCGCAGCAGGGGAAGGCAAGTCCGTCGCGCTGTTCGGCGTGCGGTTTCGCTACAAGGTAGAGAGCGCCGACTCAGCCGGGAGCCTGGCCGTGCTGGAGGTAGAGATCCCCGGCCACACTCTGGTCAAGCCGCACGCCCACTCCCGCGAGGACGAGTTCTCCCTGGTGGTTGACGGAACCGTGGGAGCCCGTATCGGCGACCGGGAGCTGACCGCGGGCCCGGGATGCTACCTGGTCAAGCCGCGCGGCACGCCGCATGCCATGTGGAACGCGGCCAGCACCCCGGCCACGGTGATCGAGATCCTGTCCCCCGGGGGCATGGAAGCCTACTTCGAGCGGCTCGCCCCGATCCTGGCCGACCACCAGACCCCACCGGAGTATTACCAGCTGGCCGACGAGTACGGCCTGGCCATCCAGGACGACTGGATAGACGAACTGGAGCGCCGCCACCAGGTGAAGCTCTAGCCGGCCGCCTGGCCGGGCGGGTAATCGCCCAGGCCGTGCTCGAGCAGGCCGAACGCTGCGGCGCTGAGCTTGCGCACATCGGCGGGCAGGCTGGGCAGCTGATCGCCGGCCAGTACCCGGCGGCGCACGTAGTCGATCAGTACCCGGTGCACCCCGAGCAGCGCGTTCGCGGCCACCTGGGGGCGCGGGTCGTCGGCGGCTGCGCCGGTCTCCGCGGCCAGCCGGGCGGCCAGGTCGCTGGCCGCCCGGGACAGCACCTGCTGCTCGCGGGCCAGCAGCGCCGGGCTGGCGCCGACGACGTTGTGCACCGCGCGCAGCCGGGCCAGCGCGTCCGGGTCGCCCGACTCCAGCGCGCCGAGCAGGCCACCGTCGGCCAGCAGCGCAGCCTGGAACGCGGCCAGCACCGGCTGGCCGGGTGGCCGGGCGCTGACCTCCTCGGCCAGCCGGGTCCAGAACGATTCGAGCCGCGAGTAGAACAGGTCTTCCTTGCTCGGGAAGTAGTTGAACACCGTCGCCTCGGCCACCTGGGCCGCGCGAGCCACCTCAGCCACGCTGACCTGGTCGAATCCCCGATCGATGAACAGCTGCCAAGCGGTGTCGGCGATGTGCTGCCGGGTCTGTTCCTTCTTCAGCTCGCGAAGCCCCATCCGCTACCTCATCAACTTAGAGTTGCCCTAAAGTTAGATCTGCTCTATGTTTGGAGCAAGTACAAGCCTACCTCTCCGGAGGTCACGATGACACTCAGCAGAACTGGGCCCGCGACCGCTCCCGCGGGCGGCCAGGACACTCGCCTGAGCCGCGAGATCCTCGTGCTGTCCGCGGTCGTCATCCTCGGCACGATCATGACCGTCCTCGACCTGACCATCGTCAACGTCGCCATCCCCACCCTGGTCGGTGACCTGCACGCCTCGATCGACTCGGTGCAGTGGGTGCTCACCGGCTACCTGCTGGCGTTCGCCACGGTCATCCCGCTGACCGGCTGGGCCGCCGGGCGGTTCGGCGCCAAGCGGGTCTGGCTGACCGCGCTGGGGCTGTTCCTGGCCGGGTCGGTGCTGGCCGCCGCGGCGTGGTCGATCGGCTCGCTGATCGCCTTCCGGGTGCTGCAGGGATTCGGTGCCGGGCTGATCCTGCCGGTCGGGCAGACGATCCTGGCCCAGGCCGCGGGCCCGCAGCGGATGGGCCGGGTGATGAGCGTGATCGGGGTGCCGCTGCTGCTCGCCCCGGTCTTCGGCCCGGTCCTCGGCGGCGCCATCCTGGGCGCGGCCAGCTGGCGCTGGATCTTCCTGCTCAACCTGCCCGTCGGCGTGGCCGCGGTGCTGGCCGCCTGGCGGCTGCTGCCGGACACCGGGCCACAGCCGGGCCAGCGGCTGGACGTGCGCGGGCTGGTGCTGCTCTGCCCGGGCATCGCGGTCCTGCTCTACGGCCTGTCCGAGGCGGGCACGCACGGCGGGTTCGGCAGCCTGGGCACGGTCGTGGCCACGCTGGCCGGCCTGGTGCTGATCGGGCTGTATATCTGGCACGCGGCCGTCGCGGGCCAGGCGGCGCTGATCGACCTGTCGCTGCTGCGCCGCCGTGGCTTCGCCGCCGCTGCCGCGCTGAACTTCCTGCTGGTGGTAGCGCTGTTCGGCGCGCTGATCCTGATCCCGCTCTACTACCAGGTGATCCGGCACGCCGGCCCGATGCAGACCGGGCTGCTGCTCGCCCCGCAGGGCATCGGCGCGGCACTGGCCCTGCCGGTGGCCGGGCTGCTCACCGACCGGATCGGCGCCCGCTGGGTGTGCTCGGCAGGCCTGCTGCTGGCCCTGCTCGGCGCGCTCGGCTACACCCAGCTCGGTGCGCATACCTCCGACGCCTACCTGGGCGCCGCGCTGTTCGTGCTGGGCGCCGGGATCGGCTGCACGATCTCCCCGTCCATGGCCGCCGCGTTCCGGGCCGTGCTCCCGGCTGAGATGCCCCGGGCAACCAGCGCGCTGAACACGCTGCAGCGCATCGGGGGCGCCATCGGCACCGCACTGCTCGCCATCCTGCTGCAGCACGCCATCACGGCCAGCCAGGCCAGCCGCCCGGGTAGCCGCCAGGCGCTCGCGGCCGCGTTCGGCCACACGTTCTGGGTCGCCGCCGCGCTCATCGCGGCCACCCTGGTCCCCGCCCTGCTGCTGCCCCGCCCAGCCCACGGGCAGCACGCCGGGCATTAGGGGTTGCCCTGACAGCACTGCCTTGACGGGAGGGAAGGCATGAGCAAGCCGGCGGCCCCGCGCGGCGCCGCCGACAGCGGTGTCACTGCCAGCACCGCATCCGATCGCGCACTGCTCACGGTAGAAGCCGATGATCTCCGCTGAGGCTCATCACTGATGAACGCTGCCTTCGGGTCATAGGGAGGCAGATCCTCAAGGTCGTTCCCCAGGAAACTCGTCGCGCATCAGGGCCTCAGTGTGGTTGCGTCTTGCGCCCGTCTGTCCGGGTCAGGTCTAGCGAACGTCGAGGCCGGTGACGGCGCGGCTGATGATCATGCGCTGGATCTCGCTGGTGCCCTCGAAGATGGTAAAGATCTTCGCGTCGCGGTGCCAGCGCTCCACCGGGAAGTCCCGGGTGTAGCCGTTGCCGCCGAGGATCTGGATGGCCTGGTCGGTCACCCGGACGGCGGTCTCGCTGGCCACCAGCTTGGAGATGGACCCTTCGGCGTGATCCAGGGCCAGCCCCTGCCGGGCCATCCAGGCCGCCCGCCAGGTCAGCAGCCGGGCCGCGTCCACCGCCGCCTGCATGTCGGCCAGCATGAAGCCGACCGCCTGGTTCTGCCCGATCGGCCGGTCGAACTGGACCCGCTGCGCGGCGTAGTCGCAGGCGTATTCCAGCGCGGCCCGGGCCACCCCGACGGCCATCGCGGCCACGCTCGGCCGGGACGCCTCGAACGTCTTCATCGCGGCCTGCTCGCCGCCGTGGCCGCCACCGCGGACCCGGGCCAGCCGGGAGTCCAGCCGGTCCTTCCCGCCGACCAGGCAGCGGCCGGGTACCCGGACCCCGTCCAGCACCACCTCAGCGGTGTGCGAGGCCCGGACGCCGAGCTTGCGGAACTTCTGGCCCTGGCTGAGCCCGGCCGAGCCGGGCGGCACGATGAAGCTGGCCTGCCCGCGGGTGCCCAGTTCGGGGTCGACCGACGCCACCACCACGTGCACGCTGGCGATGCCCCCGTTGGTGGCCCACGCCTTGGTGCCGGTCAGCACCCATTCGTCGGTGGCCTGGAGATACTCGGCCCGGGTGCGGATCGAGCCCACGTCGCTGCCCGCGCCCGGCTCGGAAGCGCAGAACGCGCCCAGCTTGACGTCCCCGGCCGTGCCGAACATCTCCGGCAACCACTCGCCGACCTGCTCCGGGGTGCCGTTGCTGGCCACCGCGACCGCGGCCAGCGTGCTGCCGACCAGGGACAGCGCGATCCCCGCGTCACCCCAGAACAGCTCCTCGAAGGCGATCGGGATGCCCAGCCCGCTGGGCTCCAGCCACTGCGTGGAGAAGAAGTCCAGCGAGTACAGCCCGATCTTGGCCGCCTGCTCCAGGATGGGCCAGGGCGTCTCTTCCCGCTCGTCCCACTCGGCCGCGGCGGGCCGGATCACGTCGTCCGCGAACCCGTGCACCCAGCCCCGCATCTCGCGCAGGTCAGGCCCGGGTTCCAGGGAAAATCCGGCCGGGGCGTCTGGGGCGCTGCTCATGCTGCTCCTCGGGGGTCAACCGGGCCGTCCCGAACGTAAGTTACTGGAGAGTAGCACGAATTAGTTACTACCGAGTAGGTTACCCCGAAAGCTTCTCATTCACTGTCGTGCCGGTCCAGGAATTCGTACACATCGGCTTCGTCCACGCCCGGGAAGATGCCGGTTGGCAGCGCCGACAGGATGTGCGAATGGGCCCGGGCCGACGGCCAGGCCATCCCGTCCCAGCGGGCGGCCAGGCCGGCGGGCGGGCGCTGGCAGCAGTCCCCGTCGGGGCAGCGGGACACCATCCGCTTGGTGGTGTCCCGGCCACGGAACCAGCGCGAGTTCTCGTACGGGGTGCCCAGGGTGATCGCCATCCCGCGCTCCGCGCCCGGGTCCACATGGGCCACGCACCAGAACGTCCCGGTGGGTGTGTCGGAGTACTGATGGTACGGGGAGAACCGGTCGGCCGAGCCGAACACCTGGCGGCCTGACCACTTCCGGCACATCCGCTGCCCCTCGATCGCCCCGGTGGCGTCGGCGGGGAGCACCAGGCCGTCGTTCTCATACGCCTTGTAGATGACGCCGCTCTGGTCGTTCTTCACGAAGTGGCAGGTCAGGTCCAGGTGATGGGTGGCCAGGTTGGTGAACCGGTGCGCGGCCATCTCGTAGGAAACCGAGAACACGTCGCGCAGGTCCTCGACGGACAGGTCACGCGCTTCCTTGGCCTCGGCCAGGAACCGGGCCGCCGACCGCTCCGGGACCAGCACCGCGGCCGCGAAGTAGTTCGCCTCCACCCGCTGGCGCAGGAAGTCGGCGAAGTCCCGCGGCGCGGCGTGGCCGAGCACGAAGTGCCCCAGCGTCTGCAGCAGGATGGTCCGCGGCGAGTGCATGCCCATCGACTCCTGCTTGAGGTAGATCCGCCGGTGCCGCAGGTCGGTGACGGAGCGGACGGTGCGCGGCAGGTCCTGGGCGTAGCGCACGGCGAACCCGTGGTGATTGACGATGGCCAGCAGCGCGCCCTGGGACAGCGCGCCGCCGCGGTAGCTGACCGCGGCCAGCGCCTCGGCGGCTACTTGCTCGATGTGCGCGAAATAGTTGCCGCGCTCCCGCATGGCGTCGCGCAGCCCGGCGTTGGCCACCCGCGCCTCCTCCGGCGTGGCGGTCGGCCGGGTGCGCTGCCGGCGCAGCTCGGTGTACAGCGCGACCAGATGGTCCAGCACGTCGGTGGGCACCCTGGCGCCCACCTTGAGCGGCGGCAGGCCCAGCTCGGTGTAGACCGGGTCGCGCTGCGCCTCGTCCAGCGCGATCTCCAGCTGGGCCCGACGGCTCGGCGGCTGGTGCCGCAGCAGTTCCTCGGCCGGCACGGACAGCGCCCTGGCCAGCGCGTCGATGAGGGACAGCTTCGGCTCCCGGCGGCCGTTCTCGAGCAGGGACAGCGCCGACGGGGCCCGGCCGACCCGCTCCCCCAGCTCGGCCAGGGTGATGCCCCGGGTGCGGCGCAGATGCCGCAGCCGCTGGCCGAACGTTGCCAGGTCTAGACCACTTAGCGTCAACGTTGACGATTCTTTCTCAAGGAAGTCTGTCACATCTTCATGCTAGATGAAAATTATCGATTCTTCATGACCTTTGGCCCTAGCTTTGCCCAGCCGCTGCCCGCAGGCTCGGACTAACACCCAGGGGACGGCAGACGTCAGGAGGACCAGTGAACGAGCGTCGCCTCGAGGGCAGCACGAACGGGAACACTGCGCAGGGCACCGCGGCCGGGCCGGGCCTGGCGGAGCAGCAGGCCACCGCACTGCGGCGGCAGTGGGCCACCGACTCGCGGTGGCGCGGCACGGAGCGCAGCTATACCGCCGATGACGTGGTACGGCTGCGCGGGTCGGTGCAGGAGGACCGGACGCTGGCCCGGCTGGGCGCGCAGCGGCTGTGGACTCTGCTGCATGAGGAGGACTTCGTCGCCGCGCTGGGCGCGCTGACCGGTAACCAGGCCGTGCAGCAGGTGCGGGCCGGCTTGCAGTCCATTTACCTGTCCGGCTGGCAGGTGGCCGCGGACGCCAACCTGGCCGGCGAGACCTACCCGGACCAGAGCCTGTACCCGGTGAACTCGGTGCCCCAGGTGGTGCGCCGGATCAACAACGCACTGCTGCGCGCGGACCAGATCAGCTGGGCCGAGTCCGGCGGCAGCGACCAGCGGTACTGGCTGGCCCCGATCGTGGCCGACGCGGAGGCCGGCTTCGGCGGGGTGCTGAACGCGTTCGAGCTGATGAAGTCGATGATCGCGGCGGGCGCGGCCGGCGTGCACTGGGAGGACCAGCTGGCCTCCGAGAAGAAGTGCGGCCACCTCGGCGGGAAGGTGCTGATCCCGACCGGGCAGCACATCAGGACGCTGAACGCGGCCCGGCTGGCGGCCGACGTCTGTGACGTGCCGAGCCTGGTCATCGCGCGGACCGACGCGCACGCCGCCACGCTGATCACCAGTGACGTGGACGAGCGCGACCGGCCGTTCATCACCGGTGAGCGGACCGCCGAGGGCTTCTACCGGGTGCGGAACGGGATGGCCGCGTGCGTGGCCCGCGGCCTGGCCTATGCGCCGTACTCCGACCTGATCTGGATGGAGACCTCCACCCCGGACCTCGGCGAGGCGCGGGAGTTCGCGGAAGCGATCAAGGCGGAGTACCCGGAGCAGATGCTGGCCTACAACTGTTCACCATCGTTCAACTGGCACCGGCACCTGGACGACGGGACGATCGAGAAGTTCCAGCGGGAGCTGGGCGCGATGGGCTACAAGTTCCAGTTCATCACGCTGGCCGGCTTCCACGCGCTGAACTACTCGATGTTCGACCTCGCGCAGGGCTACGCGGCCGAGGGCATGCCCGCCTACGTGCGGCTGCAGGACGCCGAGTTCGGCGCCGAGGGCCGCGGCTACACCGCCACCCGGCACCAGCGGGAAGTCGGCACCGGCTACTTTGACCTGGTCACCTCGGCCATCACGCCGCAGGCGTCCACCGTCGCGCTGACCGGGTCCACCGAGAGCGAGCAATTCTCCGCAGTGCACTGACCATGATGCGGCTGTCCTGACCTGGGCGGTGCGGCCCAGGTCAGGACGGCAGGCTCAGGACGGCAGAACTCAGGACAGCAGCCGGGTCGGCGTCGGCAGGCCGGGCGCCTCGTCGTCGCCGCCGCTGCCGCGGTCCAGGCCAAGGTCGGTTTCGCTGGCCGGCCGCCACCGGGCCGGGACGAACGCCGGGATGATCAGCACCATGCCGAGCAGCGCCAGCACGCCGTCGGTGAGCAGCAGGTGCAGCCCAGACCCGATCGGGCCAGTCCGCAGCGGCATGACCCGGTTGGCCAGCCCGGTGCTCATCGCGAACAGCCCGGTCCAGGCGAGCAGGGCCAGCCCGGGCAGCAGGGTGCTCAGCGGGGAAACCGGGGCCACCAGCAGGATGCCGAGGAACAGCCCGGTAAGCAGCAGCACGCCGAGCGCGCTGAGCCCGGTGACACTGGTCAGGCTGGTGCCCTGGGCGGCCAGCGTGGTCATCTTGGCCACGCCCCAGCCGCCGCCGAGGAAGATCGCCGCTGCCAGACCGATGGCCAAGCCCAAGCCGATCAGGTGCCGCCGCATGTGATCACCAACCTTCAGCTGCCGGGTTAGCTGCGGATCACGGCGAACGACTCTACTTGACCGTCTTGTGACCAGCGCCCCGGACGGCTATTCCCAGCGGTCACAGCCCCCTCGTCCGACGACATCAGCCACTCCCCGCGCCGCCAGCCGTGAAACCTTCGCGAGCCGAAATCTCAGTGCCCCCTCAGCGGACCTCACGTACCCTGACCCGCGTGCATATGGACAGAGTCTTCCGGGGGATCGGCTCCTTCTCGGTAAAATTCCGCTGGTTCATCATCGCTGCCTGGGTGATCGCGGCCGTGGCCGTGCCGCGATTCCTGCCCTCGCTGGCCAGCGTGACCCAGGGAAACAACGCCAACTTCCTGCCCGCCAGCGCGCCCAGCGAGCACGCCGCCACGCTGGCCAAGCCGTTCGGCGGCTCCAACGAGGTACCGGTGCTGGTGCTGGCCGCGCGCAGCAGCACCCCGCTGGCCGCGAGTGACCAGACCTGGCTGGCCAGCCTGCAGACGGACCTGCACCAGGTGAAGACGGTCACGCTGGTGCGCGACCTGGGCCTGTCGGCCAACGGGCACGCCGCCCAGATCGAGGTGCTGTCGAACGTCGCGCAGGGCAACTCGCAGGCGGTGACCGACCTCGTGGACAACCTGCGCTCGGCGATCAGCCGGGCCAGCCCCCCGTCCGGGATGTCGGTGCACCTGGCCGGGGCCATCCCGATCGCCGTCGACCAGCAGAAACAGACCGGGAACACTGGCAACCAGATCCAGGATCTGTCGGTGCTGTTCATCATCGTCCTGCTGCTGCTGATCTTCCGGGCCGCACTGGCCCCCTTGATCACGCTCCTCCCGGCGTTCGTGGCTATCACCATCTCCGGCCCGCTGGTGGCCGAGGCCGCCCAGGCCGGGCTGAAGGTGTCCCAGCTGGCCCAGATCCTGCTCATCGTGCTGGTCCTGGGCGCGGGCACGGACTACGGGCTGTTCCTGGTGTTCCGGGTCCGTGAGCAGCTGCGCACTGGGCTTGAGCCCAAGGAAGCCGTGATCTCGTCGCTGACCCGGGTCGGTGAGTCGATCACGTTCTCCGCCGCCACCGTGATCGCCGCGCTGCTGTCGCTGCTGGTGGCCACGTTCCAGATCTACTCGACGCTGGGTATCCCGCTGGCTATCGGCATCGGCGTCATGCTGCTGGCCGGGCTGACCCTGCTGCCCGCGCTGCTGGCCGTGTTCGGCCGGGCCGCGTTCTGGCCCAGCAAGACCCGGGAGGGCACCGGCAAGATCGGCGTATGGGGCCGGGTGGCCGGCCGGATCACCCAGCATCCGGCGATCATCCTGAGCATCGGGCTGCTCGTCTTCGGTGGACTGGCCGTGGCCTCGCTCGGCTACAAGGGAGCGGGCTTCGGCGGCGAGACCAACGCGCCCGCGCACAGCGACTCGGCCGCCGGGCAGGCGCTGCTGACCAAGTACTTCCCGAGCAGCACGGCCAACCCGACGAACATCATTTTCAAGCTGAAGCAGCCGGCCTGGGACGACCCGGCCGTACTGGCCAAGGCCGAGCAGGAGATGTCCGGCAGCGGGCTGTTCACCAAGATCGCCGGGCCGCTCAACCCGACCGGCTATGCGCTGACCCCAGCTCAGTACGCTGGGCTGCACCGATTGCTCGGGCCGGCCAAGGCGCTGCCCCCGGTGCCGCCCGCCTCGGTGAAAATCCCAGCCGCCGGGTACCAGCTGTACCGGGCCACCGCCCAGTTCGTCAGCCCGGATGGCAAGACTGTGCAGTTCGCCACCGGGCTGAAGGCGGGCGATGCGGCCAGCACGTCGGCCCTGGACGCGGTCCCGGCTATCCGGACCGAGACCACCCGGGTGCAGCACGAGATCGGCGCGGTCGACTCCGGGGTGGGTGGTGAAGCGCCAGCCCTGTACGACGTGAGCAGCATCTCGGACAGCGACCTGTCCCGGGTCATACCGGTGGCGATCCTGGTCATCGGCGTATTGCTGGCCCTGGTCATGCGCAGCCTGGTCGCCCCGCTGTACCTGATCGCCTCAGTCGGCCTGTCCTACCTGGCCGCGCTGGGCCTGGCCGTGCTGCTGTTCATCGACATCGGCGGGTCGGCCGGGCTGACCTTCATCCTGCCGTTCCTCATGTTCATCTTCCTGCTGGCCCTGGGCGAGGACTACAACATCCTGGTGATGACCCGGATCCGGGAGGAAGCCAGGCACCTCTCGCTGCGCGAGGCGGTGCACCGCGCGATGGAAGCCACCGGGACCACGGTGACCTCGGCCGGACTGGTGCTGGCCGGAACGTTCGGCGTGTTCGCCCTGGTTGGGGCGCGCACCCAAGGTGGCAGCCAGTTCGTCAACCTGGCCGTCGGGCTGGCCTTGGGCATCCTGATGGACACGTTCCTGGTGCGCACCCTGCTGGTGCCCTCGACCGTGCTGCTGCTCGGCCGGTGGAACTGGTGGCCATCCAAGATGAGCCGCAAGCCGGCCAGCGCGCCCGCGGTCAGTCCGCCCCGGGAGCCAGACGAGGCGCCGGTCTGAGGCCTAGGAGGCGGCGGGTTCCCGTGCCGGGTCGTCGGCCAGCGCGTCGACGGCCCCGGCCAGCTCGGCCAGTGCGGGCAGCGCGTCTTCCAGCGTGCTCCGGCTGGCCTCGGGCAGGCTGCCCAGCGCTAGGCTGAGCAGCCGCTCGTTAACCGTCTTCCAGCGCAGCACGGCCGCTTCGCCGGCCGGGGTGAGATCGAGCGACGCGGTGCGCCGGTCAGCGGCCCCGCCGGTCCTGGTGACCAGTTCCGCCTGGCGCAGCGAATTGGCCAGCGTCGCCACTGAGCTGGGCGCCAGCCGCAGCTGGGTGGCTAGCTGCCCGGGCCGTGAGCCGGGATTCTCCCCGATGCAGGACAGCATCTCCAGCTGGGCCACGGACAGCCCGGATGATGGATCGGCCGCCCGGGCAGCGCGTCGCATGGCCCGGCGCAGCCGGGATACCGCATCGGCAAGGTCAGCTGAGTGCACCGCAGGCCCCTTCGTCGTTCCGCGGTCGCCGCGGCTCGAAGCCGAGTATAGCTACTGGTTTAGTAGAGATAGACTCTACACCAGCTGGAACATTCTGTCACCGAATGTAACGGGCTCGATGCTAGCCCATCTGGGCGGTGCGGACTGTCCGCGTTACGGCCATCTGCCCGGCCAGCGGGAAATAGTGTGCGGTGATCTGCGGGACATGCCGGCCCGGTACTGGCCAGGAGCTCCTGCGACCGACAGACTCGTCCCCGGGGGAAGTCCGAGCTACGCCCTCGCACGGCAGCACGTCGGCCAGCCCGCTGGCCGACGCAGAAGGGACGCCGATGCAGGAACTGCGCATCGTCGCGGTCAGCGAGGACGGCAGTTACGCCGTCCTCGCGGTACCGGGGCGCGGCGGGCGCTTCTCGCTGCCGATCGACGACCGGTTGCGGATCGTGGCCCGGGGGCAGTTCTCCCGGCTCGCGCAGTACGAGATCGAAGTGGAGAGTCCCTTGCGACCCAAGGAGATCCAGGACCGTATTCGTGCCGGAGAGACCGCGGAGGAGATAGCTGACGCGGCGGGCGTGCCTATCGAACGCGTGCGCCGGTTCGAGGGGCCGGTCCTGGCCGAACGGGCCTACCGGGCGCAAGAAGCGCAGGGCGCCACCATCCGGCAGCCCGGGGACTCGGGCCCTGGGCCGCGGCTCGGCGACATCGTGGCCGAGCGGCTGGCCGAGCTCGGCGTGCCGCCCGAGGAAGCACAGTGGGACTCGCGGAAACGGAGCGACAGCACCTGGCAGGTCCAGCTCATGTTCACGGTGGGCGGCCGGCCGCAGATGGCGGAGTGGTCGTTCGACCCGCGGCGCCGGCACGTGTCCCCGGCCGACGATGACGCGGCCCGGCTGTCGTTGCCGGAAGCCGACGTGGCCGCGCTCGGGCCGTCGCCGATCGCCCCGGTGCGGGCTACCGTGACCCCGATCGGCAGCCGGCTGGCTCAGGCCCCGGCACCCGCACCGGCCGCTGAGCCCGCCCCGCAGCCGGTCCCCACAGCAGAGCGCGTGATGGCCACGGCCCGCCCGGGGCCGCCCAGTCCAGGCCAGCACGGGCCGGCCCAGCACCGGACAGCCGCAGCCACGGCCACCCCGGAGCACACCAGCCCGGAGCACGCGCGCCCCGCCCCCGGCCGCAGTGCCCCCCATCACGACACCGCCGCCGCGGTAGGCGCAGCCAGCACCGGCGCGACCCCGGCTGCCCCGGACCAGGCCGATCCGGGGTCGCCGGACCGGCCCGAGCAGGCTCCGGCGGCGGCCGAAACCCGGGAGCCCGCCACGGCGCAGCGGGGCCGGGGCCGTAAGGCCGCGGGTGGCCGTTCCAGGCGTTCCTCCGTGCCGTCCTGGGACGAAATCATGTTTGGCACCTCGCGGCAGCCTGACTAGCCCGGGTGACCACGCGGGACGGCCAATCAGCCGGGCCGGCGGCCCGGCTTACCTGGAGCCAGGGAATTCCGCCCGGCATTGGGCCGGCTCGGCCGGCCCGCCCTGGCCGACGGTCCCGGAGCCAGGCCAGCGGACGGGGTCGTGACCGCCCGGGCGGCCGGCATTCCGCCATCGTTAACCGAGCCGGGACTGCTGCCTCTGCGGCGCGCCCAACCGGTGCGGCTGACGCTGACGGCCGGGCCTTTGGCCACGGCCAGCGCGAATACGTGACGCAGAATTGCGCACCAGTCCCCCGCTCAGGCGGCCCGGGAAGTGCCCCGGACCGCGTACGATCGGCCAGCGTGGGCCACATGGCGAGAGACGGCGGGGGCGGCACGTGAGCCGGCTGGGTAACCAGCCCGGTCGGCGCCGGCTAGCCGGCCGCCCGGCCCGGATCGCCCTGGCCGGGCTGGCCCTGGTCACCCTGCTCAGCGGATGCGGGCTGGTCGGGGGGGCCAAGACGGTTCGCGCGTTCGTGCCCGCGAACATGACCGTGACGAGCCAGGCGTTCAGCCCATCGATCCCGATCCCGGCCCGGTACACCTGTCACGGCGCCGGGCTCAGCCCGTCCATCCACTGGACCGGGGCGCCGCCGGCTACTAAATCGCTTGCCGTTATCGTGGACGATTCGGCGGCGCCGATTACCCCTTATATCTACTGGATCGTCTTCGATATCGGGCCGCAGACAAGTGGCACCCTGATCGGGCACGTGCCGACCGGTGCACGGGTGGCGGACAACAGCAAGGGAACTGCCCGATACGATCCGCCCTGCCCGGTGAATAGCAACCACATGTATCGCTTTACTGTTTACGCTCTGAACAGAACACTCTCGTTGTCCAACGGAGCTAACATGAAAACCGCCTGGATGGCTATCGCACAAGCGACGATAGCGCGTGGCAGACTCACTGCAACAGCCAAGCCGTAATCGCCCGATCGCACTAAGTAAACGGGCTTGGCAAAAAAATCCTTAAACGCATGACAGAGCCCTTACGGTCCGCCAGACTGACTGACCAGTAGCTGCTTGACGGGGATTTAAGGGCGCCAGCGACACAGGGGAAGGCCCGCGTGATGGCCGCGTGTGCCTCGCTGGGGCCACCAGATGGCCATCGCATGTTGGGTGGTGCGATGTACCTGCTCGTGATCGGCCTCGTTGCCGTGATCGTCGCGTTCCTCGTCGCGGCGTTCTTCAGCATGCGGCGTGGGCATGATGACGAGGACGAGCCAGCCCGGCGGCCCAGTGTCCGCAACCGGATCCGGGGCCGTGGCGGCGACGCGCGGGACCGGGATTCGCGCTGGGATTCGGCCGGCCCGCAGCGATCGTCTGCGCGCCGCCCCGGGGGGCGTGGCCCAGCACCGTCCCGGCGGCCCGGCCGGGACACCCGCGACCCTGGCCGCGCGGACCGGGACCGGTACGACCGGGCCGGCCACGAACAGCCCCGCGGCTATGAGCCGTCATCCCGCGGCTACGGCGAGCGCGCCCCGATCCGTGGCTACGACGCACAGCGCGGCGAGCGCGCCCCCAGCGCGCGCCGCGGCGCGCGCAATGACGACGCCACCGAGACCGTGGTGCAGTCCGCGGCCCGGCCCGCCCGGGCCAGGAACGCCGCACCGGTGCGCGCGGGCGACGACAGCTTCGGCACCGGGCCGGTGACCGCGCTCTACGACACCGGCCCGTCCGCGGCCGCGGACAGCTACGCCACCGCGCAGGTCAACGCCGATCCAGACCTGACCGACTCGGACGTCTTCCCCCGGGTCCGGGCGGACATTCCCCGGCCGGCCAGCAAGGCACGCCCGCGCAGCCAGCCCAAGACCCGCGGCGGCCGGCCGTCACGCAGCAAGCACGACGACGACGATGACTGGCCCAGCACCGAATGGGACAAGCTGTCCGACGAGCAGTACTGGGCCGAGCTGTCCGCGGACAAGCCGCTGTCCACCACCGCGCGCAGCGCCCAGTCCAACGGCTCGGCCGCCAAGCCGGCCCGCGGCCCGGCGGCCCGGCCAACCGGCACGCCACGCCCCGACCGGGATCGCCCAGCCAGCGCGGACCGCACCACCCCCCGCCGGAGCCGGGACCAGGCCGGGCAGGAGGACGCCACCCAGCAACTCGGCACCCGGCCGGGCAGCCGATCCGGTGCCCGGCAGCCCGCGGCCCGGGCCCGCGGCGCCCAGGCACCCGAGGCCGCTGGCCGCGACGCCAGAGCAGCGGGCAGCCGCGCCGGGCGGCCGGCGCCGGGCCGCGACTACGACACGACCGGGCGGATGCCGTCCCGGGGCCGCAGCCAGGCCGCGCCCGAAGTGCCGGCCAGCGCCGTAGGCACCGGCCCGATGAACGCCGCGCCGATGAGCGCTCCACCCATGAGCGCTCCACCCATGAGCGCTCCACCAATGAGCGCTCCACCAATAAGCACTGGCCCGATGAGTGCGGTGCCGATGTCCACCGGGCCGGTCAGCACCGGCCCGATCACCGGGCCGACCGGCCCGGCTGACCCCGCCCCGCGCCGGTCTGCCCCCCGTGGCCCGGCCGGTGACGACCCGCTGACCAGCCCCGCTTACGCGCGGAACAGGTCCCCGGCCGGCGACAGCCGGTCCTACCGCGGCGCGGGCCGGCCGGCCCAGCGCGATCCGGCCCGCGGCGGCGCGGACGACTCCGGCGGCTACCCGCGCGGCCCGGCCCGCGATGACTACCCGGCCGCACCCGCGCAGTACGACGGCTACCCGGCCGCGGCTGACGGGCGGCGCGACTACCCGGGCACGGCCAGCCGGCCCGGCTACCCGGCCAGCGCGAGTGAGCGGACCGACCCCCATGCGGGCCGCCCGGCTGCGTCGGCCGGGTACCCGGCCAGCCCGCCGCCCGCCCGGCCGTCCTACGACGACGCCCGCCCGGCCGAGACCACGTCACCGCAGGCTGGCGCGGGGAACCCGTACGGCAGCTTCGTGGACAGCGCGCCGCCGCCACCGGCCGGCAACACTGGGCCCACTTACCCGCCGGCCGCGCCGCCCGCGCCGCCGGCCGCCAGCGGCCAGGGCAGCTACAGCAGCGGGCCGGCCAACGGCTACCCCGCGTCCGGTGGCTACCCGGACCCGTACGCCCCAGGCCACGACGGGTACCCGGCGGCGGCCAGCCACGGCAGCACGGATCCGGGCACGGCCTACTACTCGGCACCGCCGCCGGCCGCGTACCCGTACCCGGCCAGCACCGGCGGCTACCAGGGCAGCCCGGGATACCAGAACGGCACCAGTTACCCAGACAACAGTCCGTACCAGAACGGCAGTGGCTACCGGGACAGTAATGAGTACCCGGGCAGCAACGGCTATTCAGCGGGCAATGGCCAGCACGCCCAGCCGGGCCAGGCTGGGTACGGCAGCAGATACGCCGATGACGGCCAGCAGAACGCACGGTACCCGGCCGGCCCGGGCACTGATCCATACGGCCCTGACGGGTATGGCGGCTATCACTCTCGTCAGGGTTGACAAACCTACCCCGCCCGCCGCGACAATGTGCCGACCGACGCAAGGCAGGGGAGATGCTGGACGGAACCCGCGATCACGCACGCAGCTACTATTTGCACCGGCTCGCGACCGCTCTTGACACCAAGGGATTGCATGCCTCGGTGAAAACCACCTACCCTGCGATGCTGCATATTTTCATCCCCGGTGCGACCATGCTGGCCGAGAGCATTGACTGCACGCCAAGCACCGACGGCACCGGCCGGCTCCGCTGGTACTACCGCTGGTCCTGGGGTGAATTGCTACATGACGCCGATGACCCGTCCGCGGCGGCGGCCAAGATAGCTGAGGTGCTGTCCTCGCGGTAGCCCGCGCAGGCCCGTGCAGCACCCGGTGCGGCCGGAGTTTCACTGCTCCCTCTCCATCCGGTCTGGATTGAGCAAAACCGGATAGGTAACCCCGTTAACCACTGCTGACCTGCCCCTACCCTGCTCAG
>Ga0335076_10001242_pt1 | contig 24624 bp, 22 predicted proteins | sample Lox_Sample_25_FD_206717 | JGI IMG/M metagenome (GOLD analysis project Ga0335076, IMG submission 206717) | Soil microbial communities from Loxahatchee National Wildlife Refuge, Florida, United States - Lox_Sample_2.5 | ecosystem: Environmental > Terrestrial > Soil > Wetlands | place: USA... | reverse complement strand
TTAACCGGTCTTGGCGCCTCCCCTAGGACCCGGGTCGCCCATTTTGTTACAGCTAACTAACAACACATGCGCCGCGACGGGTCGATTCCGCTGTAACGCTGCCGAGGCCGGTGGTGAACCCTGAACCCGCGGGTATCACGAGTGCGGGTCTGGCCGCTCGGCTCGCCGCGTTCGGCACCCCCGCGCCCGGTTCGGGTGCGGGGCGCCATTGCGGCATCGGCTACCTCGCCCGCGCCAGGTCGAACCGGTCGAGATTCATCACCTTGTTCCAGGCGGCGACGAAATCCTGCACGAACTTCGGCTGCGCGTCGGAGCTCGCGTAGACCTCCGCCAGCGCCCGCAGCTGCGAGTTGGATCCGAAGACCAGGTCCACCCGCGTGGCCGTCCACCTGAGCTCCCCGCTCTTGCGATCACGTCCCTCGAACAGCTCCTGCGCGCCCGCCACCGGCTTCCAGATCGTGCCCATGTCGAGCAGGTTCACGAAGAAATCGTTGCTGAGCGAGCCGGGGCGGCGCGTGAAGACCCCGTGTCGCGACTGCGCGACGTTGGCTTCCAGCACGCGCAGGCCTCCGAGCAGCACGGTCATTTCCGGCGCGCTCAGCGTGAGCAGCTGCGCGCGGTCGACCAGCAGTTCCTCGGGCGATACGGCGTAGCGGGCCTTCTGGTAGTTCCGGAACCCGTCGGCGATCGGCTCGAGAACCGCCATGGAGTGCACGTCGGTCTGCGCCTGCGAGGCGTCCATGCGACCGGGCGCGAAGGGGACCGTCACGGCATGGCCGGCGTTCCTCGCGGCCTGCTCGACGGCCGCGCAGCCGCCGAGGACGATGAGGTCCGCGAGCGAGACTCGCTTGGCGCCCGACTGGCTGCGGTTGAACTCGCCCTGGATGCCCTCCAGCACCCCGAGCACCTGCTGCAGCTGCGCGGGCTGGTTTGCCTCCCAGTCCTTCTGCGGGGCGAGACGAATGCGTGCGCCGTTGGCACCACCGCGCTTGTCCGAGCCGCGGAAGGTGGACGCCGAGGCCCACGCGGTCGTGACCAGCTGCGGGATCGAGAGCCCCGCGGCGAGGATTTTTGCCTTCAGGGCAGCGACGTCCTGCGCGTCGATCAGGGGGTGGTTCACAGCGGGGATCGGGTCCTGCCAGAGGAGCTCCTCGGCGGGCACCTCGGGGCCGAGGTAGCGTGCCCGCGGGCCCATGTCGCGGTGAGTCAGCTTGAACCACGCACGCGCGAACGCATCCGCGAGCTGCTCGGGGTGCTCGAGGAAGCGCCGGCAGATCTTCTCGTAAGCGGGGTCGAAACGCAGGGCGAGATCGGTGGTGAGCATCGTCGGCCCGCGCCGCTTGGTGCGGTCGTGCGCATCGGGGATCGTGCCGGCACCGGCGCCGTTCTTCGGCCGCCACTGGTGGGCTCCGGCCGGGCTCTTGGTCAGCTCCCACTCGTAGCCGAAGAGGGTCCTGAGGAACTCGGGGCTCCATCGGGTCGGCGTGCTGGTCCAGGTGACCTCCAGGCCGCTGGTGATCGCATCACCGCCCTTGCCGCTGCCAAATGAGCTGATCCAGCCAAGACCCTGCTGCTCTATCGCGGCGGACTCCGGGTCCGCACCCACGAGCTTCGCGTCCCCGGCGCCGTGCGTCTTGCCGAAGCTGTGACCGCCGGCAATCAGAGCCACTGTTTCTTCATCGTCCATCGCCATGCGCGCGAAGGTCTCGCGGATGTCGCGCGCGGCTGCGATGGGATCCGGCTTGCCGTTCGGCCCTTCCGGGTTGACGTAGATGAGCCCCATCTGCACGGCGGCAAGGGGGTTCTCGAGCTGGCGATCACCGCTGTAGCGCTTGTCATCGAGCCAGGTGGTCTCGGCGCCCCAGTAGATGTCCTTCTCCGGTTCCCAGATGTCGGCTCGTCCTCCGGCGAAGCCGAAGGTCTTGAAACCCATCGATTCAAGGGCGACATTCCCGGTGAGGATCATGAGGTCGGCCCAGGAAATGCTGCGGCCGTACTTCTGCTTGATCGGCCACAGCAGGCGGCGCGCCTTGTCGAGATTGACGTTGTCGGGCCAGCTGTTGAGGGGCGCGAAGCGCTGACTGCCATTGCCCGCGCCGCCGCGGCCGTCACCGGTGCGGTAGGTGCCGGCGCTGTGCCAGGCCATGCGGATGAACAGCGGCCCGTAGTGCCCGAAGTCCGCAGGCCACCACTCCTGGGAGTCGGTCATGAGTGCCAGCAGGTCCTTCTTGAGCGCCTTGAGGTCGAGGCTGTTGAAGGCCCTGGCGTAGTCGAAGTCGCGCTCCATCGGATCGCAGCGCGAAGAGTGCTGATGCAGGATGTCGAGCCGCAGCTGCTTCGGCCACCAGTCCCGGTTCGACGTGCCGCCGCCACTCGTATGCGTGAATGGGCACTTGCCCTGACCCGTGTCGCTCATGTGGTTTCCGTCCTTGCAGAGTGTGCTGAAAACATACTCCCGGCCCGCGGTGCGCGTGATGATCTGTTTCGATCGCGGTGATAGACGGACGCGATTGCGCCCGAGGAAGTTCCAGCCCCGAGCGCCGCTCACGCAGGCCGTGCCACGAGAGCGCCACGTTTCAGCTAAGCTCGCGCTCGGGGGGGAATAAGCCATGCGCGAGAACGTGCTGAGCGTGACGCTCGTCGTGCGCCTCATGGGCGCGGTGCTTTTCGCGGGTGTCGTGTGCGCTTGCGGTCGCGGGGGAGGGGCCATGACGGGTACGACGGGCCTGGCCGACTTTGCCGCCCGCTACACGGCGGCCTGGTGCAGCCACGACGCCGCAGCGGTCGCCGCGTTTTTCGAGGAGTCGGGCTCACTCACGATCAACGAGGGGACCCCGGCGGTCGGTCGGCGCGCGATCGAAGCCGCGGTGCAGGCTTTCATGACCGGCTACCCGGACCTCGTCGTGAGGTTCGACCGCCTCGAGCCCGCCGGTAAGCGGGTTCTGTATCACTGGACGCTGAGCGGCACCAACACCGGGCCTGACGGGACCGGCAACCGCGTACAGATCTCGGGCTTCGAAGACTGGCAGCTCGGGCCGGACGGACGGATCGCCGCTTCCAGGGGGCACTACGATGCACAGGACTGGGACCGGCAGGTGAAAGGGCGCTAGCGTGCGCTGCCGCGGCGCGCATGCGCTCGCGCGGCGCGAGGCTGCGCCTCACGGGCGGAACCAGGCGTTGCCGACCTGCAGGTAGACGACGGTGGTGCCGGGACTGTGCGCGAGGTCGAGCCCCGCGTGCAGGCCAAACTTGCGCGCCAGCTCGTAGCGCAAGCCGATGCCGCCGCTCGCCACGCTCTGGCTGTCAGTGCCCGCGAGCGAATGATCGAGGCGCGTGGCGCCGACACCGACGAAGGGCACGACGCTCCAGCGGCCGGCGAACTGCCAGCGCGCTTCCACCTCGAGCGAGGCCATCTGGTCCCCCTGGTAGCGCATCGCCGGCACCCCGCGCAGCGCTATATAGGGGCGCAGGAAGAAGGGCGTGCCCTGGGACGACCAGGCGTAATTGGCGCACGCACCGAGGGTCACCTCGTGCGCCAGGGTCTTCCAGCCGAGCAGCACCTGCTGCAGGCGCTCGAAATCGGCACTCGAGCCGAGGGCATCCCGTGCAACCAGGTAGGAGGTCTCCGAGTAGATGCCGCGCGTGGGTGTGAAGAGATTGTTGCGCGAGTCGTATTCGAGAACCGCGGTGGGCGCCGACACCGTCACCCGCCGCGAGAGATTCGGCAGCAGGTCCTGGTCCCGGGGCTGCGGGTTCACGTCGGCGTAGACATAGCGCAGCCCGAGCGCCCAGTGCGACTTTGGCGCGAGCTTCCAGTTGGCCTGGGCCACGGCTCCGGTGAACACGAGCGAGTAGCGGAAGGGCTGGTCGAGCTGCGGCAGGTCGAGTCCCGCACCGTAGAAGTCGAGATTGATCTTGCCGGTGCCGGCAGCGGCGACCGTCTGCAGCCGCTCGTCGAACCAGCGGCTCGAGTCAGCCGCAAAGCCCATCCACGTGCCATTTTCGGTCGCGAAGCCGCCGACGGCCGAGAGGTTCGGACGCGCCCAGCCCTCCTGGCCGGCCGCTGCGCGCGGCCGGACGAACATCGCCGCCGCCCCGCCACCGTAACCGACCGCCGGTTCGGTGATCACCAGCGGAATCGGCAGAAAGCCGTAGGCGTGCTCCAGGACCGAGCTGACATCGAACTGGCCATCGTCGGGGTCGAAGAAGCGCGAGCGCCCGGTAGGCGCGGCCGCCGCTGACGGGCCGGTGCCTCCGTCAGCACCCGCGGCGGAGGATGCCGGTGCCTCGGCGTGTGCCGCGACCCCCAGCGCCAGCGCGATTACCGCCCCGCTCCATGCCCCGGTCTTCATCGCGGCGTCCCTGCGGCTGGCGCTCAGAATCGATAGGTGGGCCCGACGACGATAAAGTAGCCGCCGTCGAAGTCGGCGCCCACGTCGAGGACGAGCTGCAGCGACTTGCTGATCTCGAGGTTCGAGCCGACGTCGTACATCCAGCGCGTGTGCGGGTGCTGCTCGACCTCGAAGTTCAGCTGGCCGAGGTTCTCGATCTGCACGTGCCCGGTGGCGGTCGCCGCCGTGTCCCAGTCGCCCGCCCCCAGCCACATTTGCAGCGGCATCTCGTTGATGCGCCCGCGATAGCCGGCACGCACGGTCGCGATCGTCGCCTTGAAGCGGTTGTCGAAGCCGAGGTCGCTCTGGATGAAGCTCGCATCGAGGACCAGGAAGAAATTCCGGTAGCCGGTGGCGACGGCGACGCCAACCCCGCCCACCACCCCGTCGAGATCGGTGGTGAGCTCTGTCTCGTACTGCTGGCTGCCGGGCAGCGGACCCGGGGAGGGCACGGTGATGAGCGCGTGGGTGGTGGAGTGGTTGCTCACGTAGCCGAGCAGTGCGTAGACATCGAGGAAGGGGAATACGAAAGCATCGAACTTCAGGTTGGCGTTGAAGACGTCGCTCTTCGCGCCGAGGGAGACGAAGTCGCTGACGGAGCGCGGCGGGTTCTCGATCCCGACGCGCACGTCGGTGACGTCGATCTTGCGATTGCCGAGACCGGTCAGTATCAGCCCGGCACCGAAAGGCAGTGGCAGCTCGTGACCGCGCTTGATGGCTTCGTCGGCGAGGAACGGCAGCGTGCGCCGCTCGGCAGGCGCGGCGGGCGCCGCAGGGCCGGAGTCGGCCGCAGCGGCTGCCTCACCCGCGGCGAGTGTCGCATCCGTCGTGACGGCCTCGTCCGCCCAGGCGCAAGGCGCACACGACAGGGCGAGGAGCGCGGCGAGCCGCAACGTGCGCGGAAGGCTCATCACGGGCCAAATCATAAGGCACGTCGCCAAGCAGCGCGGCGCAGATCGATGCGTCGCATGTCAGTGGGCGGCCCGCTCAGGCAGCGACCCGCAGTCGCCTCGGGATCGTAGCGCTATAGGTCGCCCGCTGTCGCAGTCGGTCATCCAGAGTGCCCCGGTCGGCGGCTCGCGGCCAGCGTGACCCGTCTCGCAGTCCGCGGCCCGGCTGCCACTGCAACCGGCCGCATCTGTGACCGCCGACGCATCCGCTGCGCCAGGTGGCCGCTAGCTTATGTCGCCCCAGCAGATCCGCAAAGCTCTCAAGGAAGTCCTGACATGCGTGCATCCCGTAAGCTCCTGAAGAAATCCACACTGGCGCTGACACTGGCCACGGTCCTCGCCGGGGCGGCAAGCGCCGGCACCGACATCGTGACGCTGCAGGTTCCCGGAATTCCGGGCGACGCCGCATTCGCCGCGGAATACGGTCTGCCCGCGGATGCCATCGAGGTGTTCTCGGTGTCCGGGGGATTCACCCAGACACTCAACATCGGCTCGCAGTCCTCGGGAGCCGGCGCGGGCAAGGTCACGTTCAACCCCATCCAGGTGTCGAAGCACTTCGGCGCCTCCAGCCCCGCGGTACTGCTGGCTCTCGCGACCGGCACGGTCTACAGCCCGGGCACCGGCGGTCCCGTGGTCATCAACTTCTACCACGTCAATCACGGCAGCCCGCACAAGTACTTCTCGATCCAGCTCTCCATCGCCGCGCTGGCGAGTGATCAGCTGTCGGACTCAGAGTCGCGCCATTCCCTGGATGACCTGGAGACCCTCAGCTTTGATTACGGCGTGATCACGCTGACTGACGTGACCACGGGCAACACCTCGTGCTGGAACCGGGTTCAGAACACGCGCTGCTGATCACGCCGCGCGCGGCGCTGCTCCCGGACGTGCGGCGGCCTCAGCGCGCCGCCGGCGGCGCGCCCTCGGGGCCCGCGAGGCTGATGTCGGCGACGTTGAGCGCGCCGCTCGCGGAGCGCAGCGTCACCTTCTGTACCCGCGCCTGTACACCCTCGAACATCAGTACATAGCGCGCGCTCTTGCCGTAGCCGATGTCGAGCTGCGAGCGCTGCTCGCCGTCGACGTTGAGGAAGACACCCTTGCTGCGCGGGTGGCGGTCGCCGCGATCGTCGACGATGAAGGTGTCCTTCCAGGCGTCCGCGCCCGACACCAGGGTTTCCTTCTGGTTCTGGTTGGTGAGGTCGGTCACGCAGGCGACCTCGGTGTCGTGCCTGCCGCAGCCGTAGACCACGAGCCTGGTCGACTGGGCCTCGGCCGACCCGAGTCCCTCGGCGGCCGGCGGCGCTGCGCGGCTCTCGCCCCCTCCCGCACCGCCTGCAGGGCTGCCACCGCCCGCGGCGGCTCCGGCTCCGGCTCCAAACAGGGTCGTCAGCGTGCTCGATACCTGGTTGAACGGGCTCTGGCAGCCGCTGCCGCCGCCACCGGACTGCTCGCCGCCGCCGGCCTTCCCCTTGCCTGTGCCACCGGCGCTGCCACCGCCGCCACCGCCACCGCTGCAGCCGCTGCCGGCCGCGCCGAAGATGCTGCTGAGCGTACTCGAGAGGTCCGAGCCCCCCTGCGCGCCAGTCGCGCCACCCGCCGGGGCGCTGCCGGCGGCACCGGCATGCGCAGCTCCGGTGCGACCCGCGGCGGCCGCCGCCGCCGCGGCCGGCTTCGCGGGCGAGGCGAGTGCCTGCGTCGCGGCGGCGCCGGCGGCGCCGGGTGAGAGGGCGGCGCCGATCTGCGCGGCCACGTTGGCGGCGCCCTCGGTCCAGCCGGTCTCCACGACGTTCTTCTTGGCATTGCGCAGCGCGCCGCTGCGGGCTTCCACCGCCTTCTGAGCGTTGGCGAGGCTGTTGGTGGGAGCACAGGCGACGGCTCCCTTGTAGGAGTAGCGCTGCGCGAGGTAGTCGGCAAATCCGGAGCGTACCTGCGGGAACGCGGGCGGTGCCGCCTGCACGATGCCGCTGAGGTACACCGTCGGCAGGTTGGGCGCCGAGGCACACACCACGAAATACTGTGGCGGCTGGACCGGCGCCGCGGCGACGCCGAGGGTCGGGATCAGGGTGGCGAGGCAGCTCGCAACGACAGCGCTTCTTCGCAGCACGTTGGAATCTCCTTCCAGGCCACGTCGCGCAGCTCGGTCTTCTTCGGCGCACGGAGAGTCTTGCGCGAGCGATCTGGAGCAGGCGGACCGCGGTCTTCGGGCGCCGCGCGGTCCGTAACGGAAAGCTAGCGCGAATCGCAGCGGCGCGCAAAGGTGCGCGCGGTGGGCGCGCCGCTCAGCCCTTGGGCAGGGCGATGGGTCGGTCGCGCAGCAGCAGCACCCAGTCGCCGTTCTCCATGAGCGCCTCGCGCCCGAGCTCCCCGAGCAGCGCCTGCTCGGTGTGGATGCGCTCGGGCGTGTCCGGGAGCGCCTCGAGCCGCTCGATCGCCGCCTCGGCGCGCGCGAATATCGCCGAGAAGCGGCTGTACTGGTGCGCCTGGGAGCGGATGCCGAAGCGCTCGCCGTAGGCTTCGCAGAGCGCGGCGGCAATGGGCGCGAACCCCATCACCAGCACCAGCCAGGGATGCACCTGGTGGCCGAGGGAGTCGATCTGGTGCCAGAAGACCACGAGCGCCGCGGTCGCGAGCAGTCCGATCCCGAGGCACACGGCGGAGAAGTGCTCGACGCGCCGGATCCGCGCCATCAGCTGCTCGGCGCGCGAGCGGTAGTAGTGCGCCTGGCCCTTCACCCACTGCTCCTGCACCAGGTCGGGGCGCGGCTGCAGGGGCGGCGGCAGCGCGTTGGCGCCGCGCAGCGCATCGCGGATCCAGCGCAGCTCATCGACCTGCTTGCGCAGGTAGCTGGCGGCCGCGCTCTCGGTGAGCCCGGCGAGGCGCCAGTAGAACTGCACGCGCAGCGCCTCGGCGAGCGCGCGGTAATCGAGGTAGCGTCCCTGGGCGTCGAGGCGCTTCTGCCACAGGTACAGCGTCGCGATGCTGGCGAAGATCGCCAGGTACAGGACCGGCAGCTCGCGGCGCGGCAGCAGCTCGGCGTAGACCTCGAAGGTGAGTGCGAGCGCGACCGCGAGCCAGATGACCAGCCGCAGCACCGCGTGGGTGAGGCGCTGATAGCCGCGCGCCAGGGTGTCGGCGGCAGCGAAGGTGCCGGCGAGCTCGCGGTCGGCCGCCGAGCGCTCGCGCAGCTGCGGCAGCAGGCCCGCGGCATCGGCGCGCAGCGACTCGGGCACCGGGATGCGCAGCGCGTCGCGGTTGAAGCGGTCGATGCGCAGGCACACGGTGCGCAGCAGCGTCGCGCTCGCATCGCTCGGGAACAGCCACTTCGCCGGCGCGTCGGCGCGGCCGCCACTGCCGGCGCGCGGCGCGAGCACGTGATAGACCGGCCCGCAGTCGTCCGAGTCGAGGGCGCGGTCGTCGCTGTGGATCAGGCCCTCGAGCTTGAAGCGCACGATCTCGGCGGTGCCGGCGACGGCGACGCTGCGCACGCCGTCCCACAACGCGAGCAGCAGGTGGCACTGGCCCGCCACGTAGATACCCACTTCGCGGTAGTGCGCATCGCGCCAGTCCTGCGCGCTGGCCGCGGGGCTGAGCCCCGCCGGCGGCGGCACGACAAACACGTTACCCGGCGGGATGCGCGCTCTGAGTGCGCGAAACTCCTCGAGCGAGCCCGGGAAGTCGCGCTCGTATTCGGCCACCGGCATCGGCAGCGGGGCGAGCACCTCGCACCCCTCATCCAGCGCCACGTCCGCGACCAGGCGGTCGGCGCCTTCGGCGAGCGCCGACAGCACCCGCAGCGGGGTCGAGGGATAGCGTGTGCGCAGGTACGCGAACAGCTCGCGCACGCGCGAGCAGTACAGGGGGTAGTCCGCGGGCTCGAGGTGGCGGTGCCCGACCACGCCGATCACCAGCGGCAGCGGCCCGGTCGAGCCCGGCGCGGCGGTCCTGGCCGTGCCGGACTCGCTCATGCGCCGCTCCGCAGCAGCACGCGGCAGGCGCTCAGGAACTCGCGGCGTGCGGCTTCGGCGTCGATCTCGGCGGCGAGCCGCAGCAGCAGCTGCTCCGCGTCCGGCGCCTGGGCGGCGGCGCGCTTCACCAGGTGCTGCGCCAGCGGCCCGATATGGTGGGCCAGCTGGCGCTCGAGGGCGTGCAGCTGCGCGGGGCTGAGCAGCGCCACGGCGTGCGTGCCGGTGGCGGCCGTCGCCACGGCCGCGGGCGCGAAGGGCGGACGCGGCGTCTGCGTGGCGGTGCTGCTGCCGAGACGCGCGGCGGCGTGATCGCAGAGGCGCTCGTAGTGCATCTCGCGCGGTGCCGGAAAACCGTCCAGCCAGTGCTGCGAGCTCAGAAAGTACTCCAGGCTCTTCGAGGGCAGGATGTCCTCGAGTCTGAAGGGCAGCACCGGCAGCTGCTTGTGCACGGCCCGCTCGACCTCGCGCCGCACCTGCGGGGAGGCATTGCTGTGCGAGGAGAACATGAGCACCATCAGCCGCGCCGCCGCGATCGCATCGATGATCTCCTCGGCCCACTCGGCCGCCGGCGAGATGTCGCGTGGTGCGATCCACACGCTGATGCCGCGCGCCTCGAGGCGCGCGACGATCTCGAAGGCGCTCTCGCGGTCGGGGAGCGAGTAGCTGACGAAGACGTCGCGTCCCATCGCTGCCTCAGCCCTCGAGCATCTGCAGCGCCTTGCTGACGCTGGTGCGCAGGCGGTTGAAGGCGCGCGCCAGGTTGACGAGCTCGGTGCTGCCGCGCGCCGGGAAATCCCCGGCCGCGGTGTTGCCGAGGCTGACCTCCTCGGCGATGTGCGCCATGCGCCGCACCGGGCGCACCACGGCGTAGTAGAGCACGCAGTTCACGATCAGGAGCGCCACGGCGAGGATCGCCGCGATCGCGGCCATCACGCCGCGGAAGACGCGCTCGGCGTTGGCGCTGGCACTCGCGAGCGGCACGGAGACGATCTGCGCCCCGATCACCTCGTGCGGCTGCCAGCCGAAGCCGTTGTTGCTGCCGTAGCGCGCGATGAGCGTCGCCGGTGCGGCCGCCGGCGTGCTGTGGCACACCAGGCACTGCGGCTCGGCGTGGATCGGCCGCGCCAGGTACAGCGAGCGCCCCATGGGCGTGTCGCGCTCGCCCACCAGCTCCGTGCTGCGGGCGTCGTTGCGGAATTGCTCGACGAGGTCGCTCTCCCAGTCGACCGCGCGGTCGCGCAGGTTGGTGGGGTTGAGCGTCGCCTCGCGGTAGGCGTACTCGGGATGGTGCTCGCGCAGCCGGAGGAAATTCTGCGTGGCCGCGTAGGAGGGCACACTCTGCGGCAGGAACTGCGACTTCATCTCCTCCCCGAGCAGCGGCACGATCTCCGCCGAGGTGTAGGCGCGCATGGCGAGCGCGCTCTCCATGAGCAGGCCAGCCTCGCGCACCGCCTCGCGCTTGGCGTTCTCCTGCAGCATCGAGTAGCAGGCGGCCCCGACGGCAAAGCCGGACAGCGAGAACGCCGCCGCGAGCGCGAGGTTGATCCGGACCAGCAGATTCATGGGCTTTCGAGCAGGTCCGTCACTGTTGCGGTGCAGTGTGCCAGAGATTCCGACGCCGATGCCAATTCGGCCCGCGGCGAGCGCCGCTACGCGGTAAACCAACAGCCGCACCGGGAGGTGCAGGGCGGTGGGATGGGCGAGTGCTGGCGGGCGGGGCGAAAACGGACCCCGGCCACTGGGCCGGGGTCCGACGCATCAGCGCACCTGCAGGGGTGAGGCGGTGCGCTAGGTGCTCATCGCGCAGCATTGCGCCGCGGCTCGCGGCGTTCGACCTGCCGGGGCTCCCGCAGACCGTGGGGCGCGTTGTAGCAGTCGGCTGATGACAGTTGCCACCGCCCGCTCGGGCAGGGCTAAGCCACTGATTTAGAAGTGCAGCAGCCGGCTCAGAGCGCGCCGAAGACCTTGCGCAGCAGCGCGCTCGCCTGGCCGGCCGGGTCCTTGCGGATCGCGTGCTCTTCCTCAGCTATGCGGCCGAAGAGGCCATCGAGCGCCTTGGCGGTGACGTAGTCATTGAGGCTCGCGTCCTGCGCAGGGACCAACCCGAGCTGCGCGGCCTTGCCGGCGTACTCGTCGTACCGCTGCGCGAGCCCGATCTTGCCCGTCTGCGCGGCGACGATCGGCCTGAATTTCGCGGTCAGCTCCGCGCTGGTGGTGCGGCGGAAGTACGCGGTCGCGGCGCCGTCGCCGCCGGTCAGGATGGACTTGGCATCGGTGAGCGTCATCTTCTGCAGCGCGTGCTGGAACACCGGCTTCGCCTGCGCCACCGACTGCTCGGCGGCGTGGTTCATGGCGGCCTTCAGCTCGTCGGCTTCATGCCCCATGCCGAGCATGCGCAGCGTGCTCTCGGCCTTGTCGAGCGGGTGCGGCAGCGGGATCGCGACCTTCGGGTCGTTGAGGAAGCCGTTGGGCACGCCGAGCTGCGCGACCGCCGTGTCGATGCCCTGATTGAGGGCGCTCCGCTGCGCGGACGCGGCGTCCTTGTCGCTGAGCGCATCGAGGCTGCCCGCCCGCGCCGCAGCGCCCGCGAGCGCGAGTGTCAGCAGCGAGCAGAACCACGTGGTGCGGGTCATGGGTGAGGCCGGTGGGGTGGGCGCAGGAGGGCGCAGTGTAGACTGCGCGGCGCGCAAAACCCATGCGCGGCGGCGAGGGGTTGCAGGTGAGCGGGCAGGCGGGCTCCGGATTTCAGGCGATCGTGGCGCGCGAGCAGGGCCTGCAGCGCACGCTCAGCGCCCGGCGGCTGTCTATGATCGCCATCGGCGGTGCGATCGGCACGGGGTTGTTCCTCGGCAGCGGCTTCGCGATCGGCATGGCCGGACCTGCGGTGCTCTTGAGCTACGCCATCGGCGCGCTGATTGCGCTGCTGCTCATGGGCTGCCTCGCCGAGATGACCATCGCGCATCCGACCAGCGGCTCCTTCGGCGCCTACGCGGAGTACTATCTCGGGCCCCTCGCCGGCTACCTGGTGCGCTACGCCTACTGGACCTGCATCGTGCTCGCGGTGGGGACCGAGGTCACCGCGGTCGCGCTCTACATGCGCTTCTGGCTGCCGCAGGTCCCCGGCTGGGTGTGGATCGTCGGCTTCTCCGCGCTGCTCATCGCGATCAACGCGCGCAGCGTGCACGTCTTCGGCGCGGTGGAGTACTGGTTCTCCGCGCTCAAGGTCACCGCGATCGTGCTGTTCATCGTGCTCGCCTCCTGGCTGCTGTGGCGCGCGCCGGGCGCGCTCGCCACGCCCGGCGGCAGCATCGGGCTGCGCAACTACAGCGACTACGGCGGCTTCTTTCCGCGCGGGCTATGGGGCGCGTGGGCGGCGGTCATCGTCGCGATCTTCAGCTACCTCAGCATCGAGATGATCGCGGTCGCCGCCGGCGAGGCCGAGCAGCCGCAGCTCGCGGTGCGGCGCGCCTTCCGCTCGACGGTCGTGCGCCTGATCCTGTTCTACCTGCTGACGCTCGCCCTGATCCTCGCCATCGTCCCGTGGAACGCCGCCGGCGTGGACGAAAGCCCCTTCGTCAGGGTGATGCGCGCCCTGCGCCTGCCGGGCGCGGCCGGCGTCTGCAACTTCGTCATCCTGGTGGCCGCGCTCTCGGCGATGAACAGCCAGCTCTACATCACGACCCGCATGATGTTCAGCCTCGCGCGCGGCGGCCATGCGCCGCAGCGCTTCGGCACGCTCAGCGCGCGCGGCGTGCCGGCGCAGGCGCTCGCGCTCTCGAGCATCGGTGTCGCGTGCGCCGCGCTGGTGAGCGTGTTCGCGCCGCGCTCGGCGTACCTGCTGATGGTGTCGATCTCGGCCTTCGGCGCCATGTTTACCTGGATGATGATCTTCGTCACCCACTACTACTTCCGCCGCGCGCACGGCGCGCCCGCAGGGTGGCGCATGCCGGGCTTCCCCTTCACCACGCTCCTCGGCGCGCTGCTCATGGCGGCGGTGTTGCTGACCACGGCCCTGACCGGGGCATTTCGCATGACGCTGGTGTTCGGGCTGCCGTTTCTTGCCCTGCTCTATGGCACCTACCGCTACCGTCAGGCTCGCGCTGCATCCAGTGGCCCCGGCGGCTAGGCACTGGCCGGCGCGTTAAATCTCGCGCGCGTCATCAACGCGGCGCGGCGCGCGCGGTAAGCTCGCGCTCCCTCTATCCGAACGGAGCCGCATCATGGCCGTGAAACCGATTCCCGACGGCTACCATGCCGTGACCCCCTACCTGATCGTCAACGGCGCGGCGCGGGCGCTCGAGTACTACAAGGAGGCCTTCGGCGCCACCGAGCTGATGCGCATGAGCGAGCCGAGCGGGCGCATCGGCCACGCCGAGATCCGCATCGGCGACTCGGTCGTCATGCTCGCCGACGAGCACCCGGAGATGGGCCATCGCGGACCGCGCTCCCTCGGCGGCACCAGCATCAGCATCCTGCTGTACGTGGCGGACGTCGACCAGGTGTTCGAGCGCGCGGTGCGCGCCGGCGGCAAGGCGCAGCGTGCCCTCGCCAACCAGTTCTACGGCGATCGCATGGGAGCGATCGAGGACCCGTTCGGTCACGTCTGGAACGTCGCCACGCACATCGAGGACGTCTCGCCCGAGGAAATGAAGCGGCGCATGGCCGCCGCCCACTAGCGATCCGGCCGGGGCCGCGCCGCAGCGGCCCCGGCGGGCGCGCCGGCGGTTGCCTGCGGTGCGCGTCCCGATACATCATTGCCCCAAGAGCCCGCGCACGGGCCAGACACCAGGGGAAGAGGCTGCAGGTCCGCAGGCACGCGGCTGCGGCACGCGCGCATGGTCTTCAATTCGCTCACGTTCATCGTGTTCTTCGCCTGCGTGCTGGCGCTGCACTCGCTGCCGCTGCCGTGGACGCTGAAGAAGGTCAATCTGCTGCTGGCGAGCTATCTGTTTTACTCGGCGTGGAACCCGCCGTTCGTCATCCTCTTGTGGGTCTCGACCGTGGTCGACTGGTACGCGGCCCAGGGTCTGGTGAAGGCGCAGCGCCAGGCGACGCGCCATGCGTGGATGCTGCTGTCGGTGGTGGCCAACCTCGGCATGCTCGGCTACTTCAAGTACGGGCAGTTCCTGCTGGATAACTTCACCGCGCTCGCGCACGCCGCCGGCATCGCCTACCAGCCGGCGCACCACGACATCGTGCTGCCGGTCGGCATCTCCTTCTACACCTTCGCCACCATGTCCTATACCCTCGATGTGTACCTGCGCCGCGCCGCGCCGGCGCAGAACCTGCTCGACTACGCGCTGTTCGTGACCTTCTTTCCGCACCTGGTGGCCGGCCCGATCATGCGGCCGACGGAGCTCGTGCCGCAGTTCGCCACGCCACGCCGTGCCAGCGCGGCACAACTGCGCTACGGGCTCGCGCTCATGACTCTCGGGCTGTTCAACAAGGTGGTGCTGGCCGACAGTTTCCTCGGGCCGGTGGCCGAGCGGGTTTACGACGGCGCGCCTTCAGCGGCCGGATCTTCTGCGACTTCGCCGGCTACTCGACCACCGCCATCGGCGCGGCGCTGTGCCTGGGCTTCGCGATGCCCGACAACTTCCGCTTCCCCTACGCCGCGATCGGCTTCTCGGACTTCTGGCGGCGCTGGCACATCACGCTCTCTTCCTGGCTGCGCGACTACCTCTACATCCCGCTCGGCGGCAACCGCCACGGGCCGCGGCGCACCTACGCGGCGCTCATGACCACGATGCTGCTCGGCGGCCTGTGGCACGGGGCGAACTGGACCTTCGTCGCCTGGGGCGGGCTGCACGGCACCTACCTCGCCGCCGAGCGCGCGCTGCGCGGGCGCCTGCGCGACTACCATCCCGGGCCCGCGGCGCTCGTCGCCCTCGGCCTGCTCACCTACGCCCTGGTGAACGTCACCTGGGTGTTCTTCCGCGCCAAGACCTTCGCCAAGGCCTGGGTGGTGCTGCGCGGCATGTTCGGCGCCAACGCGGGCGCGCGGCCGATCCTCTCCACCTTCAATCTGCTCGCGGTGGCGCTGATCATCGGCGGCATCCTGATCACGCACTGGCTGATGCGCGCGCGCACGCTGGAGTCGGTGATCGCGCGCACGCCGGCGACGGCCGTGGCGCTGCTGTGGGGACTGATGGCGTTCGCGATCGTGGCGGCGCAGGGGGACGTGCCCGGCAGACGGCCGCGGACCGCCCGGGCGTGGCGCAGCCGGTGCCCGTGCGCCCGGTGCCGCAGCAGCCCTGGGGACGCGTGCTGCTCGTGGCGCTGGCGCTGTGGCTGGTGCTGCTCGGCGCGTGGGAGGGGTACTGGCGCGGGTTCGGTGTCACGCCCACGATCCGCAATACGCTCGGGCTGTGGGCGATCCAGCGCCGGCGCATCGACCGCGGCGAGGGCGATGCCACGGTGCTGCTCGGCGGCTCGCGCCTGTATTTCGACCTGCAGCTGCCGGTGTGGGAGCGCCTCGCCGGGCGCGCGCCGATCCAGCTGTCCTTCCAGGGGACTTCGCCCCTCACTGCAGTCGAGGACCTCGCCGAGGATGCCAACTTCACGGGCCGGCTGCTGATCGGCGTGGAGCCGGACCTGATCTTCTCCGGCGACGGGCTGGCGTTGGAAGCGGCCAGCTACACGCACAAGCAGTCGCCCTCGCAGCGCGTCGGCCAGTGGCTGTCGATGAACTTCCTCGAGCCGTATCTCGCCTTCGACGACCCGGACTTCGCGCTGCGCACCGTGCTCGCGCGGCAGCCATGGCCGCAGCGGCCCGGCCGGCACTGGTTCATGGACGTGCGCAAGCTCTCGATGCACGACGCGCGGCGCAATGCCTGGCTGTGGCGCAAGATCGAGGAGGATCCGGCCTACCTCGCCCTGGCGCGCGCGATCTGGGCCGAGGAGTTCGAGACCTACCCCGGCGACCCGACGCCCGAGGAGATCGCGAAGAGCGAGCAGGAGCAGATCACGCGCGCGGTCAAGGCACTCGCGAAGCTGCGTGCGCACGGCGTGCGCGTGCTGTTCTTGCGCCTGCCGAGCGATGGCCCGTACCTCGCCTACGAGGACCGCCTCTATCCGCGCGCGCGCTCGTGGGAGGGGCTGCTCAGGGCCACCCAGGCGCCGGGCATCTACTTCAGTGACTACCCGCAGCTGAGCGGCTACTACCTGCCCGAGTGGTCGCACATGACGCGGGCGGGCGGGGAGCGCTTCACCGCGGCGCTGTATCAGCTGGTGATGCACGACTTCTGGGGGCCGGAGGCCGAGGCGCGGCGCGCGCCCGCCGGGTCGCCCTGAGGCGGGGCGGCGCAGGCGAGCGGCTCAGGAGGGGTTCTTCACCCAGCCGCGCGGCTTGTGGTTGAAGGCGAGCTGCACGTCCACGTTCTTCTTGCCGCAGCGGCAGCGGAAGCGTGTGACGATGCCGGCGAGCGGCTCGTCCCAGCCGTGGCGACAGTGGCGCGCCAGGAACGCCGGGGTCACCTCGCGCGAGTGGCGGCAGGCGCGGCAACTGACGACGAGCACGTAATCGCCGAAGTGATCGCGCAGCCTCTCGATGGAGTTCCACGGCAGCATGCAGCGAGTGTGGCGAGCGCCTGCGGCGAGCGTCCATCCAGTGCTGGAGCAGCTACGCTACTGTCAGTAGGCTAAGTACATGTGTGGCAAGTACATCCTGGCGCAGGCCGCCAAGGCCGAGCGCGCCATGGGCATCCGCCGCGGCCGCTGGGAGTACCCGCTGAGCTATCGCGTGCTGCCGACCGATGAAGTGCCGGTGGTGGTGAGCGCGGAGGGTGAGCGCGAGGCGCAGATGATGCGCTGGGGACTGATTCCCTACTGGGCGAACGGCGTGCCGCTGAAGGCCTCCACCATCAACGCCACCGTGGAGCGCATCGAGACCGCGCCGAGCTATCGCGATGCGTGGCGCCGTGGCCAGCGCTGCCTGCTCGTCATGGCCGGCTTCTACGAGCCGCACGTCAACCCGGACGGCGCGCGCGAGCCGTACTTCGTGCACCTCAACGATCGCGAGGTGTTCGGCGTGGCGGGGCTCTGGGATCGATCGCGCCGCGCCGACGGCTCGCACGTGTTCTCCTGCACGCTGGTGACGCTGCCGGCGAACCGGCTGCTCGCCGAGGTGCACAACGAGAAGCAGCGCATGCCCGCGGTGCTCGCGCCCGAGGACGAGGCGCGCTGGCTGGCGGGCGATGCGGCCGAAGCGCGCGCGGCGCTGCGGCCCTATGCGGATGAGCTCATGGTCGCCTACCGCGTGAGCCGCCGTGTCAACAGCCCGCGCCTGCCGAACGACGCCACGCTCATCGAGCCGGCGTAAAGAATGCGATGCGGGTCACAGTTCGCGGCTGCGGGCGCGGCCGCGTGCTGCCCTGCGGCGCGCAGCTTCGGCATAGTGCGCGCGTGTGTGCGAACCGGAGGAGTCCCATGCGAAACCTACAGCGCGGCCTGCTGGCGGGGATCGCCGGCACGCTGCTCGCGTCGGCGCTGCCGGCGCAGACCGTGAGCTTCGGTGCCACGATCAGCGGCCAGGTCGTACCCGGCGTCTACGGGCAGGTCATGATCGGCAGCCAGCCGCCGCCACCGGTGGTGTATGCGCGGCCGGTCGTGGTGCAGCCGGCGCCCGTGGTGGTCGGCGCGGCGCCCGTCGAGCCGATCTACCTGCACGTGCCCCCGGGCCACGCCAAGCACTGGAGCAAGCACTGCCACGAGTACCACGCCTGCGATCGGCCGGTGTACTTCGTGAAGTCGGCGGAGTACGAGCCGGGTTACCACGAGCACGGCCACCACGATCACGACTGAGCGCGCGCCGGCGGCCCGGCGGGGCCGCCGGCCTGCCTACCCCCAAGGTTTGAAGCCTCTCGCGCTGCGCTGGCCCCGGCCGCGCGGTCGCGACACGGCCTCACCGCGCTGACGGTGCGGGCTGGGCCGCGCCGATGGTGGCCCGCGCGTCGATGCACTAGGATAGCCGCTCATAACAAGAGCGGAGTCGGGAGCCATGGGACGTTACCGACGCTATCTCGTCCCCCTCGCCATCGTCCTCCTGCTGGTCGGCCTGTACGCGCTGGCCGGTTTCTGGGCCGTGCCGCACTTCGCGCGCTCCTACGCGCAGGATTTCGTCAAGACCCACTACGCACGCACGCTCACGATCGGCGACATCCGCTTCAACCCCTTCACGCTCAAGCTCGACATCCGCGACCTGTCACTGCCGGATGCCGACGGCAAGCCGATGATCGCCTTCGCCCGGCTGCACGTCGACCTGCAGCCGGCGACCCTGTGGCGGCTCGGGCCGAGCTTCAAGGAGATCCTGCTCGAGAAGCCCTATGTGCGCGCAGTCATCCGCCGCAACGGCGATCTCAACCTTGCCGATCTCGGCAAGGGATTTCCCGAACAGCCGGGCAAGAAGCCGCCGGCCACGGCGCCGGAGAATGCGCCGCCGATGCGGCTCTTCATCGGCAGGCTGGCCATCAGCGCCGGCAGCAGCGTGTTCGAGGACGAAACGCACCCGACCCCCTTCAAGGCCGAGATCAGCCCGATCGCCTTCGAGCTGCGCGACTTCAGCACCCGCGGCACCCACGGCAACGCGTACCACCTGACGGCGGCCTCCGAGGTCGACGAGCGCTTCGACTGGTCCGGCACGCTGCGCCTCGCGCCCTTCACCTCGCACGGCGAGTTTCAGGTCACCGACCTGCACGCCCGCACCGTGTGGGACTACATCCGCGAGATCGTGCCGCTCGAGCTGTCCTCGGGGATGATCGGCCTCAAGGGCGACTATGACCTCAGCACCGGCGGTGGCCCGCTGGCGCTGAAGATCGCCGTGCACGACACCACGGTCACGGACCTCGGCGTACGTCCCAGGGGCGGCAGCGAGGACTACGTGAAGCTCGCGAAGATCGAGGTCCTGGAGACCCGGCTCGACCTCGCCGCGCACAGCGTCGAGGTCGGCAAGGTGCAGCTCAGCGGCGGCCAGGCGCAGGTGCGGCTCGATGAGCAGGGGCGGGTGAACATGCTCGACCTGGCATCCGCCCCGGCTGGCACGCCCGCGCCCGAGGCATCCCCGGCTGCCGCGACGACGCCACCGGTGCGCACGCGCAGCAGCGGCGGCAACGGCGCGCCCTGGGTGGTCTCGGTTCCCGACGTGTCGCTCGCGGGACTCAAGGTCGACTTCGAGGATCGCATGGTGAGCCCCGCGCTCACGGCCGTCGTCGATCCGCTGACCGTGCACGTCACCGGTTTCAACACCAAACCCGACGACGCCCTCGACGTGACGGTCGACTCGACCATCAACGGCAGCGGCACCGTCGCTCTCAAGGCGCACGTCGTGCCCTCGAGCGCGGCGCTCGACGGTCACGTGGACATCAAGGCGCTGGCGCTGCCGGTGATCCAGCCCTACCTCTCCAAGTACACCTCCCTCACGCTGCTCAAGGGCACGCTCGGCGTGCGCGCCGATTTCGAGCGCCACGCGGATGGCTCCTACGGCGCGAAGGGCAGCACGCAGGTGAGCGGCCTGCGCACGGTCGACAACTCGCAGAAGCGCGACTTCATCGGCTGGAAGGACCTGAAGATCGCCGACATCGACTACCGCTCGCAGCCGCAGAGCCTGCGCATCAAGAGCGTGACGGCGATCGAGCTCTACACGCGCATGATCGTGCGCCCGGACCGGACCCTCAACGTCACGGAGGTGCTCACCCCGGCCGGCAGCAAGCCCACGGCCCCCGGCGCCACCGCTGACTCCTCCTCCGGCAGCGCCAGCGCGGCTGCGGGTAACGCAGCTCCGGCACCCCCGCCTCGCGCGCCTAAGGCCGCCGCGAAAGGCAAGCCGGGCAAGGTGGCGGCGAACGCCGCCGCCGCAGCGCCGCCGGCCAACAGCGGCATGCCCTTCCCGATGTCGATCGGCACGGTGCGTTTCGTCAACACGACGCTCGACTACACGGACCTGTGGATCAAGCCGAGCTTCTCGGTCGGCATCCAGAGCCTGAACGGCAGCGTCATCGGGCTGTCCTCCGACCCGCGCTCACGCGCCAAGGTGGAGCTCAACGGCAAGGTGGACCGCTACTCCCCGGCGCACATCGGCGGGGAGGTGAACCTCCTGTCCGCCGCGCTCTATACCGACATCACCATGAGCTTCAAGGACATCGACCTCACCATCGTCAATCCCTACTCCGGGCACTTCGTCGGCTACAAGATCGACAAGGGCAAGCTGTCGGTGGACGTCTCCTACAAGATCGACCAGCGCAAGCTCAACGCCCAGCAGCACTTCGTCGTCGATCAGCTCGAGCTCGGTGACCGCGTCGAGAGCCCGGATGCCATCCACGCGCCCATCAAGCTCGCGGTGGCCCTGCTCAAGGACCGCCACGGGGTCATCGACATCGACCTGCCCATGAGCGGCTCGATCGATGACCCGCAGTTCCGGCTCGGGCCGATCATCTGGAAGGCCTTCGTCAACCTGATCGTCAAGGTCGTCACCGCGCCGTTTGCTCTCCTCGGGCACATGTTCGGCGGCGGCGAGAACATGAACATCGTGCAGTTCATGCCCGGCAGCGCGGAACTCGACAAGGCCTCGAGGGAACAGCTGGGCGCGCTCGCCAAGTCGCTCAAGGAGCGGCCGGCGCTCAAGCTCGACGTGCCGATCACCTACTCCAAGGAGCTCGATCCGCCGCCGCTCGCCGCCAAGCACCTGAACGATCAGCTCGCGGCACGCGTGGCCGCGACCCGCCACGGCAAGCGCCACCCCGATACCGCGCTCGAGGAGGCCCTCGCCGACCCGCAGAAGCACTACCAGCTGCTGCTCGATCAGTACCAGGACAGCCTCGGCAAGGACACCGCACTGCCGGAGTCGGCGCAGGCGGTGCAGTCGGCCAAGCGCGGCGAGACACCGAACTACGAGGCGGCGATCGGCGACCTCGAGGCGGCGCTGGTGCAGAAGGTCCAGGTGCCCGAGGCCGACCTGGTGCAGCTCGGCAAGGACCGCGCGCGCGCCATCCAGGACGTCCTGGTCGGGGAGGGCGGCGTCGAGGCCGCGCGCGTGTTCATCGTCGACACGCCGCCGAAGCCGGCGAGCGGCGACAAGGTCAAGGCGGAACTGGCGCTGAAGTGACCCGGCGCGCTCACACGCTCCAGCCGGGCACGAGGTAGGCGTAGGCGAGCACGATCAGGCCCACGATCCCGGCCAGGAAGATGCTGTGCTTGAGCGTGAAGCGGAACAGCTTCGCCTCTTCGGATGCGGGCATCCCGGTCGCCGCCGCGGCCACGGAGATGCTCTGCAGGCTGATCATCTTGCCCATGACGCCGCCGCTGGAGTTGGCAGCCGCCATCAGCGCCGGCGACAGGTCGAGCTTGTTCGCAGTCACCACCTGCAGGTTGCCGAACAGCGCGTTGGTCGAGGTGTCGCTGCCGGTGAGGAAGGTGCCGAGCCAGCCGAGGTAGGCGCTGAAGAACGGGAAGGCGATGCCGGTGGCGGCGAAGGCGAGACCGAGCGTCGCGGTCGCCCCGGAGTAGTTCATGAGGTAGGCCAGCGCCAGCACCAGGGCGATGGTGAGGATCGGGAGCGCGAGATCGCGCGCCGTGCGCACCACGGAAGCCACGACCTTGCCGGCCGGCACCCGCAGCGCGAGTGCGCTGAACACCAGCGCGAAGAACACCGCGCTGCCCGATGCCGAGAGCAGGTTCAGGTTGAACTTGGCCGCGTAGGGCCCGGCCTTGGCGACCGCAGGCGGCAGGCGCTGGATCCGGCCATCGAGCCCGTGCCACAGCAACCCGACGCTCGCCTTGTCGAGCACGGCCTTCAAGGGCGCGTAGCCCCACAGCAGCACGAAGATGACGAGGAAGATGTAGGGCGTCCAGGCCCGCAGCGCCACGCCCGTGGGGATCGAGGGCGCGTGCGGGCCGGCCGCGGCGGCGGTGTCATCGCGCGGACGCCACACCCGCAGCAGCAGCACGAGTCCGAGGATGGAGACGATCGAGGAGAGGATGTCGGTGAGGTAGGGACCGACGAAGTTCGACACCAGGAACTGCGTGACCCCGAAGCACAGCCCCGCCACCAGCGCCGCCGGCCACACGGCAGCCAGGGCCTTGCGGCCCCCGAGCACCAGCATCAGGTAGGCGGGCAGGAACAGCGCCACCGGCGCGCAGATGCGGCCGACGCCCGAGCTGAGCACCCCGAGCGGCAGGTTGGTGACCGATGCCAGCGTCACGATCGGGGTCGCGATCGCCCCGAAGGCGACCGGGGCGGTGTTGGCGATCAGGCAGATCGCGGCGGCATAGAAGGGCGAGAAGCCCAGCCCCGCCAGCATGGCGCTCGCAACCGCCACCGGGGTGCCGAAGCCCGAGGCGCCCTCGATGAAGGCACCGAACGCGAACGCGATCAGCAGCGCCTGCAGGCGGCGGTCCCGGGTGATGCCGCCGATCGAGCCGCGGATGACGTCGAACTGCCCGGTGTCGACCGTCAGGCGGTAGAGCGCGATGGCCCAGAACACCACCCAGGCGATCGGGAAGAGGCGGCCCCGAAGAGCGTCGAGTGCAATACCAGTGACCAGGGCATCCCGTAGACGAAGGCGGCGAGCAGCATGGCCGTCACCACGCCGGCGAGCGCGGCCTTCCAGGCCGCCGTGCGCAGTACCCCGAGCATCAGCAGCATGATGAAGATCGGCAGCGCGGCACAGATGGCCGAGAGTGCGAGGCTGCCGGAAACCGGCGTGTAGACCTGGTTCCACATGGGCGGCGCCCTTCTTTTTGTTCGAGTTGGCCCGATCTTGCGCCGGTGGGCGGTCGCCGGTCCACAACAGGCTGGGGAGCTGCGCAGGGCGTCCCCGGCGGCCGCGCGCGCTCCCGGAACGCCGCGCTCGTGCGTGCGTCCGCGCTTTTGCAGCGCGGGCGCGGCCGCGGCGAGGAAGCGTTTCGATCGGGGTGGCCGCGCCGGCTGTGGATGTGACACAGTCCTGCGCGGCGCCGGTATCCCGCGGCGCGTTTCGGAGGGCGGACGATGTCCACGCAGCAGGAGAAGGCACAGCGCTTTCGCGCGCTGCACGAAGGTCCGGGAGCGTTCGTCGTGCCGAACGTGTGGGACGGGGGCTCGGCGGCCCTGATGGCGCAGCTGGGCTTCGAAGCGCTCGCCACCTCGAGCGCCGCCGCCGCCGCCACGCTCGGCAAGCTCGACGGCGCTCTCACGCGCGCCGAGGCGCTGGCGCACGCGGAGCTCGTCGCCGCCATGAGCGCGCTGCCGGTCTCGGCGGACCTCGAGAACGGCTTCGGGCACGCGCCCGAGGCCGCCGCCGACACCATCCGCCTCGCTGCGGCCGCCGGCCTCGTCGGGGGTTCCATCGAGGACGCGAGCGGTGAGGCGGACGCACCCATCTACGCCCTGGAGCATGCGGTCGGGCGCATCGCCGCGGCGGTGCAGGCGGCGCGCAGTGCGCCCTTCCCCTTCACCCTCACGGCGCGGGCCGAGAACTTCCTGCACGGGCGGGCCGACCTGACCGACACCATCCGCCGCCTGCAGGCTTACGAGCGAGCCGGAGCGGATGTGCTGTTCGCCCCGGGCCTGCCGGATCTCGGCGCGGTGCGCGAGGTGTGCGCGGCGCTGAAGAAACCCGTGAGCTTCATGGTGGGCATGCGCGGGCGCTCGTTCTCGCAGGGGGAGCTCGCCGCGGCCGGGGTGCGCCGCATCTCGCTCTCGACCACGCTCTACCGCGCGGCCATGACCGGACTTGAGGTCGCGGCGCGCGAGGCGCGCGCCGGGCGCTTCGACTACGTGGAGGCGCTCATGAGCGGCGCCGACCTCGGCCGCGCGCTGAGCGCGCAGGCGCGCGCCAGCTCATCCGGCTGAGCCGGCGGCGGTCTCAGCCGCCGAACCCGTCGCCCGGCTGGGCAGCTCGCAGCCGCCCGAGGAACTCTGCTGCCCGGGCATCCCCCTCCGCCGGGGCCCACGCGGCGAACTGCGTCGAGGTGGCGGGGTCGTACGGACCCTCCTTGACCTCGAAGAACGCGCCGCCGCCTTCCCCGGGGATGAGGGTGTGCCAGGTGGCCTGGGGGGTCTCGTAGGCGAAGTTGTCCGCCCCGTCGCCGATGGCGTAGCGCGCCAGCACCGTCCCGTGCTCATCGAAGGTCAGTACGTCGAAGCGCCCGCGCACGACCAGGGCGAGCTCGGAGCGCGCGGCGTGGCGGTGCGGCCGGAAGTAGGAATCGCGCAGCGCCACCACCAGGAAGCGCTGCACGGGATCGGTGCTCGAGAGGTGGATGTTGTGGTGGGCGCGGGCGCGCGGCGCCGCCGCCGCCTTCGCGGCGAGCTCATCGAGCAGCGCCCGCGGGATGATCTTCATGGCG
>Ga0335076_10001241_pt1 | contig 24627 bp, 22 predicted proteins | sample Lox_Sample_25_FD_206717 | JGI IMG/M metagenome (GOLD analysis project Ga0335076, IMG submission 206717) | Soil microbial communities from Loxahatchee National Wildlife Refuge, Florida, United States - Lox_Sample_2.5 | ecosystem: Environmental > Terrestrial > Soil > Wetlands | place: USA... | reverse complement strand
TGGGACGCGGTCGTCGACCGCCTGACGGAGTCCTTAAGGTGAGGCTCGCGCTCTGGACGCCGCGGGAGGAGTGGGCGAGGGGCCTCGTCCCGCACCTGGCCGGGGAGGTGGAGCTGCACCTCCTCGACGCGACTCCGGTCGCGCCGGCAGTCGACGTCGACATCTACGACGTCGCCGACGACGCGGCCCACGGCTTCGTCTACCGCGCGCTCCGCGTGAAGCCGGGGGTCGTGGTGCTCCGGGACTGGAACCTCCACCGCCTCGTCCACGCCGAGACCGCGGGCCGGGGCGACCCGCACGCCTACCGGCGAGAGGCCCGGCGCTCGCGGGGCGAAACGGGCGCCTTCGTGGCCGAGCAGGTGCTCGCGGGCCGCGCTGGGGCCCTGCCCGCCGTCCTCCCCCTCAACGACCGCGTCCTCGAGGCGAGCCTGGGCCTCGCCACGACGAGCCTTGACGTGCAGCGGCGGGCCGCGGCGCGCCTCGGCGGCCGGCCCCTCGTCCGGCTGCCCCCGGAGCCGGACGCGGCGGCGAGCGCGCTCCTCGGCCTCGCGCGGGCGGTGCACGCGGACGCTTCGCGCCTGCGCCGCGAGGCGCAGGCGGACCGCGGCCCGGAGGGCTCCCTCCTCGCCCTGGCCCTCGACGAGCTGCGGCCGGCCGCGCACGAGCTCTCGCTGCCCGGCGTGCCTTCCGACGTCGTGCGGCTGCTGGCCGACGTCCTCCCCGGCCGCCGGTGATGCCTCCGGTGCTCTCCGTCGTGATCCCGGCCTACAACGAGGCCCGCCGGCTTCCGGCCACCCTCGAGCGGGTCGGCGCGTACCTCGCCGCGCAGGGGGTGGCTCACGAGATCCTGGTGATCGACGACGGCTCCGCGGACGCGACGGCCGACCTCGCCCGGGGAGAGTCGGTGCGCGTCCTGCGGCACGAGCCCAACCGCGGGAAGGGGTACGCCGTGCGCCGCGGCATGCTGGCCGCGGCCGGCGCGCGGCGGCTCATGACCGACGCCGACCTCTCGACGCCGATCGAGGAGATGCCGAGGCTCGAGGCCGAGATCGACCGGGGCTTCGACGTCGCGGTCGGGTCCCGCGCCCTGCCCGGGGCCCGGATCGAGGTCCACCAGCCGGCCTACCGCGAGGCGATGGGTCGCGCCTTCAACGTCATGGTGCAGGCGATCCTGCTGCCCGGGCTCCACGACACCCAGTGCGGCTTCAAGCTCTTCACCGCCCGCGCCGCCGAAGCGGCGTTCGGCGCCTGCCGCCTCGACGGCTTCTCGTTCGACGTCGAGGCGCTCTTCGTGGCGCGGCGGCTTGGCCTGAGGATCGCCGAGGTGCCGGTCCGGTGGAGGAACGACGCCGCCACCCGGGTCGGGTTCGGCGGGGGAGGCGCCGCGTTCCTCGACCTTCTCCGCATCCGGCTCTCCGCCCGGCGCGGGCTCTACGGCCCGGCCGGCGGCGGCGCCCCGACGTAGCGCACCTCGGCCCGCTGGCGCAGCGACGCCACCCAGGTCTCGATCCTCTCGTCGAGCGCCCGCCGCTCGAGCCGGGCGCGGACGGCCGCCTGTTCGTCCTCGAAGGCGGGCCCCTTCGGGCTCCCCGCCTGCTCCTCCTCCCAGGCCTTGCGCACCTCCTCGTCCGAGACGCGCACCTGCGGCCGGAAGCGGAACTCGATGTACTTCTGTGCCGCCAGCTCCCGCCGCAGGAGCCGCCGCAGATCCGGCTCCGTCACCGCGCCGCGCAGCTCGGGCCGGGTCGAGAGGAGGAGTGCAACCGCTCGGTCCTCCTCGTCGCGCGAGACGTCGGCCTGGGGGAGCCGCGAGGCCTCGAGGTACATGAGCCGTTCCTCGATCGCGGCGTCGCGGGCCTTCGTCTCGGGCAGCCGGCGCACCGCCTGCAGGGCCCGGACGTCGCTCAGGAGGAGGGGCCGCTCGTCCACCACGGCGACGATGCGCTCGATCGTCTCCTCCTTCGGCGGGGGCGCCGCCTCGCCCGCGAGCGCGGGCCCGGCGAGGAGGAGGGTGGCGAGCAGGGCGTAGCTAGAAGGCATGGCCGATCGTGAGGTGGAAGTGGTAGCGGCCCTCGTCGCCCGGCTCCGGGTCGAGCACGTAGCCCCAGTCGAGCCGGACGGGGCCGATGGGCGTGCGGTAGCGTACGCCCGCGCCGGCGCTCCAGCGCAGGCGGGAGAGCACGAGGTCGCGCGTCTCCGGGAAGACGTTGCCGGTGTCGACGAAGCTCGCGAGCTGGAGGGCACGGGTCACGTTGTAGCGCAGCTCCGCTCCCCCGAGGGCGACTGCGTTGCCGCCGGTCGGGTAGAGCTGGCCGTTCGTCCCCAAGACCTTCGGGCCGACGCCGTCGACGGGGAACCCCCGGGGGCCGTAGTCCCCTCCGGCGAAGAAGCGCTCGGGCAGCGGAAGGAGGGGAGCCTCTCCTCCGAAGGTGCCGGCGAGCCCCAGGCGCGCGGAGAGCACGAACACGAGGTCGGGTCGCAGCCGCCGCACGCTCGTCCCCTGGAAGAACCCCCGGAGGTAGCTCACTCCCCCGAGGGCTTCGAGGGAGAGCTGGAGGTCGGCGCCGAGGAAGAGGCCGCGCTTCGGCTCGAGGGGGTCGTCGCGGGTGTCGAAGATGACGGACGCGGACGGCCCGGAGACGGTGTACGTGCGGTACTGCCGGTCGATCTCGTCCAGCGGCACCTGCAAGTTGAAGACGTTGGTGTCCTGGTAGAGGTAGCGCAGGATGACGCTCGTGCGGGTGTCGAGCGAGCGGCCGGCCTGGAGGATCCCCCCGAGGCGGTTGTAGCTGAAGCTCGTCACGTTTTCCTCCTCCCAGAACCCGGTGACGAAGGAGTCGAGCTGGCGGCCGAAGAGCCACGGCTCGCGCAGGTTGAGGAGGAGACGGCTCCCCCGGAAGCTGCCCCGGGCGAAGAACGAGGCCGTCCGGCCGAGACCGCCGATGTTGCGGCGGGTGACCTCGATGCTGCCCCGCAGGCGGTCCTGCTCGGAGTACCCGACGCCCCACGACCACGTCGTGCGCGGCGCCTCCTGCACGCTCACCACCACGTCCCGCTGGCGCTCGCGGGTGGGGTCGAGCTCCGCGATCTGCACCCGCTCGAAGATGCCGAGCCCGGAGAGGCGCCGTTGGCTCTCGAGCAGGCGCTCGAACGAGAAGGGCTCGCCGGGCCGGAGCACCATCTCGCGCTCGACCACCACGTCGCGCGTGCGGTCGAGGCCGGCGAGCACGACGTGCTCGATGAGGGTCTGCGGCCCCGGCTCGACGACCAGGCTCACCCGGGCCTCGTCGCGGGCCTCGCTCAACGCCACCTCGGGACGGACGCGGGCGTCGAGGTACCCGGCGCGGCGCCAGGACGAGAGGAGCGCGTCGCGGCTGCTGGCGACGTCGCGCAGGCGGTAGGGAAGGCCCGGCCGCACCGCCAGCTCCCGGGGCTCCTTGTCGTCGGCGGACGCCGGCAGGGCCGGCCCCTCGACGTCGACGGTCCGGACCACCGCCCGCGGGCCCGGCTGGGCCACGAAGACGACGGGAAGGCTGCCCCCGCCGTCGGCGACTTCCGCCTCCACCCGCGCCTCGAAGTGCCCCTCGTCCTCGAGGCGCGCGACGAGGAGCCGCACGTCCTCCTCGACCGTCGCGTCGACGAGCGGGCGGCCCAGCTGCGTGCTTAGGTCGGCCAGGAGGAGCGGATTCGCGCCGCGCAGCTCCACCGAGGCGACGGTCGCCCGCGGGCCCGGCTGCACGTCGTACACCACCGTCGTGCCGGCCGGGTCCTCCTCGGTCGTCGCGCGGACGATCGCCTCCCGGTGGCCCTGGCCGCGGAGGTGAGCCTCGATCCGCTCGGCCCCGGCCTCCAGGCTGTCGCTCGTCGCCTCGCCTTCGCGCACGAGGTCACGCACGTCCCCGAGCAGCCGGGCGGGCAGCGTGGCGCCGCGGGCCTCGAGCCTCATCCGGCGCCCCGGCGAGACGTCGAAGACGAGGCTCATCGAGCCCCGCCCGGGGTCGTAGGTCTCCCGGACCTCCACCGCCGCCCGCCAGTGCCCCAGATCGGCGAGGCGCCGGCGCATCTTCTCGCGCGCCTCGTCGGCCTTCTCCCGGCGGTAGACCTCGCCCGGCCGCGGGCGCACGAGGTCGCCGAGGGGTGTCGCCGGGTCTCCGCCCACGACGTCGGCGCGTCCGACCGTCACCCGGGGGCCGGCCCGGATCCGGAAGACCGCCTCCGCCCCGCCCGGGACGGGAAGCGTTTCGGGCTCGACGAGCGCCTCCCAGTACCCGCGCCGGGAGAGGGCGAGGCCGATGTCGCGGCCCGCGCGATCGAGGCGGGATGGCCAGAGCGCCTCGCCGAAGCGCAGGCGCGCGGTGCGCATCGCGCTCCGCGGCGAGATCACGCGGTCACCCTCGATGCGCACCGACGCGAGAAGGGGAGCCGGCGTGGGCCGGAAGACGACCTCGACCCCCGCCTCGCCCTCGGTCCGGCGGAGCTCGACCGCGACGTCCTCGAACCGGCCGGTGGCGAAGATGAGCTCGACTGCCTCGCGGACCGCCTCCCGGTCGAGGGCGCGTCCGGGGACGATGCCGATGAAGGGAGCGAGGCGCTCGGGCTGCGCACCCTCCACCCGGACGGCGCGGACGATCTCCTCACCGCCCGCCGCCGGCGGGACCGCGGCCGGCGGCGGGGCGACGGCGAGGGCGAGGAGAGCGGCTCCCAGCATCAGCGCGACTGGCGGATCCGGACGTCGAAGGCCCATCCGCGCTCGACGCCCGTCTTGGCCGTGCCGGGGTCCGTCCGCGTGAGCAGGAGCGAGAAGCGGTCGGTCAGGGTGTACTCGACGGCGAGGATCCGCTCCTCCGTGCCGCGGAGGTCCTGCGAGTAGAGGACGTTCAGGTCGGGCGTGATGCGCTTCCCGACCGTGACCCGCGCCGTGGGCGTCGTGCCCGCGCCACGGAGGAGCGAGGGATCGATCGAGAAGCGGTTCAGGCCGAAGAGGCGCTCCGCCTCCCGCTCGAGCCCCATCGACTCCGAGATCCGGCCCGCGGCCAGCGTGGCCGCGCCCGTCGCGGCGAGGCTCGCCTGCTTCTGCCGCGCCTCGGTCTGGGTGAGGTTCGCGACCTCGGTCTCGTCCTGGCCGGCGAGGAGGGCCAGGATCTGGAGCGACGAGAGCGGCGGATCCGAGGTGAGGGTCGGCGTCACCCGCTCGAGCGTGCCGGAGACGCGCAGGGTGATCCGGTAGGACCGGATCCGCGTCTCGGCCTCGATGTCGAAGAGAGGGTCGAGCCGGAGAGGGTTCACGAAGTCGAGGACCCCGCGCCGGACGGCGTACGTCCGCCCCTGGAAGTAAAGCTGCCCGCGGTCGATCTCGGCCCTGCCGGTCACGATGGGGGCTCGGGTCGTCCCCTGGAGGGCGAGGTCGGCGCTCGCAGTCAGCGTGGCGAGGTTGTTGTCGATCCGCACGGTGCCGGGAGCGTGCACCCGCAGGTCGAGCCGGGCGCCCTCCCCGAGCGAGTCCGCCTCGGTCACGGGGAGGACCCGGCGCGCGCCGAGGAGCTCCGACGCCACGTCGTACCGCTTCGTGTAGAGGGCCTGGCGCACGTCGATGGTGCCCGTGATCCACTGCTTCGCGGCGTCCCCGAAGAGCCGCAGATGGGCGTCGATCAGGCTGCGGAGCCCCTCCGGGTAGCGGAGGGCGAGGCCGCGTCCGGTGGGCCGTATGTCGTAGGAGGTGAGTCCGCCCCCCGAGTAGGCCGCCTGGCCCTCGATCGTCAGCTCTCCGCCGGCCAGGGTCCCCCGCACGTCCTCGAGATCGGCCGCGCTCTCCGTGAAGCGCACGCGCCCCCGCACGTCCTCGATGCCGTGCGGGAAGCCGCGCACGCGCAGGCCCCCGCCCTCGAGGTCGAGCGTGCCCTGGACGCGGGGGGCGGCGCGGGTGCCGGAGACCTCGACGGCGAGGTTGGCGCTGCCGGCGCCGCGGAGCCGACGGGTGAGAAGAGAGAGGGCGCGCAGGTCCGCCCGGCCGAGGGCGGAGACGGCGAGCGGGCCCGTGCCCACGAGGTCTGCCCCGCCAGTGACGGCGAGGTCGGTCCCCTCACCGGCGAGGTGGAAGGCGGCGAGCTCGAGCCGGCCGCCGGCGACGGTGAAACGCACGGGCTCGCGGGCCCGGACGGGGAAGTCGGGGAGGACGAGCTGGAGGTCGGGGAAGGCCGCCTCGGCCCGGACCTCGGCGGGGGCCGCGAGCGGCCCGTGGACGCGCACCTCGCCCGAGGCCACGAGGCTGAGGGCCGCGGGGAGGGCGGGCGCCGCCGCGCGGAGGAACGGATCGAGGCTCGTCGACCGGCCGGCGACGGTGAGGTCGGCCGCGTAGGGTGGGACGGTGCCGACCGCGCCGGCCAGGGAGAGGTCCACGCGCGCGGATCGGCATCGGCCGTCGACCGCGACCCGTCCGTCACCGGTGCCCACGAGGTGGGCCTCGAGCGCGCCGATCCCCTCGTCGCCGAAGAAGAGGCGGGGGGAGGCGAGGCTCGCCCGGACACGTGGCCTCGTCAGCGTGCCCTGCATCTCGAGGCGGCCCGTGAGGCGGCCGCCGAAAGCGGCGCCCTGGGCCGGCGCGGGCGTGAGAGCCCCGAGGTCGACGCCCTCCATCTCCCCGGTGCCGTCGTAGACCCCGTCGTCGGTGACGCTGCCCCGGAAGCGGACCTCTCCCCCGCCGAGCCGCACCTCGCCCCGCGTGACCTCGGCCACGCGCCCCTTCCAGCGCGACTCGATGCGGGCCTCGTCGTACGGGACCGCGTAGTACCGGCCACCGCGCGCCGTGCCTTCCGCCTCCCCCTCGGGCGCGCTCCGCCCGCCGCGGACCCGTGCGGTGCCCGTCACGAGCCCTGTCGCGACGACATTCCACCGCATGAACTTCACGATGTCCTCGACCGGCCACGCCGTCGAGCGCCCCCGGCCCTCGATGGCGTCCCGCAGGCCGAACCAGCCGAATTCGGTCCGGCCCTCCCACACGATCTCGCCCGACCCCTTGTGGAGGACGAGGGGCCGGGACTCGACCGCCTCCGCACCGGTGTCGAGAGTCCCCGCCCACTCCGCGCGCCCCCAGTCGACCCCGAAGTAGCCGACGTCGCGGCCCGAAAAGCGACCTTCGAAGATCGGCCAGGAAACGGTGCCCCGCCAGAGACCGCGGAAGGTGCCGGCTCCGGTGAAGCCGGCGGGCTGGGCTTCGAGGTTGCCGAGGCCGCGGCGCACCTGGGTGAGGACCGTCTCGGCCGCGGCCAGGTCGTCCGTCTCGCCCTCGATCTCGAGGCGGGTGCGGTCGAGGACGTCCACCTCCCCGCTCACGCGCCCTCTCATGTCGGGCCCCCGCATCACCGCCCGCTCGTAGAGCTGCCTCCCGTCCTCGGCCCGCCAGTCGAGGCGTCCCGAGAGCGGGTAGCGCCCGTCGGGCCGCTCCTCGAGGTCGACGCCGATCGTCCCGCTCAGCTCGCGGTTCCTCCCCTTCGGCCAGCGCACGTCCACCTCCCCGGTGGCCGCGGTGCCGATGCCGAGGGCGCCCCACCCGAAGATCATCCGGAGGATCCCCTCGCCGTCCACCGCGCGGACGGGGCCACGGATGACGACCGGCCGGTGGGTCGAGGTGGGCGGCACGTCGATCGCGAGCCGGGCCCGGCCGCCGAGCGCCTCCAGGTCGAGGTCGCGCATCACGAGACCGTCCGTGCCGTCGTAGGAGAGCCAGCCCGCGAAGCGGGGGACGGCCACCCCCTTGAAGGCGCCGCCCTTGCCCTCCATGCGCCCCTCGATGCGGAGGCGGGAGCCGTCGATCGACAAGAGCCCGCTCCAGAGCGCGTGGCCCGCGAAGCCGAGGCCCGAGCGGAAGACGTGCCTCTCGAGGACCGCGAGATCGACCGGGCCCTCGAGGCTGAGCTGGCCCTGGGGCCGTCCGGACAGCCGGATGCGTCCGTGGTAGGCGAGGTTCGTGTTCTCGGCCAGCAGGTGCGCCCCGGTCACCTCCACGACCCCGCTGTGCACCCAGACGTCGATCTCCGTGCCGAGGGGGAGCTGGGGCGCCGAGCCCATCTGCAGCCGGCCGGGTCCGAACGAGACGCGGCCGGAGAGCCCGCCCTCGGGCCGCCCGGCCAGCCGGCCCTGGAAGTCGGGCAGGTCGAGGTCGAGCGGGACGCGCTCGTGGTTGAGGAAGAACTCGCCCCCGACGATCACCAGGCGCTGGACCGAGACCGAGAGCCCTCTGCCCCCGCCCCCGCCTCCCCCGAACTTCGGGATGTCGTCGCCGCCGGGGCCTTCGGGCGGGGACGGGAAGGCGTGGATGCGCAGGCGCAGGCCCTGGACGCGCACGCGCGAGAGGACGAGGCGGCTGCCGCGCAGGGGAGCGAAGCTCGGCCGCACGCGCGCGACCGGAATCTCCAGGAAGGGCGGGGCGTCGGGCGTGGGCCCGCCCACCCGCAGTCCGCGGATCTCCAGCTCCGCCGTTTCCAGCCGGATGGCGAGAGCTTCGACGTGCACCGGCCGGTTGAAGACGCCGGCGAGCGCCTGTTCGATGAGCCGGACGCCCCACGCGGGCGCGCGCCAGAGGGCATAGAGGACGGTCGCGCCCGCCACGAGCGCGAGGAGCAGGAGCTTGCGGCGTCGGGACATGCCGTGCCTAGCCGACGACCGCCAGCAGCGCCCCCGCCTCGACCGCCTGTCCCTCCTGGACCGCCACCGCCTGGAGGCGGCCGCCGCGCGGAGCGCGGATCTCGTTCTCCATCTTCATGGCCTCGATCACCACGAGCGCCTGCCCGGCTTTCACTTCGGCGCCCGGCGCCTCGAGGACCCGCACGACCCGGCCCGGCATGGGCGCGGTCAGGCGCTCCGGGCCGTGGGGCCGGCGTGCCTGCGGGGAGGGGCCGTGGGAGGCCTCGACGAGGTCGACGGTGACCGCGCCCCCGCGGAGGGACACGGCGTAGCCGTCCGCACGCCTCTCGAGGCCGACCTCGTGGCTCTCGCCCCGGAGGAGGACGCTCGCGACGTGGGGGCCCGTGACGGCGACGTCCACGTCGAGAGGCGCTTCGTCGAGCCTCACCGTGTAGCGCCCGTCCCGCCCCCGCACCTCCACGCGGAAGGGACGCCCGTCGACGACAGCGTCGAAGGTCACGCCGGGCCCCCCGCGCGGTCCAGGTGCGCCTCACGCAGGCCCGCCGCCCGCCAGGCCGGCAGCCGGGCCGCGTCCGGCTGGGCGTGGGCGGCCCGGCGCGCCTCGAAGGCGTGGATCGCCGCCGCCACGACCGCCACCTCCACGGCCGGCCGGCCATTGCCGGTCGCGAGCATCCGCTCGACGAACCCCGTGTCGACGTCCCCCGCCACGAAATCGGGGTGGGTGAGCGCGCGGGCGAAGAACGGCAGCGTCGTGCGGACACCGACGACGCGGTACTCGGCGACCGCCCGCCGCATCCTCCGGATGGCCTCCTCCCGGGTCCCGGCCCACGCGATCAGCTTGGAGACGAGGGGATCGTAGTGGACCCCGACCTCCGTGCCCTCGTCGACGCCGGAGTCGTCGCGCACGCCGGGGCCGCCCGGGCTGCGCAGCGCGAGGATCCGGCCCGGGCTCGGGAGGAACCCGGCCTCGGGGTCCTCGGCGTAGACGCGGCACTCGATCGCGTGGCCGCGCTGCGCGAGCGTCTCCTGGCGGAGCGCGAGCGGCTCGCCCTGGGCGATCTGGATCTGCGTCTTCACGAGGTCGACCCCGGTCACCATCTCCGTCACCGGGTGCTCGACCTGGAGCCGCGTGTTCATCTCAAGGAAGTAGGGCTTGCGCTCCGCGTCGACCAGGAACTCGAGCGTCCCCGCGTTCTCGTAGCCCACCCGCCGCACGAGGGCGACGGCGAGGGTCCCCATCTGCTCGCGCAGCTCGGGGGTGAGGAAGGGAGACGGGCTCTCCTCGATCACCTTCTGGTGACGCCGCTGGATCGAGCACTCGCGCTCGAAGAGGTGAACCGCGCTTCCGTACCGGTCGGCGAGGACCTGGATCTCGACGTGCCGCGGCCGAAGGACGGCCTTCTCGAGATAGACGCTGTCGTCGCCGAACGCCCCCTTCGCCTCCGAGCGGGCGCGGGCGAGGGCGGGGAGGAGATCTCGCGGCGCGGCCACGAGGCGCAGGCCCTTTCCGCCTCCCCCGGCCGCCGCCTTCAGCATGACCGGGTAGCCGATCCGGTCCGCCTCGCGCGCGAGAGTGCCCTCGTCCGCGATGGGCTCGAGCGTCCCCGGCACGACCGGCACGCCCGCCGCCACCGCCTCCCGGCGGGCCGAGGTCTTCTCGCCCATGAGGGCGATCGTCTCGCTCCGCGGGCCGATGAAGGCGATCCCCGCCTCCTCGCACGCCCGCGCGAACGCCGCGTTCTCGGAGAGGAAGCCGTAGCCGGGGTGGATGGCCTCCGCCCCGCTCGCCCGAGCCGCGTCCAGGACCCGGTCGATGCGGAGGTAGCTCTCGCGCGCGGGCGGGGGACCGATCGGAAGGGCCTCGTCGGCGAGGCGCACGTGGAGCGCCGCCCGGTCCGCCTCGGAGAAGACGGCCACCGCGCGGATCCCCATCTCGCGGCAGGCGCGGATGACCCGCACCGCGATCTCCCCGCGGTTGGCGACGAGGACCTTGCGGAACGTTCCGGGGCTCATCGGTGCACCCTCAAAGGGGGATGTTCCCGTGCTTCTTCGGCGGGTTGCGGTCCCGCTTGCCGCGGGCCATCTCGAGGCCGGCCAAGATCTTGCGACGCGTCTGTCGCGGCTCGATCACCTCGTCCACGAAGCCGCGGTCCGCCGCCACGTAGGGGTTCGCGAACCTCTCGCGGAACTCCTCGACCTTCTCCCGCCGGAGGGCCTCGGGGTCGGCCGCCGACGCGAGCTCCCGACGGTAGAGCACGTTCACCGCCCCCTCCGGGCCCATGACCGCGATCTCCGCCTGGGGCCAGGCGTAGTTGACGTCCGTGCGGATGTGCTTGCTCGCCATCACGCAGTAGGCGCCCCCGTAGGCCTTGCGGGTGATCACCGTGACCTTCGGGACGGTGGCCTCGGCGAAGGCGAAGAGCAGCTTCGCCCCGTGGCGGATGATCCCCCCGTACTCCTGGGCGGTGCCGGGGAGGAAGCCGGGGACGTCCTCGAACGTGACGAGGGGGATGTTGAAGGCGTCGCAGAAGCGCACGAAGCGCGCCGCCTTCACGGACGCGTCGATGTCGAGGCAGCCGGCGAGGTGCGCGGGCTGGTTCGCGACGACGCCGACGCTGCGGCCGGCCATGCGCGCGAAGCCCACCACGACGTTGGGCGCGAAGTGCTCGTGGACCTCGAGGAGGCGCCGCTCGTCCACCACCTTTCGGACGAGCTCCTTCATGTCGTAGGGCCTCGCGGGGTCCGCGGGCACGAGGGTGTCGAGGCTGTCGTCCTCGCGGTCGGGCGGGTCGTCGGTCGGGTGGACGGGGGCCTCCTCGAGGTTGTTCGAGGGGAGGTAGGAGAGCAGATCGCGGATCAGGGTGACGCAGGCACGGTCGTCGTCCACCGCGAAGTGGGCGACGCCGGAGCGGGCGGCGTGCGTCGACGCGCCCCCGAGCTCCTCCTTCGTGACCTCCTCGTGGGTCACGGTCCGGATCACGTCGGGGCCCGTGACGAACATGTACGCGGTGTCCTTGACCATCACGTTGAAGTCGGTGATGGCGGGGCTGTAGACGGCGCCACCGGCGCAGGGGCCGAGAATGGCCGAGATCTGGGGGATGACGCCCGAGGCGAGCGTGTTGCGGAGGAAGATGTCGGCGTATCCTCCGAGAGAGGCGACGCCCTCCTGGATGCGGGCCCCACCCGAGTCGTTGAGGCCGACGACGGGCGCCCCCATCTTGACGGCGAGGTCCATGACCTTGCAGATCTTGCGGGCGTTCGTCTCCGAGAGGCTCCCCCCGAAGACGGTGAAGTCCTGGGCGAAGACGCACACGAGGCGCCCGTCCACCCGACCGTAGCCGGACACGACCCCGTCCCCGGGGATCTTCTGGCCGGCCATGCCGAAGTCGAGGCAGCGGTGCTCGACGAGCTTGTCGAGCTCCTCGAAGGTGCCCTCGTCGAGGAGCAGGCCGACCCGCTCGTGGGCGGTCAGCTTTCCGTCGCGGTGCTGCCTCTCGCGGCGCTCCGCGCCGCCCCCCTCCTCGGCGCGCCGGATCCTCTCCCGCAGCTCGTCGACGGGGGGGCGGGACATGCGCGCTAGCCGAGCATGCAGCCGCCGGCGCCGCAGGGAGAGCCGTTGCCGTCCGCGGCCGCGCACGCTCCCTCTCCGCACCGGACGGCGGGTGCGGACGACGACGAGGAGGCGACCGCGAAGACGGAGAGCTGCTTCTCGACGTCGGCCCGCGAGCAGACGGGGCACGAGACGGCTTCCCCGAAGGCCCGCACCAGCTTCTCGAAGCGCGCCCCGCAGCCGGAGCAGGCGTACTCGTAGATCGGCATCCCGCTACCCCCTCCTCACTGCCATCTGGGCCTTCACCTTCTCCCAGTCGTCCAGGAAGCGACGGAGGCCGATGTCGGTCAGCGGGTGCTTGAGGAGCGCGGTGAACACGCTCATCGGCATGGTTCCGATGTCGGCCCCCATCTTCGCCGCCTCCACGACGTGCATCGGGTGGCGCAGGCTGGCCGCGAGGACCTCGCAGTCGTAGTCGTAGTGGTCGAAGATCTGGATGATGTCGGCCACGATCTCCATGCCGGGCGTCGAGACGTCGTCGAGCCGGCCCACGAACGGCGAGACGTAGCGGGCGCCGGCCTTCGCCGCGAGCAGCGCCTGGCTCGGGCTGAAGATGAGCGTCATGTTGACGCGCTTGCCCTCGCCGGCGAGCACCTTCGTGGCCTTCAGCCCCTCGGCGATGCAGGGCACCTTCACGACGATGTTCTCGTGGAGGGAGGCGAGGTGGCGGCCCTCGCGGACCATCCCCTCGGCGTCCGTCGCCACGACCTCTCCCGAGATCGGGCCGTCGATCGTCCGGCAGATCTCGACGAGGATCTGCTCGGGATCGCCCGACTCCTTGGCGAGGAGGCTCGGGTTGGTGGTGATGCCGTCCACGACGCCCAGGGCGGCCGCCTCCCGGATCTCCCTGAGGCTCGCGGTGTCGAGAAAGATCTTCATGATTCCTTCCTGCTTTCTGACGGGCCTCTTGCTGCGGGCCCGCCCCCTTCGGCCTCCGCCACGTCGCCCGGGCGGTCGGGGCGGGCCCCGAAACGGCGACCCACGAAGATGATATCGCCGGCCGCCGCGCCGCTGCGCGGGGGCCGCTGCGGCCGGCTCACGGGAGGCTCCCCTCGACCGCCTCCGACGCCTCGCTCTCGTTGCCCGCGTTGTCGAATGCGCTCACCGAGTACTGGTACACGACTCCCCGGGTGACGCTCCCGTCCACCCAGGAGAGCTTGTCGGGAGCGATCTCGGCGACCCGCTCCGGCCTTCCGTCCCGCGTGGCGCGGTAGATGCGGTAGCCCGCGAGGTCCGGGGCCGCCGACGGCCCCCAGAGCAGCTCGAGCCCATCCTCGCGGGGCAGGACGGAGAGGCCGTGCGGGATGGGCGGAGCGGTGATGTCCCGCACTCCCACGCAGGCCTCGTTCGAGGCCGCGCTCTCCACGAGGGGATCGACGGAGGCCACGGCTCGCACGACGTAGCACGCGGTCGCGCCCGTGGGGGCCGCGGTGTCCTCGAGGCTCCGGCGCTCGAGGGGCTCGGCGGCGAGTGGCTCGCCGTACTCAGCCCCGCCGACGCGTCGGTAGACGAAGAACCCGCTGCGTCGCGGCCCGGCCGGAGCCGCCGGGGCGGGAGCGCCCGGCGACGGACCGGCGGAAGGAACCGCGCCGGGGCTCTCCGCTTTCGCCGGCGCGTTCGGGGGGGCCGACGCCGGGGCGGCCGGTGCTGAGGCCGCCGGTGTCTGCGCCGAGGGAGCCGAACCCGCCGATGTCGGGGCCGGCGCCGTGTGAGCCGGCGATGCGGAGGCCGCCGTTGCCGCGGCCGGCGACGCCGGGGCGGCCGGAGCCTTGGCCGCTGAAGACTGAGCCGTCGATGCCGGGGCCGCCGATGTCCGAGCCGCGGACGGCAACCGGGGCGGTGGTGCGGCCGCGGACACCTCCTGCGGACGCGGCCCGCGCCACGAAAGCGAGACCCCGCCCTCGGTGAGCGTGGCGGCGAGCTCCCGTGGCGCCTCGAGCGGCGCCTGCGCCACGAGCGACGTCGTCAGGGTCCGGGGCCCCTTCTCTCGTCCCACCACAGCCCTCGCCGCGGCCCGGACGAGGGTTCCGGGTGCGGGCAGGGGCAGGGCGAGAGTCGTGCGCCCCGCGAGAGCGGCGGCCACCGCCTGGTGCTCACCGGCCTTCTCGAGGTCCTTCTGCCCGTCCGCGTGCATGAACTCGATCTCGAGCGACTGGTAGACGACCCCCTCCACGGAGGCGGCGGGCGCGGTGACCCGGAGCTCGAGCGCCTCCCCCCTCTGTGCGAGACGGAAGTCCCGGGGCGCCGGAGGGGTTCTCTTCCGGGGCGGCAGGGGGTCCCCACGGTGCCCGCAGCCGAATCCGGGGCCGAGGCCGAGGAGCAGGGTCGCGAGGAGGACGAGGCGCCCGCGCATCACAGGATGAAGCGGGAGAGGTCCTGGCTCTTGACGAGGGGCTCCAGACGGCGCCGCACGTAGGCGGCGTCGATCGTGACCGCGAACGGCGACGTGCCTCCGGCCTCGAAGGAAACCTCGTCGAGCACGGTTTCCAGGATGGTCGCGAGGCGCCGGGCCCCGATGTTCTCGGCGGTGTCGTTGACGCGGGCGGCGAAGCGGGCCATCTCCGCGACCGCGTCGGAGGAGAAGGCGAGCGAGACTCCCTCCGTCCCGAGCAGGTCCTGGTACTGCCGGACGAGGGCGTTCTGCGGCTCGGTGAGGATCCGCAGGAGATCGGCCTCGCCGAGGGACTGGAGCTCCACCCGGATCGGGAATCGGCCCTGGAGCTCCGGGATGAGGTCGGTGGGCTTGCTGACGTGGAAGGCCCCGGCGGCGATGAAGAGCACGTGGTCCGTCCGCACCGGGCCGTACTTCGTCGAGACCGTCGTGCCTTCGACGATCGGCAGGAGGTCCCGCTGGACGCCCTCCCGCGAGACGTCGGGGCCGTGGACGCTCTCCCGCCCCGCGATCTTGTCGATCTCGTCGAGGAACACGATGCCCGACGACTCCGCCCGCGCCACGGCCTCCCGCGCGACCTGCTCCTGGTCCACGAGCCGGGCCTCCTCCTCGTCCCGCAGGAGGACGCGCGCCTCCGGCACCGTCACCTTCCGCCGCTTGGTGCGCGCGCCGAAGAGCCCCGGGAGCATGTCCTTGATCGAGACGTCCATCTCCTCGACCCCCTGGCCACCGAGGATCTGGAAGGTGGGCGACGTCCGGTCCTTGACTTCCACCTCGACCGTTCGCTCGTCGAGCTGCCCGGCACGGAGCAGCGACCGCAGGCGCTCGCGCGTGACCCGGAAGGAGTCGTCGCCGGCCGGGTCCGGCCCGCCTCCGGCCGACGCGGCCGGCGAGTGCGGGGCGGAGCCCGAGACGGTGCCCGGCCACGGCAGGAGGAGGTCGAGCAGGAGCTCCTCCGCCCTCGCCTCCGCCTTGTCCCGGACCTCGGCCTGCCTCTCGCGCCGCACGAGGTCGACCGCGGCCGCCACCAGGTCGCGGACGATCCCGTCGACGTCGCGGCCCACGTAGCCGACCTCGGTGAACTTGCTCGCCTCGACCTTGACGAAGGGGCTCCCCGCGAGCTGGGCGAGGCGGCGCGCGATCTCCGTCTTCCCCACTCCCGTGGGACCGATCATCAGGATGTTCTTCGGGGTGACGTCGGCCGCCACCTCGGGCGGGAGCTTGCGGCGGCGGATCCGGCTGCGCACCGCAATCGCCACCGCCCGCTTGGCCGCGGCCTGGCCCACCACCCAGCGGTCGAGCTCGGCCACGATCTCGCGGGGCGAGAGCTGGTCGAGGCCGCGGCGCGGCTCGAGCGCGGCAGGGGCGGAGCTCATCCCTCGAGCGTCTCCACCTCGACCGCGTCGTTCGTGTAGATGCAGATCTCCGATGCGACCCGCATCGCCTCCCGGGCGATCGCGGCCGCGTCGAGGCCGCTGTGGCGCACGAGGGCCCGCGCCGCGGCGAGCGCCATCGGGCCCCCGCTGCCCACGGCCACGATCCCGTCGTCGGGGGAGATGACGTCCCCGGCGCCGGAGAGGAGAAAGGTCGCCTCGCGGTCGGCGACGACGAGAAAAGCCTCGAGCCGGCGGAGGCTCCGATCGGTCCTCCACTCCTTGGCGAGCTCGACCGCCGCGCGCTGGAGGTTCCCCCGGTACTCCTCGAGCCGGGCCTCGAAGCGGTGGATGAGGGCGAGGGCGTCGGCGGTCGAGCCGGCGAAGCCGGCCAGCACCTGGCCGTTGTGCAGGCGCTGGATCTTCTTGGCGTGGTGCTTCACCACCGTCTGGCCGAGGGTGACCTGGCCGTCGCCGGCGAGGGCGATCGTGCCCCCGTGGCGGACGGCGAGGATCGTCGTGCCGTGGAGTGGATCGTGACGCATGGCAGGGCCTGCCCGGGGCGGGGTCGGGAGGCTAGTATACCGCCATGAGCCTCCGCGCCCTGGCCCTCGTGTCCGGCGTCTACGATCTCCTCATCGGGCTCGCCATGCTCCTCGCCGCGCCGCAGGTGGCGCGGCTCTTCGGCGCGCCGGAGCCGGTGCCGGTCGTCAACGCCTGGCTGAACGGCGTCTTCGCCCTCGCGTTGGCCGCGGGATACTTCTGGGCGGCGCGCGGTGTGGCGACCCGGCGGGGCTACTTGTGGGTGGCGGGAGTGTTCGCGAAGGGGCTGGGGGCCGGCGTCTTCGTCCTCGATCACGCGGTGAACGGATCCCCGAGCGCGTTCCTCGTCTTCGCCGCGACCGACGGCACCCTGGCCCTGCTGACGCTCGCGCTGCTCGTGCGAAGGGAGTAGACACCCGCGGCTCGCGGGTCGTCCGTCAGTACTCCGTCACCTCGACCCGCTTCCGGAGCTCCTCGGGAGCGATCGCCCCGCGGGCGCGGGCCTCCATGTCCCTCACGCGTGCGCTCACGACCAGCGTCTTCTGCGGACGGGCTTGAGCGGCGAAGAAGCTGCCGGGCACGAAGTCGACGGTCACCGTGACCCTTTCGTCCCCGGCCAGGCCGGCGAGAGGGCTGGCCTGCGCCGCCAGGGCCTCGACGATCGTCGCCCGCACGTCGGCGACCACCGCCTCCGGGGTGCGCGTTTCGGCGGGCGCACGGGTCTCGAACCAGAACTTCCAGGGCGGCGGAACGGGCGGGAGAGGAGCCTCGGGGGCGGCGCTCGGCAGGGGCGGCGCGGGAGGGGGCGGGGCGGGGGGCGCCTCGGGAGCCTCCGGGGCCGCCTGCACCTCGACGTGCACCTCGGAGGGCGGGGCCACGCGGACCCGGACGTTCTCGACGAGGTGCTCCATGTCCTCCTCGGCGGCACGGCGGGCCGCCTCGCTCTCCTGCTGGAGGACGACCACCTGGCGCTCGAGCGTCTCGACGTCGTCCGTCCACTCCGGCTCCTCCTTCCCCGCCTCGGGAGGCGCGGGCCGGGCGTGCCGCGGCTTCGGCACGGCGCCCCGCAGGATGTGGACCTGTCCCTCGCCGCCGGGGAGCATGCGTGGCGCGAGGACGATCACGACCCCGTAGCCGGGCAGCCGGTAGCCCCGCGCGGAGTCGACACGGCCGAGGAGCCGCACCGCGCTCGCGAGGCTGACGCGGTCGACCGCGCGAGCGAGGCGACCCTCGAGGACCTCGATCCCCTCCCGAGGGGAGGCGGGGCGGACCTTCGCCGTCTCCTGGGCCACCGCCGGCCCGGCGAGGGCGGCGAGAACGGCCAGCGGCGCGATCAGGACGCGACGGGGGCGCATGGTCCTCACCTCTTCCGGGCCGACGTCTCGAGGACGTAGCCCATGAGCTCGTTCGTGCGCGCGAGCTGCTGCCCGTGGCGCCCGTCGAGGTAGCTCAGGCTGGCCGCCACCCGCGCCATGTCCACGCGCCTCTGGGCGTCCACCTGCTTCTGCCATCCCGCGAGGCGCGAGTCCACCCGCCCGGCCTGCCGGGATTCGCTCTCCCGCAGCCGCTCGTCGATGCGGGCGTCGATCCCCGCGAGAAGGGTGGCAGGGTCGAAGGACGCGCCGGGGACGCGTGCGATCGACGCTTGCAGGGCGCGCATCTCCTCCTGGTGCCTACGCTCGAGGTCGGCCGCCCGCGCCTCCTGCGCGGCGAGCGAGCGGCGGAGCGAGTCGTACCCCGTCGCGCCCAGCGTGGCGCCGAAGCCGATGAGCAGCAGCGCGGCCGCGGCCGCCCAGCGCGGCAGGTAGACCCCCCGGGGGCTGAAGGACGGCCGCGTCGCCGGCACGCGCCACGCACGGAGGTCCCGCCTCACGCCGCGCAGGGCGGCCATCTCCCCGCGGCAGGCCGCGCATCCCTCGAGGTGCTCGCCGACGCGCGTGCGTGCGGCGGAGTCCGCCTCTCCGTAGAGGACGTCCATCATGTCCGCCCGGAGCCCCTCGTCACCCGTCCTCTCGCAGTCCATCCCGAGTCTCTCCCGAAAGCCCTTCATGGCGCGGGCGCCGGCAGGGGAGCCGCCCCCCGGACACCCTCGCGCTCGAGCCTCAGCCGCAGCTGGCCGAGCCCGCGGTAGAGGCGCGTCTTCACCGTCGATACCGGCACGTCGAGCGCCTGCGCGATCTCGAGGAAGGTGAGGTCCTGGTATTCCTTGAGGATCACCACCTCGCGCTGCTCGTCGGGCAGCGACTCGATCGCGCGGCGCACCGTGCGGGCGAGGTCCATCTGCAGGAGCCGATCCTGCGCTCCCGGACCCGTCTCGACCATCACCGACCCCGTCTCCTCCATCTCGTCGAGGCTCACCGTGGCGCGGGTCTTCCTCCGGCGCAGCCGGTCGCGGCAGAGGTTCGTGGCGATCTGGTAGAGCCAGGAGGAGAAGCGGGCCTCCCGCTTGAACCCGGCGAGGGACCGGTAGGCCTTGAGGAAGGCCTCCTGGGCCACGTCGCGTGCCTCCTCCTCGGAGCCGAGGAAGCGGAAGGCCGCCCCCCGGATCCGGTCCTCCCAGCGCGCCACCAGCCCGTCGAAGGCAGACGCCTCCCCGGCCTGGCACGCCTCGACCAGCTCCTCGTCGGTGCGCCCCATGCTGCCTGCTGACCATTCTGACGAAAGACGAGGCCGTTTGGTCTCAAGCACCCGGGGGGTCTGGGGGGACGGAGTTCCCCCCCTTGAGAGAAGCCTCTCGCCCCCCGGAAACCGCCTATGCCCTCGGATGGGCCTTCTTGTAGACCTCGAGCAGGTGGCGCGTGTCCACGTGGGTGTACCGCTGCGTGGTGCCGAGGCTCGCGTGCCCGAGCAGCTCCTGGATGGCACGGAGATCGGCCCCCCGGGTCAGGAGGTGGGTGGCGAAGCTGTGCCGGAGGGTGTGGGGGCTGCAGCGCCGGGCGAGCGCCATCTGCTTCACCCGCCGCGCGACCAGCGCGCGCACGCTGCGGTCGGTGAGCCTCCCCCCCCGCGCGTTCAGGAAGAGGGCGTCGGACCTCGGCCGCCGGCGCGCCCGCTCGCGGAGCCACGCGCGGAGCGCCTCCTGCGCGCGCTCGCCGAAGAGGACGATGCGCTCCTTGCCTCCCTTTCCGAGGACGCGCACCATGCGCGCCTCGAGATCGACCTCGCCCACGTCGAGCGCGGTGAGCTCGGCGCAGCGCGTCCCCGTCGCGTAGAGCATCTCCAGGATGGCGCGGCCCCGCACCGCCTCGAGAGCGTCCCCCGGCATGTCGAGCAGGGCCTGGACCTGCGCCTCGTCGAGCACGGCCGGGATGCGCGTCTCGCGCCGGGGGGTGGCCAGGAGGCGGGCCGGGTTCGCTTCGAGGCGTCCCTCCCGGCACAGGTAGCGGAAGAAGGTGCGCAGACCGGCGAGCCTCCGGGCCGACGACGACCGGCTGAGCCCTCGCCGGTGGAGCTCGGCCAGGAAGCCGCGGATCGCGAGGTGGTCGGCGTCGGCGGGAGAAGGCTCCCGCCCGAGCTCGCGGCGGAGGTGCGCGGTGAGCTGCGCGAGGTCTGCGGCGTAGGCCCGGATCGTGTGCGGGGAGGCGTTCCGCTCGCGCTCGAGGTGTCGCAGGAACGCGGCGATCGCGGTCCGCACGCGTCAGCCGGCCGCAGCCTCGGCCGGAGGCTCGTCCGGCGCCCCGAGCCCGGGCTGGAAGCGGGCGAGGCTCTCGAGGGCGCGCTGGGCCATCGCGAGGCGCTTCTCCGCCTTGTCCCTGACGCGTCGCGGCAGGTCGGGGAGGAGCCCGAAGGCGATGTTCGCGGGCTGGTAGTGCGCGGGGTCGCTCCGCGCGACGTAGCGGCCGAGGGCCCCGAGGGCCGTCGTCTCGGGGAAGACCGGCGGGGATTGGCCGCACGCGCGGAAGAAGGCGGCGACCCCGGCGACGAGGCCGGAGGCGGCGGACTCGACGTATCCCTCGACCCCCGACATCTGGCCCGCGAAGAAGAGTCCCGGCCGGCGACGTGTCTCGAACGTGGGCTCGAGGACGAGGGGCGCGTTCACGTAGGTGTTGCGGTGGATCATCCCGTAGCGCACGAACTCGGCGTGATCGAGCCCCGGGATCATCCGGAAGACCCGCTTCTGCTCGCCCCACTTGATCTGGGTCTGGAAGCCGACCATCGACCAGTGGCTGGCGGCGAGGTCGTCCTGCCGCAGCTGCACCACGGCGTGCGGACGCTTCCCCGAGCGCGGGAGGGCGAGGCCGACCGGCTTCATCGGCCCGAACCGCAGGGTGTCCTCACCGCGCGAGGCGATGACCTCCACGGGCAGGCAGCCCTCGAAGAAGTGCTCCTTCTCGAAGTCGTGGAGGCTCGACCGCTCGGCGCCGAGGAGGGCGTGGAAGAAGGCGCGGTACTCCTCCTCGTCGAGGGGGCAGTTCAGGTAGTCGTCGCCGCCCTTGCCGTAGCGCGAGGCGCGGAAGGTCCTCGCGAGGTCGATCGAGTCGGCCTCGACGACCGGGCTCACCGCGTCGTAGAAGTGAAGGTGCCGGGCCCCGACGAAGGCGGCGACGTCGGCGGCGAGCGGGTCGGACGTGAGCGGGCCCGTGGCTACGATCGCGACCGGGTCTTCGGGGATCCGCAGGACCTCCTTCCGGTGCACCGTGATCTCGGGCCGCGCGTGCACGGCCTCGGTCATGCGGCGGGCGAAGAGCTCCCGGTCCACGGCGAGGGCGCTCCCTGCCGGCACCTTCACCTCGTCGGCCACCTTCACCACGAGGGAGCCGAGCCGCCGCATCTCCTCCTTGAGGAGGCCGGCCGCCTGGTCGAGAGCGTTGCCGCGGAGGCTGTTCGAGCAGACGAGCTCGGCGAGGTCGCTCGTCCGGTGCACGGGCGTCGCGCGGCCGGGCCGCATCTCGTAGAGGTCGACGGCCAGCCCGCGGCGGGCGAGCTGCCAGGCGGCCTCGCACCCGGCGAGTCCGCCGCCGACGACCGTGACGCGCGCGCGCATGGATGGGCCAGGGGCCAGTATAGCCGCCGGGGTCAGCGGCGCACGAAGAGGGCGCCGGGCAGGCGGACGACGGCGGCCTGGACCTCGAGCTCCGAGAGCCGTGCGAGGAGAGCGGGGAGAGCGAGACGGCAGCGGGTCTGGATCTCGTCGACCCCCGCCGGCGCGCGACGATCGAGGGCGGCGAGCACCTCGTCCACGGGCTCCTCCCTTCCGGGCGCCGCGCGGGCGAGGCCGATCTCGGCGAGGACGTCGTCCGCCCCGCGGACGAGGATCGCTCCGTCGCGGAGGAGGGCGTTCACGCCCTGGGCCGCGGGCTGGGAGGGGTGGCCGGGGACGGCCATGACGTCGCGCCCTTCGTCGAGCGCGGCCCGCGCCGTCGAGAGGGCACCGCTGCGGGCGCCCGCCTCGACCACGACGGTCGCCCGAGCCCAGCCCGCGATCACGCGGTTGCGCCTCGGGAAGTTCGCCTTCCATGGGGGGGCCCCGAGCGGGAACTCGCTCACCACCGCCCCGTCCGCCTCGATCGCCTGCGCGAGGGAGCGGTTCTCGGGCGGGTAGAGCCGGTCGAGGCCGGAGCCGAGAACGGCGACGGTGCGCCCGCGGCCTTCGAGCGCTCCCCGGTGCGCCGCGCCGTCGATGCCGCGCGCGAGGCCCGACACCACCGCGACCCCTGCCTCGGCGAGGTCGCGGCCGAGCGCCCGCGCGAAGGCGAGGCCGAGGCCGGTCGCTGCCCGCGAGCCGACGACCGCCACTGCTCGCTCTCCCTCGCCGGCCACGAGACCGCCCCGGGTCCAGAGCACCAGCGGGGGGGCGTAGACGCGGCGCAGCCAGGCCGGGTAGTCGGGCTCGTCGCGCCCGACGACGCGGATCCCGAGGCCCTCGGCGCGGCGCACCTCCGCCTCCGCCTCGCGACGCGCGCTCCCCGAGCGCAGAGCCTCGAGAGCCGGGGCGGCGAGGAGGTCGACCTGTGCGCCCGGCCGGGCGAGGGCGTCCGCGAGCGGGCCGCGCCCCAGCAGCTCCACGGCCGTGAGCGGAGCGAGCCCCGGCAGGAGGGCGAGGGTCAGGAGGTCGAGCGTCGAGTCCACGAGGCCCCTTCCGGCGGGAGAGGCCCGCAGTCTAGGCGAGCGAGGGGCCGGGCCGGGTCCTTTCGTGCCGCGGTGTGAAAAGGCGTTGCGGAGGCCCACCGTCCTTGCGTTGCCCCTCGACCCGCGGATACCATCGAAACCCGACCCCTTTTCGCTGAGGAGGCTCACCGCCATGCGGGCGTTTCTCTTGCTCCTCCTTCTCGTCCCCGGCTCGTGGGCTCACGGGGCCGAGCAGGCCGCGGGCCGCCAGGTCGAGTTCGGCCTCAAGGTGGCGCAGAAGGGCCTCTGGCAGGAGGCCCGCTTCCGCTTCGAGCGGGCGGTGCAGCTCGAGCCCGGGAACGCCGCCGCGCTCAACGACCTCGCGGTCGCGCTCGAGCAGATGGGCGAGTTCGCCGAGGCGCGCAAGGCCTATGAGAAGGCCCTCAGCGTGAAGCCGGGGGACATCTACATCCAGCAGAACTACGACCTCTTCCGAGAGGCCGACGACAAGAGGAACCGCAAGAGCCGCACCAAGAAGAAGGCGCAGCCATGAGAACCCCGGGACGGGCCGCCCTCCTCGTCTCCCTCCTCGCCGGGACCGCTTGCTCCTCCGTCCTGGAGGTGCCGGTCGAGACCCCGCTCCAATCGAAGCTCGACGTCTCGTCGTTCCGGCGCATCCTGATCGCGGGCTTCGTCACCGAGCTCGAGAGCTCCGACGTGGACCTTTCCGCGGAGACCTCGCGCCTCCTCCAGAACCAGCTCCGGTCGAACACGCGCCTCCAGGTGCTGGAGCCCGACCGGCCTCCCCTCCAGGACGCCCTCGAGAAGGCCCTCGAGAAGATCGGGGAAGGGGGCAGCTACAGCAAGGAGGAGAAGGAGCAGTACCGCCTCGAGGCCGACCGCATCCTCCAGGACCCCGCCTTCTGGCAGAAGATGGGGGAGGAGTACCAGCAGCCTCTCATCGTCACGGGCAAGCTCAACTTCGAGTCCCAGAACCGGTCCGGCTTCCAGCCCGAGGAGCGCGTCGTGCGCACCGGCTCCGGCCAGCCCTCTCTCGTCCGCGGCAACCGCTACATGGAGAGGAAGGGCTTCACCCTGAGCGCGGACTTCTTCTTCATCGACAGCAAGACCGGCGAGACCCTCCACAAGGAGCGCTTCTCCGAGGAGGTGCTCTACTCGGAGGACCAGCGCGTCTCGCCGCTCTCCTCCTACTTCGAGCTCATGGACCGGCTCCTGCCGAACTTCCTCGGGGTCATCACGCCCCAGAGGATCCGCGGGACCCGCGTGCTCCTCCGCTAGGGGACCGCCAATGCGCAGGCTTCGCTCGCTCGTCGCCCTCGCCGTCCTGCTCGCCGCCGCCCCGGCCGGAGCCCAGTTCATCCCCTACTACGGGAAGAACAAGGTCAAGTACGACAACTTCGCCTGGCGCGTCTACAAGAGCCCGCACTTCGAGGTCTACTACTACCCCGAGTTCGAGCAGCACCTCGCCCGCCTCACCTCCTACCTCGAGAGCGGGTACCTGAAGATCTCGACCGGCCTCAAGCACGAGATGCCCCGGCCGATCCCGGTCATCTTCTACAAGACCCACTCCGAGTTCGAGGAGACGAATCTCTTCCCGGCCCTCATCCCCGAGGGGGTGGAGGCGTTCACCGAGCCCGTGAAGAACCGGATGGTCATCCCGATCGACGAGCCGCCCGACCGGATGCAGGGGCTCATCACCCACGAGATGACCCACGCCTTCGCCTTCGACCTCATCCCGCGGGGGCTCGGCTACAACATCCAGCAGCAGGCGATCCCGCTGTGGGTGGACGAGGGCCTCGCCGAATACTTCCGGGGGGCGTGGGACCCGCTCGACCTGATGATGATCCGCGACGCCGCCCTCACCGACAAGGTGCCGAGGCTCTCGAGGGCGGAGTTCGAGGCCTTCTCGGGCCGCCTGGTCTACAACATGGGGCACGCCTGCTTCGAGTTCATGGAGTCCCGGTACGGCAAGGAGGGAATCCGCCAGTTCCTCTACACGA
>Ga0335076_10001240_pt1 | contig 24631 bp, 22 predicted proteins | sample Lox_Sample_25_FD_206717 | JGI IMG/M metagenome (GOLD analysis project Ga0335076, IMG submission 206717) | Soil microbial communities from Loxahatchee National Wildlife Refuge, Florida, United States - Lox_Sample_2.5 | ecosystem: Environmental > Terrestrial > Soil > Wetlands | place: USA... | reverse complement strand
TTCACCGCTGCTGCGGCTACCTTGCTGCAAGGCTATTCGTGGCCGGGAAACATCCGCGAATTGAAAAATGTGATCGAGCGCACCATGATCCTCGCGCCCGACGGCGATATCGACGCCTCCTACCTTCCCGAGGAAATTCGCGACCATTTCGAGCCGGTCGCACCCGAAGCGGCGGCTGGGGAATCCGGCAGCGGCCGCCATTTCGTGTCTCTGCGCGAACTGGAGGATGATTACATCCAGCAGGTCCTGTCCGCCACGGGAAACAACAAGACCCATGCCGCCCGCATTCTCGGAATCCATCCCACCTCGCTGCTGCGAAGGCTTAAGAAAGAACATGCCGCGGATTGATCCAGCCTGAAGTTTTACATGTCCTTACCGACTCTTTACACAACTTTGCAAATCGCCGGGTTTAGTATCGTTCAGGTCGAGACACATACAACCTTTGATCGTTAAGAGTATTCAATATCAGTATTCATATTGGAGAGGTGAAGAATGCTTAGCAGCTTCCGCAAGCTGGGATGGCTGTCTCTGGGAGTAATCCTTTTCTTGGTGGGCTGTGGCAGCGATAGTGCCAAACTCCGGGTCATGCAGGCTTCTCCGGACGAGTCCAGCGTTGATGTTCTGATCGACGGTAAATCGGTTGCCACCAACGTGGCCTACGCGACGGCGACCAAGTATCTGACGGTCAGCAGCGGTTCGCGCCATCTGCAAGTGGAACCCTCCGGCAGCACCACTGTCATCGTCGATCAGTCGCTCAGTCTGAGTGGAAATTCCAATTCCACGGTTCTGGTTTACGGACTATCGCCCAGCATCACCGCGTTGGACCTGGCCGACGATGATTCGGCTCCGACTTCCGGCGATTTCAAGATTCGCCTGGTGAACGCCGCGCCGCTCATGGGCGCGGTGGATATCTTTGTCGTCACTCCCGGAACTAATCTGACCGATGTTGGGCCCAACGTCACCAACTTGACGGCCCAGGCGGCCTCCGGTTATCTCAGCTTCGCCGCCGGTACTTACGAAGTGTTCTTTACGGTGCCGGGTGGCATTTCCTCCTTCATTGATAGCGGCCCTATTACCTTCAGCACCGGGCAGGTTCGCACCATGGTGGCCTTGGACGGCCAGGCCGGAGGATTTACGTTCTCCACCCTGCCTGATCTGAACTGAAGCGCTCTAGAGAAACGGGGGCGGCGCGGTGTCCTCCTGGCCCTGAGGTACGCAGCATTAGTCCCCCGCTTCGACCTGAAGTTCTCGCGCCCCGGTAACGGGGAGCGGGACTCGCTGCCTGTTTCCCTTGGTCGTCACCAAAACTACCCCGGCGAGAATGATTCCAGCGGCGATCAAGGTGCGTATCCCCATGGTTTCGCCGGCCAGCGCCCATCCTACCAACACCGCGACCACCGGGTTTACGTAGGCATAGGTAGAGACCCTCGATGCAGAACTGGTGGTCATCAGCCAAGTGAACGCGCTAAAAGCGATGATCGATCCGAAGACGATCAGGTATGCCAGTGCCGCTGCCGACTTCAGGGACACCCCAGCCGTATGAAACTGCGCTCCTTCGCCACTGGCTGCGCCCGCCAGAAGAAGCGCCGTGCCGCCGGAGATCATTTGCATGGCCGCCGAAAGGCCGGATGAGGCGGGCAATTTCGCGCGCTTGCTGTAAATCGATCCCACAGCCCACAAGAATGCGCCCATCAGCACCACTCCCGCGCTCCACCAATCGGTTTGACCGCTTTCCCGCAGTCCTTGAGGGCCGATCAACAATCCAACGCCCGCGAATCCAAGCAACAACCCAGTCACCGCCCGCCTTCCGGGATGGCGTTCAATACCCCGGAGCCACGCCAGCACCACCACCCACAGGGGCAGCGTGGCGCACAACAAGGCCGCCAACCCAGACGGCACCTTTTGTTCCGCCCATGCCAAACTGCCGTGCGATCCCAGGAAGAAAATCACACCCGCCACCGCTGCGTACGCCCATTGTGCCGGTTTGGGTCTGGGAACGCCGCGCCACCGTTGCCACGCATACAACAATGTGCCTGCCGTCAAATGACGGAGTCCCATCATGATCAAGGGTGGGATGGTTTCAATCGCGTAACGAATACCGAGGTAAGTTGAGCCCCAGATCAGGTAAATCGCGGCAAACGCCACCATGACTTCGGCCGCCGGAGGCCGTTTCGTCGCGGCATCCGGAGCGGGATCGAGGCGCCCTCCGATTTCAGCCACTTCGCAACTGCGCAACACGTTTCGAACACGGGTAGGGTCTTCGCTAAGCACGGTGTCCTCACCGACAAAACAAGCTTTAATGGTGATACATTGATGCTAACTTGTCAACCATGTTTTACAGGTTAGAATGAGGCGGTTGGCTTCTTATCGGATGTAACGGTCGCTGGCGGGGATTCAATTCCCGGCCATGGTCAACATTGACAGTCATTCACAAGTCGTCGTTTCAGTTCATGGGCGGAAATCTGTCGCTGGACTTCGCCGACACAGTTGATGACCGGGGTTCCGTCCAGCCTGCCGAGTTGCTGAACAATTATTCCGACCTGTTGCGCTGGGGAACGGAAGCGGGAGTCCTCTCGAAGAGGGAAGCGGACAGTCTTGGCCGCCTGGCGGCGAACGCTCCCGGTCACGCTCAATCGGCGTTGGTGCGGGCCCAACATCTGCGTGAGGCTGTTTACTCAATCTTCTCCGCGGTAGCGCAGCGGCGTGCGGTGCCGGGTAACGCGCTGACATTGCTGAACCTTGCAGTGCAGGAAGCGGCTGCGCATGCTCGCTTGGCGCACGGTCAGCGGCGATTTTCCTGGGAATGGGTGACGCCGGAGGAACATCTGGATTCGGTGCTCTGGCCGGTGGCGCGCAGCGCGGCAGACTTGCTGATTTCGCCCGAACTCAGCCTGGTTCGCTTGTGCGCCTCTCCAACCTGCGGCTGGCTGTTTCTTGACCAGACCAAGAATCATCGCCGCCGCTGGTGCGAGATGCGAACCTGCGGCAATCGCGACAAAGCGCGCCGATACTACGAGCGCAAGAGAGCGTAGCCGCGCCTATTTCTTGCCCGCGCCTTTAGCGGGCCTAGCGCCCACCGTTTCCAGCCACTGGTCACCGGAAAGATGTTCTTTTGTATAGTCTTCGAGCTGGTTTTCATAGAGCAGTTGCGCATGTTGATCGCAACTGGGCTCGCCATCGACGAGGCGAGTGGCTGCCTTACCGCATATCGCGCACTGAGATACTTTTTTCTTGGATTTCATAGCTGCCTGGTCTCGACCGTCCCTTGGGCCGATTGGGGCCCGGTTAGCTTACATTGAACACGACCGCAGTGGCCCGCTGCTGCGACTCAGGCCCCGACCGGCTCGTGCAACGGAACCTCCAACTCGGTGAAAACCGTGATCGGCACATTGAGCGCACTGGAGATGGGGCAATGGGCTTTCGCGTTCTTGCTGGCCTTTTCCAGGGCCCTTCTCTCTCTTTCCGGCAGCCCGGCGGTCACATGCAATTCGATGCCGGTAATCTTCCAGCGCCCTTTTTGTTCTTCCAGGGTCAAGATCGATTCCGTCTTCACAAACTCCGGTTTGAGCCCCAGCTTCGAAGTCTCCCTCGCCAGCATCATGGACATGCACGAGGCCACCGCCGCCGCCAGCATCTCGCTGGGGCTGGTACAGGGGTCGCCACCCGTGCTCGCTCCGGCGGGAAGATACAGTGCATTGCGGATCACGCCGCTTGAGGTCGTAACTAATCCTTCTCCAATGACCGGACTGCCCTTCCAGGTGGCAATCGCACTACGGATCATGGCGCACCTCCCAGGTACACCTCTATTTCTACTCCCGCGGCAACTCCCGGGAATGTGATTCAGAGAACATCTGACTGTGTCGTGAGGAACAGGCCCATGTGTCAACGGCCCATTTTGGAAATAGATGCCCGGCAGCTTATCTCTTTGCCCGACAAGCTATTCGAACTCAACCAGGATCTGATTGACTTTAACCGCGTCGCCCGGCTTGACGTTCACCGCCTTGACTTTGCCCGCGACGGGCGCAGTCACGTTAGTCTCCATCTTCATGGCTTCGAGCACGATTATCAGATCGTTGGGTTGCAACTCCTGAGCAGGCTTGGCGTTGACTCGCAGGACGACCCCGGCGACCGGGCTGCGGCATACTTTCGATTCCTCCACCTTGGCGTCCCCTGTGGCGGCCGGCTTGGCCGCGCTCGGCACCGGGGTGGAGGTTACGGTGAGCGGGATTGGGTGCGGCGGCAGATATCCGGGTGCACGGGCCACCGAATCGTCCTCGAGCACTTCGACCTCTACTTCGTAAGTGTTTCCGTCGATGCCAATCTGCAGCTTCACGCAATAGCCTCCTTGCCGTCTGCCTCAGTACCGCTGTGTCAAGTTGTGCGAGGCTTGCACAAAAACCCGTCCCTGCTGCGACCACGGGTTGAAAGTCTCCGGTGAATAGATGATCCTGGCGGAACGCACCCGTACTTTCTTTCCCAGATAGGCCGTTACCGCGGCGGCAATCACGAGCAACATTTCAGGAGTGACTTCTTCGCGTTTCTCAGCCGCCGGAGTGGCCGGAGCCGTCGTCGACGGCATTGGGCTTGGCGCCGCCGGGGCGGTCGGAGGCATCTCTGCCTGGGATGTCTTCGCGGACTCTTGCACCGCAGCCAGAAGTGCGGCGTTGCGCTCGTCGAACTCCCGCCGTAATTCCGCGATTGTCCGCTGCAAGGTTCGTTGCGAGCGAATGTAAACCACCACGTAGCCGGCGATCACCAATCCAGCCAGAGCCCACTCGCTGAATCCGTTGCCGCCAGCGTCCATCAGCCACAATGCCATGCCGACTCCTGAACTAGAGTGGAATCAATCCGTGCTTTTTCGGCGGACGCAGCTCCCGCTTGGTGTGCAACGCCTCGAGCGCCTGAGCAAGATACTTGCGCGTGTCGGCCGGCTCGATGATGTCGTCGACCAGCCGCCGGCCCGCGGAAACATAGGGATTCGCGAAAGTTTCGCGATAAAGTTCGATCAGTTCCTTGCGCCGCGCGTTCTTGTCCTGAGCCGAGTCGATTTCGCGGCGGAACACGATCTCTGCCGCTCCCTCGGCACCCATCACCGCGATCTCCGCTGTCGGCCACGCGACCACCCGGTCCGCGCCCATGTCCTTGCCGCACATCGCAAGGTAGGCTCCGCCGTAAGCCTTACGCAGCACGATCGTGATCTTGGGCACGGTTGCCGCGGAATAGGCAAACAGCATTTTGGCGCCGTGGCGAATGATCCCACCGTATTCCTGCTCGACGCCGGGCAGGAAGCCGGGCACATCGACGAACGTCACCAGCGGAATGCTGAAGGCGTTACAGAAGCGGATGAAGCGCGACGACTTGTCGGAAGCGTTAATGTCCAGCGCGCCCGCCAGTACATTCGGCTGATTGCCGATAATTCCAATGGGACGTCCCTGCACCCGTCCGAACCCGATCACGATGTTAGGAGCGAATCCCGGCTGGATCTCCATGAAATCCTGGTGATCGAGCAGGCGGGTAATCACAGTACGTACGTCGTAAGCTACCTTCGTCTCCGTGGGAACAGCATTGGTGAGTTCCGGGTCCGGATCCAGTGGCAAATTGAAGTTCAACCGAGGCGGATCTTCGAGGTTGTTTGCCGGCATGAAGCTTAGCAAGCGGCGGCACTGGTAAAGCGCATCCTCGTCGTTCTCGGCTATCAAATGCGACACTCCGGAATGATTCATCTGCGCCACCGGTCCGCCGAGGTCTTCCGGCGTGACCACTTCGCCGGTCACCTGCTTGATGACTTGAGGGCCGGTGATGAACATCTGCGCCGCTTTCGTCTGGATGATGAAATCAGTCAGAGCTGGACTGTACGCCGCCCCTCCCGCGCACGGCCCACATATCAGAGAAATCTGAGGAACCGTGCCCGACAGCACGACATTGTTGTAGAACACGCGGCCATAGCCGGAAAGGCTGTCGATGCCCTCCTGGACGCGCGCTCCGCCGGAATCGTTGATGAAGATGAATGGCGTGCCGGTCTTGAGCGAAAGGTGCATCATTTCGGAGATTTTGTCGCAATGCACTTCGCCCGCGGCGCCCCCGGCCACCGTGAAATCCTGGCTGGCCAGATGCACCAGGCGGCCATCGATCATCGCGCAGCCGGTGACCACGCCGTCGGCGGGCATCTGCTTGTCCGCCATCCCGAAGTAGGTGGCGCGATGCTCGGCGAAAAGGCCGATCTCCTGGAAACTGCCGGGATCGGCCAGCTTCTCGACCCGCTCCCGCGCCGTCAGCTTGCCGGAGGCATGCTGCTTTGCAATCCGTTCCTTTCCTCCACCTGACTGCACCTGCGTGCGTTTGGCGCGCAGATCGGCGATCTTCTCATCGATTGTCTTCTGAGTATGCGTCTTGCCGCTGACTGGTGTGGCCATCTAGGTTTCCTCTTCCGTTACTTCGTGGGAGCGACCGTAACTTTGTGCTCCCTGCCATTCAACGTAATGACGTAGTTCACCGTGCTGCTCAGTTGTCCATGGCCATCGTCCTTGCCGTCTGCCTTGCCTGCGCCGGTGCTGGCGGCTTCGATCTTTTTCTCCACCGCTTTACTGAGATTTTTCGGCCCTTCGGCGCGCGCCTTGAAGAACTTTGGCGCCACTTGTGGGAACATGGCGTGGGTAAGCACGTCTTCGTCGCTACCATTGCATCCTTCCAGCGCTAAGGCTCCAGAGCGAAGCTGTTCCCACTCGGGTTTCAGCAAATCCGCAGGACGGCTGGTGATGGGAGGCTTCTTGGTTTGTTCAGCCGCTTTCTGCAATACCTCAGGATTCTTCTCTCCCAGCGTGCTCCCGTAGTAGCCAAGCATCAGGTCCGCGAACTCGCCGGTCATGACTTTGTATTTGCCCATCAGAACGTTGAATACCGCCTGCGTCCCTACGATCTGGCTGGAGGGTGTCACTAGCGGCGGATAGCCGGAATCCTTGCGCACGTTCGGCACCTCTTCGAGCACCTCTTGCGCGCGGTCGCCTGCACCCTGGCCCTTGAGCTGGCTCTCCATGTTCGAGATCATTCCACCGGGAATCTGGCTCTTGAAAATCTCGGTGTCGACTCCGGTGATATCGCTCAGGAACTCACGATAGCGAGGCCGAATCTTGGCGAAGTGAGATTTCACTCGCAGGATGCGGGCCAGGTCGAGGCGGGTCTGAAAGCCGGTGCCCTCCAGCATCTCCACGAAACTCTCCGTTGGATTGTGCCCTGGGCCCAGCGACAGCGAACTGACCGCCGTGTCCACAATGTCGCACCCGGCCTCCACCGCCTTCATGAGAGAGACCATCGTCACCCCCGTCGTGGCATGACAATGTACGTGCACCAGGGTGTCGGCGCCGCATCGTTCCTTGATTCCTTTCACCAGGTCATAGGCCGGTTGTGGCTTCAGCAGGCCCGCCATGTCTTTGATGCAGATCGAATCGCAGCCCAGGTCCTTCATCTGCTGCGCCATTTCTACGAACGCCGCGATGGTGTGTACCGGGCTTACGGTATAAGAGATCGTGCCCTGGGCGTGTTTCCCGGATTTCTTTACCGCGCGAATGCTGGCCTGCAGATTCCGCAAGTCGTTCAAAGCATCGAAGATACGGAATACGTCAATGCCGTTGCTGGCGGACTTCTCCACGAAACGCTCGACCACCGTGTCTTCATAATGCCGGTAGCCCAGCAGGTTCTGGCCCCGCAGCAGCATCTGCAACTTGCTCTTGGGCATCAATTTCCGGAAAGTGCGCAGCCGCTCCCACGGATCCTCATTCAGGAAGCGAATGCAGGCATCAAACGTCGCTCCGCCCCAACACTCCAGCGACCAGTAACCGGCATTGTCCAAGTCCTCGCAGACCGGAACCATGTCCTCGGTCGCCATACGGGTGGCGAGCAGGCTTTGGTGGGCATCTCGCAAAATGAGATCTGTGACTTCAATCGTGCGCATGTGGGACGACTCCTTTTTCCTGCTATGGGCAGCCTAATCAGTCCGGCCGAATGCCACTATAGGAGTGGGCACGTGACGCTGTGACAAGGAATAGGACCTGATACGTATTCTACGGCCTTTAAGGGGCTTGCCTGTGATGCAAATCACAACACCTGCCCCTAAGTGTGGCTCGTCATTACGAATGGTCATGGTGATCGGGATTTATTTTCGCGGCCGCCGATGTATCCAAGATGAGCCGAAGGACTCCCGGGGGGATCTTCGCGGATTGGCTGGTCTCGCCCCAGCATAACCAGTCGTATTCTCTGCAGAGTACGCAACTTCCCTCGACCGCGCGGGTCCTCGGCAGTGCGCTTTTCGTCGTCTTTCTGATTGAGTTTCTGCTCATGATTATCGGTTTGCCCCTGATGCACAGCGATTCGGAACTGGTGGGCGGGCTGCTCGATGCGGGCAACCTGATCGTCTGGAGTGCTCCCCTGCTATGGTGGATCGTGATTCGGCCTTTCCGCAGGGCGGCTTTGGCGGAGGCGGAAAAATTCAAGAGCCTGGTCGAAGGCGCCCCCTCAGGCATTGTCTCGGCCAATGATTCTGGAAAGATCGTCTTCCTCAACGCCAAGATTGAAAAATTGTTTGGATACGACCGGGATGAACTGTTGGGCCGCCAGGTAGACCTGCTGGTGCCAAAGCGTCTCTTGGACGACCACCATGCCAGCCGTGATCGTGTTCATGAGCATTCCCGTTTCTGCGAAATGGGCGGAGCGACCGTCAAACGGAAGGATGGCACCGAATTTCCCGCCGTCATCAGCCTCAATTTCGTCTGGCAACTGGGAAAGCCCTTGTTGGTGGCGATCATCCGCGACATGACCGAACAGATGCGCAATCGCGCGGCTCTGGAAGAGGCAAACGTCAGGCTCACCCACAGCTTGAAACTCCAGGAGCAGCATAGCCAGGAAATTACTTTGCTGATCGAAATGGCGGAATTGCTCCAGACCTGCAAGAACCAGGAAGAAGCCGATGAGGTCATCGGAAAATATGCCCGCCGCCTCTTCCCCAGGGATGACGGCGCTGTCTATCTTATGAGTTCCTCCCGGGACATCGTCGAGCCAGTGGTCACCTGGGGCAGCCGCACTACTTTGAAATTGGCCTTTCTGCCGGACGACTGCTGGGCCCTGCGCCGCGGCCGGATGCACTTCAATAACGCTGGGGCCTTTCTCTGCCCGCATGTTCACTCCGGCCTTGGAACCTCGCTATGCATTCCTATGCTGGCTCAGGGAGAGACGCTGGGCGTTTTTCACTTGCGCTCTGCTTCCGGTCCTTCCCCGGAGACTGAATTCTCGGAGCCGCAACAACGCCTGGCGCTGGCGGTGGCTGCCCAAATTGCGATCACGCTCGCCAGCCTCCGCTTGCGTACAACCCTGTGGAATCAATCGGTCCGCGATGCCCTAACCGGCATATACAACCGCCGCTACATGGAGGAATCGCTGGAGCGTGAACTTCGCCGGGCCCAACGCCACCAAACCCCCTTAGGTGTGGTTATCCTCGATCTCGATCATTTCAAACAGTTTAACGACACCTTTGGTCACGCTGCTGGGGATGCCGTCCTGCGCTCAGTAGGAAAGCTCATTTCCGGCCATGTGCGCGGCGAGGATGTCCCATGCCGTTATGGTGGCGAAGAGTTTGTGATTTTGTTTCCCGACATGGATCTGCCGAGCGTCCATCGTCGCACCGAGCAACTTCTGGAACTCTGCCGGGGGCTGACTTTCGATCGTTATCATGAAGTTGCGGCGCCGGTGACTCTTTCTGCCGGAATCGCCCTGTTTCCCGCTCACGGCAAGTCTGGCGAGGAAGTGTTGCACGCGGCCGATGCGGCCCTCTACCAGGCGAAGCGGGAGGGCCGGGACCGCGTGCTGATTGCCGGATCCGCTGCCAGCGCTTCCTAGCCTGAATTGAATTTCCTCATCGCCATCGCCCCTGCAAAACGCAGTAGTTACCTGCAAAATGCAGTGGCGTTACGATCTTTGGTGGTGTTCCTGCCCTTCCTAACTCATTGCAATGCAAGCCTGCCGGTTTTGACCTCCGCGTGCACTTAAGAAGATCGAAGCCGGTTCGAGCCCTGACGGTCTCGGCGGCGAGGAGGTCCCATGTCGATCCTATTTGTCCTCCTGATGTTCCTGCTGATCATTTCGATTAGCTACTTCCGCCGGCCTCAGCAGCAACCCGCGGTGAAACCGGAAATGTGGACAGCCCCGCCATCACCCCGCATGGAGCGTGAGTACGGCTTCCAGATTCCGCAGGGCTACGGTTTCCACCCTGGTCACGCCTGGGCACTCAAAGAAGGCTCTGACAATGCCCGGGTCGGAATCGACAGCTTTGCTACCCACCTGTTCGGCCAGATCGATGGTATCGAGGTGGTTGGCGAGAACCGCTGGATTCGCCAAGGCCAGAAGTTGATGACCATTCATGCGGGCGGCGCCTCAGTGGATGTGCTCTCACCCGTAGAAGGCGTCATCACCGCGGTGAATTCCGATGCGATCAAAGACCCAGCGATGATCACACACGACCCTTACAAGGACGGCTGGATCGCGATGGTGAAGTCTCCGGACTTGGCCATCAACGAGAAAAATCTGGTACAGGGCGCGATGGTCGCGCCGTGGCTTCAGAACAATGTTACCCGGCTGAACGGTATGCTGGCGCCAACCTCGCCGGCACTGGCACAGGACGGCGGCTTGCCGCTTAGTGGCTTGCTGGGACGCGTTCCGCAGGAACTGCGGCTGAAGCTGGTGAAGGAGTTGTTCCTGTTATAGCGATGCGGGACGGGCGTCCTCGCCCGTCGAACGGTTGAGGGAAAGGATAAGGCAATGGAAAACACGAGAGCCATCCTGGTGGATATCACGAAGTGCATCGGCTGCCGCAGCTGCGAGCAGGCCTGCAAACAGCTTCATGGCTTTCCGCAGCAGACAGAATTGAAGCTTTCACCAACCGCCTTCACCATCGTCGAAGAGCACGGCGACCGGTTCGTGCGCCGCATGTGCATGCATTGCCAGGATCCGGCGTGCGCTTCGGCCTGTCTGGTGGGCGCGCTCCACAAAACCGCGGATGGACCGGTCACCTACGATGCCTCCAAGTGTATCGGCTGCCGTTACTGCATCGTGGCTTGCCCGTTCAGCGTGCCGCGTTACGAGTGGGCGAAGCTGGTGCCGTACGTTAAGAAATGCGACATGTGCGCCGAACGCCAACTCAAAGGCCAGCAACCGGCCTGCGTCGAGGCCTGTCCGGTGCAAGCGTCGATCTCCGGGACACGCGAAGAAATCCTGATCGAAGCCGAGCGCCGCATTCTGAATGACCCGAAGTATGTCCATCACATCTACGGCAGCGACGAGGCTGGCGGCACCTCGGTGTTCTTCATCTCCGATGTTCCATTCGAGAAACTGGGATTCGTTGCCGCGCCCAAGCAGCCTATGCCGGTGCTGACCGCGAACGCTCTGGGCGACACGCCGACGGTGATTCTGATGGGCGGCGCGCTGCTCTCGGGCTTGTACTGGATTACGCAACGCCGCGCCGAAGTAGCGCTGGCGGAAGGGCATTCACCACAGGGGCTCACAAAGGAAAGGCAAGACTAGAGGTTTTTCCCCCGTGTTCCCCGTGTCCTCTGTGGTTAAAGATTTTCGAAAGGAGCTGCGCCATGACGACCAACTGGTTGCCCAAGATCACGCTTTGGCGGGTGATTGCCACCCTGATATTCATCTCCGGGATCACCGCCACCTACATGAGGTTCGCGCTCGGCTTCGCGCGCTCCACCAATCTGTCTGACCCGCAACCCTGGGGCCTCTGGGTCGGTCTGGGAACGCTGTGCGGCGTCGGCCTCTCGGCTGGCGGATTCGCCATCGCGGCGGCCGTGTATTTGCTCGGCTTTGAGCGTTATCGCCCCGTCCTCCGAACCGCCGTGCTGGTCTCGTTCCTCGGCTACAGCACCGTCGTCACCGGCATGCTTTACGAACTCGGCTTGCCGTGGCGGCTCTGGCATCCCATCGTGATGTGGAACCGGCACTCGGTGCTGTTTGAAGTTTCCTGGTGCGTCATGCTCTACACCACGGTGCTGGCGCTCGAATTCTCGCCGGCGCTGGTGGAGAAGATTCCATGGGTGAGACTGCGCGATCTGTATCTCAAATGGCACCACGAGATTCTTATCGCCCTGGTGATGATCGGGACGCTTCTCTCCTCGATGCACCAGTCCTTCCTCGGCGGACTCTACCTGATTACCAAAGGCAAGCTCCATCCGCTGTGGTACACACCGTATCTAACCACCGAGTTCTACCTTTCTGCAATTCCAGCCGGCTTGGCGGTGACGATCATGGCGCTCTACCTCTCGATGCGGTCGCTCAATGCCAAAGTCGATCCCGCAATTTTGGCCGAAGTCAGCAAGGTAATCGCTCCATTGCTGGCGCTGTGGGGCTTGTTCCGTGCGGTCGACCTCATTACCCGGGACGCGGTGTCCTACCTCTTCCAATGGCGCGAGGAAACACTTTCCTTCTGGCTGGAGATGGGATTGTTCGTTTTCGTGCCCCTGCTGCTTCTTACCCGCGACAAGATACGTAACAATCCGCAATCCCTGTACTGGACCTGCGCCATCGTGGTGATGGGCTTCATGACCAACCGATTGAACGTCTCGATCACCGGGCTGCAGGCCAGTTCGGGGGTTTACTACATCCCGAAGTGGCAGGAATTCGCCGCCACGCTGGCAGTGTTGACGGCAGCCGTTGTGGCCTTCCGTTACGCGGTAATTTATCTGGACATTCTCCCCAAGAACCCACCCCGGCAACGGTGGCTGGCCAACGCCACGGCGGAAGCCTAGGGCCTGCTAGATCTCCTGATTCCTCCGGGAGCGAAAGCTCCCGGTTTTTTGTTGTTTCACGGAAACTGCCTCGAAATCAGTGGACCGCCTTCTCGGCCGGGACGAATTCTTTATCCACGAGGCTTGAGATCTGGTCTCTTACCCGGCGGAAGACCGCGAGTTTTTGCTCATGGGTTCCAGTAACCGCAGCCGGATCCTCCAAACTCCAATGTATGAACTTGAAGGTTCCCGGAAAGATAGGGCAATGTTCCTTCGCATTGTCGCAGACGGTCACGACGTACTGTATCGCGGTACCGAGATAACCGACCACGTCCTTAGATCGCTGCCGAGAGATGTCAATGCCAATCTCACCCATGGCCTCGACCGCCAGGGGATTCAGGCCCTTCGGCGTGATGCCGCCGCTCAGCACATCATAGCGATCCCCGGCCACATGCCGGAGATAGCCTTCCGCCATTTGGCTGCGCGCGGAATTGCCGGTGCACAGGAAGAGAACTTTAGGTTTCATCATCGATTTTCTGTTCCTGTCATGCTGAGCGCAGTTGACCTCGCTTCGCGCCGTCAACTGCGGTGGAGTTTCGCTACCGCTCGCTCCACCTTCGCTCAACATGACCAAAGTTATGCTGGCTTGCGGCCGTGAAATTTCGCCGAAGCGATCGCAAACACCGCCACCAGTTGCAACTCTGAACGCTCCACCGTCGTATCGGCCGGGGTCAGTACCGAAGCGAGCTTCGATCCGTGGGTGATCTGCGGAATCGAAAGATCCGCCATCCCGGCTTCCAGAAGCATGCGCACGTAGTCGTGCATGTAACTGGCGCCGGAGACGCATCCCACATAAGCGCTCACATCGTTCTTCACCTTTTCTGGCAGGTCGGAGAGCAGCACAATGTCACCTACCGCAAAGCGCCCGCCGGGCTTGAGCACGCGGTACATCTCGCGAAATACGGCCGGCTTATCCGGGCTGAGATTGATCACGCAGTTGCTGATGATGAAATCCACGGAATTGTCGTCGACCGGTAGCGCCTCGATATGGCCCTTGCGGAACTCAATGTTCGAAGCGCCAAGGTTGGCAGCGTTCTGCCGGGCCCGCGCCAGCATTTCGTCGGTCATGTCTACGCCGATGACCTTGCCGGTTGGCCCCACCTCGCGCCAGGCCAGGAAAGCGTCGAAACCGGCGCCGCTTCCTAGGTCCAGCACCACCATCCCCGGCTTCAGTTGCGCCAGGGCCAGGGGATTGCCGCAGCCCAGGCCCAGGTTGCCGGAGCCGGCAAAAGCCAGATCCTCCGCGGAATATCCGATGGCATTCGCCACCGTCTCCTTGGAGCCGCAGCCACAGCCCGACTGCTCGCCGCGGGCGATGGCGCCGTATTTTTCTTTCACGATTTCGAGCACCTGCTCCTTATTCATGGAGACCTCGAAGAAAATATATATGTGCCAAGGCAAATATAATGGTAGGCTATATATATGTCAAGACGAATATATGAGCCGGGGCCGAAGCTGGAGATACTGTTCCGCGCCCTGGCCGACCGCACCCGGCTGCGTTTGCTGAACCTGATGCGCGACCAGGAACTCTGCGTCTGCTACTTCGTGCAGATCCTGCAGACCACTCAGCCCAAGATTTCCCGCCACCTCGCTTACTTGCGCCGGGCGGGCATCGTCTCTGCCCGGCGGCAAGGCACGTGGATGCACTACCGGATCCTGCTACCCCAGGATGCACGGGCGGCGGGCATTTTGAAGGAAGTTCTGGCCTCGCTGGGGGAAGACCGCGAGATGCAGCGTGACCTGCTGCGCCTCAATGCCGCATGCTGCGCTCCCCAGAAGTTTGTCAGCCTGCTGGACGCTCCTCCTCCGGTGCGGCTTGCCGGACAGTTTGCAGAAGGAGGACTTGGCCGTGAGTAAATCCGCGTCTGAGTGTCTTTCGGTTGTGGACCGTTACCTGACGGTCTGGATTCTCTCTGCAATGGTCGTCGGCGTCGCTGCGGGATGGCTGTATCCGGGCCTGGTTCCGCTCTTGAATCGCTTCAACGTGGGAACGACATCGATCCCTATTGCGGCCGGGCTGATCCTGATGATGTATCCCCCGCTGGCCAAGGTCCGTTATGAAGAGCTCGGAGAAGTCTTCCGCAACCGTCGTATCCTGGCGCTGTCGCTGGTGCAGAACTGGCTGATCGGGCCAGTCTTGATGTTCCTGCTGGCCGTTGTTTTCTTGCGCAATTATCCGGAATACATGGCAGGCCTCATCATGATTGGCTTGGCCCGCTGCATCGCCATGGTGATCGTCTGGAATGAACTGGCCAAAGGAAGCCGGGAATACACCGCTGGATTGGTCGCCTTCAACTCGGTGTTTCAAGTGATTTTCTATTCGGCGTACGCTTGGCTGTTCGTTACCATTCTTCCGAAGTTTTTCGGCCTCAGTGGATCGGTAGTGAACATTTCGATTACGCAGATTGCGCGCAGCGTGTTCGTTTACCTGGGCATCCCGTTTCTGGCGGGAATGATCACTCGCTTTACCCTGGTGCGCGCCCGGGGCCGGGAATGGTACGAAGAGAAGTTTGTGTCCAGGATCAGCCCCATCACGCTGATCGCGCTGCTGTTCACGATTGTGGTGATGTTCTCTCTGAAGGGCGGGTACATCGTGCGGCTGCCCTTCGACGTGCTGCGCATCGCGGTGCCGCTGCTGATCTACTTCGTTGTGATGTTCTTCGTGTCGTTTTATCTGGGGCGGAGGATTGGCGCGGACTACTCTCAGACCGCGACTTTGGCCTTTACCGCCGCAAGCAACAATTTTGAGTTGGCGATCGCGGTGGCCGTGGCGGTCTTCGGGATTAACTCCGGCGCCGCCTTCGCCGCAGTGGTGGGACCGTTGGTCGAGGTGCCGGTGCTGGTCGGCCTGGTCAATGTAGCTTTACGAATGCAGGCCCGTTATTTCGGGGAAACCGGCCAACTGTCGAAAACCGCCACCGCCTGACACTTCCCAGGAATTCACCGAATTCCGGTGCGTACCTACCACTAATTTTGTCGGCGTCATCCCGGGGACCGACGTAGTACAGCCGGCCGAGTTCTATGGTAGCGCCGCGCTTCGGGATGACGCACGTTTGAACGTACCTCCCGGCACAGCCTGGAATGGGCAAAGCCCGCATCCCGCGCCATTTTCGCGGGATTTTCACATGCGGAGAAACCGGATATCCAAGATAAGCCGCGGTCTTCCCGCAGGAAATTCCGCAAAACCTGCGCGCTTTGCGGGCTTGACGAAGAGCCTTGTCTGGGCGGCTGCACCAAAACCGGTCACCGGCTTGTGAACCGCTTGCACTCGATTGAAAAACAAGACAGATAGAGGTGCATGGTTTTGATTGACTCTGAAAATAGAAAGCGTAAAAACACAATCGTTCTTTGACACGTTCTGAGTTTTTCCGGTTGGTGCGGCGTCCGGGGCTCAAGCCAGGTCACTGTCGAACCTGCGAGGGATCGGCGGAGGGCAAGCAAGGGTCTATAGCAAAGCGCTGGTCGAGGAGAACAAGAACACAAGTCAAAGGCAGGATAGAGTTCCGAGGCGTTAGGCTGATTTATCCGGTTGGCGGTAAGCCCGGAGCCCGAGCGAAGATCGCGCGACGCAACCCGCAAGGAAGCGACGAGAGCAGGTCAAGCAAGGGTCTAAAGCGAGCTACTGGCCGAGAGGAATGAGCTTAACATCACCTCGGAACTCTTATTTTTGCGGCGATCAGGCACGATCGTTCGATTCCTCCCCGAAATAGTGGAGGGCGGGTATCCCGCCCGTCCCGATTCACTACTCGACTTGCACCTTCATTGGTTTCGGCGTAGCCAGCCGCGTGCGGTAAATCTTTTTCTTGGGTGCGATCTCGCCGACCACGTCAACATTGACTACGTACGATCCGTTCGGCAGGGTATCGTCGAAAGGCACCTCGATAGTTGTGTCCTTCCGCAGCGGGCCGTGCTGGTAGCCTGCGGCGAACGCCTTGCCAACCTCGTTCACTGCCAGGACGATAACGGTGAGATCCAGATCGTCGTCGCCGCCGTTGGCAACCTTCAGCGAGCCATGCAGCTTTGCTCCGTCAACTTCCGGCGGCCGCGTCCAATCGGCCAGGAGCGCGGCAGTGACGCGAGTGGAAATATCCTGTTGTCCCTGATGGGCGGGCTTGGCGCTATCGGTCACCGTGACTGCGAAATGGAATTCTCCGCTTTCTTCCGGAACCCCGCTGAGTACGCCGTCGCGGCCCAACGAAATGCCAGCGGGAAGGGCGCCGCCGTCAAGTTCCCAGTGATAGGGCATGATTCCCCCGTGCGCTTTCAATTGATAGCGATAGTTCTCTCGGAGAAGAGCTCTAGGAACGGCAGGCTCGACTGAAAGCGGGGCACTTTCCTGCGATGCCGCGCGCGCAGACAAAAAGGCCAGGACAAGTATGGCGATAATGGATTTCATGGTCTCACCCGCCAATCCGATGATATGCACGACTAAGGCAGGAGGTTGCTCAACAGAACGATATCGGCCTCTCCCCGTCCGACGGCTGCATAGATAAAATGCCCATCCGAGGACCACGACACGCGCCGTGCGATAAACGTTGCCTGACGCCCAAAATCGGTGATCCGCTTCATGGGGCCGCCGTCGGTGTGCTGCGCCCAAATATTCGTTGTGGCGCCGTCCGTCAGCAATAGCGCCAGCCACTTTTCGTCTGGAGAGAGGACCGGTTGCATCATGAGCCAGGAAGGCAGGCGAGAGCCTGCGATTCGAATCAAATCGGTCGGCGGTGCAGTCTCGGGTTTGGCCTTCACGATTTGCAGGTCGAATGCCCCGTTTACATTGGCCAACTCCACTGCGAAATAGAGAGTCCCGTCGGATGCGACTGCCGGTCGCGTGCCGCGCTCCTGCACTAATGTGGTTTGCCCCCGATCGGATCGTTTGTACAGTTTGAATTGACGGCCAACCGGCGCTGCGAAGTAGAGCCACTTGCTGTCAGGGGACCAGGCTGACCAGCCCCCTCCGTTCGAGACCAGGACTTGATTGGTCCCGTCCGGGTTCACCAGCCAGAGGTCGACATTCCAGCCTACCCGGCTGCGGCTGACATAGGCGATCCGGCTCCCGTCAGGCGACCAGACCGGCACCCCTAAGCCGATCCGCGCGTCCTGTTCAAAAGTGACTTCGCGGCTGCTGCCAGACTGAAGGTTCATCGTCCAGACGTTGCCGTGACCACCGCTGTCGCTCAGATAGGCAAGCTGCTTATCCGCAGGTCCCACGGATGGTGTCTGCACGGCCCCGGTTTGATGGGTCACCTGCACGCCCCGCGCGACATTTTCCTCCGGCCTGCCGTCTACCGGGTACTTCCAGATGTCGAAATGAACCAGCGCCCGTGTAGCGACCAGGTTCAGATCGCGATCTACATCCGGATAAATGTACGAGGTTTCACCGAAGGTCAGTTGCCGCGAGTCCCGCGAACCCAGGCGAACCAGCCAAAGGTTCATGGTGGGTCCATACAACATGGTTTCGCCTCGCGACGAACTGTACACAATGCCTGAGTTATCGGAGAGCCAGGCAAACCCCGCCAGAGGATTCCCCTCTTGGGTCAGGGGCGTAGGCGTGCCACCTGTGACTGGCACCGCATAGATGTCGTAGCTGAACACGCTGCCTTGCTGGAAACCAAGCAGTTTGTCATCCGGGGACCAACGCAGGTCGGAGTAGTTCGCGTTGTTGCTGACCGGAGTCACGGTTCGCGGGTGGGTGCCATCGCGATCCGCCACTGCCAACTCGACCTGACCCTGATTGGCTCGAAAGTAGGCTAAGTGCATTCCGTCGTGGCTAAGATCGCCGCTCCCAAGGCTGGTGACCAGGGTGCGAGCAGGTCCACCCAGCGCCGGAACCTCCCAGATCTTGCCTTGCCCATCCGGTTCGGTGGAGGGAGAAAAGTAAATCAGCGAGGCCGAATCCGGTGCCCAGCGTGGGGTTAGGTGATCGGCATCGTCGTGCGTGATTTGCAATGGAGTGCCGCCGGTAAGCAGGCGCATCCATACCTGGCGACGCCCGCCAACATCGGCGGTGAATGCCACCGACTTGCCGTCGGGCGATAGCGCCGGATTCTCCTCCATGCCGACGAAGTCAGTAAGGCGGCGCAGCGTCACGGGCGGTTTCTGGCGTACGCCGAGACTAGTCCAGCGCGAAGCCATGAATCCTAACCCCGCAGCCAGCAGCAGGGCCAAGCCCAAAGCCATTGGCCGCCACCACCACGATTTCGGCGGTTGGGGCGCCGCGACCGCAGCTCCGCTGCCGCTGCTGCTGTCGCGGGTCAAGAGCTCCAGGTTGAACCCCAGGTCACGGGCCGATTGGAAACGCTCGGAGGGATCCTTTTCCAGACAGCGATGCACTATCCGCGAAAGTGCCGGAGGAGCGTTCGGCACTGAGGCTGACAACTCGCGCGGTTCTTCTTTCAGCACCGCGCTCATGGTATCCGCCGCGGTCGCGCCAGCGAACGCACGATTCCCGCTCAGCATCTCGTACAGCACCACGCCCAGGCTGAACAGATCGGAGCGTGCATCGATGGCCTGCCCGCGTACCTGCTCCGGCGACATGTAGCCCGCGGTACCTAGCACCAGGCCCGGCTGCGTCAGAGACATGGAGGTACGAGTGACGGTTTGATCGCTGTCCACGCTGGACAGCTTGGCCAGGCCAAAATCCAGAATCTTGACGATCCCATCCCGGGTGAGGAAAATATTTTCCGGTTTCAGATCCCGGTGGATGATGCCGCGCTCGTGGGCGGCAGCCAGTCCACGCACTACTTGCAAGCCGTAGTCCACGGTTTTGCGAATCGGAATTCGCCCTTCCTGCATCCGCTCCCGCAGATTTTGTCCCTGGAGCAGTTCCGAAACCACATAGTGAATGCCGGTCCCGGTGCTTCCGAAGCTGTGTACCGCGAGGATATTTGGATGATTGAGCGCTGCCGCAGCGCGGGCTTCCTGCTCGAAACGCCGCAGGCGCTCCGGATCGGTGGCTCGCCCGCTGGGCAGGATTTTGATGGCGACCTCGCGGCCCAGATTGTTGTCCCGGGCGCGGTAAACCTCACCCATACCGCCAGCGCCAAGCGGCCCCAGAACCTCGCAGTCGCCGAATTGCGTGCCGGCTGGAACGGGCATTGCGGAATTATAGTGCGCGCCCGCCTTGATTTTCTCCTTTCGCACGCTGTAGCCGAACTCCGAAGTCGCGCGAAAGTCTATTTGTCGTGCAAGAACTCCTCCACCGCCTTGATAAACAGGTTGCCTGGTCCACGAACGGCATATGGCCGGAGGACGGTAGCCCGATCCTTCTCGAGCCGGCAATCTTCTCCTGCATGGCCTTGGACAGGGACGGATCAGACTCGTCGTAGTCTCCCACCAGAATCAGCGTCGGCACTCTGACAGTCGCGAGCCGGTCCGCGTATTCCACCGATCTCAAGTTTCCGTCGACCACGAACTCTCGGTGCGAAACCCCCACATTTCACGATACTAATCCCGCGACATCTTGCCGTTATCAACGGGAGCGTAATTTGCGTCAGCGTGGTTGTGATAAAGATAGGGGAAATATCCCTCACCCCAGGCCGCGTTCATCTAGGCGGTGGGATAGCGGTTCTGCTCGTAGGGTTGTCCGTGACCGTACACGCCGTCGGCCTCCAGCTTGTTGACTCGATCGCGCAGGTCAGGGGACATGTTCTCCTTCATCCGCGGGAAGACCTGGTTTAGCCCCTTGGTGCTGGAAAACGTGCTGCCCAAAATAGCGCGGTATGTTATCCCCCGAGAGGGCAAGGAGCAACTGTTTTGGGGCTCCCTGCCCCCCTCGACGCCCGCTCCCCCGCCACGGTAAGCTAGATAGTTTGCCAACGGAGGGCGGCAGCATGCGGGAAGCGGTGGCCAGGCTGTGGCCAGAGATTCAGTGGATCGAGGATAAGAAACTGCGCGAGCAGGTCACCCAGACCTGGACCAAGGCGCTGGAACGCAGTTCCCTGAAACCCGACGATCTGAACCGTATTCCGTTTACGTTGCTGGTGCCGAACTGCCCGATTACCTTCATGGAGCACAAGCGCTGCGTGGTACACATCGCGCGCCAGAGTGCCGAGGCAATGCACGAATTCATGGGTCGCGCCCTGCCGATTGACATGGACACGGTGATTGCGGGAGCGATTCTCGCCGATGTCGGAAAGTTGCTCGAATATGAACTTGGCCCGGATGGCAAGAGCCGGCAGAGCGAGCGCGGCGAGGCGCTGCGGCATCCGTTCACTGGAGTGGCGCTGGCGCTGGAGTGTGGCGTGCCTGACGAAGTCTGCCACATCATCGCCGCCCACGCTGCCGAAGGCGACCTGGTGAAGCGCACGACCGAGGCCTACATCGTCCACCACGCCGACTTCATGGCATTCTTGCCGTTTAAGAATCCGAAGAACGTGAGAGTGAAGTGAGGCAAGGTTTCAAGATTGCAAAGTCCCAGGGCCGAATGCCATAACCATGAATTTGGAAGGTCTTGGAACATTGAATTCTTGTACCCTGGAAAACTGAGGAAATGCATTGTCAGCTAAAGAAGCCGTAGCCGCCAAAGAAACCGTGACCGCGAAGATGGCCCGTTGGGCCGCGGCCCTTGAGTACCGGCATCTGTCGCAAGATGCCGTTTACCAGGCCAAGCGCTTCCTGCTGGACTCGGTCGGCTGCGCTCTCGGCGGCTACCAGCAGCATGACGTAAAGATCGCGCTCGAAGTCCTCGATGAAATTGCCGGCAATGGACCGGCCACCGTGATCGGTACCGGAAAGAGGATGGATCCCGTGTCCGCGTGCTTGGCCAATGCGCTGATGATCCGCTGCATGGACTACAACGACATCTACTGGAAGCAGGATCCCTCGCACCCTTCCGATATTTTTCCGGCGGCCATGGCATGCTGCGAGCGTGCCAAGAGCGGCGGCAAGGAGTTGATCGTCGGCCTGGTGCTTGGCCATGAGTTCGAGATGCGGCTCTGCGAGGCGGCTTTCCCCGGCATTCGCGAGCGGGGGTGGCACCACGCCACGCTGACGGCGTTCGTTGCGCCCATTGTTGCCGGAAGAGCGCTGTATCTCCGCTGGGAACAGATTCAGCACGCCATCGGGATTTCCGCCTCGCGCCATTGCACGCTCGGCGCCGTCACCGCCGGCAAGCTCACCATGATGAAGAACACCGTGGATCCGATGGCCACGCAGAGTGGCGTGCTGGCTGCGCTGATGGCCGACAAAGACTACACCGGCCCCGAACACGTCATCGACGGCAAAGAAGGCCTGACCCACTGCTTTGGGCCGGAGTGGAAGCTGAACCTGCTGACCGATGGCCTGGGCGAGTCGTGGCGGATCACACAGTGCGGAATGAAATTCTTTCCCACCGAGGCCTTGACCCATGCTCCCATTTCCGCGGTGCTCGATCTGGTCAAGGAGAACGATCTTCATCCGGAGAACGTAACTAAGATCCAGATTCGCTCGCTGGCTCGCGCGGCCGACATTCTTTCCGATCCCAGCAAATACGATCCTCGCACCAAGGAGACCGCCGACCACTCGCTGCCGTACGTGATTGCCGCCGCGCTGGTCGATCGGCAGGTGACGCCCGCGCAGTTTGAAATGAAAAAAATCATGGATGCGACCATCCGGGCGCAACTGAAGAAAGTCGAAGTGGTTGCCGATCCGGAGATTGAGAAGGTATTTCCCGCACTGCAGCGGGTGATCGTGAACATCACAACCAGTGACGGGCGGTCGTTCACTAAGCAACTGGACTATCCCAAGGGCGACCCGCGGAATCCGCTCAGTGATCAGGAAATCGAGGAGAAGTTTTCAGCGCTAGCCGAAGGCGTACTGTCCCCGGGAGCGCAGAAGAAGTTGAAAGATGCCATCTGGAATCTGGAGAAGAGCAATTCGGTGTCGAAACTGATGGCGCTGATGAAGGCGGATGTGAGGAAGAAGGCGGTCGCGAGGAAAAAGCGCTAGTGGGCACATGCGCTTCATGCTTCCGCCTGGTTTGTGCAGGAAATCCCCGGGCACGAGACGGTGAAATGGGCGCAGGGATCCTTCGACTCGGCATTGCGCTTCGCTTTGCTCAGCGCATGCTCCGCTCAGCACGACACGCTATTTCGATAGCACGGTGTTTGGATGACACGTTAGTTGGATCGGTGAGGTATGGGTCAGACCATCGTTGAAAAAATCGCGCAATCGCACCTGGCGGAGGGTCCGAAGCGCCCGCTGCGTACCGGCGACTTCGTATCCATCCGGCCGCATCGGGTCATGACCCACGACAACACCTCGGCGGTGATGAGCAAGTTCAAGGGCATCGGCGCGAAGAAGGTCCACAATCCGCAGCAATTGGTCTACGCCCTCGATCACGATATCCAGAATAAGGACGAGGCCAATCAGAAGAAATATCGCGCGATCGAAGCCTTCGCCAGGGAGCATGGCGTCGATTTCTATCCGGCCGGTTCGGGCATCGGGCATCAGATCATGGTGGAGCGCGGATACGTTGTTCCGGGATCGTTCGTGGTGGCCTCCGATTCGCACTCAAACATGTATGGCGCGCTCGGTGCCGTAGGCACGCCGATTGTGCGCACCGACGCAGCCGCCGTCTGGGCCACGGGCGAGTTCTGGTGGCAGATTCCGAGGAGCATTCAGGTTGTGCTCGAAGGCAACCTCCCGACGGGAGCGACCGGCAAAGACATCATCATCACGCTTTGCGGGCTCTATAACCACGACGAGGTTCTGAACGCCGCCGTCGAGTTCAGCGGGCCGGGCGTGGCAAGCCTCCCGATGGACGCGCGCTTCTCCATCTCCAACATGAGCACGGAGTGGGGTCCGATTGTGGGGTGGTTTCCGGCGGATGAGGTAACGATCGCTTATCTACGCGGGGTTCACCAGCGGCTCAAAGCGATGGGCATCGAGCGCTTCAGCGAGAAGGATATCGAGAATTGGGCGGGGAACCCGCCACACCCGGATTCAGATGCTGTCTACGCCGCTCGTATCGTGCTCGATCTCGCTCAAGTTGCTCCGCACGTTTCCGGGCCCGATACCGTCCAGGTGATGCAATCGCTCGCCGAGATAGAGAAGAAGAATGTTCCTATTCAGAAGGCGTATCTGCTTTCCTGCGTGAACTCTCGCATCGACGACCTGGAAGCTGCGGCGAATGTCCTGAAAGGGAAGAAAGTCGCGCCGGGAGTGAAGTTCTATCTGGGTGCCGCCAGCAAGTGGGTGCAGGAAGAGGCCGAGAAGCGCGGCATTTGGCAAGCGATACTCGATGCCGGCGCGCATCCACTGCCCGCGGGATGCGGCCCCTGCATCGGACTGGGCGTTGGCCTGCTGGAACCGGGCGAAGTCGGTATCTCGGCCACTAATCGTAACTTCAAAGGCCGCATGGGATCGCGCGATGCGCAGTGCTATCTCTCGAGTCCCGAGGTGGTGGCTGCTTCGGCCGTAGCAGGCTACATCCGCGGCCCGCACGAAATGAGCGGCCGTGAGCCGGCGCGTCAGTATTCCGAATTTGCCGCGAATGCCACCGTCGAGAAAGTCGAGATTCTGCCTGGGTTTCCTGCACGTGTGAAGGGCCGGCTGGTGTTCATGCCGCAGGACAACGTCAACACCGACGCCATCTACGGCAAGGACTACACCTACCGCGACGACATGACTCCAGAGATGATGGCGAAAGTCGTCATGGAAAACTACGACCCGCAATTCGCCGGCCGCACCCAGGCCGGAGACATGATCGTCAGCGGCTTCAACTTCGGCACCGGGTCGAGCCGCGAACAAGCCGTGACCTGCCTGAAAGCTAAAGGCATCCCCATGGTGATCGCCGCCAGCTTCTCGCAAACCTATCT
>Ga0335076_10001238_pt1 | contig 24654 bp, 27 predicted proteins | sample Lox_Sample_25_FD_206717 | JGI IMG/M metagenome (GOLD analysis project Ga0335076, IMG submission 206717) | Soil microbial communities from Loxahatchee National Wildlife Refuge, Florida, United States - Lox_Sample_2.5 | ecosystem: Environmental > Terrestrial > Soil > Wetlands | place: USA... | reverse complement strand
GCGAGGTCGTAGTCGGTGGAAACCCTGACCTGGACCGAGAACCTGCTGGAAAGGGCCTCGGTGAGGATCGCGCCGTGGACTCCCGGGTTGTGGCCGGCGCAGATGTAGAAGCCGTCGGCCGCCGTGATGACCTCGCCTTTGTGGGCCTTGACGGTGATCTCGCGCCGGCCGTCCATCGCGGGGTAGGCGACCGCCAGCACCGCCGGCGAGATGAGGGTGGCGTCGTCGATGAAGAGGACCCGTCCTTCCTGCATGGCGCGGATCAGGGGGCCGTAGATGAACTCGAAGGTGCCGTCGGGCTTTTGGGTGTACTCGCCGACCAGGTCGGCGGCGTTGGTGTCGCCGTCGCCGGCGACGGTGATCAGGTCGGGGAAGGCGGCCTCGATCAGCGAGGTCTTCCCGGTACCGGGCGGCCCGTACAGCAGGGCCGGCACCCCGGCTGCGCGGAGCCGGCGCAGGGCCTCGACATCGGGCATGTCAGCCAGCGACCTCGGCTGGTAGACCTGGCCGTTCGGGCGGGTGACCGGGCCGGCCGCAGCCGGCTTGGGGGTAAAGGCCGGCGTGGGGGCGGCCGAGGGTGCCGCCGCCGGCGCGGCGGGGGCGGCCGGCTCGGGGGCGGGGGCCGGCTTGGGCGGAAGGGGTGCCTTGGGCGCGATGGCGGCGGCTGCGGCGGCGGTGGCGGCGTTGGCCTGGTAGCGGATCGGCTTGCCGGGTACTAGGTCGGCCTCGCCACGGTCGGCGAGCGTGGTCAGCGCGTTGCCGACCGCGCCGGCCGACCTGGCCAGGGCCTTGGCGATCTCGCCTGTCTTGCAGGGACCGGGGTGGTCGGCGAGGTACTCGGCTACCTGGCGGCGCAGCTGGCCGTTGCCGAGCCGGCCCTTGGGGGCGGCGGCGGGGGCGGCGGGGGCGGTCATCGGGATTACCTCCGTAAAGGCGAGGCGGAATAGGGGCCGGCAGTGGCGTGCGCACGCTTTTCGCCATTACCCGGGATTTTAATTTGCCCGGGGGAATCCCCCCGGTATTTCCGGGTACACAACGACGCTATCTCGCCTTTTTCGGGGGAGTCAACGCCTTTTCGCCTCGAATCCGGGGAATTTCCGCGCCAATTCCGCGCAATTCGTCACGGACAGCTGCGGCCATCGATACCGTCCGCTGTCGCGCCTTTTCCGGCGCGCCGGCCGCCTTTCCGCGCCCGCCGCCGGCCGTCTCGCGCGGCCCGCCTGCCTGGCCGTACGACCTCGCGGGCACCCTCAGGGGGAGGTCGGGGCAGGGAGGGGAGGTCGTTGGAGGACAGGTATATACATATACGGAGAGGGCTACCACAGGGAGAATAAATACACGTCATCATTTGCCTGGCGCGCCGATTACGATTGTTTTACGAGCTGTGCGCGTATAATAGTCTGGGAGTTCACGCGAAGGTTTATTCCGGGCACTGCCTGCGCATTCCCCGGGTCCGGGGGGTTCCGGTGTCGGCAGGTATACGTAAAGGAGTACGGAATAGCTGGCGGTGCGGAATGGCCGCCGGGCCCGGCTTACTCGCGCCGGGGCCTCGGCGGCAGGCGCAGTGACGCGCTGGCCGCGTGATGCGGCCTGCCGCCTGATCGCAGTGCCGGCACGCCCGGCGAGACCGCGCTGAAGATGCCGCCGGGTCCGCATCCGGCTGCGGTGCGCGGGATCGTCCGTGCCGCCCGTGGCCGCCGCCGGGCTGCGTGAAGCGTCCCTGCCTGCCGGTGCCCGTCTGCCATTCAGGGCGCAAGGCTGCCGGAATTCTGAAATGCCGGTTGCCGCAGCCGTCCGGGCGGTCGCGCTGCCCCGTGCGGGGCGGGATCGGTCCTGGGCGTGGTGACGTTAGCGTGGCTGCGCGCGGCGGGTCGAGCCATGTGCGGGCGGCGCACGTCCTCCGGCGGGGTCACCCTGTGCGCTGCCCGTGCTGCCCGTCACCGGGTCGCGGGCCGGGCACCGGACGCTGTTGCTGGCCGGGTCCGGGTCCAGCGGCGGCGAGCAGGGCGGCGGCGGCCTGCCTGGTCTGAGAGCTCGGCGCAATGCCGAGGTCAGTGAGTTTCGATTCCAGCAGGGCCAGCGTGCGGCGGACGGCCTCGGGGCGGCCCGCTGCGGCCTGCAGCCGCATGATCCGCACGTACAGGTACTCGTTGTAGGGGTCGTGGCCAAGGGCCGTCTCCAGCGCGGACAGGGCCTGGCCGGGGTCGGCCGGCTGGAGGATCTCCGCGATAGTGGTCCAGGCGTCCAGCGCGCGGCGGCGGGCGGTCTCGGCGTACGGCTCGGCCCACTCGTATCCCGTCCCCTCCGCCAGCTCGCCGCGGTACAGGTCGACGGCCTTGCGGCAGGCGGCCAGCCGGGCGTCGCCGCTTGCGTTGCGGGCTTCTTCCAGGGCCTCGCCGAATGCCTCCAGGTCGGTGCCGATCAGGGCGGGGTCGAGGCGGTATCGGCCGGAGGCGTTGAGGATCCACATCGGCGTGGGCAGGCCGGTCGCGGTGCGGAGCATCTCCCGGGCCTTGCGCAGCGCGAGGTTGCGCTGCCCGGCGGCGCGGCCGGGGTCGGCTTCGGGCCACAGGGCCTCGCTGATCGCCTCGCCGCTGGCGCCGTCCGGGTGGTGGACGGCCAGGAACGCCAGCAGCTCGCGGGCCTTGCGCATGCCGCCGCTGACTTCCTGCCCGGCGGCGGTGATCCGCAGCGGGCCGAGCAAGGTCAGCCGGACCGGGCGGTCCCCCGGCGGCGAGGCGCTGGGTTGCGGCTCTGCGGCTGCGGCGGCGTTCACAGGCGGGGTCGGCGCCGGGGCGGCCAGGCGGGCGGGGCGCGCCGGGGCCTCGGGGGCGGTGAGGTAGCGGATGCCCGCGGCGCGCTCTCTGTCCTGGGGGCGCTGCCCGTCGCCGGGGGTTCTGGCGGGCGGGCCGGGGCGGCTGGCCGGCGGGCTGCCGCCGGCCTCCTGCAGGACGTCGGCGATGGCCGCCGCCTCGGCGGCGCCGAGGGTGAACAGGCGAGTTCCGTCCAGGTCCGGGTTCGGCGGGGTGACGGTAGTGACCGTCCCGTCGGCTGCGACCTGGCAGGTCACCCCGGCGGGCCAGGCGCCGAGCAGGACCGCGGCGATGCCCGCCCGGCGGCCCGCGTCCAGGATCCCGGCCAGCCGGCGGGCCAAGCTCGGCTCGGTGACGGCGATCAGCGTGACACCCGGCCCTCTTGCGCCGGGCGCCGGGCCGGCGGACGCCGGGTCGTCGTCCGCGCCGTCCGCCCCGCTGGTGCGTGCCAGGGTGAGCTGGAGGCTTTCCAGTTCGCCGAGGGCTGCATCCAGCGTGCCGAAGACCGCCAGGCCGGGAATCGCGGCGGGCTCGGTGCCGGGCAGCAGCCGGGCGGCGTCGGCGGCGGGGATGATCGCGGCGGGCAGCCCGGTCTCGCCGGGCGGGGCCTGGGCGAGCAGGGCGGCGAGGATCGCGCGGGCTGCCGACTCGGCGCCGGGGCCCGCCAGGCCGAGGCCGCCGAGGGCCGCGATGTCGACGGCGGCCTCGGTGCCGTCGCCGCGGATGCCGAGCGGGATCGTGCCGGGCGGCAGCTCGCCCCGGGCGGGGTGCTCCGGCCCCGGCTGCGGCACGCTGCCAGGGTCGTTGCCCGGCGCGGCGGCGCTGTCGCCGTCCGTGTCCGGCCCGGGGCGGGCGTCGTACAGGTCGAGGTACGGGTCTGCGGCGTCCGGGTCCCCGGCCTCCGGCCCGTCGGCTGGCAGCGGCGGCCGGGCGGCGCGGCGCAGGGCGGTGATGACGTCGGGCAGCGGCGGCGTGTCCGGCTGGAGGGTGCTGGGCGGGCCAGGACGGGGGCGATAGCGGCGGCGCCGCTGGACAGCGGCCAGGGTGAGCGCGGCGGCGACCATGATCGCGACGGCGATCCCGATCAGGGCGCCGGACGGCAGCCGTACCGCGACCCGGGGCGGGTGCGTGGCGCGAGACGAGCTGCTGTCGCCAGCCGACGGTCCCGGGCTCGGGGCCGTCCGGGAAGGCCGCGCGCTCGGCTCGGCTGACCGGGAGGGCCGGGGGGACGGCTCCGGGGTCCGCCCGCCGCCGGGCGCGCTGGTCCCGGGGCTGCCCGGCTGCGAGGTGCCCGGGTGCGGGGCAGGGGCGTGCCCGGGGGCGGGCTGGGGAATCAGCAGCACCCAGCCGGGGAGGATCAGGTTGGGGTCGGTGAGGGCACGGCCGTCCGGCTGGGGTCTTCCCTTGTTGAGCTGGTAGATCTGGTGCCAGTCCTCGGGGTCGCCGAGGAACCGCCCGGCGATGTCCCACAGGTCGTCGTCTTCCCTGACCCGGTAGACCTTCGGCCTGGCCTGGGCCGTGCTGTCGCCGCTCGCGGCGCGGCCTGCCGTTTCGGAGGCTGCTGCCAGCTGGGCCGTGTGCCCTGGCACGAGCGGGGCTGAGACGGTGGTGGCGGAGGTGAGCGCGGCGTGCAGCGGCGGGGTGCTGCGCGTCCCGGCCCGCGGGACGTGCAGCGCGGTCATCATGGTCGCGCCGACCAGGGCTGCGGCCAGCGCCTGGACCGGCGCGATCGCGGGCAGCCTCGGCGCGGGCTGGCCCCGGGTCACCGCGATCAGCTCGATGACCAGCGAGAGCGCGAAGACGGCCCACAGCAGCCAGGCCGCGTCGGCCAGGAAGCGGATGATCGCATCGTCGGACAGCGGGCCCGCGAAGAACCGCTGGACCTGCTGCCATCCGGGCCAGCTGCGCGGCAGCGGCGACCCGGTCATCCTGGCCAGCCCGTAGGGCAGGCCGGCCAGCAGGCCCGCAGTCGCGGCGATCCCGGGGGCGGCGCGCAGCAGCCGCCACGCCAGCGTAAGCGCCCGGCTCACGGGATCGGCCCGTTGATGCCCCGCACGGGCACGGCGGTGGCGGTGGCGTGGACGGTGACCGCGTGCAGCCCGGCGGCGGACAGGAGCTGCATGGGCTGGACGATCGTCACCGTGACGGTGACCAGGCCGCCGGTGGCGGTCGCGGTGCCGGTCGCGCCGATGCCGGCGAGGTAAGTATCGGCGTCGGCGGCGGCCTGGGCGGGGTTGAGGACGAGGTCGCCGTTCTGCCGGTAGACGGCCAGGTTGACGGCCTGGGCTCCGGCGCGGGCGGCTTCCTGGGCCTCGCCGAGGGCGCGCTCGCGGGCCGACAGCGTCAGCCCGCCGTCCAGGACCAGGCCGATCATCAGGACCAGGGCGGCGGCCATGATGACGACGAACGCGGTGACCTGCCCGCTATCCCTGCCGGCCCGCCGGAACCGCCGCGCTTTCCTCACGCTGCACCGTCCGCGGAGGCCGGCCGCCCGGGGCTGGCGCTGAGGGGCGGCGCCGGGGGTTCAGGATTCCTGAACCCCAGAGCGTTACTGCGGTAGGTGTCGATCGGGGCGGTGAACGTGGACGTGATCGTCTCGGTGCCGGGGACGTGCAGCAGGCTAAGGTCCGACAGACGAACCGTGCACGTCACCTGGACGGTGACCTCACCGCCGGGGGTGAAGTGGCCGGTGTCCGGGGTGATGACGGCGGGGTCGCAGCTGACCGACTGCCCGGCCAGCGCCGCCCGCGCGACCTGGGTGGCCTGGGCGCTGGCGGCGGCGGGGGTGCGGGCCAAGGACGCGGCGCGGGCGGCCTGCTGGGCCGCGCTGTCGACGTCGAGCCGGGCCTGCACCAGGCGGCCGACGGCGACCGCGAACAGCAGCAGGAGGAACAGGAACGGGGTGACCAGCACCAGCTCGGCAGCTGCCGAGCCGCGCTCCCGGGACTGCAGCCGGCGGGCGTGCGGGCGGGCAGGGCAGGCCACTGCGGTCACCCTTGCGCGGTGGCCGGGACGAACCGCTCGACGGGCCCGCTCACGGTGACGGTGACCGGGAACGACAGGCCCGGCACGGGCAGAACCCGCTCCGCGGTCCCGGTGACCTCGACGGTGACATCCGCCGGCGTCATGGTGACGGAGACCTGCGGGCCGACTAGTACGCTGCTGCCGATTTGGCTGATGACCTGGGCTGCCCGCTGCTGGCCGCTGGCGGCGGTGCCGTCCTGGACGCGGGCGGCGGCCAGCGCCTCCTCGGCTGTGGCGTGCGCGATGCTCTCGGCGTGCTCCCAGATGGCGAACTGGATGACCAGCAGGATCAGCAGCATCAGCAGCGGCACCGCGATGACGATCTCGGCGCTGCCCGCTCCGCGGTCGCCGCCTGCCCGGCGGCGTTTCGCCCGCCCCGGACGGGAACCTGCCGGCCGGCGGACAGCGGGCGCCGGGGTTCTCATCCGAGGTTGAGGCCGTTGGCCTTGGCGATGACCTTGGCCACGATGATCGCGATGGCGGCGATGGCCAGCGCGACCAGCAGGGCGGTGACGACGACGGTCTCGGTGGTGTAGCCGACGTCGCGGGTGCGGCGCGCGGCGGCCAGCCGGGCGCGCAGCACGCCGGCGGCGGCTCGCAGCAGTTCTGGCAGGGCAGGCATTCGGCTGTCCCCATCTCCTTCTAGATGCCGTTGATGACGTGGACGATGGCGGGGTATCCGATCAGTGCCAGGAAGCCCGCGAACAGGACGACGAGCGGCAGGCTCATCCGCTCGGTGGCGGCCTGGGCGCCGGCCTCGGCCTCGGCGAGCTGCCGGGCGCGCATCGCGGCGGACTTGGCGGCCAGGCTGGCCCGGACCCTGGCGCCCTCGGTGCCGGCCAGGGTGATGGAGGCGGCCAGCTCGGTCAGCTCGGTGACGCCGAGCTCGGAGCCGAGCTGGCCGAGGGTCTGCCAGGGCGGCTGGCGGGTCAGCCGGGCGGTCTCCAGTGCCTGCCGGAGCTGGGCGAACGCAGGCCCCTGCCCGGTCGCGGCAGCGTAGGTGAGCGCCCCCTCGATTCCGGCGCCGCCGGCGATCGCGATCACGACCAGGTCCAGGAACGCGGCCAGGGCGTGCCGGGTGGCCGCGCGGCAGGCGGCGGCTTCCTGGCGGACGGCCAGCGCGGGAGCGGCGAACCCGGCGACCGCGAGCACGACCGCGCCGCCGGCCGGCAGCTGCCATCCCGTCGAGACCGCTCCGGCGGCCAGCAGCCCGGCCATCGCCGGGATGAGCAGCAGGCCGGCGACGGCGGCGGTGGCCTGCTCGGCCAGCAGCCGTTCCGGGGGCCGACCGAGGATGGCCAGGTCGGCGCGCAGGGTCTTGCCGGGCAGGCCGAGCCCGGCCAGCAGCGCCGCCGCCGGACGGCCGAGCCGCGCGGCCCAGCCCCCGGCGTCCAGCGTGATCACCGGGGCGGGCCGCTGGCGGGTCAGGAAGTCCAGGGCGTCGGCGAGGCTGGCCCGGCGGGGGGCGAGCCCGGCGGCGATGGCCAGCAGGCCGAGCCCGAACCCGGTTCCGGCGAGCAGCGCGGCGGTCACGGCCGTGTCCCGTCTGCGTCAGCCGGGGTTACGCCGGCGAGGTTGGTGAGGATGCGAGGGTCGCTACCCATGACCGAGATCCGGTGCAGCCACCAGAACCCGGCGGCGAAGCAGGCGCCGACGACGAGCAGCATCAGCTGCCCCGCCGGGGTGCCGTAGGGCTGCAGGAACGCCCTGCTCCAGGCCAGCAGCCCGATGACCAAGAGTATGGTCACGGCGATAATGATCCGGGCGGCGGTGCGGACCCGGGCTCGCCCGGCGGCCACCCGCATCCGCATAACAGCGTGCTGCCGGGCGGAGTCGGCCAGGCTGCCCAGCAGCTGGGCCAGGTCGCGGGCCTGCTGCTCGGCCGCCAGCAGCAGCGCGGCGACCACGAGGTCGGCGGTGGGGTCGGCGGTCTCGGCGGCGAAAGCGCGCAGCGCGGCGGGCAGCCGCTGCCCGCGGCGGATCCGGGCGGCCAGCAGCACCACGTGCTCGCGGATCGGCGCGGGGGCGACCGGCTCGGCGGCCAGGATGGCCTGCTCCAGCCCGGCCGCGGCGGAGATCGTGTCCCTGAGCATCTCGGTGAAGGTGGCGATCGCCTCGATCCGCTCCAGCGCCCTGGCATGCTGCCGGTCCGGTCCCAGCACTCGGGGCAGGAACCACGCCGCCAGCCCGGCCAGCACAGTCCCGGCCGGCCACCGTGTGACGGCGGCCACGACCGCCGCCGTGACCAGGGTCCCGGCGACGCGGGGCATGGTCGCCTCCTCCCGGACCCGGCCCGCCAGCTGGCTCAGGCGCGGGCTCGGCTCCGGCGTGCCGGACCGGCGCAGGCCGGCGACGATGAGGATGACGCCGAGCCCGGCCAGGGCGCCGAGGATCCCGGCTGTCGCGGCGCTCATGCCGCCTGCCACGTTCCGGGCCGGTAGCCGGCGGCGGCGAGCTCTTCCATGGTGGCGGCGCGGACCGGGACCGCCGGGACGGCGCGGCGGTCCGGGCCGGGTGCCCATACCTCGTTGCTGGCGACCTGCCGGCCGTCGGCGTCGGTGATCTCGCGGATGCTGGACACGCACCGCGCGCCGCTGGCGTCCCAGGCGAGCTGGATCACGAAGTGGATCGCCCCGGCGATCAGCAGCCCGGTGTCCTCCAGGGTCAGGTGCTCCGGGGACTGGGCGGCGTACGCGGCGAGCTTCAGCATCGCGCCGCGGGAGGAACTGGCGTGGATGGTGGTCATCGACCCGTCGTTGCCCTGCGACATGGCGTTCAGCATCGGGATGACCTCGGCCCCGCGGACCTCGCCCACCAGGACCCGGTCCGGCGTCATCCGCAGCGCCCACCGCACCAGCTCGGCCAGGGTGATCTCCCCTTCGCCCTCGGTGTTGGGCTCCCGGGACTGCATCGCGACGACGTCGGGGTGGGCGTCGGCGTCCCAGTCCAGGCACAGCTCCAGCGAGTCCTCGATGGTGATCAGCCGCTCGTGCGGGGGGATGGCGCTGGCCAGCGCCCGCAGCATGGTCGTCTTCCCGACCGCCGTGCCGCCGGAGATCAGCAGGTTCTTGCGGGCCTTCACCAGCGCCGCGAGGAACGCCGCCAGCGGCTCGTCGACGGTGCCGTTGCGGACCAGCTCGCGCAGCCCCGCACGCGACAGCCGGTCCCGCCGGATCGCCACGCACGGCCGCCCCGTCACCGCCTGCACCGCGAACAGCCGCCCGCCCCCCGGCAGCGGCACCGACACGCGCGGGGAGGACCTGTCAAACCGGCGCTCCTCGATCCCGCCCCGGGCGGCGATCGCGCGGATCAGGTCGGTCAGCTCCTCGTCGCTGGCCGCAACCGGCCCGACGCGCGAGCGGTAGCCGCCGGAGTACTGGACGAACACCTGGTCGCACCCGTTAGCGCTGACCGACTCGACCTGGGGGTCGTCCAGGTAGGGCTGGAAGCCGCCCAGGCCCCACAGGTCGGCGTAGATGCGGTCCGCGGCCTGCTGCTCTGCCGCCTGATCCAGCGGCGCCCGACCGCTGGTGAGGGCGGCCGCGGCCTCCTCTTCCAGCATCTCGCGGATCAGTGCCCGGCCCAGCCGTGAGCGGGCCGCGGCGGTGATGCCGCCGTCACGGCCGGCCTGCTGCGCCATCCGGTCGGCCACCAGGCCGCGCAGCCGCTGCACCAGGTCGCCGTCCGGTTCGCTGGCGGGCGGCGCGGGCCTGCCGTCAACCTCGGTCACCGACGCTCACCTCCGTCTCGTCACGGTCCTGCGGTCCGGCCGGGAGGGCCGGCGCGGCGGGCGGCTGTCCCGGGACCGCGTCCAGCGCCGCTGCGACGGCGGCGGCCTCCCGCAGCAGGGGCAGCCGCCGCGCCGGCCCGGGGTCGCCGGCGCGGCGGCACAGCTGCTCCACCGCCCGCGGGTCGCCCGGCAGGGTGGCCTGCACGGGGACGCCGAGGGTGGCGGCGATCTCGCCGGCCGGGTAGGACGGCTCACCGGGAGGCCGCCGCGGGTCGGCCGCCAGGATGAGGGCGATCCGCAGCCCGGCCTGCTCCAGTCCGCGGATCCGCGGCTCCAGGTGCGCCAGCTCGCTGACCCGCGGGCGGACCACCAGCAGCGTGAGTGCAGCGGCGGCGGCGACCGCGAGGGCCGGGGAACCCGGGTACAGGCGCCCGCAGTCAGCGAGCGTCGGCTCTGGCCCGGCGGCGAGTTCGTGCGGGAGTTTCGCGGCGGCCAGCGCGGTAACGCAGGCGGCGGCCTGCTCGGCCCCGGCCGGCGCGGTGACCAGGTGCGCTCCGCCGGCCAGCTCCCGCGCGTGCTGCCACGGCAGGCCGGCCTCGTGGCCGTGCCGGGCCGCCGCCGCAAGCCCGGCCAGGCCGGCATCGGCGGGCAGGCCCAGCCACAGGCTCAGGTCGCCGCCCGACGGGTCTGTCTCGACCAGCAGCCGGCGCTCTGCGGTCTTCCATGCGCTGGCCAGGGCCAGCGCGGTCGTGGTGACGCCGGGCGAGGATTTCACGGACGCCAGCGCGATCAGCGGCACCGTCCCTCACCCGCCCGCCGGGATCGTCGCCAAGGCGATCTGCCCGGCCGCGTTCGCGGCGGCGACCTGCGGCAGGGCGTCCGCCGACACCTGAAGCTCCACCACCGTCTCCCCGCTGCCGCTCGCCGCCGAGGCCGGGCTGACCGACAGCACCACTGCCTGCCCGACAGGCAGCGCGGCGCTGGCGCCGCCCGAACTGGCCGACGAGCTGGAGGTCGAGGACGACGGAGTGGCGAGCACATCGACGTCCTGCCCGGCGGCCAGATCGGGCGGGTACGCGCCTGGCTTGAGCGCGACGCCGAGCCGGACCTGGCCCTTGACCGGGGGCGGCGTCCCGATGTCGCTGCCGGTCAGCAGGCTGCCGGCGGGCATGCTGACCGCCGCCGTGCTCCCGGTCACCTCGGCCTGGCGGGACGCGGGGACCAGGGACACCGGCCCGGCCGCGCTGACCCGCACCGTCTCCAGGTCGGCGGAGGTGATCACCTGCCCGGCCGTCACCGGCTGGGCCAGGGCCAGGACCGGCTGCCGGTTCCCGGCCTGAAGCCATCCCTCGGCGAAGACCAGCGCGCACACCACGACCAGCACCACGCCTCCGGCGGCCAGCGGCACGCTGCGTCGGCGCAGCCGACGCAGCGCCTGGTCCGGAGGCCGGGTGCCGGCCGTGCGGCGGGATCGGGTCAGGACCGCCATCGTCATCCTCCGCTGGTGTTGAGAGCCTGCGACTCGGCGACCCGAAACTCCGCCGCCGCGACCGTCTGCAGCGGCGCGAGCGCCCCGCCCGCCCCGCCGGTGCCTTGCCAGGTGATGTCCCACGTGATCGTCACGGTGACCCGGTACGCGCCGCCGGGCTGCCCGGCGCTGGACTCCTCATAGGTGTAGCCGCACGTCGGCGAGGCCGCCGCCGGGTTCCCGCCACCGTACGGGGTCCCGGGGCCCTTGCAGGTGACGGTGGTCCCGTTCCCCATCGACCACGCCGCCGACACGGGTGTGGCGGTCGCCGTCACTGACTCGCCGGGCACCTGCGCCGTTTTCGACTGCGGCTGCCAGGCGTTCGCGGCCACCCACAGCCACACCGGCAACCTGGTCAGCTGCAGCGCGCCGGGCGCGGGCGAGGAACGGATCACCGGGTCGGGCAGCCGCAGGTACTTCACCGCCAGCTGGGCCAGCACGCCGGGCGCCAGCAGGACCGGTGCCCCGCCTCCGGTCGGCGGGGCTGCACCGCCGACGCCGATCGGGCAGGCCAGCGTCTGCACGGTGATGTTGCAGCCCGCTGGGACGCAGCCGAAGGTCTTGTTCACGGTGCCGGAGCATCCCCCGGTCGCGGTGCCTCCTGTGGAAACCGTGGTGGTGCCGCCGGTTGTGCCTCCGCCGATGCTGGCGGTGCCGGGCGTCCCGGTCGCCGGGCCGGACCCGGCCGTAACCGTGCACTGCGGTGAGGACGACTGGCCGCACTGGGAGTACCCGAAACCCCCACTTCCGCTTCCGCCCGGCCCGCCGCCCGCCAGCGCAGGGACCTGGGTGAGGAACACCAGCGCCGTGGCCGCCGCGGCCGCCACGGCGGCCCGCCGGAGCAGGCGGGTCAGCATGTTCCCGCCTTGCCGACATTGAGGTAGGTGACCTTCCAGGTGCCGTCGAACCTCTGCAGCCGCGCGATGATATAGCGGCGTCGCAGATCTTGGCCGGCGATCGGCTTCCCGCCGTGGTAGTTGAGCCAGTGGGAGCTGTCCGCGCAGTCGGTGATGTCGGCCTGGGTCACGTCCCCGCCTGATCCCTTCACGACCGTCACGGCCGGGTGAAGCACCGGCTGCCCAAGGGTGATGTTGCCCTGCTGGTGTTCCTGGTACAGGCCATGGGTCAGGGTTGACAGCGCGCCGTCTGCCGCGTAGTGATCCAGCGACGGTGCCTGGTAATCCGCTGTCCGGGCGGCGACGACGTACGCCTGCCACATCCGCAGGTACGCCTGCCTGGCCAGGGCCTGCGGATTCCCCGAGGCGGGCGCGCTGGAGGGCGCGGGCGGCGGCGTGGCCTGAGAGTGCTGGGGTTCGGGCGCGCTGCTGCCGCATGCGGTTATCGCGGCCAGCACGAGCCAGCCAGCAAGCACGAAGCGTATCGTCCGGCCTGCGCCCCGCAACGCCCTTGCCCTCCTCCAGCGAAATCGCATAGTCAAGGGCCTTCTTACCCCTACACCGGGCAGTCGGTTCAACACGAGCAACACGGTGCGAGGCGTGCTACACGCTCCGTAGCGTGCAACACATTCCGGACCGGCCGGTGCTAATTCCCGGGCTTGTGCGGCGCGGCGAATGTGGCCACTACCTGCACTGACCCGTCAGACGAGGCGTCCAGCCCGTCGCAATCGGAGCCGTCAGGCTGTCTCCGAGCACCGCACGTGCATGCGTCCGAACCACGAGAAAACGGACCCGATGACACCAAATCGTTATGAATGTCACTGGACTGCCCAGCCGGGAAAGGCGGCCAGCATGGGCCTGTGCTCGTCCGCCCACTGCGCCAGGCAGGCGATCCGATCCATCAGGGAACGAGACAGATCGGTAAGCTGATACCAACTGGCCAGTGGTGTCCCCGTAGACGCCTCACGCCTCACCAGCCCTGCATGCTCCAGATGCCGCAGCGTCCCATCCAGAACGGTGGGATGAATGCCACAGCCAACGGCCCTGAGCAACTCGTTGTGGCGGCGCGGCCCGTCGGCGAGCGCGTCCAGCACCGGCACCACCCACTTGCGAGAGATCACCTCGATGACCGCTTCTGCGTCGTCGAGCCAACTCGCCATAGCCCGTCATGCCCCTTTCTATCTGCATTACGCTCCCCAATCTCCCCACATGGAACAGCACTCCCAACGAGGGTCATTTCGTCTCCCAGCGCCACAGCCGCAAGCCGTGCCGTGACTTCTAGAGATACGGCAGCCATGCCCGGCTGGTTCAACCGAACCGAGCCGCCACGGCAACTGGCGAGCCCCGCGATCTGCTGCGAAGCTTCCTCGGACAGCGACCATGCCGCGCGTATTACCGTCGGAGCAAAATGTACGCCGCGGACATGGCAACGGGAGCGGCAGCGGCGATCGCAGGCCTTCCGGCCAGGTCGTACGCGACCGTGCCCGTAGCGAGGGTCCCGGAGGGAAAGGGTGCGCTGCGCTTGTCCGGCCGCTGTCCTGGCTGCGAGGCCGCGCTGATGCTGGGCGAGATTAGCCCGGTCGTTGGCTGGCACCGGCAGCGCGGTCGCTGCGCAGCCTGCGGGCAGTCGTTCGGTCGATGTTATGCAGCCGCCGAACTGATCACCGCTGGTGCCTTCGCCGCGTTCGGGCTTCGGTTCGGCCCTAGCCTTCTGCTCGCGCCGCTTTGCTACCTCAGCGTGATCGGCGTCGTTGTGTCCTTGATCGACATGGAGCACCCACCGGTTGCCGCATGCCCTCACCCGCCCGTCGTACCCCGTGGTGGTCAGACTGCTTTTGCTCGCCGCTGTGTTCACCATGCACTGCTGGCGGCAGCCTGGTCGGCATTACGGTGCTGTGGCTGTTCTACGCGCTCGCGGACCCGCAGCTGCGGGTCCGCGGGATCACCAGGCTGCGCGTCACCGACGCCTCGGTCATCCCGGTCATCCCCAACGCCCCCCTGCACGCCACCGTGCTGGCCATCGCCGAGAAAGCCGCCAGCTTGATCACCGGCTGGGACTAGCCCGCGTCATCCGCCACGACCGGCACCCCCGACACCACCAGCAGGCATTCCTCCCAGAAAGGGTGAGCACAGATGGCTGTATCCGCGGCGCGGAACGAGCAGCTCCGCCGGTACGTCGAGAACCGGCACATCGACCACATCCCGGCCGGCGCGCGGCACGGGAAACCGTGGCACCAGTTCGCGTTCTGGCCACCAGGTCGACGGTGCGGGACTGCCACAGCGACCCGGCCAGGGCCGCCGCAAGCTGAGTCTTGCCGCACGACCCCGCCCAGGCCGGCGCGCTCCCGCTCGACCGGCCCGGGACCGGCGCCACCGCGACCCCACGCACCAGCGCGGCCTTCAGGCCGGGCACCGTCTCCGGGCGGGCGATGAAGCCGTCCGCCAGCGGCGGGACCACGCCCGGCCGAACCGGCCACGCCACGCCCAGCGCCTGGCTCCCCGCCGGGTGCGCCGGGCTATCGGCGGGCGTTAACCCGTAGTTCCCCCCGGCTGCGAGCCGACATAGGCGTTGACCAGGTGAAACAGTCTCAGCTCATGACTACGTAGTCATGTAAGTTCCGTGATCAAGGGCTCTACCACCTGGTCAAACACGCGGGCCAATCGGCTTGGGGGAACTTCGGGTTAACCCGTAACCGCCCGCATACACCAGCCTCCAGGCCGTTCGCCCCAGCCAGGCCAGGGTACGGCCGCATCAGGGCTTCCTCCCGGCGCCGCCCAGGACAATCGTCCGGCCGGGTCCGGCCGGACGCGGGCCGGCGTGCCAGGCGGCGACGTCGCCGATACCCGGCGGGACCAGCTCCAGCCCCTCGAAGAACCCGGCGACCTCCGCCCGGGAACGGAACACGGCCGGGGCGGTCGCGTCCGCGTACAGCTCCCGCACCTGCCCGGCGGCCACCGGACCGATATCGTCCGCGGTGGCGTGGGAGATCACCAGGAAACTGCCCGGCGCCACCGCGGCCATGAGCATATCCACCAGCTTGTGCGGGCTGTCCTCATCCGGGACGTGATGCAGCACCGCCCCCAGCACAACCGCGACCGGCTCACCCAGATCGATCACCGCCCGCAGGTCCGGTTGGCCCACGATGCCCGCCGGGTCCCGCAGGTCACCCTCGAACGCGCACACCCCTGGCGCGGTGCACAGCAAGGCCCGCGCGTGCGAAACGGCGACCGGGTCATTATCGGCGTAGGCCACGCGCGCCAGCGGGTCCAGCCCGAGCGCGACCTGACCGACAGTGCCCAGGGCGGGCAGGCCCGCGCCAATGTCGAGGAACTGGCCGATGCCCGCGTCACCGGCCAGGAACCGGACCGCCCGGCCCACGAACCGCCGGTTCGCCCGCGCCGCCGCCCGCGCCTCAGGCACCACCGCCACCAGCTCGCGGGCGGCCTGCCGGTCTTGCTCGTAGTTGTCCTTGCCGCCCAGCAGGCAGTTGTAGACGCGGCCCACGTTGGGCCGGCGCGCGCCGCCGTCCTGGGTCATCGGATCGCCTGCCCGGGACGACGGCCGGCACCAGCTCGGCTCAGCTGCGCGCTCATCGTGCCCCCACGGCGGCCAGCGGGCCCGGCGCTGCGGCTACCGGGCGGCCGGGGGCGGACAGGTCGCACACGGACAAGACCAGGTGCAGCCAGGCCCAGGCGTCACCGGCCGGCGCGTGCAGCGGCTGCCCGAAATCGCACCACACCGCCAGCGCCCCGGCCGCCCGGAAGCTGCCCCACCGGGCCGCCAGCGCGTCCACCACGTGCAGACCCCGGCCGCCTTCGGCGAGCTGGTCGCCGTGCACCAGCCGCGGCGTGCCCGGGCCGCCCCCGTCGCAGACGACCAGCCGCGCGCCCTGCTGCCACAGGCAGTAGCCCACCAGCACCCCGCCTCCGGCCGGGCCGTGCTTTACCGCGTTGCCGAACAGCTCGCTCACCACCACGGCGGCATCGGCCGCATCAACCGGGCAGTCATGGCCGCTGACGGCGGATCTGATCCACTCCCGGATCTGGCCGCCGAGTCGGGGATCGGTGTCGAAGACGCGCCAGCCGGGCCCGCGGCAACCGCCGAGTATTACCACTGCCCTACCCTTCTGGTCCTGCGCGAGTCGGTTGCAGGTTGGCGTGGCCCATGGGAACCGGGTCCGCGGTGCGCATAACCTCGCCGCTGGCCGTCTGCGGTTGCATGGGAGATGACGAGGTAGCTTCCGCCTGGCATCTGGTCCCGTAGCAATACGACCGCCGCCCGGTCGTCCTGGTCGGGGAGGAGATGGCGGATGGCTACCAGCGGAAGGCGTATGCGACGGGTCAGGTCCTGCAGTCTCCGCAACTCCAGGCGGGCGAGGATTTCGTAAAGGCGACGAAGGCCCGCGTGGATCGCAGCCGCGATAGCGGTGCCCTCGAGACTGAGGCCAGCCGGGGTCAGGCATTCGGCCAGGCGGAATCCCGGCCCGCAGGCGGCGGCTAGACCGGTCAGGGCGGCCTCACCGGGGCCGGATGGCCGGGTGGGGTCCAGGGCGGCGCGGACCCGCAGCAACGAGGCGAACGCCCAGTCCGGGTCGGCCGGCACCCAGCGGGCGGGCCGCCACGGAGCCCAGCCGCGGACTCGCGTCAGGTATCCCGCGCGTTCCAGCCGCAACGCCACATCCGCGGCGGCGCCGCGGGCGAAAGACAGCAGCCAGTCCCGCAACAGCAAGGGTCCGGGCTCGGTGACGATCTGCTCCCATGTGCGCAGCGCCAGATGATCGGCGGGCCTGGCGTTGCAGGGCAGGACCACGTCATGGCGCACGGTGATACCGCCGTCCAGCATCACCTCGGCCAGCAGGGCGCCGGCCAGCCCGAGGCCCAGCGGACGCGGCTGCAGCACCGGCCGGCCCGACACCTCGTGATGCGCCATCAGGTATAGGTCATCAGCGACCAGGCCAGTGCCGGCCAGTCTAGTGGTCACCGGGCTCCGCACACGATACTGCCCGCCATTAGGGCCGCTGGCATGCTGCCTTGGGTGGCGGCCCGTCCCGGGAGCTTCGCGGTCATGCACGACACGGCCCGCCTGACCAGCGGGGTAGCTGATCGTCCATCAGGCGACCATCCCTCCCCAGTGGAGGGTGAGGAACTCCAGGGTCGGCGGCGGCACCTTGCCCCTCGGTACTGGTCATGGTCACGGCTTGGTCCCGACCCCAGCACTTGCCCGGCGCGGTCATGGAAGGGGGCGGGAGTGGCCCAGCCGGGCGTCCACGCACGAGCGTCGGTGATGCCTGGCGGGATCAGGTCCAGGCCGGGGAAGAAGCTGACTACCTCGTCGTGGCCGTGGTTGTAGAGGGTGGCGGCGTCGTAGGCGCGGGTGATCTGCTGCCCGATCGTCTCCTGCCCCCGGCGCACGGTGATGATCACGTACGAGCCCCGGGCCAGCTCACCGGCGTACTCGGCAACCAGGTTGCGGGCGTCAGCGGCGGGGTAAAAGTGCAGGGCCATGGCCAGGATCAGGCATACCGGCTCATCCAGATCGGCCAGCCCGGCCTCGCGGGCGTGCCCGAGGACGGCGGCCGAGGCGGCCAGGTCGGCGGTGAGCGCTTCCACCCGGGAGCCGGACGTGCAGGCCAGGGCCTGCAGGTGGCTGATCACCATCGGGTCGTTGTCCACGTACAGCACGGCGGCGGCGGTGTCTTGCCGGCGCACGATGTCGTGCACGGCTGGGCGGGTGGGCAGGCCCGCGCCCAGGTCCACATACCGGCTGATGGCCTGGCCAGGCATGGAGTTTAGGGCACGGGCCAGGAACCAGCGGTTTTCCCTGACCATCTGCCGGGCGCCGGGATAGATGGCCAGGAGCCTCTCGGCGAGTTCGCGGTCGGCAGCGAAGTGGTCCTTCCCGCCGAACAGGTAGTCATAGGCCCCGGCGACGTTCGGCTTGGAGGTGTCCAGCGCGCACGGCAGGGTGCGGTTCTGGTCAGAAGGCGTCATCAGTGATCACCGGGAAGGAAAGTCGGCGGACGGGACAGGGCTGCGGGCCGGGTGCTGGCCGGCTGGGGTTAGCGCGACCGTCAGGGTGCGGATCATTCCTGTGCGGCCACTTAGGGGCTTTCAGTGACGCTACGGAGGCCCTGTACCACGGACAAGGATGTTGCACAGAGTTGCAGAAATCTCTGCTCCGAGCGACTCCAGGCCATCGCGAGCTTCGAGTTGAATGAAGCCCGCATAAATCCAAATCAGAGCCGCTGCGGCGTGATCTCGCGCCACCTGTTACTCTGCTAGGAAGCGCAATAACCTGCAATTGCAGACCAGGAGGAGTCATGCGCCTGACGTTCGTCGCCAAGGATCCGGACTCGCAGCCGCAGGGATCACCGACGCTGTACCGCACCGACCGGAAAAGCTGGGTGGTGCAGGGATGGGCCGTCACCGATCCGGACGTACTCGCTCAGATGAACGTCCCCGAAGGCGAGATCGCCTGTGAGATCCCTGACCGGCTCGTCCCCTTCTTCCAGGAGACGTAGTTGGAGCTGACCTACCAGGAGTTCACGGCACTGTTCACGCGGTTCGACCGCGAGGCGATCCATCTGGAGATGCGGGACAGCTACGGCACCGCGGTCGAGCTGCCGCACATGGCCAGATGGGCGGCCGGTGAGGCCGATGACCTGGCCTGGCTGCTGCCCTGGTGCGATGAGGTCCGCGCGAACGTGGCGCAGGGCAAGGCCTACCGGCGCGTGCACGTCGTCTCCGAACCGCTGTCGGATTACCAGCGCTGGTCCTACAGCATCATGCAGCCGCACATCGACGCGGGCACGGACATGCGGTGGATGCCGCGCCGCCGCGTGTCATCCATCGCCTTCCCCGGCAACGATTTCTGGCTGTTCGATGGCCGCCTCGTGGTGTTTCACCACTACGCGGGCAACGGGGCCAGCACCGGCTTCACCACCTCCGCCGATCCTGGGGACATCGAGCTGTGCACCTCGGCTTTTGAGGCGGTGTGGAAGCTCGCCATCCCGCACCGGGACTACCAGCCTGCATGATGGGCGGCAGTTGGTGTCGTGACCAGTGACGCCCAGCGCGCCAAGGAGGCATTTGGCAGCCGGCTCCGCGAGATCCGCCAGGACGCGGGCCTCACCGGGCGCCAGCTCGCCGAGCGGACCGGCTTTCACTTCACGAAGATCTCGCGGGTCGAACACGGCGCCCAGGGATTGTCAGATGCCGATATCCGCACCTGGTGCCTCGCCTGTGGTGTCAGCGACGAGATCCCGTCCCTGATCGCCCAGGCGCGGGCGGCCGACTCCCTGTACCGGGAATGGAAACGGCAGGCGCGCAGCGGTTTGCGGCGCTTGCAGGAAACCATCGGTCCTCTGTATGAGCAGACCAGGCTGTTCCGCATCCACGAGCACTGGAGCATTCCCGGATTGCTGCAGACCGCGGCCTACTCGACCGAGAGCATGGCCTACTGGTCACAGCTTCTCAACCTGCCCGACGACCGGGCGGCCGCTACGGCAGCCCGGCTGGAGCGGCAGCGGGTCCTGCGCACGGGCGATCACCAGTTCGTGTTCCTGCTGGCCGAGCAGACGCTGCGCACCCGTGTCGGCACTGTGGAGATCATGGTCGAGCAGCTCGACCGCGTCCTCGGCGTGATGGCACTGGCGAACGTGTCCATCGGGATCATCCCCGCCGGTGCCGGGCTGGGCGCCCATACCCAGACCGCATTCTGGATCTTCGACGACGACCTGGTGAAGGTCGAGACCCTGACCGCTGCGCTCGACATCACCAGACCCGATGAGATCGAGATTTACCTCGCCGTATTCGATCAGATGCGGCGGGCCGCAAGATACGGCCGCAGCGCCAGGACGCTCATCCTCAAAGCACGCGACGAACTGCTGCAATAGCTCGGACGCGGACCTGGACGACGCTCACCTGATGCGGCTGCCGGGCCGGGGTTCGCCGGCGGATGCGGGCCTGGGCGAAGGCGAACGGCGTGCCGGTGATGGAGTGCACGGCCGGGCAGCGCAAGCACCTGATCGCGGAAGAGTATCTGGCTGGCCATAGCGTCGAGCCGGGCGTGTCCTTGATCCTGGTCGCGCGGGCGCGTGCGCGGGCGACGGTGTGGAAGGTGAAACGGTCTCCCGGCCGGGGTCATCATGAAGGTGGAGAAGAAGAGCAAGTACGTCAATCACTACAACTTCCACATCATGGACCCGGCCTGGGGGCACCTGGTGGTCAAGATGTCCGGGCACCCGCCGTCCGGCGCCCAGGTGATCCTCAACGGCCACGAGTACGTGGCGTGCGCCGCCCAGGCCGAGGGCATCGGCTTCACCAAGGAGGGGAACTGGTTTACTGAGATCACGGATCCGCGCGGCCTGGCCCAGATCGCAGAGACCGTGTCGCAAGATGCCGCTAGCTGGGCTGGCGAGGATCGGCTGGGGGCAGCTCGTCCTCGTACAGGCCCTGAGCTTCCTTCTTCACGATGCGCATCGACTGGCCCAAGGAACGCGCCGCGCCGGGCAGCTTCTTGGACCCGGACAGCATGATCAGCACCACCGCGACGATGAGGATCTTCCACGGGCTGTCGAAAAGATCACCGATCATGTCCTTTTCCCTTCAGTCAGGTTGCGGCATGCTCCGGGGTAGATGCCGCCAGAGCAAGCCGGTGCAGTGCGGGTCAAGCTCCGTGGCTTCGCTACGCGGCTTGCGGGCCTGGCCCAGTCTGCATGGCTCAGTGCGGCGCAAGCTCGAACCACGTCGTCGCCAGCCCGCCGCCCCGCTGATAGCCCCATCGTGCGGCGAGCGCGTCCACCAGCCGCATCCCCCGGCCGCCCTCTGCGTCGCTGTCCGCGCAACCAGCGGGCAGCAGGACCGGGGCACCGTCACCGCTGCGGTCGGTCACCTCCACCCGGATACCTGCCTCGCCGGCGGCCACGGCTACTGTCACGAACCCGCCCGGGACCGCCGAGCCGCTGTGCCGGACGCTGTTGGCCACCAGCTCGCTGGCCAGCAGCAGCGCCACGTCAGCGTGCGGACGGGACTTGCCGAGCACCCCGGCCACGAATGCCCGAGCCACCCGCACCTGCTCCGGCACCGCCGGGATCGTCACGCTCTGCGGAACTGCCGCCTCGCACATCGCCCACCGGCCTCCCCGGTCCGCTCCGGCCCGGACGCGCACCGGGAACGGCAACGGACGCAGAACGGATGGACGCTCTACTCAGCCCTGAACGTCAAGCCATACACACGCCCTTAACCTGACCCGCTCGAAATAGGATCCGTGTCGTGACGTGCGGTTCTTCGGGATGTCAGGCGGCGCGTGAGTATTCGTTGATCAGGCCTGTGCCGTGCCAAACTCTCACACAGCCGCTGACCTGGCGTTTCACGCGCTAGGCCACTCTGCGGTATTCGCTGATCAGACCGCCGGGAACCTGCCTTCGCTCGACCCTGGCGGTGATATCGACGGCGTGGGCGGGCTGCCGCTGCGAGGGTTCCTGCTGCCGGCCCTGGTGCGGACGGTGCCCGTTGCCGGGCGTACTCGGCCAGGATGCTGCGGAGGTGCCGCTCGCCGAGGACCAGCACGTGGTCCAGGCATTCGCGGCGCAGCGTACCCACGAACCGCTCCGCGTAAGAGTTGCCCCGCATCGTCAACTACATCCGATCCAGATGATCGATACCGTCGGGTCCGGGTGACCACCCGTTCCACCAGCTGTATGGCCGCGACTTCGAGTTCGTCGCACACCGGCAGAACTGGGGCGAGGACCGGGGCCACCTGCACGACGAGAACGGGAAGCTGTTCTCGCTGCCAGCGGGATGGACCGATGCGGCGGCACCTGACCCGTTCGTGGTGGTCGCGGCGGGCCGGTGCCCGTTCACCGCGGTCGCCCAAGCCTACGCAGGCCACGAAGACAGCGGCCGGGGAGCCAGGTCCATGGCCGCCATGGCCACCTACGTCCGCGCCGGGCTGCCCGAAGTAGCAACAGCCCTGGCCGCCCTGACCGGCGAACCACACCCGCTGGCGATCACGCCCGGCGGGGCAGTGAGCGCGAACCGCGAAGAGAGCAGGCGAAGCTGAGCTGAATGGGCGAGCCTCCTGGCCGGCATGTTCGATCCGAAGGCGCACGGGAACAGCGGCCTGTCTAGGTGACGGGATGAGCGGTGCCGGTTCTGCGCTGTGACTGGTTACCTGGGCTGCCAGCTTGCGGCGGGCGAAGTCCCCAAGGCGCGAAGGACACCGGAGCGGATGCGCGGCTGAGCCGTGGCGAGTCCGGCTGACCTTGAATCCCTTGAGGAAAGCCGCGACGACCAGCCTGACCGGCCCGGTGCCCACGCTCGTCATCGCGGCACCCTGGCCTGACAAGTGCGTCCGCGTCACCGTCCATGGTGCGCGCTATCCTCCTCGCAGCCGGGCTGGCCGCCGGGGAGCTCCGCCTGGCCGGCGGGACAGGTCAGCCTGTGCGCCGCTGGCCGCCGCCCCGGCGAACACCGGCTGCCTCGTCGGGGCAACCCGGCTGCTGCGCGCGTCGATGACATCGGCCACGATACACGTGATGTTGTCAGGACCGCCGCCCTCGATGGCGAGCCCGGCAAGCCGCCGTGTCACCTCGTCAAGGTCCCGCACAGAGGCGAGCACCCGGTGCAGAGTCTGCTCGCTCACCACTCCCGACAGGCCGTCGGAGCACAGCAGGTAGCGGTCACCAGGGTAGGTCTCGAGCCGTGCCAGGTCCGGCTCGGCGATCGTCCGGCCGTCCAGCGCGCGAAGCAGCAATGACCGGTGCGGATGCCCGGCCGCGTCATCTTCGGTGATCGCGCCCTCGTCGACCAGTGACTGCACGAGCGTGTGATCGTGGGTGATCTGGACGAACCGGCCGTCGCGCAGCAGGTAGGCCCGCGAGTCGCCGATATGGCAGAGCGCCGCGTGCCCCTCCCGCCACAGCAACGCGGTCAGCGTCGTGCCCATGCCCTCGACCGCCGGGTCGGAGATGATCAGCTCCTGCAGCCGCAAGTTGGCGGTCGCGACCGCGTCGGCCAGCGCGCCGGCCAGGTCGGGCCCGGGATCCTCCGCGTCGAGCGGCGTGATCGTGGTAATCGCGGCGGCGCTTGCCACCTCGCCGGCCGCGTTGCCGCCCACGCCGTCGGCAACCGCGAGCAGGTGCGGTCCGGCGTACGCCGAGTCTTCGTTCCCCTCTCGGAGGAGACCGACGTCGGACCGTACCGCGTATCTGAGAGCTAGTGTCATCTGCGCAGTCCCAGAACGGTCTCTCCCCTGCTCCACGACGGCCTGGGCAGCCGGCGACCCGGACGGCAAGCCGGGGCGATCAAGCCGGGCCTGCGAGGCGGCCGGCTGCGAATCCGGGCTCACCGGCTCTCCTGGAAGGGCGAGATGTCCCCGGTCTTGCTCCTGGTCCCCGGTTTGCCGCAACGTCATGGCGTGACCTCCTGTGTCCTGGTCGCTGGGACCGTCCGACAGGAGCCATCAGCCACGGGGCAATTCCGGCGAGCTCCATCACCGTGGTACCAATCGTACGGCCTCACGGGCGCAGCCAGGCCTCAAGGCGCGGAAGGATCGTCATCGTGGCGCGCGATGCCCAGGGCCGGGTCCGGTCAGACGAGAAGGACCGGGCAAGGGGGTGTGGTCGACGAAGAACCGGGGGGCCTTGCCCAGGCTCTTGGGGCCCGGCCGGACCGGTCGCCGTCTCTGGCGATGATGAAAATTGCAGGCCCGCCGCTCCCGCTTTACGCTTTGAGCAGCGGCACCGTGCCGCTCGGTGATGGATCCCGCTGAGACCGCACCGCTCCGGTGGTGCGCTCGCCTTGCCAGCTGGCCGATGGGTCCTGCTTTCCGGATGGCAGGAGGTCCATCATGGCGAGCGGCTATGACGTCCGGTGCTCGGTCATCGTCCTTCACAAACACACGGTGCTGCTCCTGCACCGCACGCGCGACGGCCTGGATGACTGGGTCCTGCCCGGCGGAACCCCGCGCGAGGGCGAAAGCATGACCGCCTGCGCGCGCCGGGAGCTTTTCGAGGAGACCGGCATATCGGCGGACCCGTCCCGGGTTGCCTTCGTGGTGGAGTCGGCGCCGCCAGGATCAAGCCGCCGGTTGCTGGACATCGTGTTCGCGGTCACCGAGCCGGTGCTCGGCTGGGAGAGCTCCCGGGAACCGGGGCTGGAACCGCATTATGTCCTCCCCGGCCAGCTGGCCGGCTTGAACCTTCACCCCTCGCTGGCGGGACACCTGAACCGCCTCCTGGATCCTGGCGTCCATGGGTATGCCCCCTACATCGGCAATCACTGGCGGCAACCGGTGGTCCAGGGCCCGGATCCGGCAGCCTGACGGCCGCCCCTGCTTCTGGCCGGTGTCAGGGCGAACGCCGCCGGATGCCGCCGGGGTACCTTCTGCACGACCCCGCATCGAGGGCCTGAACAGCGCCGCGCCGCTGACGCTGGCGTGAACGACTCCGCGGCCGCGAACATGCCGCGCTGCACCATCAGGTATGCCAGGCCGGCTGGGCTGCGGGTAATCAGGTGCAGGCCCGGAAGCCCGGCCTGCTGCTCCCGGCCAGGATCGAGTGCGCGGCCAGGCCCAGCGCGTTGGTGATCCCGTCCAGCAGGCCCAGCACGACCGGCAGCACGCTGACGCCACGGCGCATCCTGCCCGGCCGCCGCAGCGGC
>Ga0335076_10001237_pt1 | contig 24664 bp, 23 predicted proteins | sample Lox_Sample_25_FD_206717 | JGI IMG/M metagenome (GOLD analysis project Ga0335076, IMG submission 206717) | Soil microbial communities from Loxahatchee National Wildlife Refuge, Florida, United States - Lox_Sample_2.5 | ecosystem: Environmental > Terrestrial > Soil > Wetlands | place: USA... | reverse complement strand
GGGCTGAACTTCGTCGTCCGGCCGGTCGTGGTCAACGGCATCGTCGACTGGGCGGCCGAGAACTCCACCGCGCTGCAGGTCCCGTTCGTATCCGACATCGTTCGCGGCGCGCTCTGGTCCGAGATCAGCCAGCCGGTCGACCCCAACGATTCGCACGTGTTCTCGCTGGTTATCGGCTCGGGCGCCACGCCCGAGTCGATCGGCGACCAGCTCGCGGCCGCCGGGATAATCAACGACCCGCGGGCATTCGTCTACGAGTCGATCGAGCGGGGCGCGGACCAGAACTTTCAGATCGGCCGCCACCAGGTTTCCAAGTCGATGACGATGGACCAGATCATCGCCGCCCTTGTCAGCGCCCCGCTACCGCCGCCGACGGTCCGGATCACGTTCCGCGAGGGCCTGCGAATCGAGCAGATGGTCGCCGAGCTAGAGGCCATCGAGGCCAACCCGGTCGACCCGACGGCGCCGCTGACGATGAACGTGAGCCAGTTCTACGACCTGGCCGAGCATCCGACTCCGGACTTCCTGGCCCAGTATTCCTGGCTTCAGCTGCCCGAGGGCGCCTCGCTCGAGGGCTTCCTGTACCCGGCGACCTACTACGTGGCTCCGGACACGACGCCCAGCCAGCTGCTCGGAATGCTCGTTGACGCCTTCGTCACCCACGCGCCCCCCGGGCTCCTCAACGAGGATCCGGCCAAGATCTACCAGACCGTCCAGCTGGCCTCGCTGGTCGAGATGGAAGCCAAGGTCGACTCCGAGAGGGCGCTGATCGCGGGCGTCTACGCCAACCGGCTCAACAAGAAGCTCTGGCCGACCGGCCTTCTCGACGCCGACCCGACCCTCAATTACGCCAGTGACACGGTCTGGCTGCGCAGCCATCCGATCGAGAGCTGGGTCCAGTATTCGTTCTGGGAGCCGATCCAGGCCAGCGGGGCGCTGAGCCAGGTGGTCTTTCCCGACGACCTCGCCTCGTTCAACACGTACCACCACGCGGGTCTGATGGCCTGGCCGATCTGCTCGCCGGACGCGCCGTCGATGGCCGCGGCGATGAACCCCGACACATCCGAGGGCTATCTGTACTTCCTCGCCAAGAACGACGGCAGTGGCACGAGCGCCTTCGCCAAGACCCAGGCCGAGCAGGACGCCAACCTCAAGCTCTACGGCTACACGAAGTAGGGAGCGGTCGAGGCGGATGAGGTTTCCGGCGGCTTCGGGCGCCGCTACCATGACGCCATGACCAAGCTCGTCCGCAACCTTCCGCACCCGGCCGACTTTCGGGCGCCGCCGAGCGACGCCGATCGCGAGAGATGGACCGCCGCCGACACCGCGGCCAGGCCAGCCAGATTGGCCCGCCTGCGGGCCCGCATGACCGAGGCGGGCGTCGACGCCTACTTCGGCCTGCGTCCCGAGCACATGCGCTACCTGACGGGCTTCGCCCTCGACGACAACGAGGACAAGGTCGCCGGCAACTCGGGCCGCTTCTTCGTCTCGGCCGACCAGGTCGTCGTCCTGGCCGACAGCCGCTACCGGCTCCAGGCCGTCGCCCAGACCAGCGGAGCCCGCATCGAGGACACGACTTACGATCTCGCGGCCAACTGGCGGCCGTGGCTGGAAAGCCTGGGGGCCAGGCGGGTGGCCATGGAATCGGCCCTCGTGAGCCACCAGCTCTGGGACCAGCTCGCGGCCGCCGCGCCGGATATCGAGCTGCTGGAGGCCGGCGGCTGGGTCGAGGCCGACCGGGCGATCAAGGAACCTGCCGAAGTCGAGCGGATCCAGGCCGCGTGCGCCGTCGCCGACCGCTCGCTCGCCGCCATGCTCCGCCGGATCAAGCCTGGCAACACCGAGCACGACCTCGCCATGGCCCTCGAGTGGGAGATGCGGACCGGCGGCGCCGACGCCCTGGCATTCGGGATCGCCTGTCTGGCCGGTGCCAACGCGGCCCTGCCCCATGGCTCACCTTCTCGGGCCGAGGTCAGGATCGGACAGGTCCTGCTCTTCGACTTCGGAGCCATGGTCGACGGCTATCGGAGCGACATGACCCGGACCCTCTTCGTCGGCGAGCCGAACGCCCGCGACCTGCGGGTCTACGAGACGGTGGCCGCCGCGCAGGCGGCCTCGATCCGGCTGCTGGACGAGAGCCTGATCGGCGGAGCGCCGGCGCCGAGTGGCAAGGCGGTCGACGCGGCCGCGCGCGAGGTCATCGAGCGGGCCGGTCACGGGGCCCATTTCGGCCACGGAACCGGACACGGCATCGGCCTGGCGACGCATGAGATGCCGTCGCTCAGCCGGGCGGCCGCCGACGACCCGCTCCCCAGCCCCACGGTCTTCAGCGTCGAGCCGGGCATCTACCTGGACGGCGAGACCGGCGTCCGGATCGAGGATCTGGTGCTCTTCGATCGGGCTTCGAAGAGGCTGACCCGCCTGACCGGATTTCCCCGCGACGTCCTCGTGGTGGGTGTCTGAGGCGCCCTCGATCGGGCTCGCCGGGCGGCCGAGACCGGCTCGGGCGTTGTCCGCTCGGCTACAATCGACATTCCGCAGGCGCACCTGCGATCGAACGCGACCATCCTTAGGAGCCCTCCGCCACCATGATTTCCACCAGCGACCTGCGCAAGGGTGTGGCCATCGAGCTCGACGGCGAGCTCTGGCAAATCCTCGACTACCACCACATCAAGATGGGTCGAGGCTCGGCTCAGGTCAAAATCAAGCTCCGCAACATCAAGCGCGGGCAGACAGTCGAGCGATCCTTTCAGGCCGGCGACAAGTGGCCTCGAGCCCAGCTGGACCATCGCCAGATCCAGTTCTTGTACGCCGACGGCAGCGACTACCACTTCATGGAGACCGAGAGCTACGAGCAGTTCAGCCTCACGGCCGAGCAGCTCGACGACGCGGTCAACTACCTCAAGGACGGCATGCTGCTCGACCGGACCACGTACGAAGGCGAGACGATCGGCGTCGAGCTACCTGTCACGGCGGACCTGAAGGTCGTCGAGACCGAGCCCGGATTCGCCGGGGACACCCAGACGGGTGCCCGCAAGGCGGCCAAGCTCGAGACCGGCTACACGGTCCAGGTGCCGATCTTCGTCAACGAGGGCGATACGATCCGGGTCGACACCCGAACCGGCGAATACCAGACCCGGCTGTAGCCCGACCCGGGATAGCGGCGCCAGCCGCGGCAGGAGGACTAGCCGGTGGCTCCCAAAGGCCCGCCCGAGAGCGACCCGTTGTGGGCCGACCTGCCGGCCGAGGAGCCGCGTCCCCGAGCCGCCCGAAAGGCGGAGCCGCCCGACTGGGCCCTGCCTTCCTGGGACTCGATCGAGGGCACCGAGCCGGCCGCCACCCCGAAAGTGGCGTCGCTCGCTCCAGAGCCGGTGGCTTCGACGCCGGCCCCTCATGAGCCGGCCTACGCGCTTCGGATCCTGGGCGTCAGCGAGGTCACGCGCGCCGTCCGCGACGCCGTCAGGGCGGATCCGGGGCTGCGGGACGTCTGGGTCGAGGGCGAGGTCGGTCGGGTCACGATCTCATCGGCCGGCCACAGCTACTTCACCCTGAAGGACGATCGCAGCCAGCTGGCCTGCGTCTTCTTCCGCGACGACCGCCTGGCGTCCCCGTTCGAGGCTCGCACGGGGCTCCGCGTGGTGGTCCACGGCCGGATCGACCTGTTCGAGGCTCAGGGCGTCTACCAGCTCTACGTGGCCACGGTACAGCCGGCCGGGTTCGGCGACCTGGCCCTCCAGTTCGAGGCCCTCAAGGCCCGGCTCGCGGCTCAGGGTCTGTTCGACTCGACCCGCAAGCGGCCACTGCCGTACCGGCCGGCGGTCATTGGCGTTGCCACCAGCGCCACCGGAGCGGTCTGGCACGACATTCGCCAGGTGGTGGCGCGGCGCTGGCCGCTCACCCGGCTGATCCTGGCCCCCTGCCAGGTCCAGGGCGAAGGTTCGGCGGCGAGCGTCGCAGCCGCGCTCGACCGGCTGGCCCGCTGGGGCGAGCGGTGCCGTGCCGAGGGCCGGCCTGAGGACGCTCCGGCGGTCGTCATCCTGGCCCGTGGCGGCGGCTCGCTCGAGGATCTGTGGTCGTTCAACGACGAGCGGGTGGTTCGCGCCGTCGTCGCCCATCCCGTGCCGGTGGTCTGCGGCGTCGGCCACGAGGTGGACGTGACCCTGGCCGACTTCGCCGCCGACGTCCGGGCCCCAACCCCTTCCGCCGCCGCCGAGCTGGTCGTGCCCGATCGAACGGAAGTGGCGGCGGCGGTGGGGGAGCTGGAGCGGCGGGGCCGCAGCCGAGCTGCCGCGGCCCTGCTGGCGGCCCGGGTGGAGCTGGCCGCCGAGGGCCGGGCACTCGACCGGCTCCAGCCGGCGGCGCAGCTGGCCCAGGCTCGCGAGCGGGCCGGCTACCTGCTGGACCGGGCCACGCGCTGCGTCCGTGGCGAGATGAGCCGGCGCCGTGGCCTGGAGGGCTCACTGGCCATGCGTCTGGCGCCGGCTGTCGAGACTCGGCTGTCGGCCGCGCGGATGGCAATCGCTCAGGCCAGCGCCGCCCTTGGAGCGCTCGGGCCGCAGGCGACTCTGGATCGAGGCTATGCCATCGTCCGGCGAGCGGTGGATGAGGCGATCGTCCGCGGGCCGGGCGACGCGCCTGCCGGCGAGCTGCTGTCGGTCAGGGTCGCGCGCGGCGAGCTCGTCGCCCGCGTGGAGGCCGGGGAATCCGGCGGGTGAGCCCGTGATAGATGACCTGGCCGTCGGCGTCGCGTTCGTGGCTCTGGCCGTGGCCGCCTTCGTGGGAGCGGTCCGTGTTGGTATGCTCGTCGGGTTACGGGTCGGCCGGGCGCTGGAGGCAGGAACCGCAGACGGCAACGACGAGACTGCCGAATCGGACCCCGACGCGGCGCCGCAACCTGAGATAGCAGCAGGCCGTGGAGGCCGGGAGGAGAAGCGCGGTGAGTGATCAGCCGGCCGCCGCGACCGCGGCGGAGGCTTCGTCGCTCTCGTTCGACGATGCCCTGCTGGAATTGCAACGGACCGTCGCCGAGCTCGAACAAGGGGGCTTGCCGCTGGAGCGTTCGATCGCCCTCTACGAGCGTGGTGTGGCCCTGTACGAGCGCTGCGAGACGCTCCTCGGCGAAGCAGAGTTGCGAGTCCAGAAGCTGCTCGAGAGGTCGGCCGGAACCCTTGAGCTGGGTGAGATTCGGCCGGCGGACGCCGACCAGGAATAGCGGGCGGCGACTCACGGCACGGGCCTGCCGCGTCATCTGGGCCGCATCGGCGCAACAGCGCTAGACTGCCCGCCAGACCAATCGAATACCGGGCGGCTGGGGGATCCGCCGAGGAGCATGTGAAGTTGGCAATCCTGCCCACGCTGCAGAGTCCCAGCGACCTGCGCGGCCTGAGCGAGGCGCAGCTCGACTCGCTGGCGGCTGAGATCCGTGAGTGCATCATCTCCACCGTCGCCAGGACCGGCGGCCATCTAGGATCGTCGCTCGGCGTGGTGGAGGTAACTCTGGCTCTGCATCGCGTCCTGGAGTCGCCCCGCGACCGCATCGTCTGGGACACGGGCCATCAGGCCTACGCCCACAAGCTGCTGACCGGCCGGTATGCCCGGTTCGGGACCCTCCGCCAGCTCGGCGGTCTGGGCGGGTTTCCCCGGCGGGTCGAGTCGGAGCACGACGTCTTCGACGGCGGGCACGCCGGTACGGGTTTGTCGATCGCCCAGGGTCTCGCCACGGCCCGCGACATGCGCCACTCGATGGAGCGGATAGCGGTGGTCGTGGGCGACGCGGCCCTGATAAGCGGCCTGTCGCTGGAGGCCCTCAACGACATCGGCCACCGCCAGACCCAGATGCTCATCGTCCTCAACGACAACGCTATGTCGATCAGCCCGACGGTCGGGGCCTTCAGCCAGTATTTCTCGACCCTCAAGCTGTCGACCGCCTGGCAGCAGAGTAAGACCGCCTACGACCGAATCGTCGAGTCGCTGCCGGTCGTCGGCCAGCCGGCCCTCAAGCTGTCTCGCCGGATCAGGCGGATGGTCGTCAACTTCGCCCAGCCCGGGCAGCTCTTCGAGGATCTCGGGATCACCTACCTGGGCGTCATCCCGGGTCACAACCGGCGCGGCCTCGAACACATCTTCAGGGCAGCCCTGGACGTCCCCGGTCCGGTTCTCGTTCACGTTCGGACCCGCAAGGGCCGCGGTTACCGCCCCGCCGAGCGCGATCAGATCGGGTTCCACGGCGCGGCCCTGCCGCCCATGCCGGAGCAGAGCACCGGACAGCCCACGCCCGAGCCGTACGCCGTGTCGCCGCACCCGGCCCTGACCGGTCCCGCTCTGGCGCGCCAGGAAAGCGGCATTCCGCACCCCGGCCAGGCCGATGAGGGTCCGGTCGAGCCGGCCGTGACGGTCAGCAGCGACGGCGGGTCCGCCGATATGGGCACCCCCTCGGACGCGTCCCGTGCGTCAGCCGCGAAGCGCCCCCCCAACTACACCCATCACTTCGTCCGCGAGCTGATCGAGCAGGCTCGCAAGGACCGCCGGATCGTGGCCGTAACCGCGGGAATGCCGACCGGCACGGGTCTGCACCTCTTCCAGGCGGAGTTCCCCGACAGGTTCTTCGACGTCGGCATCGCCGAGCAGCACGCCGTAGCCCTGTCGGCGGGCATGGCCCTGGCCGGCGAGCGGCCGGTCGTGGCCCTGTACTCGACCTTCCTCCAGCGGGCCTTCGACCAGGAGGTCCACGACGTCTGCCAGAACGATCTGCCGGTCCTGATCGCCGTCGACCGGGCCGGGCTGGTCGGCGAGGACGGCACCAGCCACCAGGGCATGTTCACCATTCCGAGCCAGCGCCAGCTGCCTCGCATGGTCATCGCCAGCCCCAAGGACGAGCAGGAGCTGCGCTCCCTGGTGCTGACGGCGTTAGCCCAGGACCATCCTTTCGCCCTCCACTACCCGCGCGACCCCGGTTTCGGTCTGCCCGAGGTCGAGCCCAGGGTTCTACCCGTAGGGATCGGCGAGGTCCTGCGCGAGGGCCGTCAGGTCCTCATCGTCGGCTTCGGGCCGATCGTGGCCCGCGGCCGGCAGGCGGCGGAGATGCTCGAAGACGAAGGCTGGTCGGTAGGGCTCATCAACGCCCGGTTCGCCAAGCCGCTCGACCGCCAGCTCATCCTCGACGCGGCCCGGGGCAAGCTGCTGGTGGTCACCCTCGAGGAGAGCGTCGTCACCGGCGGTTTCGGGTCGGGCGTCCTGGAGCTGATCGAGGAGGCGCGCCTGACCGACGCGGCCTATCGCGACGTCGCCGTCAGGGTCGTCGGAATCCCGGCCGAGCGCTTCGTCGACCATGGCTCGGTCGATCAGCTCCGCCAGCTTCTCCGCCTGGACGCGCCGGGCATCGCGGCCCAGATCCGCGAGACCCTGGAGCGGCTCCGGGTGGCACCGATCGGTGCCCGATCGGCCGTCCAGGACGGAGCCGCCACGGAGGCCGCGGCCCGGTCGCTGCGCAAGACCGCCGGCTGAACCTTGCCTGCCGGACCCGGCCGGACCGGCGCGCCGCCTGACGGTCACGCGCAGCACGAGATGATCGCGGTGTGCCACGATTGACGCATGCCAGCCTCCGATCGACCGACTCGACAGCGCCTCGACCAGCTCCTGGTCGAGCGCGGCCTGGCCGAGACGCGCGCCAGGGCTCAAGCCCTGATCCTCGGCGGCCACGTCCGCACCGGTGAGGGGCCGTCGACGCGAACCGACCGCAAGCCGGGCGATCTGGTGGAGAAGACCGTCGCCCTGGAAGTGGAGGCTCCGCCGCCGTTCGTGTCGCGCGGCGGGTTGAAACTCCGGGCCGCCCTGGACGAGTTCGGGATCGAGCCCGTCGGGCTCGTCTGCCTGGACGTGGGCTCGTCAACGGGTGGCTTCACCGATCTGCTGCTCCAGCGCGACGCGGTGAAGGTCTACGCCGTGGACGTCGGTCGCGGGCAGCTCGCCGAGGCGCTCCGCCACGACCCCAGGGTGGTCTCGCTGGAGCGGACCAACGCACGCACTCTTGGTCCCGGCTTCCTGCCCACGACCGTGGACATGGCCGTGGTGGACGTCTCGTTCATCTCCCTCGACCGCATCCTTGGCCCGGTGGCGACCTGCTTCGGACCGTCGGGCGGCCGGATAGTGGCCCTGGTCAAGCCGCAGTTCGAGGCCGGCCGCAGACAGGTTCGCGACGGCGTCGTCCGCGACCCGCACGTCCACCGCCAGACCCTCGAGACGGTCGCGCGCTACGCCCTGGGGATCGGGCTCAAGCTGCGCAATGCCGTGGCCTCGCCGCTCACCGGTCCGGCGGGAAACCGCGAGTTCTTCCTGGAGCTGGAGGTTCCACCGGGCTTCGCCGCCTCTGATAATGGACCGGCGGAGTTGCCCGCGGAGTGGACCGACAAGTTCGTGGAGCTGGCCGGGGCATGAACCTGGACCGCATCGGCTTTGCCTACAACCCCACCAAGGAGGCGGCCCTGGAGCTGCGCGAGCGGGCCGAGGGCTGGTGCCAGGCCCACGGCATCGCTCACTGGGCGGCGCCTGCCGGGGAATGCCAGACCCTCGTCGACAAGCTGCCCGGCACAGGGGCCCTCGTGGTACTGGGCGGCGACGGCACCTTCCTTCGGGCCGCCCGAGCGGTGGCCGAGGTCGACGTGCCACTGCTGGGCGTCAACCTGGGCAAGGTCGGCTTTCTCTCGAAGGTCGAGACGTCGGACCTGGAGGTCGTCCTCCGCCAGCTGGTCGGCGGCGACTACGAGATCGACGCCCGGATGGCGCTCCAGGCCACGATCCACCCGGGTGGCCGCGCCGAACCGGGCGAGGAGTTCTTCGCGCTCAACGAGATCGCGGTCGTGCGGGGCTCGCTGGCGCGGGTCTGCCGCCTGGACGTCGAGATCGGACCCTCGCATCTGGCCACCTTCACGGCCGACGGCCTGGTCGTTTCGAGCCCGACGGGCTCGACGGGCTACTCCTTCTCCGCCGGCGGACCGATCGCCGACCCGTCGAGCCGTAACCTGGTCGTTACGCCGATAGCCGGCTATCTGACCGCCATCCGATCCGTCGTCGTTAGCCCGCGCCACACGGTCCACTGCCGGGTCATCGACGCCTACGACGTGCTGATGAGCGCCGACGGCCGCGAGGACAGGCGGCTGGCCATCGGCGACATGGTCTCGGTCTGCGAGTTCAAGCATCCGATCCGCCTGATCGCGCCGATCGGAGCCGTTCCGTTCTGGGATCTGCTCCGGCAGAAGTCCGAGCTGCTGCCGTCATGACCGAGTCAGTCGAGGCGGAGCCACGCGACACCGTCGTCGTCGCCGCGGCGGCCGAGCTCGAGCCCGTGGAGCTGCCCATGGCGGCCGGCCGGCTGGCCGAGCTGAGCGTTCGCGACCTGGCCCTGATCGAGAAGCTGCGGATCCAGTTCGAGCCGGGGCTCAACGTCCTGACCGGCGAGACCGGCGCCGGCAAGAGCCTCCTGATCGACGCCCTGGGGCTGGCCGTCGGGGCCAGGGCCGACACGTCGCTGGTCCGGCACGGCTCCGAGGTCGCTCGCGTCGAGGCGCTTTTCGACCGGCTGCCCGAACCTCTGATCTGCGTTCGCGAGGTCTCCGCCGCGGGCAGATCCACGGCCCGCCTGGACGACGAAACTGTCACGGCCGCCCGGATGGTCGAAGTCGCCGGGCGGCTGGTTGAAATCCACGGCCAGCACGACCAGCAGCGCCTCCTAGACGAACGCTGGCAACGTGAGTTGCTGGACGCCTTCGGCCGCCTCGCCGCCGGCCGGACCGCGGTTGCCGAGGCGGTCGCGGCGTGGCGGGCCAATCAGGCGATCCTGGCCAAGCTGGCCCTCGACCCTCGCGAGCTGGCCCGCCGCCTGGAGCTGCAGGAGCACCAGGCGGGCGAGATCGAGGGCGCCAAGCTCCGGGTCGGCGAGGCGGCCGAGATCGCGGCCAAGCTCGCCGCGGCGCAGCATGCCGAGGCCATCGCCCGCGGCAGCGTCGAGATCCACGAGGCTCTGGCGGGGGAGGGTAGCGGTGCCCGCGAAGCGACCGCGACGGCGGCCCAGCGCGCCCGGGAGCTGGCCCGCCTCGACGAACGCTACGCTCCGGTGGCGGAGCGGCTGCTCGGGCTGGCGGCCGAGCTGGACGACGCCGCTGCCGAGGCCAGCTCTCTGGCGGACAGCGTCGAGCACGACCTGTCGGCGATCGCGGCCATGGAAGAGCGGTTGTCGCTGATCTATTCGCTCGAGCGCAAGTACGGTGAGACGGAGCAGGCGGTCATCACCTACGGTGAGCGGGCCGCGGCCGAAGCAGCCCGGCTGCTCGATCTCGAGGCTTCGCGCGAGGCGCGCGAGGCCGAGGCCGACCGGCTGCTCGCTCAGGTAGCCGGCGCGGCCATCCGCCTGTCCGGCGAGCGAGCCGTCGCCGCGACCAGGCTGGCGGCGGCCGTGGAGGCCGCCCTCGGCGGACTGGGCTTCCAGCAGACGACCTTCGACGTGACGGTCACGCAACGACCCGCCGGTCCGGCCGAGCCGGCCTTGGACGTCGATGGCCACCGCCTGGCGTTCGACGCCACCGGCATCGATGCCGTCGCCTTCGTCATCGCCCCGAACCCCGGCGAGCCGGCTCGGCCGCTGGCCCGCATCGCCTCCGGTGGCGAGCTGTCGCGAGTGGCGCTGGCCATCAAGCAGATCCTGGCCGAGGCGGATCGGACGCCGACACTGGTTTTCGACGAGATCGACACCGGGATCGGTGGCCGGAGCGCCGAGCCGGTCGGCCGCTCGCTCTGGGAGCTGGCCCGCACGCATCAGGTCCTGTGCGTCACGCACCTCGGCCAGATTGCCGCCTACGCCGACGCGCAGTTCCGCATTCAGAAGAGCCAGCGGGAAGGTCGGACGGTGACCGACGTGCGGCGGGTGGAAGGCGCGGACCGGATCGTCGAGCTGGCCCAGATGCTGGCCGGCGCAGAGGGAGGGGCGGGGGCGCGGGCGAGCGCCGAGGAGCTGATGGATCGGGCGGAGGCCTGGCGGCGGTCTGCCGGGAGAAGCTGAGGTGGCAGGCCCGGCTGACGATGGCGCGCGAGACGATGGAGCTTCGGGCGGCGGGCTGGTCGGCGCGATCGACGACTTCCTGACCTACCTCAGGGTCGAGCGCGGACTCTCCGAGGCTACGCTGCGGGCGTACCGGGCCGATCTGCTCGACTTCGCCGCCAGCCGGGGCGCCGTGGAGAGCTGGGCCGTCTCGGCCGAGACCCCGGTTCAGTACCTCGCCCGGCTCGGCGCCCCTGGCACCGGTCACCGGGTCGCCCTCCGACCCACGACCCTGCGCCGCCGGGCGGCCTCGATCCGCGGCTTCTACCGGTTCTGCTACGCCGAAGGGCTCATAGAGACGGACCTGGCCGGTCGCTTCGATCTGCCCCGGCAGCCGCGGCTCCTCCCCGAGGTGCTGTCCGTGGCCGAGGTCGAGCGCCTGCTCGAGACACGGGGAACGGAGTCGGCGGTCTCGATCCGCGATCGCGCCCTGCTCGAGCTGCTGTACGCCGCGGGCCTGCGCATCTCCGAGGCCGTCGGGCTGGACATGGACGACATCGACCTCGAAGAGGCGCTCGTTCGGGTCGTCGGCAAGGGCGATCGCGAACGCCAGGTCCCTGTCGGCGAGGTGGCGATCGTCTGGTTGACGCTCTACGTCGCGGAGGTCCGGCCGGTCTGGCTTGAGCGTCGGCCCGGCGAGCGGCGACGCGGCGGGCCGCTGTTCCTGTCGATTCGGGGCGATCGGTTCGACCGCCGGCGGGCCTGGGAGATGCTCGTTGCCGCGGCCCGTCAGGCGGGGCTCAAGGACGGCATCAGCCCGCATACGCTGCGGCACTCTTTCGCCACGCATCTGCTCGAAGGCGGGGCCGATCTGCGGATCGTCCAGGAGTTGCTGGGACATGCGAGCATCAACACCACACAGTTGTACACGCATCTGACTGGCGAACGGATCAAAGACGTATATGCTCGTGCCCATCCACGAGCATGACGAAAGGGATAAGAGGATGAGCTACGCGGAATCGTTGCTGGCGAAGGACGAGCGGATCCTCTACGAGGCCCGCCAGCATTGGCTTGCGCCCCTGTCGGACAGCCTGAGGGCCATCGTTCTGTTGCTGATCGGCGTGCTGCTGTTCACGCTTTCGATGATCTTCAGCCTCTCGGACATCCTTACCAACGTCGACCGGGTAATCGCGGCCGTCATCGTCCTGGTAGCGCTCGTCTGGATCGGCATCGTTTACGCCTCGTGGCGTGCCGAGGCCTACCTCGTGACCAACCGTCGGGTCATCAAGGTCGAGGGACTGCTCGACAAGAAGGCCGGCGACAGCTCCCTGGACAAGATCAACGACGCCGTTCTGATCCAGGGCATCTGGGCCCGGATCTTCCATTACGGCGACCTGGACATCCTGACCGCCAACGAAGACGCGATCGATCACTACCAGATAATCGCCAACGTGGTCGAGTTCAAGAAGGCGATGCTCAACGCCAAGAACATGCTCGAGGACGGCTACCGGGGCGTCCCGATGGCCGCCGCCCCCGCGGCTCCGGCCGCGGCCGGCTCGGGCAAGCCGGCAGCCGGGGACGACGCCGCGACCACGCTCTCGAAGCTGGCCGATCTGCGCGACAAGGGCGCGATCACGCCGGCCGAATTCGAGGCCAAGAAGGCCGAGCTGCTCGGCCGAATGTAGCCGCCAAGCGTCAGACCAGCCTCGGCGCCCCGATCGCGAGCGCCGGCTTCGACGTCGATACTGAGAATCGAGGGTCACGTTGACTTCCGAACATCTGGCCGAGGCGGTCATCTGGATCGTCCTGTTCCTGCTCGTGAGCGGTCCAGTTCACGAGTGCGCCCACGCCTACGTGGCCTGGAAGCTGGGCGACGGTACGGCCAAGCTGTTCGGGCGCGTGACCCTCGATCCGGTCAAGCACTTCGATCCGATCGGCGGTTCTCTGCTGGCGGTCACGGTCCTGCTCAACGCTCTCGGGTCGTCGCCGGTCGGTTTCGGCTGGGCCAAGCCGACGCCGGTGAACCCCTACAACCTGCGTGGCCGTCATGCCGATTCGATGGTCGCGGCAGCCGGACCGCTGTCGAACCTGGCCCTGGCCGCCGTCTTCGCGATCGGCTTCCGCGTCCTGTGGGGCGCCAACTTCTTCCCGGACAACACCTCGATCGGGAACATGGCCGCGCTGGTCTGCCTGGAGGGCATGGAGCTGAACGTGGTGCTGATGATCTTCAACCTCATCCCGATCGCCCCGCTCGACGGCTCGCACGTCCTCCTCGACTTCCTCGACCCGCGGACAGCTCACGAGCTCGGCGGCCTGATGAACCAGTACGGGATCATCCTCCTCGTGCTCGTGGTCTTCTTCGCCGCGCCGATCATCATCCCCCTGGTCGTGCCGACCGTGAACTTCCTGGCCGGCGTCCCGATCCTCGTCCAGTAGACGCAGTTGGCACGAGGCTGGTGGTCGGCCAGGGTCAGGCGGACGATTCGCTACCTGCGGCCGAGGGTTTCGGCGGCGGATAGGGCCGAGCTGTCGGGCTGGCTGACGCCGGCGGAGCTGGCCCTGTACGATGCCCAACCGGCCGGGGATCGCCGCCACGGCCTCGACGTGGTCGCGTCCCTGCGAGCCGGCGGTTCGTCGGACCGGGATCTGCTCCTGGCGGGCCTGCTGCACGACTGCGGCAAGGGTCGAAGCGTGCGCCTGCCTCACCGGGTGGTCTGGTCGCTGGGCGAGCGCTACGGGCGTCGGATCGAGGGCTTCTTCAGGCCGCTGCCGACCTTTGGCGCCGGACTCGACGGCCTGCGCGACCATGCCGCGCGCTCGGCGATACTGGCCGAGCGGGCAGGCTGCGGCGAGCGGTGCGTCGAGCTGATCAGGAACCAGGAGGCACCCACGGACGAATCGGGCCGGCTGCTGCTCGCGGCCGACGAGGCCAACTGATGAGGATCGAGGCCGGCAACGGACTGAGCGGCCGGATCGCGCCGATGCCGCGGCTCGGGGGGCCGCTCCAGGTCGCCTTCGACCCCGGACTGGCCGAGAGGGTGACCCGCGTTCGCCTCGAGGACTTCGACGGGCCGCTGGCGTTGCTGCTGGCCCTCATCGAGGCTCGTCAGCTCGACGTCCTGACGGTGCCTCTCGGCGGTCTCGCCGAAGCGTATCTCGACGCCCTGGCGAATCTGAAGGGGGATCGGCTCGGCAACCTCTCGGCGTTCGTGGCCGTCGCGGCTCAGCTGATCCTGATCAAGAGTCGGGCAATCCTGCCCCGCCCGCCGAAAGTGGCGGCTATCCCGCTCGACGACGAACCGGACCCAGAGGCGGAGCTGCGGGCCAGACTGCTGGAATACCGCCGCTACCGCGACGCGGGCGCGGCCCTGGGTTCGCGGCTCGACGTGCTGCGGCTCTTCCGCCGCGACGCCGAGGTGGCGGCCAGCGCCGGTCGGGCCAATGCCAGGCCGCCGGAGCGGCCGCCACTGCCGGCGAGCGTCCTCGTTCGCGCCCTGGCCAGGCTCGCCACCGTGGTTCCGGCTGCCCCCGAGCCGGCTGAGATCGTCGCCCGGACCATCACGCTGGCCGAGCGCACGGCCATAATCCGCGAGGCGCTACGCGATTCGGAGATGGTCGTGCTCCAGGATCTGCTCGGCGGCGTCCGCGATCGAGTCGTCGTCGCGATCACTTTCCTGGCAATGCTCGAGCTCTCCAAGCGGCGCGAGATCTCGCTGTCGCAGGAAGTACCTTGGGGGCCCATAATCGCCCGCCGCCTGGCCGTCGGCCCGGCGGACGGGTCCGACATCGACGAAAGCCTGGAGTCCTTCTCTTGAGTCCCGAGATCGACGAGACCGCGTCCACGGACGATGAAATCGCCCCCGCAACCCTGGACCCACGGGACTCCGCCGGCGCGGCCAACGCGGCCGACTCGGCGCCCGGCGAGCTGACCGAAGCCCAGCTCGAGGCGCTCCTGTTCGTGGCGGAGCGACCCCTCGCCCGGTCCGAGATCGCGACCCTGACCGGCGTCGACCGCGAGACCGTAGATGCCCGGATCGGCGACCTGCAGGTCAGCCTCGCGGAGCGTGGCATCAGGCTGGTCGAGTCGGGGGAGCGCGTCGAGCTGGCGACCGCCTCCGAGGCCGGCCGGCTGATCGCCCGCTACGTCGGAGCCGACCCGCCGCGCCTTTCTGGGCCCTCGCTCGAGACCCTGGCCATCGTCGCCTACCGGCAGCCCTGCACCCGGGCCACGATCGAGCGGATCCGCGGCGTCGACTCGGACTACACCTTGCGGACGCTGATGCACCGCCGCCTGGTCGTGGAGCTGGGCCGCTCCGACGCCCCGGGCCGGCCGATCCTGTTCGGGACCGGCTTCGACTTCCTGGAGCGGTTCGGGCTGACCAGCCTCGACGAGCTGCCGCCCCTCGAGGCGTCAGTCGCCGAGCGGCTCTTCGTCGAGCCGCCCGAAGAGCTCGCTGCGGACGCCGAGGTGGCCCAGGAGGAGGATTGAGTGGCCCGCGAGCGGATCCAGAAGGTCATCGCGAACGCCGGCGTAGCGTCGCGTCGCGGTGCCGAGGACCTGGTTCGGGCCGGGCGAGTCACCGTGGACGGCCAGCCCGCCGGCCTGGGTCAGCAGGTCGATCCCAACGAGCAGCGCGTCGAGGTCGACGGCCGTCTCCTGCCGCGCCCCACCGGACCGCGTTCCTACTGGGCTCTCAACAAGCCGGCGGGCGTCGTCTCGACGGTCCGCGACCGGCACGCTCAGCGCACCGTCATGGAGTACCTGCCGCCGGACGCGCGTCGCTCGACCAGGCTCTATCCGGTGGGTCGTCTCGACGAGGATTCCGAGGGGCTGCTGCTCTTCACCGACGACGGAGCCTGGGCCGACCTGTTGCTGCACCCCCGCTACGGCGTCGAGCGCGAGTATTTCGTCGGGCTCGACCGCTCGGTGACCAAGCAGCAGAAGCTGGCCCTCCGCAACGGCGTCGAGCTGGAGGAGGGGTTGGGTCGCGTCGACCACCTCGACGACGTCACCCCGGCTCAGGTCCGGACCCTGATGCTACTCCTGGAGCCGCCGTACCCCGAGCTGCGCTGGTACCGGGTGGTCCTGGCCCAGGGCTGGAAACGCCAGATCAGGCGCATGTTCGACGGCGTGGGCATGCCCGTTCGACGGCTCGTCCGGATCCGCGTCGGGTCGCTCAAGCTGACGGACCTTCGCTTCGGCGAGGCGAGGCCGCTGACCCATCACGAAGTCACCCAGCTCGCCTCCTGCGCCCGCAAGGCCACCACGACTCGCCCGCACATGCAGGCGCCGCCCACGCCCGTGGTCGGTCCGGCCCCAGCCGACCAGGGCACCCTGGATCCCTAGCCGGCGCTGGGGGTGGCGAAGGCTGCGGCGCGTCGCCCTGCGGCGGTCGCGGTCACGCTATTCTGCGAATCGTGAGTAACGACCCAACCGCCAGCATCTCCAGGCAACTGGTCGTCGCCCTGGACGGGCCGAGCTCGAGCGGCAAGAGCACCGTCGGCGGCGAGGTGGCGCGCCGGCTCGGCTATCGCTTCTGCGACACGGGGCTGCTGTACCGGGCCGTGGCCTGGTTGGCCCGAGAGCGCGGCGTCACCCCGGAGGACCTGGCCGGTCTCGTGCCCCTGACCGACGAGGTCGCGCTCCTGGCGGACGACCGCGGGCGCCTCCGGCGGGTCGCCGTCGACGGACGGGACGTCACCGACGAGGTCAGGGGCGAGGCGGTGGATCGGGTCGTCTCCGACTACGCGCGAGTGGCCGAGCTGCGGACCGCTCTCGTGGGCCGGCAGCGGGCGATCGCCGCCGCTGGCGGGATAGTCATGGCCGGCCGCGACATCGGCACCGTCATCCTGCCCGACGCCGACGTGAAGATCTACCTCAACGCTACCGCCGAGGAGCGGGCCAGGCGCCGGGCCGCCGAGCGGCATAGCTGCGACGCGGCCGAGGCCAACCGGATCCTCGACGATCTGCGGCGCCGCGACGGCATCGACTCCAGCCGGGCGGCCGCCCCTCTCCGGATCGCGCCCGACGCCGTGGTCATCGACACGGACGGCAATTCCTTCGACCAGACCGTCGGCGCCGTCATGGCCGCGATCGAGTCCGTCGAGACCGGGGCGGCGGATGGCGGCTAGGAAGCTGCCCTTCATGCCCCGGTTGACCGGTGGGGTGCTCCGGCTGGCGGCCAGGCTCGTCTCTCGGACGAGCGTCGAGGGCCTCGAGAACATCCCCGAGGGCGGGCCTCTCCTCGTCATCGCCAACCACGCCTCGAACGCGGACGGGATGCTGCTGATGGCCTATGTCGTCCCCGCCATGGGCCGGCCGATGACCTGGCTCGGCAAGGAGGAAGCTGTCCGCTGGCCGTTCTTCGGCTGGGCGATGCGCCAGAACGGCGTCGTCGGGGTCAGGCGGGGCGCGGGCGACCTGGAAGCATTCAAGCAGGCCCGCTCGGTCCTCGACGCCGGCAGGGCCCTGGCCATCTTCCCCGAGGGGACGCGCTCGCCGACGGGGTCGATGCGAGAGGCCAAGGAAGGCGCGACGGTTCTGGCGGTTCGGAGCGGCGCCCCGATCCTGCCGATCGGCATCGTCGGCAGCCAGCGCTTCTGGCCGAGAGGGAAGCTTCCGCGGCCGTTCCGGCGGATGACGGTCAGGGTGGGGGAGCCTTTCAGGCTCGACATGCCCAGGGGCGAGGACAGGCGCGAGTCGCTGCGGCTGGCGACTGCTGAGCTGATGAGCCACGTCGCCGATCTACTGCCGCCCGAGCAGCGGGGCGTCTACGGCGAGACGGTCCCTCCGGAATCGGCGGCCTGAACCGGCCGGTGTGATACTCAGGCACGATGGGTAACGTTCGAGAGGTCCGCATCGCCCGCCGGACCGGTTTCTGCTACGGAGTTCGCGAGGCGATCGACAAGGCCAAGGAAGCGGCCGCGGCCGGGAAGAAGACGCACACCCTGGGCCAGGTCGTCCACAACGAAGGCGTCATCGCCCAGCTGCAGGCCCAGGGCATAGAGACGGTCGACACTCTCGACCAGGTGACCGAGGGCGCAGCCGTGGTCATCCGGGCTCACGGCGTTCGGCCCGAGGTGCTTGCTCGGGCCGAGGCGCGCGACCTCGACGTCATCGACGGCACCTGCACCTGGGTGATACAGGAGCAGCGCGAGATCACCCGGCTCGTCGAGGAGGGCTATTCGATCGTCCTGCTGGGTACGCCTCACCACCCCGAGGTCGTCGGCCTGCTGGGCTTCGCCCCGGAGGCGATCGTGGTCGACGAGGAGGACACCTGGGCGCAGATCCCGCGGCGCAAGAAGATGGCCCTGCTCAGCCAGTCGACCCAGCCGCCGTGGAAGTTCGAGAAGCTCGCCGCCCACATGGTCGGGCGCTGCCACGAGCTCAAGATCGTCAATACCGTCTGCCCGGTCACGATCCGGCGTCAGGAGGACACGATCGAGGCCGCCCGCCAGGTCGACCTGATGGTCGTCGTCGGCGGCCGTTCCAGCGCCAACACCAAGGAGCTGACCCGGCTGTGCGGGATCGTCGGCACGCCGGCCATCCAGATCGAATCGGAGGCCGATCTCACCGACCAGGCGGTCTTCGGCGGCGTCTCGGTCGTAGGCGTGACCGGCGGGACCTCGACGCCGATCGAGGATCTGCGATGCGTGGCCGAGACGATCCTGCGCCTCGCGGGTACGCCAGAGGCGGCGGCCCGAGCCGAGGATCTGGCGACGGCGGCCCTGGCTGCCGCGGCGACGCCGGCGGGCCGGACCACCTCACTGCCGGAAATAGCCGTCCACTGAGAGCTCCGGCCGGCGAACGCGCACCCACGCCGGTTCGGGCCGCGCCGGCTCCATGCCCCATAATCCGGGCGTGACCCCACTACCAATCGTCGCCATCGTCGGCCGTCCCAACGTCGGCAAGAGCACGCTGTTCAACCGGATCGTCGGCCATCGCACGGCCATCGTGGAGGATCGGGCCCGGACGACGCGCGACCGCATCTACGCCGACGCCGAGTGGAACGGCCGCCGCTTCATCGTGGTCGACACCGGCGGTCTGGAGATCCACCCCGGCGACCCGATCGAGACCAAGGTCCAGGAACAGGCCCGCCTGGCGATCGGCGAGGCCGACCTCATCGTCCTTGTGGTCGACTCGATCGCCGGCCTGACGCCGGCCGACCTCGAAGCCGCCGAGCTGCTGCGGACGGCCCGGGCCCCGGTCCTGGTCGCGGCAAACAAGTCCGACAACGACAGGCGCGAGCTGGAGGCGGCCGAGTTCTACTCGCTCGGCTGGGAGGAGACTTATCCGGTCAGCGCCGCGCACGGCCGCGGCGTCGCGGACCTGCTCGACGCCCTGGTCTGGGCGCTGCCGCCCGAGAGCCAGGCCGAGCTCGACCGCAAGAAGCGCCAGGCCGAGGCTGACGAGTGGGCCAGGGAGATGGCAGCCGGCCGGCTCTCCAACGTCGTCGAAGGCGACGAGCGGGCGATCGAGATGGCTGCCGAAGGCGATGACGGGCTCCTGCCGCCCGAGGATGATCAGCCGGTCTCCATTGCCCTGGTCGGGCGGCCGAACGTGGGCAAGTCGAGCCTGCTGAACGCCCTCCTCGGCGAAGACCGGGCGATCGTCAGCGAGATCCCGGGAACGACTCGCGACGCGATCGATACGCATCTCACCTGGGGCCGCAGCGAGATCGTAATCATCGATACGGCCGGGATCCGGCGACCCGGCCGGGTTGCCGGCGGTCCTGCCGCTGAGCGCTATTCCACGATGCGGGCCCTCAAGGCGGTGGAGCGGGCCGACGTCGCGATCCTCGTCATCGACGCCTTCGAAGGTTTGACCGCCCAGGATGCGCACGTAGCCGGGTTCGTGGCCGAGGAGGGCCGCGGCCTGGTGATCGCCCTCAACAAGTGGGATCTCCTGGCCGAGAAGACCGATCGGACCTTCGACCAGTACGTCGACTCTATGCGCCGCGAGGTCCCGTTCCTCGACTTCGCCCCGTTCGTCTCGCTCAGCGCCCGGACGGGCCAGCGGGTCGGGCGTGTGCTGGAGCTGGCAGTCGACGTCTGGGGCGAGCGACGCAAGCGGATAGCCACGCCGGAGCTCAACCGCGCGGTTCGAGCCGCTCAACTCCGCCAGGCTCCGCCGGCGGGCAAGCTCGGTCCGCCCAAGATCTTCTATGCGACTCAGGTCGCGGTGGCGCCGCCGACGTTCGTCTTCTTCGCCCGTCACGCCTCACAGGTCCACTTCAGCTACAAGCGCTTCCTGGAGAACCAGCTCCGGGATGAGTTCGGTTTCGACGGGACGCCCATCCGTCTCGTCTTTCGGGAGCGGGCCAGCGGCCGGACAGTCCAGGAGGGGCGTTCGCGGGGCGGCGGCGCCGCGCCGCGGCCGCGAACGACCGGCTCCGACCGGCCCGGCGCCCGGTCGACGGCGGCCCGCCCGCCCGCCCGCAAGGGAACCAGCGGCTCGAAGCGCCGGACCGGCGGGCGTCGGAACCCTCGCCAGGGCTGATTGCGCGGCAGCGCGGGGGTTGGTGTACGCCCATCTCCGGCGGTCGCGAGGTGCTCGGCGTAGAGCGGTGGCCCAGCGCGCGTCTCTCGGTGTGGTCGGGGCCTATAGGCAGGTCTGGTATCCTTGCCACCGATCGGGGCGTGGCGCAGCCTGGTAGCGCACCTGAATGGGGTTCAGGAGGCCGAGCGTTCGAATCGCTCCGCCCCGACCATCTCCCGCAGACACGACCCTCGGAGGCGACTCCGGGGGTTCGTCGATTCAGAGCGGTCGAACTAGCTCGAGGCCTCGGTGACCGGCCGGCCCAGCGGGATGAACGACTGCCCCTCGCGGGTCGGGATGCGGCCGTCGGGGCGGCCGCGCCACCACAACCATCGATTCGCCCCAGCCGCCATAATCCGGGCATGAGCGAGGAGATGCCATGACCAGCCAGTGCCCGCGTTGCGGCGCCCCGAGGATGGGCGATTTCTGTCACCAGTGCGGGCTCGACCTGCGTGGTGGCACCGGTCAGGCCATGCCCCCGCAGCAGCAGCTGCCGGCCTCGCAGGGGCTGTACCAGAGCAGGCCCCAACCTCCGCAGCCGGGCGCCTACCCGCCTCCGCCTCAGGCCCCCGGCGGCTATCCGCTGCCGCCCGGCTTCTACCAGCCGCCGCCTCAGGCCCCGGGCTTCTATCCGCCGCCCGCCACGCCCCCGCGCCCTTGGGGTCCGCCACCGCCACCGCCACCGCCGAACCAGCTCTGGCAGCAGCCGGCTCCGACTCAGGGCGTGGCAGGATCGTCTGCGGAGGTGGCGGGCCCGACACAGAGCGAGTCGCCGGCTGGAACCGAACCCCAGAGCCCGGCGCCCGCTTTTGGGACCCTACAGCCGGTCTCGGCACCGTCTGTCTGCCTCCGCTGCTACTCGCAGCTCGAGCCCGGCAGCTCCGTCTGCCAGAACTGCGGCTTCGACAACACCGCTGCCTGGGCGACGACGCCGGTCGCGCCCTCCGCCGGCGTCCCCTCGCTCGCCGTGGCGCTGGCTCTCCTCGGCGCGGGTCTGATCATCGCCGCGGCCGCCCTGGTCATCGTCGCCCTGAACGCAGGTTAGGCTCGGCCGGACCCGCCGTGGGCGCCGTCCCTCGCGCGGCGGTAAACTCGGCCGGGACCCGCAGCCCGCAGTCGCGGCCGGATCCGTACCTCCGGACGAGTGACCGATGACTGTCGAACGCACGCAGACCTCGGTGGATAGCGCCTCCGAGTCGATGGGGCTCGACCCAGCCCAGACCGCCGGTTTCCACGACATGGACCCGGACAGCTTCCGCGCCGCGGCCCACGCGGCGGTGGACCTCATGGCCGACTACCTCGAGACGTTGCGCGATCGCGACGTCATGCCCAACGTCGAGCCGGGCTCGCTTCGACCGCTCTTCCCCCAATCACCGCCGGAATCGCCCGAGCCGATGGCGGAAATCCTGGCCGACTACCGGCGGCTGTTCGAGCCGAACGTCACCCACTGGCAGCACCCCCGCTTCCTGGCCTATTTCGCCAGTTCGGCGTCCGGTCCCGGGATAATCGGCGAGATGCTCAGCTCCGTCCTCAACTCCAACCCGATGCTGTGGCGGACCAGCCCGGTCGGGACCGAGCTGGAGCAGGTGGTCGTCGACTGGGTCAGGCAGGCCCTGGGCCTGCCGGCAGGCTTCGACGGGCTGCTCACCGACACGGCCTCGACGTCGTCGATGCTGGCCCTTGCTGCGGCCCGCCAGGCAGCTGGCTTCGACGCCGCGATCGAAGGGCTGGCGGCCCGAAGCGAGGTCCCCCAGCTGCGGGTCTATTGCTCGGCTGAGGCCCATTCGTCGATCGAGAAAGCCTGCATGACGCTCGGCATGGGGCGCGCGGCCGTTTCCAAGATCCCGACCAACGACCGCTTCGAGCTGCGGATCGACGACCTGGAACGGGCGATTGCCGCCGACCGCGCCGCGGGTGTGCGGCCGATAGCCCTCGTCGGCACGATCGGTACGACCTCGACTACGTCCCGCGACCCGATCGCCGAGATGGCCCGGATCGCCCGGCGGGAGGGCATCTGGCTCCACGTCGACGCGGCGTATGCCGGGGTCGTGGCGATCATTCCGGAGAGGCGAGCCGCGTTCGAGGGCTGGCAGGAGGCCGACTCGATCGTCACCAACGCCCACAAGTGGTGGTTCGTCCCGGTCGACGCGTCGATCCTGCTGACCCGGCGGATGCCGGTCCTGCGAGACTCGTTCAGCCTCGTTCCGGAGTATCTGCGGACGCTGGATCGGGAGGGTCCGATCCGTGACTACAACGAATACACGCCTACCCTCGGCCGGCGGCTGCGGGCCCTCAAGCTGTGGATGCATCTGCGCTACTTCGGGCTCGAAGGCCTGCGCCGAAGAGTCGAGCATCACCTCGAGATGGCCGATCGCCTGGCCGGCTGGATCGACGCCGACCCCGATTTCGAGCGGATGGCTCCGGTGCCGTTCTCGACGGTCTGCCTGCGGTATCTGCCGGCACCCCTCGTCGGGCGAGAGTACGAGCCTGCCCTGGCCAAGAAGATCGACGACCTCAACGTCCGTCTCATGGACGCCGTCAACCGGACCGGCAAGGCGTTCCTGTCCCACACGCGGGTAAACGGCCGGCTGACGATCCGGGTGGCGATCTCGAACCTGCGCACCGAGGACGAAGACCTGGCCCTGGTCTGGGACATCATTCGGGTCGAGGCCGCGAAGCTGTCTCTGCCCGACTGAGCCGCGCCACTCCGTCGCCGATGCGCCGGGCCGAGGCCGGCGGGGCCAGAGGCGTTACGATGGCGGGGTGAACCCCTCGAACGTCCAGCGCCTCGAGGATGTCGTGGCCGCGGTCGCTACGCCGTTCGTCATCGTCGCTGTCGCGGTGCCGCTCTTCCTCAACCCGATCTGGGTAGGCTTCGACCAGGGCCGCTCCGACGTCACGGGCCTGACCGGCTACAGCCAGGCCCAGGTCCAGGCCGTCACGGGCAGCATCCTGTCGAATCTCGTCTTTGGACCCCCCGACTTCACGGTCGCCCTGACGACCGGCGGCCCGCCGGTCCTGGACGATCGAGAGCGAACCCACATGGCCGACGTCCGCAACGTTCTGCTCGACCTGGGGCTGGTGGCCCTCGTCGCGGCGGTCCTCCTGGTGGGAGTCGGGGCGGCCTCGCGCGGCAGCCGTCCGTTCTGGCGGGCGGTGGCCCTTGGCGGTCGCGTCGTCGTGGCCGGGGTCGTCATCGTGGGTGCGGCCTTCATTCTCTTCTTCGATCAGGCATTCGAGGCCTTCCACGAGATATTCTTCCCGCCCGGGACCTACATGTTCGATCCACGCACGGAGAAGCTGGTGCAGCTCTTTCCCGATCAGTTCTGGTCCGAGACGTCGGTGGCGATATCGCTTGCCGTTCTGGCTCTGGCCCTCGGCACGACATTCGTCGCTGACCGGCTGGGCGGCGAGCCCGATTCCGCGGCCGGCCCACCCGCCGGTGCCTGGGTGCCGTGATGGGAATTACCCTTGGCCGCGTCTTCGGCACCGAGGTCCGGGCTCACTGGACCTGGGTGCCGATCATCGCCTTCATCGCCGTCATATTCGGCATCGAGCTCACGAGCGGTGGCGACGGCTTTGCCTCGGCCGGGCTCGCCTGGGGGGCGGCGGTTGCCACGGGCGTCCTGGTCTTCGTTTCGGTCACCGCTCACGAGCTGGCCCACGTCTGGGCGGCTCGCCGGTATGGCCGGCAGCTGCCCGTCGTTGTGGTGCAGCTCCTCGGCGGGCCGTTCGTGATGGAGGTCAAGCCCGAGTCGGCCGCCGAAGAGCTCCGTATCGCCCTGGCGGGCCCGGTGCTCAGCCTCGTCCTGACCGTACTGTGCGGGATCGCCGGAGGAGTCATCGAGTTCGGGCCCCTCTCGGACGCGCCCGATCCCGTCCAGGCAATCGGCTTCGTGGCCTTCATGGTCGCAGTCTTCAACACCCTGCTGCTGGTCATCAACCTCCTGCCGGGATATCCGATGGACGGCGCCCGGGCTCTCCACGCGGTGGTCTGGAACGTGACCGGCAACGAGCGGGTCGCGACCATGACCGCCATCCGGATCGGACGCTACGTCGGTATCGTGCTGATTGGGGTCGGCCTCGGCTCGATGGTC
>Ga0335076_10001236_pt1 | contig 24666 bp, 28 predicted proteins | sample Lox_Sample_25_FD_206717 | JGI IMG/M metagenome (GOLD analysis project Ga0335076, IMG submission 206717) | Soil microbial communities from Loxahatchee National Wildlife Refuge, Florida, United States - Lox_Sample_2.5 | ecosystem: Environmental > Terrestrial > Soil > Wetlands | place: USA... | reverse complement strand
GCCGGTGCCGTGGCACTGATTGCACGTCTCGCGACGAGTGATGTTGAGGCGCATGACGCCACCGCGGATCGCGGTCCAGAAAGGAACGTTGACCTGATATTCGAGATCGCTGCCCGGCTCCGGGCCCGTTTCGGCTGGCGCGCCACCTCGGCCTCCGAAGATGCCGGAAAAAATGTCGCGGAAGCCGCCGCCGCTTCTTGCACTGCGGCCCGCGCCCTGGCTGAAGTCTGAGAAATCGAAGCCGCCGAAGTCGAAGGGAACGCCGCCTTGGGTGCCGCGCGCGCCAGAGCCGCCGGGAAAGCCCCCTGAGAAGCCGCCGGTTTCTCCAGCGCTTGCGCCCGCTTTGGCGTAGGCCTCGGCGGTGGCGGGGTCGATGTTGTCGGAATAAAAGCCGACCTGGTCGTAGATTTTGCGCTTCTTGGGATCGCTGAGAACGTCATTGGCCTCGGAGATGGCCTTGAACTTTTCCTCGGCAGACTTGTCGCCGGGGTTGACGTCAGGATGGTATTTGCGGGCGAGTTTGCGGAAGGCTTTGCGAATGTCCTCGGCGGAGGCAGATTTTTTTACGCCGAGCAGTTCGTAAAAGTCTTTTTTAGTGGTGGTGGCCATTATTAAGCTTTATGACTTGTCTTCCTGAGCGAGTTGTCCTGCGCGCAGCGCAGGACAACGCGGTCGAAGGACCCCTTGTTTCTCGAATTCTGCCACTGGCTCGTCAGGGCATTCTCACTCCCGCCTTCGACGCCATCGAGAAAATTCCCTTCCGCGTCCATCCTAACCCATGCGATCACGGGGTCCTTCGACTTCGCACCGTTTCGCTTCGCGAAACGGTCGCTCCGCTCGGGATGACAGTTCTGTTTAGTGCTAGCAAAAACCCTCACACCCTCTTCGCCATGTGCACGATCGGCAGCGATTCGCCGCCGGCGAGCGGAACCGCCATCGGCTCCAGCTCAACGTATCCCTTGGCCCGATAGAACGCGACTCCGGTGAGAGTTGATCCCATCTCGAAGCGAGTGAAGCCGGCCGTTCGGGCGGCGTTTTCGCAGGCTTCAAGAATCAGGCTGCCAATGCCCCGCCGCGCCCATTCCGGATGAATAAAGAACGCACGAATCTTAGCCGCATCTTCGCGCGGATCGAGCAACAGATCTTCGCGGCCGCTCCACTGGTCGCCGCCGTACAGAGTCTTGCGCTTGCTCCAGCCGCCGCAGCCGACGATCAGCGTTTCATCAGTCTCGGCGGCGAAATACGTTCCGTCTGCAATCAGCTGGCTGTCTACGCCGTAAACGGTCTTCAGCGCATTTTCGAGCTGCACCGGCGTGTAGTCGCGCGCCTGCAATCCGCGTACCGAGGCCGCGATCAGCTCGCGCAGCACCGGAATATCAGCGGGAACAGCCTGGCGAATACGAATGACCATAGGCACGGCTCAGTTCACAACTTTGTGCCGCTTCTTCTCGAGCACACCGATGCGATCGTACTTCGGCACATCCTGGTAGACAGGGATGCGCTGCACGCCTTCTTCCGTCGGCGCGAGAACGTACAACATGCTGTCATCCTCGCCGAACGTTAAAAAATAATCCTGACCATTGACCTGAAATTGCACTTTCAATCTCCTCTTAAGACCTAAAAGCTGGCCACGGATTTCGCGGATGTTCACGGATTACCTTGACCCGTGTCGATCTGCGTCGATCCGTGGCCGGTTCTTACCATTGCCGAGCTACGCTCGGCCGGACAGCCGAGGGCGGCTGTCCCCACGTGGTTGTCCTGACGGCTTATTTCTTATCCTCGACGTCCACGTACTCGGCGTCGATTACGCCTTCGTCTTTCTTCTGACCAGCGCCATCACCTCCCGGCGTCGGACCCGCACCAGCTCCCGGAGCGCCCGCTCCCGGCCCCGGCTGCGCCGCCTTGTACATCTGCTCGGCCAGCTTGTGCGAAGCCTTGGTCAGGTTCTCGCGTGCCCGATCCATCGCGGCCTTATCGCCGCCGGCCAGCGCGTTCTTGGCGTCGGCCACAGCGTTTTCGACCTCGCCGCGCTCCGTGCCCGAGATCTTGTCACCAGACTCGCGCAGCATCTTCTCGATCTGGTAGACCATCGAGTCGAGCTGGTTCCGGGCTTCGATCTCATCGCGCTTGGCCTTGTCTTCCGCCGAGTGCGACTCAGCGTCCTTGGCCATGCGCTCGACTTCCTCTTTGCTCAGGCCGGAAGAAGACGTAATCGTGATCTTCTGGTCCTTGCCCGTGGCGTTGTCTTTCGCCGTCACGTTGAGGATGCCGTTGGCGTCAATGTCGAACGTCACCTCAATCTGCGGCAAACCACGCGGTGCCGGCGGAATGCCGGTCAGGTGGAACTTGCCCAGCGTGCGGTTCTGCGCCGCCATGGGACGCTCGCCCTGCAGCACATGCACTTCGACCGAAGTCTGATTGTCGGCCGCGGTCGAAAACGTTTCCGTCTTTTTGGTCGGAATCGTCGTGTTGCGCGGAATCATCGGCGTCGCCACGCCGCCCAGAGTTTCGATCGACAAAGTCAGCGGGGTCACGTCGAGCAAGAGCAGGTCTTTCACTTCGCCCTTGAGCACGCCGCCCTGGATGGCCGCGCCGACCGCGACCACTTCATCCGGGTTCACGCCCTTGTGGCCTTCCTTGCCGAACAGCTCTTTCACCAGTTGCTGGATCCGCGGCATACGAGTCTGCCCGCCGACCAGCACGACTTCATTGATCTTGCTGGCATCAACACCCGCGTCTTTCATGCACTGCTTGCACGGGCCGACCGACTTCTGAATGATGTCCTCGACCATCGACTCGAGCTTCGCCCGGGTCAGCTTCTTCACCAAGTGCTTCGGGCCGCTGGCATCGGCCGTGATGAAGGGCAGGTTGATCTCGGTTTCCATGGTGGTGGAAAGCTCGATCTTCGCCCGCTCGGCTGCGTCACGCAGACGCTGCAAGGCCATCTCATTGCCCTTGCCGCGCAGGTCGAGGCCTTCATCCTTCTTAAATTCATCGATCAGCCAGTCAACCAGGCGCTGGTCGATATTGTCGCCGCCCAAATGCGTGTCGCCGTTGGTGGCTTTGACTTCAATCACGCCTTCGCCGACTTCGAGGATCGAAATATCGAACGTTCCGCCGCCGAAGTCGTAAACCGCGATGGTCTCGTCTTTGCCTTTGTCGAGACCGTACGCCAAAGCAGCCGCCGTCGGCTCGTTGATGATGCGCTTCACTTCCAGCCCAGCGATCTGCCCGGCGTCTTTCGTCGCCTGCCGCTGCGCGTCGTTGAAGTACGCCGGCACGGTGATGACCGCCTCGGTCACTTTCTCGCCAAGGTAGTCTTCCGCCGCCTTCTTCAGCTTCTGCAAAATCATGGCGGAGATCTGCGGAGGCGTGTATTCCTTCCCTTGCGCCACAATCGCTACGTGGTCGCCCGATTTAACGACTTTGTATGGGACCATCTTCATTTCTTCGCTGACTTCGTCGAAGCGCCGTCCCATGAAGCGCTTGATCGAATAAACCGTGTTCTCGGGATTGGTGATGGCCTGTCGTTTCGCCACCTGCCCCACCAGCCGCTCGCCGGTTTTGGTGAAACCGACGACCGACGGAGTGGTTCTCCCTCCTTCCTCGTTAGGGATGACTTTGGGCTCACCGCCCTCCATGACGGCCACGCAGGAGTTGGTCGTGCCCAGGTCAATACCGATAATCTTGGCCATAGTTGGCTCCTTTTGTTCTTATAAGTGCTTTATAATCATTGCGCTTGTGATTGCAGGCTCAAACATACTAAGACTTGAGTGAGTTGCTGTCAAGGTATTGGATGCGGGAGAGGTGGGGAGGGATGCGGCTTGTTGGGAATGAACTGTCATCCTGGGGGCAGTGGCTGGTTCGCCGCGCGAACGAGCCGTCTGTTTGCTGCTATGAATCGTTCTCTGGAGGCTCGGAACTGTCGGGGATTGTCTGATTGAGGAGTTCTGCCGCGGCTTCCTCGTCACCCTTATCCACCTGCAACCTGATGCCGCCCACTGTGTTCGCAGTGTATACGCGGGCCGTGTTGTCATCGAGCAAAAAGCTCTCGATGCCTGCAGACTCAAGCGCACTCCTGGCGATCAGGGCTTCGGAAAGAGTCTGAAAGCGGCGGATCGTCACCAGTTCTCGCTGCTCAAGGCTGTCTTCGCCGCTGGAGGAGGGAATGTTTATATCGAGTTTACGTCGAGCGATTTCGCTGCCTAACGCCTGAATGGCTTCCGCGGTCAAAGAAGCACTATCGGAGGCGAATGTTTGCAGTTCCTCATCGGTCATGCCGGAGTAGACGCGTTGAAGGCGTTCGCGCTCTCGTTCGAAGTCAGAGTCGGCCATCGCGAGAAAATCATATCCGATCAGGTTGCAACCGCAAACGGGCGGCACACCCGACTCTTCCGAACCTACCGCTTCAGGGCCAGCACTGCGAGCCCGATGGCCAGCAGGTCTTCGGGAATCGCAACGACGAAGCCAGGCACGCCCAAGGCCCTCACTAAGCCGACGCGCGCCTTGTATCCTCCGAAGGCGCCAATGAGCGAGCCGACTACACCCAGTAACACTCCTACGACGGTGCTGGATGCGGCCGCGATGGCGACGCATGTGCCAGTGAACGCACCCGAAATGATGCGCGCCGTCAGCGGGCCAGGCGCTGTGCGGGGCGGTGTCTTTGGAAGCAGATCGTAAACGTATTCACCGAGCGCGGCGAACACGAAGATGCCGACGGCCCATTTCGTCCCCATGAAAGCAAGCCGTGTCCCAGCCAGATTGATCCAACCGAGATGAGCGCCGATAGCAACGACGGCGGGCGCCGTGTTCGTCCGCAGGCCCGCGACGAAGCCGATTCCCAACGCGCACAGCACCATACCGAAGCCCATCATGTTCTCCCGGAACTAGATTCCGCGCTTTGACCTTGCCCGAACCGGAAGCTCAAACAGCCTAGGAAAGCCTACAGGAATTCCCGGTGCGCCCAACTTAATGGTGCCGGTTTTCTCCCAGACATCCATTCCTTTCATACCACATCCTATAGAGCGAAAAAGGAGGTTCCAGACATGAGATTCCTACTAGCCTTGATTTTCGCCCTACTAGGGCTGGTTATTGCCGGTTCGGCCCAACAAGGCGCTGAACACAGCATGCCCACAGGGAAAGCATTTATCACCCAGGCCGCGCAGATCAACCTCGCCGAAATCGAGTTAGGCAATCTGGCAGAACAAAAAGCCAATGATCAGGCGGTCAAGGAATTCGGGAAGTTGATGGTCCAGGACCACACGCAGGCACAGGACAAACTGAAGCAACTCGCCAGCAAAGAAGACGTCACACTTCCCATGCAGGCGGGCGCACAGGCGAATGAGCTTAAGCAAAGGCTCTCTAGCGAGTCGGGAGCGCAGTTCGATGAAATGTATATCCGGCATATGCTGAGCGGCCACAAACAGGCAATCGCTACCTTTGAGAACGAGGTTGCGCAGGGCAAGAATTCGGCAATTCAGAATTACGCGGAGAGCTGCCTGCCGGTAATTCAGGACCATATTCGAGTCGCAGAGAACGTCGCCGGCAAGATGGGTCTGTCGGGGAAGAACGGCTTGTCTCAGCCGGACAAGGCGATCACCATGACAGTGGCGCGGAAATAAGAGTTAAAAGTAAAGAGTCAATCGGATGCATCACCTTGTCGCCTTCTTGGCGACAAACCTCTGGCTTACACCATCGGCACGGCTAAAGCCGTGCCCTGATACAAGCGCGCTGCAATAACAAAAGCAACATCAGGCGCGTATAGTCGTACCTTACAAATTGCCAAGACGCGGCTCGGCGTCACTTGGCAAAAACCATCCAACCGAGTTTTGCAGGCAACGAAATCGCAGCGAAAAAGGAGAGCATTTATGCCGACGATTACCACAAAAGATGGAATAGAGATCTACTACAAAGACTGGGGCAAAGGTCAGCCCATGGTCTTCAGCCACGGCTGGCCGCTATCGGCCGATGATTGGGACAATCAGATGATGTTTTTCCTCAACCAGGGCTATCGCGTCATCGCCCACGACCGGCGCGGCCATGGCCGTTCCTCCCAAACCAGTGACGGCCACGACATGGACCACTATGCGGACGACCTGGCCGCGCTGACCGCACATCTCGACCTCAAGGATGCAATCCATGTTGGCCACTCGACCGGCGGTGGCGAGGTGGTGCGCTACCTGGGTCGCCATGGCGAAAGCCGCGTGGCCCTGGCCGCGATCATCAGCGCGGTGCCGCCGTTGATGGTGAAGACGCCGGCCAATCCGCTCGGCCAGCCCAAACAGGTGTTTGACGATTTGCAGGCGCAACTGGCCGCCAACCGTTCCCAGTTCTATTACGATGTGGCAGCTGGACCGTTCTATGGTTACAACCGGCCTGGCGCGAAACCCTCTCAGGCGGTGATCTTGAATTGGTGGCGACAGGGCATGATGGGAGGCGCCAAGGCGCACTATGACGGCATCGTGGCCTTCTCCCAAACCGACTTCACCGAAGACCTGAAGAAGATCACGGTGCCCGTGCTCGTCCTGCACAGCGAAGACGATCAGATCGTTCCTTACGCCGCCGCCGGACCCTTGTCGGCAAAGCTGCTGAGGAACAGTACGTTTAAGTCTTACAAGAACTTTCCTCACGGCATGCCTACGACCGAGGCCCCTACGATTAACGCTGACCTGCTGGCATTTCTCAGGAAGAGTCAGCAAGCGGCTGCATAGAATTAAGTCCGGCCTTCCCTTGTTGGGAAGGCCGGACGTTCGCTCAGGATGACAATGGAGTTAGAGTTGTCTGGTGCTCGGCGACTTTGTTCCTTAAGTGTCAATCCGTTCGGAAGGCCGCGCGGGTTACACTTTTGACGTTCCCGAACATGCGCCTGCTCCGGCATCGAGAGGTCGAGATCGGCCCGAGTGACCGCGTCTTCCGCCATCCGCGACTGCTGGCTTTGATCGTCTGGCTTGCAGGATTCGCCGGCGTCGCGGCCATGCTTTTCAGCGCTTACACGGGAAAATTTAAACCTGGCTACATTTTCGGTCCGTTTCTTCTCACTATTCCTATTGCTGACTCTAAGGTTCGTTACTGCACGCTTTCACCCCTCGAACTGGCTGGTGCGCACCAATGAAACCGGGCTGTACGTGCAGTATCGTTCCTATCTGAACTACGAGCTGCCTGCCGATGATCCCTCCGTTGTGTTCGTCTCTTACGGAGAGATCGCGTCGGCGCGACTGGTCCGTGAGCGCGTTGAAACCCCTGACCCGGCACGACAGAACACTACTCAAACGCAATATCTGCGGTACATCGAACTGGAATTGCCGGGCGACACGGCGGTCTTAGCCGAGGCGTTGAACTCTGAGCAATTGGAACAAGCTCCCGTGGAAAAGCACTGGTACGGCAGCAGCTCGACTCTTTATCGCGATTATCCGGTCACGATGGCGACGTCGCCGTTCTTGCGAATCCATTGGAACATCTTGCCCCGGGCGAAGAAGTTCCTGGAGGTGTTACGCCCGTACACCGTCATCGCCGACCCGATTTCGCTGACAGAGGATTTCACCCGCCTGCAATCCCTCAGTCAGGAAGAACAGCAGGAAAAGTTGCGTGATCTCGTCCGGCGCGGCCAAACCATCACCGCCGTCTACCTTGCTCGCAAGCTCTACCGCTGCGGACTCGCCGAAGCCAAGCAGATGGTGGACGGTCTGCAACGCGCCCACAGCGCCGGAGCGTAGTTTGAGTGGACCAGTTTCGGCGAATTTTAGCTAAAGCAGTCTCAACAGAATTGTCATCCTGAGCGAGTGGCGGCTTCGCGAATGCCGAAGCCGCCACGAACCGCATAAAGCCCATTCTTAAATGGCCGATATTACTTCTGTTCGCCTCCCCAACTTTTGTTGAATCTCTGAACCATTTGCAGGAAGGCAATGACAATGGTGGGCCCGAATAGGTGGTGGTTGGCGATTGCCGCTCTCGGCTTGCTCAGCGCTTGCGGCGGTGGCAGTAGTGGCGCCGATCCCGCGGATCCCGCACCGCTTCCGACGGATAGTGTTTCCGGCACGGTCACGTTCAAAGGAAATCCATTGGCCGGTGCCAGCGTCACTGCCTTTATCACCAATAGCGATTCCATTTACAAGACGACAATAACCAATGCGAACGGGAACTACAGTTTCTCGGGCATGCAGACCTCCGGCAATGTGCCCGGGGACTACCAGTTCTGGGTGAACAAGGCCGGCTATGGCTTTTATCCTTCTGTGGGCAGCGGCGCTAAAGTGGCCCGGGCCGATTACACCGGCCAGTTCATGGGCAATGGCGTTACCGATATCGCTATCTACTTTACTGTGATTGACTTTATTGCCCTGGCCCACGCTCCTCTGACCGCCGCCGACTTTGCCGCTTACGACGGCAGCAATCCCCCGGTGAATTTGACCAACACGGGTCAGCAGATAAGCTATGCCGCCGGCGATGATGCCTCCTCGCGAAAAGGAGTCGCGTGGCCAACGCCTCGCTTCACCGACAAACAGGATGGAACCGTTACTGATAATCTCACCGGCCTCATTTGGCTGAAAAATGCCGGCTGTTTCAGCCCCACTATTTGGTCTGATGCGGTGACTGAAGTCAACCAGCTCGCTAGCGGCGCTTGCGGGCTAAGCGATGGATCAAGTGCAGGACAATGGCGTTTGCCCAACCTCAACGAGCTGGAGAGCGTGGTAGATGTCTCAACCGGCAATCCAGCTCTACCCTCGGGAAATCCTTTCTTCAACGTGTCCTCGGGCATTTACTGGTCTTCCACCAGCTATTTTGGCGGGGAGGCAGGTTCCCCTAATGCCTGGGCGATACGTTTCAGCGATGGCCGTTATATGAATGATTCAGCCTCTAACCTCAAAGCCACCGCGAACAATGCAGTTTGGGCAGTCAAAGGCAGCGGAGGCGGGGCCGTCAAACTGCAATCGACCGGAATGTACGTGGTTTTTGTCAGTGGAGATGATGGAAGCCAGCAAGCTGGAGTGCCGCTCACGTATCCACGCTGGCTCGATAATGGAGATGGAACGATCACCGACACCGTCACCGGCTTAATCTGGCTTAAGCAGGCCGACTGCATCAACGGGCAGTGGGCTGACGCCATCGCCGCTGTCAACTCGCTGGCAAGTGGCCAATGCGGCCTGAGCGACCGTTCGACGGCAGGCGGTTGGAGAATGCCCAACCGCAATGAGATGCAGAGCCTTTCCGACAGAATGGAAAACAATCATGCAGACTTTTTTGACCAGACTTATACCTGGAAGGCCAGCCAGACGCTTTATCAAGCGCCAATTTTCACCAACTTCAAGACGTTCCAATATTACTGGACATCTACCACGAATGCGGCCGATACCAGCGAAGCTTGGACCGTTTTCAGCTGCGACTTCGGCGTCTATGACATGTCCAAAACCAGCACCGGATACACGCTCGCCGTGCGCTGACTATCGGACGACCGGAATAGCCGGTTGAATGAATCTTCTGATAGACAGCTGTTCGGGATCGAGGAGATCCCGGCGCCGTCGAGTTCGGAAGTAGCGGGGCCCGGACGTCATCCTGCTTTCTTCACCGCTTTGCCAGCAAGAACATCGTCAATCTGGCGCAATTCGTTATTGGAAAATTCCAGATTGTTCAGGGCCGCAATATCGTCTTCGAGCTGTTTTACGCTGCTCGCCCCGATCAGAGCGCCGGTCACGCGGGGATCGCGCAGCACCCAGGCCAACGCCATCTGGGCGAGACTTTGGTTTCGCTTCTTCGCCAGGGCGTTCAATGCCTTTATTTGAGACAAACGCGCCGCTACATCTTTCTTGTGCAGCGCGAAATCGAGCGCGGCGCGCGAATCGGCGGGAATGCCTTCAAGATAGCGGTCCGACAACAATCCCTGGGCCAGCGGGCTGAATGCAATGCATCCGATTCCCTCTTCCTCGAGCACATCGAGCAGCCCATCTTCGGAATCGCGCACGAACATCGAATATTTGGGCTGATGAATCAGGCACGGCGTGCCCAGACTGCGCAGAACTTTCACCGCTTCTGCCGTCTGCTTGGCGTTGTAAGCCGAAATCCCAGCATAAAGCGCCTTCCCGGAGCGCACAGCACGGTCAAGCGCGCCCATGGTTTCTTCGACCGGAGTCTTGATGTCAGGCCGGTGCGAATAAAAGATGTCGACATATTCGAGCCCCATGCGCTTCAGGCTTTGATCGAGACTCGCCAGTAGATATTTGCGTGAGCCGAAATCTCCGTAAGGGCCGGGCCACATGTCCCAGCCGGCCTTGGTGCTGATGATCAACTCGTCGCGATACGGAAGAAAATCGAGCTTTAGAATGCGGCCGAAATTTTCCTCCGCCGAGCCATAGGGTGGACCGTAATTATTGGCGAGATCGAAATGGGTGACGCCTAAATCGAACGCCCGGCGCAGCATGGAGCGTCCATTCTCGAAGACGTCGACTCCGCCGAAGTTGTGCCACAGGCCAAGGGAAATCGGAGGCAGGTCAATGCCGCTGCGTCCACAGCGGCGATAGGGCATGGCGTCATAGCGTTGAGAATCTGCAACGTACATGATCGTTTCCTTGATGGGACTTTACCGCGACAAGTAAGTATATGGCAGCCGCGCGTTGCCCGGGCGGCGCGAGTATCATAGAAAGTTCCTCAGATTCCTGCATGCTTCCCTTCAAGCTGGTTTACAGTGACGACTATTACCTGCCCATCGGGCCGCATGTTTTTCCCGCCCAGAAGTACCGCCTGGTCCACGAGAGATTGCTTGAAAGCGGCATCGCGGGGAAAAGCGATTTTGTTATGCCGCAGCCGGCGACGAACCGCGATGTATTGCTGGTCCATACGCCACAGTATGTCGAAAAATTGACGAAGGGAACGCTTTCCGCGATCGAAGCCATGCAAATGGAAATTCCCTACTCGCAGGAATTGGTGCATGCTTTCTGGCTGGCCGCGGGTGGATCGATCCTGGCGGCCGAGCATGCCTTAACAGACCGTATCGCGTTCAACATCGGCGGAGGGTTCCATCACGCTTTTCCCGATCACGGCGAGGGTTTCTGCATGATTCACGATGTAGCCGTCGCAATTCGCCGTCTCCAGCGCGACGACAAAATTCGCACCGCCATGACGGTGGATTGCGACGTCCACCACGGCAATGGCACCGCGGCGATTTTCGCCGGTACGCGGACGCGCAGCGAGCCGCTGCCTTCAGTTTCGGCCTCCACGGTCAAGCCGGCAGGCAAAATGCGCGGCGCGCATGCCGGCGAAGTGTTCACCATTTCGCTGCATCAGCACAATAATTATCCGGCGTTCAAGCCGCATTCTTCGATTGATGTCGATCTGCCCGATGGAATTGGCGATGACGACTATCTCGCCTGGCTCGACCATGCGCTTTCCTCCGGCTTGCGGCAGTTCGAGCCGGATTTGATTTGCTATCTTGCCGGCGCCGACCCGTATCGCGAAGACCAGCTGGGCGGATTGGACCTGACGATCGAAGGATTGAAAAAGCGCGACGAACTCGTCTTTCGGGTTGCGAAAACGCGCGACATCCCGGTGATGGTGACCTATGCGGGCGGCTACGCGCAGCGGGTGGAAGATACAGTCGCAATCCACTGCAACACTGTTGTGGCGGCGAAGGAAATCTTCGCCCGGCTAACTTGAGAGGTGCTTTATCAGTTGTTATCGCCTTCGCCGCGGTCATCGCATCAAGTGCCTGCCAGCCAAACCGATGGTACTGTCCTGGAGAAAGTGAGCTACCATCCCGGGGCGCAGGCTGCGCCGCCAAAGGGCGAGCAATCCGAAAAGGCAACCATACACGAAAATGATGAACATGAACTTCGCGCCCTGATAGCCGTGGGCGGCGCCAAAAACAAGACCCTGCAACACCAAACCGGCAGTCAGGCTGCGCGTCATGCCGGCAAATTGCACATACAAGTAACCGCGAAAAATAATTTCCTCGCAAACACCTGCCGTTAAGGTGAGCAGGAGATAAACTGCGACTTCTGTGCTCCCGTGGGGAAAGATGCTCCGCATGGCCTGATTGGGCGTTGCTTTCAGCAAATGACTGAGAAGCGCCAAGACAAAATTCGAAGCTATCAGAAATAGAACAGCGATGCCCAAGTCACGCATTACCGCTGTCGGCTTGGGCCATGCTCCGCCGATCAATTCTGCGAGACGAACTCCGCGCCAGCGGATGCCGAGCCAAATGAAGCCGACAACGAACCACTCAATCGCCATTACCGTGATGTAATTTGCTATGTGGCTTGCCCCGGCTCTTCCTGCCAGGTTATGGGAGCGAGCACTTGAAGCCGAGAGCGCGAGCAGAACCAATAGAACGACAAGCGTGTGCCATATCGGCGCGATGAGCCGATAGCGCGATTGCTCGGGCAGGGGATTCGGATTTGTGGCCATCAGATTTCTCTCGAGATCAGTCCGGCCGGGTTTCCAGCAAAACCGCAGCAGCGGCGGCCAGGCCTGCGCACAACACTAGCACGAAACGGTAGTCTGAAAGCTAGGGGTCTTCACGGCTGCTGGCGATCGACGCAGTTCCTGGAGAAGCCGAGCTATTTTCTGATGTCCAGAGCGATCCAGACCGGTTCCCCGTTGTAGAGAAGTGGCATTTCGATTTCAGCGCAGCGCGACGAATGCAGGGAATAATCTTTCCCGGTAATCACAGTCGGAATCGACAGCATGCATGTTGCCTCGTGCCCAATCTTGGCTTTGAATTGCCCAGCGACCATGTTGCAGATTTCGCCGATGGCGTCGGCCGACTGCGACGAAGCCTCTTCCGCCGGGACACCCAGCATTTGGGAGGCAATACTATTCGCGGCGCCCGCACTGCACCGCAGGGAAAAGACGCCGCTGAACGCTCCGCCGATGCCAATCACCCCCGTCACGTCGGCGAGCACAGGCAGCTTCTCGTCGGCGGCGACCGTAACCTCAGTCGCGACCATCATTGAAAATACTTCTTTCGCGGAATCGCCCAGGGCTGAGGACCAGGCGCTCGTGGACAAACCGGGCAGGGCTAGGCCGCCGGCCTTCAATGGCACGCTCATCGTCGTTCATCGTAGAGCTTGAGTCACGACCCCGGCGTCTGCGAAGTTCCGCTTTGCGACCAACGGTGTGGCCGAGGATTCCGATTCGGCAAGGGTACGGAAACGGGAGGGCAGCCTCACTGGTAAAATAGTTCAGCTTCTATGTTCGAGAACCTTCAGGAAAAACTCCAGCGCACGTTCAAATCACTGCGCGGACAGGCCGTCCTCAGCGAAGAAAATATTCAGGAGGCCCTGCGCGAACTGCGCCTGGCGCTGCTGGAAGCTGACGTCAACTTCAAAGTCGTCAAGCAGTTGATCGATCACATTCAGGAAAAAGCGGTCGGGCAGCAAGTTGCGACCGCGCTTTCGCCTGGCGAACAGGTCATCAAAATTGTTCGAGACGAGTTAGTCGAAACTCTCGGCCGCGATACCGCCAAACTGAAATTCGCCTCGCAGCCCCCAACTGTCGTGCTCATGGCCGGACTGCAAGGTTCCGGCAAGACCACAACCTCCGGCAAGCTGGCGAACTGGCTGAAAAATGGCGGCCACCGGCCACTGCTGGTCTCCGTCGACGTTTACCGTCCCGCTGCCCGCGAACAGCTCAAGGTTGTCGCCCAGGCGATCAAGGCCAATCTTTACGAAGGCGAAGTTGCTGAAACCAATACTGCGAGCGTTGAGCGGCTTGCCAAAGAAGCCCGCCGCGAGGCCATCAACACCGGCTCGGACGTGCTGATCGTCGATACCGCCGGCCGTCTGCACATCGACGATCAGCTCATGGACGAAATGCAGTCGCTCAAGCGGCTGCTCAATCCCAGCGAAATTCTGTTTGTCGCAGATGCCATGACCGGCCAGGACGCCGTCCGTTCCGCCGACGAATTTCACAAAAAGCTTTCCCTCACCGGCGTCGTCCTCACCAAAATGGATGGCGATGCTCGCGGAGGCGCAGCGCTTTCGATCCGGCAGGTCACGGGCCAGCCGATCAAGTTCATTGGCGTCGGCGAAAAATACGACGCGCTGGAGCCGTTTCATCCCGATCGCATCGTCTCGCGCATTCTTGGCATGGGCGACATTCTTTCGTTGATCGAGAAAGCCGAGCAGAATATTGACAAGAAGAAAGCCCAGGAAATGGCCACCCGCGCGCTCGCCGGCGACGGCTTCTCGCTCGAAGATTTTCGCGATCAGTTGCGCCATGTAAGAAAGATGGGATCGATCCAGAACCTCATGGGCATGCTGCCCAGTGTCGGTGCATTCTCCGGCCTGCAAAAGCACGCCGACAAAGTGGATGAAAAGCAGCTCAACCGGGTGGAGGCGATCATTAATTCCATGACCACTCACGAACGCTTGCATCATGAAGTGATCAACGGCAGCCGGCGCAAGCGCATCGCGCGCGGCTCCGGCACCAGCGTACAGGAAGTCAACAATCTGCTTCGCCAATACGCGCAGATGCGAAAAATGTTCAAGCAGATCGGCAAAGCCAGCTTTGGCCGTAAGCTGGCGGGAATGAAGCTTCCCGGCATGTGACCAGCTATTCCGTCGCAGTCACGATCTGAAACGCCAGCTCCCCTTCACGAATCGGCCTTCCCCAAACGACTAAGGTCCGCTTGGAACCATCCTTACGAAACAACTCCATTTCGATCCAATCGAAAGGCCGCACCTGCCGAATACTGTCACGAATCTTGGCGATGTCGCTGTGCCGGCGCAGTGTGGAGGAAAGCAAAGTCTTCCCCAGCAGTTCTTGCCGGTCACGCCCTAACATTTCCAGCAGCACGTTGTTGATGCGGAGCAATTCGGCATCGCGGCCCAGACAGGCGACGCCAAATGGGAGGTTATCCAGCATGGTCCGCCACTCCCGAATGATTCTGGTAAGCCGGGCTTCTTTTTCCAGGATTCTGCGCGCGATGCGCAGCCGGGCCAGCAACTCATCCACGTGCAGCGGCTTGGTGAGGTAATCGTCCGCGCCTGCCTCCAGAGCGGTCAGCAAGATAGACTTGTTGCTTTGCGGCATCATCAGGATTATGTACGAGTAGTGTGGGTCGTGATTCTCACGAATCTGCCGGCAAATCTCCACCGCGTCCAAGTCAGGAACTTTCGTACTGAGTATTAACAACCGCGGCGGGTCCGGGGAGTTGAGGCGTTGCCAGGCCTCTTCGTCATTCGAGACCCACTGCAGCTCAAGCGAGGTTGGAGAGAGCGTCTGCGAGATGATGTGGCGCGACATGTAATCGTCGTCCGCGACGAGGATTTTCATCCCAACTCCCTTCGCCAACTGGCTCTGACAAACACCTGAATAAGTAACATCGGCAGATTACTTTTCCAGCGCAGTGCGCCGGGAACTAGTGAATGCAAAAAAGGGACCCAGGCGCGCGATTAGAAGTTCCTTATAATGTGAGCATGAAATGGCGCTCGCTGGAAGAATCGGTGCCGGCAGCGGACCTGCGTCCGCTGCGGGAAATTCTCGCCGAGCGCAAAGAGCTGATCGAAAAATATGTCCCGCAGGAAACGCATGCTGTTCACGCCCGCACGGTCGCCGAACTAAAAGAACGTCGACTTGCCAGCAATGTTCTTCCCATTGGCTCCGAAGCTCCTGCGTTTGAGCTTCAAGATCACAACGGGAAGCCGGTTTCTTCGGCAGCTATACTTCACCAAGGCCGCCTCGTTCTTTGCTTTATCCGGGGGCGCTGGTGCCCGTTTTGTGTCGCGCAAATGGAGGCGATGAATTTTATCGCTCCGCAGATTGAGCAGGTTGGAGGGTCGCTGATCGCGATTTCTCCGCACACCGTGCAGCAGAATTTCTTCATGCACGACCAGCATAAGCTGCAATTTGATTTGCTGAGCGATCCCGGCAATCGGGTCGCGCGCCAGTTTGGGCTGGTTTATCGCGTTCCCGACTATCAGCAAGCGATCTATCAACGCGCGCTCGTCAATCTTCCCTTCGTCAATGGCGATGAAAGCTGGGAACTGCCCATTCCTGCGACTTTCATTCTTAACTCCGACCGCACAGTCCTCTACGCTTCTGCCAACGAAGACTACATGGAACGTCCTGAACCCGCCGAAATTCTGCGCTGCGTTGCCAGTTCGATCTGATGGGCAATAAAGAAAAAGCGCTCCCCAAACTAGGAGAACGCTGAGATAACAGGCTTCGTTTGGCCGTCCGCTCAGTACGCCATGCAGATTTTCAACTGCTTTTCAGCCTCGTCAATTGCCCGGATAGCGTCCGCGCGATGGCCGCCAAAATCGTGCGCGGCTGACTCCAAGTCACCTTTCGCGCTGTGCAATGCCTGAATGGCCTCTTCGATGTGGGGATGATGCCCCGCCGCGGGAGAAGGGGAAGACAGCATCAGCAACACAGCCAGCGTCGCAAACAAACCCACTGTTCTTTTCTTCATTCGATCCTCCTGATTTTGTGTCCGGCTTCGGGTTCGGACGAGTTGATCAAAACTGCGTTCAGGTCTACAGCGGCACAAAAAGATGCGGTTCTCCTGCGCTTGAGTTGATACCAGACGGAGCGGCGATACGTTGGCTCGATCGCCAGCGACTTTGCCACGCCTGCCTCGCTCTTGTCAATCCCGCTAAATTCTGCAAAAATAATGGTTTGTCCTGACAGCTCTGGTGGCAATCTGAGAAAGGAACTCTAATCTGTGTTAATGATCCGTTTGGCGCGCACAGGAGCGCGCAAACAGCCGCACTACAGGGTGGTGGTGATTGAAAAGGAGCGAGCGCGCAATGGCCGGCCGGTCGAGGTCGTGGGCACCTACAATCCTCGCAGCACTCCCGCCAGCATTGAGCTCAAACGTGAGCGCATCGAGTATTGGGTGTCCAAAGGGGCCAAGATGTCCGACCGGGTCAGCAAGCTCTTCTCCCAGCCGGCGCCGGTCAGCGCCGGTTCCGCTGCCTGATGCCGCTTTCTATGCCGCGGTAAGACTCATCCCACATGCAAGGAGTTTGAAGTGAGCGAGTCGAATGGCGATGCGCGGGCGCTCATCGAACAAGTTGTCAAGTTCATGGTCGATGAGCCGGCACAGGTCACGGTGCAAGAATTCGAAGAGGACGGCGTTGCCGTGCTTGAACTCGAGGTAGCAGAAAGCGATCTAGGCAAAGTCATCGGCAGGCAGGGCAGGACGGCGCGCGCCCTCCGCAATTTGCTGGGGGCGGCGGGAATAAAGTTGCACAAACGCTTTGAGCTGGAGATTCTGGAATAAGCAGACCGGGCGACGCACGCGAGGGTTTGGAAGAATTCATCACTCTCGCCTTGATCCGCAAAACGCAGGGGAGACACGGCGAAGTCGCGGTGGACCTGTATAGTGACGTTCCGGAACGGTTGCAGGTTGGGATGAAGTTGTGGGCGCTTCGCGACCCTTCCCAACGCCGCGAGCTGATGATCGAAGGTCTGTGGCAGCACAAGAATCAGCCGATTCTCAAGTTCGCCGGCATTGATTCGATTTCGGATGCCGAAACGCTGTTGGGTTGTGAGTTACAGGTTCCTCGCAGCCAACGGGCAAAGCTTGAGCCAGGCTGGTATTACGTAAGCGATCTGGTCGGTTGCGTGGTGTTCGATGGACCGCGGACCATCGGCGCGGTAAAAGCAGTGAGATTTGGCGCGGGCGAAGCGCCGCTGCTCGTAGTCGAGGCAAAGGCCGGGGAATACGAGATTCCTTACGCTGAAGAATACTTGGGAAGCCTTGACCTGGAGCGCAAGGAAATTCGCATGTTTTTGCCGGAAGGAATGCTCGAAGTAAATGCGCCGCTGACGCCGGAAGAAAAAAGCGAACAGAAGAAGCGTAGCCAATAATTTCAGTTAGTTCCGAGGCGCCCGGGGCGGCAATGGGTTTTCCCGCGATGAAGATCGATATCATAACGATCTTTCCCGATTTCTTCCTCGGGCCGCTGGATTACGGGATCCTTTGCCGGGCGAGAGAAAACGGCCTGGTGGCAATTGCAGTGCATGATCTACGGAAGTTCACGCGAGACAAACATCGCACCATCGATGACCGCCCTTTCGGCGGCGGCGAAGGCATGGTTCTGAAGCCGGAACCGTTGTTTGAATGTATCGAGTCGCTGGGATTTGCTCCCCGCGAGGAACGGGTAAAGGTGGATGCGAGGGAAAGCGTTGTGCTGCTTTCCGCGCAAGGCAAACGCTTTCAGCAGAGAGTCGCCCAGCAACTTGCCAGACTCGAGCGTATCGCTTTGATTTGCGGGCGCTATGAAGGCGTAGATGAGCGGGTCGCCGAGCATTTGGCAGATCGTGAACTTTCGATTGGGGATTACGTTTTGAGCGGAGGCGAATTGGGCGCGGCAGTGATTTTGGACGCGGTAGTCCGGCTTATTCCGGGAGCGGTTGGTAACGAAGCCTCGACGCGGCAGGAGTCGTTTACGGCGGTTGCCGACTCCGGAATGCCAACGGAAGGCCCCAGTTCCACCTGCGCGTCAAATGGTCTGCTCGACTATCCGCATTACACGCGCCCGGCGCAGTTTCGCGGCTGGGCCGTCCCCGAAGTTCTGATTTCGGGCAACCACGAGGAAATTCGCCGCTGGCGCTGGAAGCAGGTGTTGGAAAAAACTTCGCGGAATCGTCCCGACCTTTTAGATCCGGCTGTGCTCAGCGAAGAAGATCAGCAAGCCCTCGCCTTCGTCGAGAGCCATCACGACGAACGCAAAGGCATCTGGAACGAAGGAAAATAACCATGTCGAACCTGATCATTGAAAAATTGCTCGCCAAGACGCGCCCCACCAATATTCCGGACTTTGCTGCCGGCGACACCATCCGGGTACACGTGAAGATCAAAGAAGGCGATAAAGAGCGCCTGCAGGCCTTTGAAGGCGTGGTGATCGCTCGCACGCGCGGGCCCCAGGCCAGCTTCACCGTGCGCAAGATCAGTTTTGGGCACGGCGTGGAGCGCATCTTCCCGCTGTACTCCAAGGTGATCGATAAAATCGATGTCGTGCGCTCTTCGCGGGTGCGCCGTGCCAAGCTGTATTACCTCCGCAGTCTCAAAGGCAAAGCTGCACGCCTCAAAGACGTTGAGCGGGAACAACCTGTGGCGGCGGGAGTGGGAACGCGGTGAGTCGGGGAGTCTGGTATCGAGGCTAGCGACCGATCTCGAACTCGAAGACGTCCTCGAGTTCTTTTTCCACCAGCTTGCGCAGCAGAAATTGCAGAATTTGACGGTCGCCCTTGCGGATTTCGTGGAATTCGATCCCCGATCCTGCGCTCTCATGGGCGTACCGGACTTGGCCTTTCAGGCTCAAATCGTAGCGCCCTACTTTCAGGAAAAGACTCAAGTCGGCGCCCGGGGGCAATCTCTCCCCGGTCAGCAGGCAACCGAGTTCGGAAAGATTTCTGAGCGTGGCGCCAATTCGGTAGCCACCGGATCCATTCTTGAATAACTCCGCGGCCCCCTTCACCTCAAACCGCTCGTATCTCCGGCGATTGCGGCGCATGCCCGGAACTGGCACGTTTAACGGAAGGTGCCGCACCTCAAGTACCGCCGGTTCGTAGGTTTCCTCCATGTCGCGCAGTTCGGCTTCCCAAAAGACCTTATCGTTTTCGAGGCACTCGATTCCGACCAACCCTCGAAGTTCGGAGTTCGGCTGTCCAATCCAAACCACGCGGCAAAAAACTTTATTGCGGCCGCGTTCCACCACCACAATTTCCCCGGTTTCCTGAACCCCGCGCAAGCCGCCAATCCTCGCCCCCCGTTCGGAAATGTCATAGGTGCAGGCGTGTTCCAGGCAGGAGTGGTGGTCGTTGTCCCAATAAGTGACACGAACCGGCAGGGCGACATGAATGCGCTTGCAACTACGCTCGGCAGAAGATTCGATGACGTTTCCCAATTGGCCGTCCGCTTGCGGGACTGCTCCTTGCTCCAAAAGTTATCAAGCTTCTTTGGCAGCATCAATTTACGCACGTAATGTAGGGCCTGATTACTTTTACGCGGGAGGAAATTACTGAACGGCCATTGCCAAACCAAAGCACCGAGTTTTCCACACTTGCGCCGACGTCCCCAGTCGCGTCAAGATGCAAAGGACAGGCCCGCGCTTGCCGCAAAAACTCAAAGCCGACAGCGAAACCGCTCTTTCTCCCGCAGCAGCCAAGTTGCGTTTGCTGAAATCACTGCGTTGCACATTGCGCTATGAAAAGAAAGCCTGGCAATCGGGAGCACGGCTTGTCGCTGGGGTAGACGAAGTCGGCCGGGGCTCGCTTTTCGGTCCGGTCGTTGCCGCCGCGGTGATTTTGGATCCCGGTTATCGCATCCGCGGACTACGAGATTCAAAGCTTTTGCCAGCCGAGCGCCGTGAAGTTCTGGCCGCGCGCATTCGCGAACATGCTGTTGCTTGGGCCTTTGCCGCCGTGGATGCGGCGCGCATCGATCAGATCAATATCTACCAGGCGTCACGCCTGGCCATGCGGGAAGCGGCGCTGCGCTTGCTGCCGAATCCCGATCATCTTCTAGTCGACGCAGTGCGCCTCGACTGCGAGCTTCCGCAGCAATCCATCATTCACGGCGACGCGCTTTCAGCTTCCATCGCCGCAGCTTCAATTCTCGCCAAAGTGGAACGTGACCGCCTGGTGGCTGCCTGGGATCCGGTATTCCCGATCTATCGCCTAGCCTCAAACAAGGGATACAGCACTCCGCATCACCTTGCGGCGCTCCGTCAACACGGCCCTTCCCCACTGCATCGCCAGTCGTTTGCGCCGGTATGGAGTGCGCCTACACCGCAGGAACTGCTGGCGTTCATGGAAGGAGAAGACTCACTCGATGAAAGCGGCGTACAGGTATTCGCAGGCGGATCTGGGTAGAGGCGTCAAGCTGCACAATTAGAAGCTGTTATGTGTGGGCAAGGAATTGCGGATTTCTCAGGACTAAGTTGTTTGACCTGGCGGGCGCGCGGTGAGAGACTGTGTTTATGCAGCGTGCTCGGGGCCACTTGCGTTGCGCGCTAGGCTTGTCCGCAATCGGCTTGCTCCTGCAGGTGCTGCTATCGGCCAGCGCATGGGGACAGGGCGTCTCTGGTCCGTTCAACGGTCTTGGTTCTACTACCGCCCAAAGCCAAACCTACCAAACTGAAGGATCACTTCTGATGTTAAAGGTGATGACGGGAATCAAGACCCGCCTTGACCGTCAGGCAGTGATCAAGCTCTACAACAAGAACACGAAAGATACCGTGTGGCAAACCACGAACGACGCAGCCGAAGCCGTGTTCGGCAACTTGACCGTCGCGCAATACGACATCGAGGTGAGCGCGGTCGGGTATCTAACTGCGCACAAGGATTTCAACGTCACCAGCGCAATCGTTACTTATAACCAGGAGATAACTCTGGAGCGCGACCCGGCTGCGGTGGAGTTCAGTGCGCCCAGCGCATCCATGCCCCCGAAGGCGCGTAAAGAAACTCAGCGCTCTGTGACCGCACTCAAATCGGGCAAGTACAAGGATGCTCAAAAGCATCTTGATGCCGCCTACAAACTGGTTCCGAACAGCCCCGATGTGAACTTCCTGCTGGGATATCTGGCGGTACAAACCAAGGACGTCGAGCACGCAGAGAGTTATCTGAAAACAGCCACGAGCCTCGATACACACAGCGCACAGGCCCCCACGCTGCTAGGGCGAATTTTTCTCGAACGGGGAGAATATGAAGCGGCACGAACGAGTTTAGAGCAGGCAGTTCAGGCTGATCCCGAGTATTGGATGGCGCACAATCTCCTGGCGGACACCTACCTTCACCAGCACGATTACGATAAGGCTATGGAGCAGGCACGGCTTGCCATGGAAAAAGGCAAGGGCGCTGGCAACTCCGCGCAACTGGTGCTCGGCGAGGCGTTGGGAAATCTGGGAAAGAACCAGGAGGCGGTGCAGGCTCTAAAAGGATTCTTGCAAGATTCGCCCTTGACCCCGAACGCGCCGCAAGTACGCAACTTGATCGCGGAGATTGAGCATCGGGTTTCCAACCCGGATGAGGCTGTAACCGCCGTTGCAGTGCGGACGCCGACTCCGCTGGTAACATCCGATCCTCTCATCGCCGAACCGGACCCCCGTCTTTCGATCAAGACCTGGGAGCCGCCGGGGATCGATGACATGAAGCCTTATGTGGCGGCCGACGTCACCTGCCCCTACCAGCACGTGATCGACGAGACCGGTGAGCGGGTGAAGCAACTGGTCGATGATGTCTCTCAAATCGCCGCCATCGAGGACCTGCTGCATGAGAGAGTGGACGAACTGGGAAATGCGGTAACTAAAGAGACGAGGAAGTTCAATTACGTTGTCTCAATTTCAGAGCCCAAACCCGGATGGCTTTCGACGGACGAATATCGCACCAACGTGTCCGGGTTTAACAACTTTCCCGATCAGATCGGCACACAGGGGTTTACTGCACTTGCGCTCGTGTTCCATCCAGATATGCGCGACAACTTTCAAATGACCTGTGAAGGCCTGGGCGAATGGCACGGGCAGGCGACCTGGCTGGTGCATTTCCGACAGCGCGACGACAAACCGAACAACATTCATTCTTACAAAGTCGGGGAGACAATCTACCCTGTGGGCTTGAAGGGGCGGGCCTGGATCACAGCAGACAAGTTTCAAATCGTGCACATGGAATCCGAGCTGGTGAAGTCCATGCCGAAGATCCAGTTGCTGACAGAGCATCAAGTAGTGGACTACGGTCCGGTGCAATTCCAGAAAAAAAACGTGCAGCTATGGCTGCCCAAGAGTGCGCAGATTTATTTCGATTTCCGCAAACACCGTTACGTCCGCCGCCACACCTTTGACCACTACATGCTGTTTGCAGTGGATTCCACGGACAAGCCTAAACTTCCCAAGGCGGCACAGACCACGCCAGCCCAGCCGGAATGAAGCTGGAACGACTCGTTTAGCGCCTGCCAGGCAAAGTTGATCACGATACAATCGCCGTATGTTGCGCATGATGGTGATCACTGCTCACCCCGATGATGAGGCGGGCAACTTCGGTGGCTCTCTGCGTCTTTACCACGACCGTGAAGTGGAAACCTGCGTTGTGTGCCTGACTCCCGGCCAGGCCGGTTCGCATCGTGGCGGGGCACGCAATGATCAGCAGCTGGCCGTTATGCGGAGGAAGGAGTTTGCCGCCTCTTGTGCGATTCTCAAAGTCTCGCAGGCTTTAGTGCTGGATTATCCCGACGGCCAGCTTCACCGCCCGGACGTATATCGTGTTGTTGCCGATCTGGCGTTGCACGTACGGCGTTTTCAGCCTCAGGTGCTTTTGACCTTCGGGCCGGAGGGCGGCGTCACCGGACACACCGATCACTCCATGGCTTCGGTTTTTGCGACGCTGGCTTTTCACTGGGCCGGACGCGACAACCGTTTTCTCGATCAACTGCAAGGCGAGATAAAACCGCATCGAGCCCAAAAGCTCTATTACGGATCTGCAGATTTCACCCTGCCCGGGCGCCCGCCGGTTGTGCCGTCACCGATTACCACGACCATCGAAATCGGCGATTATTTGGAAACCAAGATCGCCGCGTTCAAGGCACACGCCAGCCAGGCGCCGCTGTGGCCGATGTTCGAGGAAAATATGCGTAAACGCGGACGAAGAGAAACTTTTCATCTGGCGGCGTCTGCGATTTCAGCTTTGCCAGAGAGTGAAACAGATTTGTTTGCCGGCGTCGACGGCAACCCGCGTTCCTCAGTGCTATGATTTCGATGTGGCAGGGCACGGGCATCGTGGCCGGTTCATCACCTTCGAAGGGCTCGACGGATGCGGCAAAAGCACGCAGATCGAAAAGCTCGCGAATGCTCTTCTGGCCCAAAACCTCTCCATCGTCTTAACCCGTGAGCCCGGAGGAACGCCGGCGGGAGAAAGAATCCGGCAGCTTTTGCTCGATACGGCTACTGTTGACCTTTCCCCGCACGCCGAACTTGCCCTGATGTTCGCTTCCCGTGCGCAGCATATTGAGGAAGTGATTCGGCCCGCGTTAGCCGAAGGGAAAATGCTGCTGTGCGATCGATTTACCGATTCCACCGAGGCCTACCAAGGTGGCGGCCGCAAACTGGGCAGCGAGCCGGTGCAGGCGTTACATCGAATTCTTTGCGGAAATCTTCAGCCCGATCTGACCATTTTGATGGATTCCGATGTGGCGGCCAGCGTAGAGCGCGCCCGGCGCCGCAACAAGGTCTCAAGGTTCGGCAAGGGTAAGGGCAAGGAGAAGCATGATGAGAACCGCTTCGAGCAGGAAAGCCGGGCATTTTTTGGACGGGTACGACATGCGTATCTGGCAATCGCCGCACGCGAGCCTCATCGTGTCGCGCTGGTGGATGCGCGTGGCACGCCGGATGAAACCCACGCCAAGATCGTGGAGATCGTACAGCAAAGACTGAAGATGCCGGAGAATTCGTGGCTTCGAGCCGGATCCCACCTTGCGAAAGCCTCCAAAGGTGGGGCACTCTTAGAATGACACTGAGTACCTGTTTCTAGAAGTATGCTTCCGAGTTTGAGGACAGATGCCTTTTTCCGACTTTCACGGCAACACATTCGTCGTGAATCGCCTGCGCGAGATCCTGGCCCACGACCGCTTTCCGCAGGCGGTGATTCTGGTTGGGCCCGCAGGATCGGGAAAATACACACTGGCCCTAATGCTGGCCAAGGCCATGAACTGCCTTGCGCCCACAACGACTGATGGCTTGC
>Ga0335076_10001235_pt1 | contig 24672 bp, 25 predicted proteins | sample Lox_Sample_25_FD_206717 | JGI IMG/M metagenome (GOLD analysis project Ga0335076, IMG submission 206717) | Soil microbial communities from Loxahatchee National Wildlife Refuge, Florida, United States - Lox_Sample_2.5 | ecosystem: Environmental > Terrestrial > Soil > Wetlands | place: USA... | reverse complement strand
GCTCGAGGAGTTCGGGCTGCTCGAGCCGCGGGTCGAGTCCGGCCAGCGCATCTACTCGGAGACGGACGCCGACATCGCCGTCGCGTGCGAGACGCTCTCGCGCTACGGGATCGCGCCGCGGCACCTGCGCGCGTTCCGCACCGCGGCCGACCGCGAGACGGGGCTGCTCGAGGCGCTCGTCGCGCCGGCGCTCCGCTCGCGCAACCCGGAGCGGCGCCGGGCCGGGATCGACGACCTCCAGGCGCTCGGACAGGCCGCGCAGGAGCTTTCCCAGCTCCTGTTCTGGCGGAACGTGAGACGCTTCGCCGGGCAATGATCGATCTCAGGTCGAAGATCCGCGAGGTGCCGGACTTCCCCGAGCCGGGGATCGGGTTCAAGGACATCACGCCGCTGCTGCTCGATCCGGTCGCGCTGCGGGAGGCGGTCGGCGCCCTCGCCGCGTGGACGGCGGAGCGCGAGCCCGACCTCGTCCTCGGCGCCGAGGCGCGGGGGTTCCTGCTCGGCGCCGCCGTCGCGTGCGAGGTCGGCTGCGGGTTCGTCCCGGCCCGGCGGCCCGGAAAGCTCCCGCCGGAGACGGTCACGGCGCGCTACGTCCTCGAGTACGGCGAGAACGCGCTCGAGGTGAACGCCGCCGCCATCGGCGAGGGCACCCGCGTCGTCATCCACGACGACGTGCTCGCCACGGGAGGCACCGTCGAGGCGATCGCCGGCCTCGTCGAGAACCTCGGCGGCGAGGTCGTCGGCGTCAACTTCGTGATCGAGCTGAGCTTCCTCAACGGCCGGCAGAAGCTCGCCGGCTACGACATCCTCTCGCTGATCACGTACTAGGCCCCGCAGGGCGTCCATTTCACATCGAGCCTCTGGCAGTACGGGCTACTCGAGCCCGAGCTTCCGGCGGAGGTCGTGCTGCTGGTCGTCGACGACGCCGCGGAGGACGGTGTGCGTGACGAGCACCTGGAGCCCGATCGACGCGATGAGCCCGAACACGACCGCCCAGCCCGGGTGTGTCCACACCGCGTCGAGGATCGCGGCGACGACGATCGCGCCGACGGGGATGCAGGCGACGTGGACGATCCACTCCCGCCGGTGCGCCTCGTGGTCGACGACCTGCTGGACGCCGTAGCCGACCGCGTACCAGACGACGACGAAGACGAGGAGCGCGGGCGGGATCGACCCGCTCACGAGCCACGTGAGCGCGCCGATCGCGGCGCCGAGCAGGAAGCCGAGCCGGCTCAGTCCCCGCTTGCTGGGCAGGTGGACGTGATGAGGGACGGGTGCGGGCGCGGGCGTGGACATGGGATGCACCTCCTGGGCCCACGGTCCGGCCGAATGTGACGGCCGCCATCCGCGTGCGCCCCGGATCCCCGTTGCGGCCGGCTACGGACCTCCGTCCGTTCCGCCGATTACAACCTCGACATGTACGACGCCCTGACGAGCCGCTACGCGTTCGCGTGCCCGGCGCGCGGGGAATGCCGCGTCGCGCTGTCGGCCTTCCGGCGGCTCGAGCGGCTGCCGGGCGCGGCGCACCCGGCCGTCTACCGGGTCCGCTTCGACTGCCCGTGCGGGGACGAGCACGACGGCCTTGTCAGCCACGACGACCTCGACCTCGCGCCGCTCGGGCTCGAGGCGGGCTCGTTCCTGAACCTGATGACGGCGCGCGTCGAGCCGGTCGCGCACGAGCTCGGCGATCTCGCGGCGACGCGGATCGGCGCGGGGCAGTGGCCGTGGAGCTTCTTCTGCTACCCGGAGGAGCGGCCGCGGCCGGTGTTCCCGTCGTCGTTCTCGCTGCTCGCGCCCGGCGAGCGCTCGCTCGGCCTCGCGGTCCGCTGCCCGGTCTGCGGGAGGCTCTCGGTCAACCTCGTCTCGCACGCACACGTCGATCTGCCGTTCCACAACGACCGCGAGATCGGCGTCGTGGGGCACGTCTTCTTCGACGACGCGCTCGAGACGATCGCCACGTTCGAGGCCGAGCTGTGGTCGTCGGGCTTCGACGCGCGGCGTCTGGAGCTGTAGCCCGATTTCAATCCCTGCCGGGAGGGATCATGCGGCGGACGCGGTGCCGTCGATACTCAAGCGGGATGAGCGGAGCACCTCAGTCATGGGAAGGGTTGGGCCTCGGAGGCCTGCCGCTCCTGCTCGCGCACTGCGCGAGCCTCGCGCCCGAGGGGCTGACCGCCCGCGAGCGCCTCGACGTCGTGCTCGGCCCCGAGCTCGCGCGGAAGCTCGTGTACGCGCTCTGCGCCGGCGCCCCGACGGCGCGGCGCGTCGTGCTCCACGCCGCGTAGCGGCCGTCCCGGCTAGTAGCCGCTGTCGCCCTCGCCGCGCAGGCGGACGAACAGCCAGATCGCCGCGGCCGAGAGGATCGCGAGCACGAACGAGAAGGCGCCGGAGGCGCCGATCGCGAGGAGCCCGAAGTAGATGAAGGCCCCGAACCCGATCGCCCAGAGGAGCGAGACGACGCCGTGGTCGACGCTGGGCGGGCGGGGGGTCGAGGACACGCGGCGATCCTACACGCGGCGGCCGCCGCCGTACGTGGAAACGGGGACGACCGCAGTCAGTCCCCGTCTCAGATGAAGCGAATCCAGAAAAAGGATTCGCCGAGCCGGTCGCGGTTTCGTCCACAGAGCCGCTCGACCTTCCGACTTGGCCCTTGCGGGCCTCCCCGTACTGCCTATCGGCCCTGCTTCGTCCTACTCCCGCGCCGCGCTCGGCGCAAATGGGAATCTAGGGGGTCGTCCAGAACGGATCAAGGGGGTGCGATCCGGAAAAACTCGCTATTTGCGGAAATTCAATAATCCACATTTCCACAGCCCTTTGTGCAACCTGTGGATAAGTCGGATTCGCGTCGATCAGCCGCCGAGAACGGTCCGCGTGAGCGATGCGATCGGCAACCCCGACGACGGATCGAGGTAGACGGCGCGGTAGAGCAACGGCCGCGTGGAGGGCAGGTCGACGGTCGTGAACGTCCCGTCGGCGGCGATCGGGACGGTGGCGAACTGCTGCGGGCCGGCCTGCGTCTCGCGGAAGAGCTCGACCGAGCCGGAGGTCGCGCCCTGGACGGCGCCGGAGAGGGCGAAGGAGGCGCCCTGGACGGTCGCGGCGAGCGAGACGCGCGCCGTCGGCGGCGCGGCGGCCCGGTACCAGTCGAGCCCGTCCGGCTCCTGGAGGAGGTACTGGCGGCCGCCGCCGGCGTCGACGTCGTAGCCCTTGAGGTCGCCCTGGAGCTCGAGCGTGCTCCCGGCGCCGTCGACGACCTGGCCCGCGAACACCGTCCGCAGGCCTTCGAGGTCGACGTAGTCGTCGCCGGCGAGCTCGGGACCGGTGGGCGAGAGGGCGAGCGAGACGAGGAAGGCGTGGTCGGAGAGGACGGTCGAGCTCTCGCCGTGGGCGTGCAGCGCGAGCACGAGCTGGCTCTGGTTCAGCGACGGGAACAGCTCCGTCCAGGCGCTCCAGACGCCCGCCGGGCTTGCGACGGCCTTGAGCACCCCCGCAGGCGTGCCGAGGGCCGAGCCGTAGACGAACTGGCCGATCCAGTCCTTGTGGCTCTTCGTCCGCGCCCACTCGATCGTCCCGCTGTCGTAGGTCTCGACGACGCGCACGGCGCCGCTCGGGAGCACGACGGGCGCGGCGGCGGGGAGGACGTCGCTCGACGGGAAGCCGTCCTTCGTGACCCGCTCGCCCACGAGGCGGCCCGTCGCGTCCTCGTGGACGAGCCTGAGCCAGGTCTTGCTGCTCCGCAGCTCGTAGGCGTAGGCGACGAGCGGGCGGCCCGTGTGGTCGAGCGCGAGCCCCCCGAACCCGAGCTGGCCGTTCGCCGGGGCCGTGGCGACCTTCCGGACCGTCCACACGCCGGCGCGCTGCTCCGCAAGGGCGAGCCAGCGGCCGTGCGGATCCTCCGCGAGGACGACCGGGCCCGCCGGAGCGACCGCAACGCCGACCACGAGCGGGCCCGGGCCGGGCAGCCCCGGGACCGTGCCGTCGGCCCAGGTGCCGTCTCCGGAGCGCGCAGCGACGACGAGCGAGCCGTCCGCGCCCGCGAACCCGACGAGCGGCGAGCCGTCCGGCGCGACCGCCAGCATCGCGTCGGTCGCACCGGCCGAGCCGGGCACCGTCTCCGCCGCGGCGGGCCCGGCGGCGAGGAGGGCGGACGCGATCACGACTCCCAGCGCGACGCGCTTCATACGCAGGACGATACTCCGCGGGTAGTCTCGTACTCGTATTCGAACTTGACATAACGCACGTTCTCGTGCACGGGATCGGGAAGCGTGCAGGCCTTGATCCCGCGGCCGACGCGTGTTTGGCTGTGAGACCGGGGTCGCCGAGAGGAATCCATGTGACGGTCGAGATCGATTCGATCCTCGGAAACGAAGAGCTCGCAGCGCTGCTGGAGACGGCGGAGGCGAGCGGACAGCTGCGCGCGGCCGAGCTGCAGGAGATCCTCGAGCCGCTCGAGCTGGACCCGCTGGAGACGGACGCCGTGTACAGCGAGCTCGACCGGCGGGGGATCGAGCTGCTCGAGGAGCCGGAGAAGGAGTCGGCTCCCCCACCCCCGGCCGCGCAGGCGGAGACGACGACCGACGCCCTCCAGCTCTTCCTCCGCGAGGCCGGCCGGCACCAGCTGCTGACCGCGGCCCAGGAGGTCGAGCTGGCGAAGCGGATCGAGCGCGGCGACATGGAGGCGAAACAGCGGATGATCCAGTCGAACCTCCGGCTGGTCGTCTCGATCGCGAAGAACTACCGCAACCAGGGCCTTCCGTTCCTCGACCTGATCCAGGAGGGCACCCTCGGGCTCATCCGCGCGGTCGAGAAGTTCGACTGGCGCCGCGGCTACAAGTTCTCGACGTATGCGACCTGGTGGATCCGGCAGGCGGTGGCGCGGGCGCTGGCGGACAAGGCGCGGACGATCCGCATGCCCGTCCACATCGTCGAGCGGATGCAGAAGATGAACCGGGCCGAGCGGACGCTCTGGATGGAGCTCGGGCGCGAGCCGACGCTCGAGGAGATCGCCGAGGAGGCCTCGCTCCCCCTCGAGCAGGCGCTCGAGGTGCGGGCGGCCGCGCGCGCGTCCGCGAGCCTCGACCAGCCGGTCGGCGAGCAGGAGGACGCCGTCTTCGGGGACTTCGTCGCCGGCGACGACCCGCTGCCGGAGGAGCGCGTCGAGGTCTCGCTCCGCAGCCAGGCGCTCCAGGTGGCGCTGCAGGCGCTGCCGGACCGCGAGCGGCAGGTGCTCGTCCTCCGCTACGGGCTCCTCGACGAGGAGCCGAAGACGCTGGAGGAGATCGGCAAGCGGCTCGGGCTCACGCGCGAGCGCGTCCGCCAGATCGAGCTCGAGTCGCTGCGCCGCCTCGCGGGCCTCCGCGAGATGCAGGTCGTCGCGTCGAGCTAGCGCCCGCTACTCGGTGCGGAGATAGAGCTCGAGGTCCGGCGCCGCGATGCGCAGCTCGCGCAGCGCGCGCGACTCGAGCTGGCGCACCCGCTCGCGGGTGATGCCGAGGCCTGCGCCGACCTCCTCGAGGGTCTGCGGCGACTCGCCGTCGAGGCCGAAGCGGAGCGCGAGCACGCGGCGCATCCGAGGGTTCAGGTGCGCGAGCGCGTGCGCGAGCTCGGTCGCACGCAGGCGCTGGGCCGTCCGCTCGTGGGGCGCCTCCGAGTGGACGTCCTCGATCAGGTCGCCGTACAGGCTCTCGCCGTCGCCGACCGGCGTGTCGAGGCTGACGGGATCCTCGACGAGCTCGAGCAGGTCGGTGACCCTGCTCTCCTCGAGGCCCGTCTCCTTCGCCAGCTCGGCGAGGGTCGGCTCCCGGTTCAGCTTTTGGGCGAGCTGGCGCCGCGCCCGGAGCAGCCGCCGCACCTGCTCGGCGACGTGCACGGGCAACCGGATCGTCCGGCCCTGGTCGGCGAGGGCCCGTGTCACGGCCTGGCGGATCCACCAGGTCGCGTACGTCGAGAGCTTGTAGCCCATCCGGTAGTCGAACTTCTCGACCGCGCGGATGAGCCCGAGGTTGCCCTCCTGGATGAGGTCGAGGAGCGGGACGCCCGCCTTCGTGTAGTTGCGGGTGATCGACATGACGAGGCGCAGGTTCGACTCGATCAACTGCCGCTTCGCCGCCTCGTCGCCTGCGTCCTTGCGTCGTGCGAGCTCCCGCTCCTCGGCGCGTGTGAGCAGCGGCCCGCCGCCGATCTGCCTGACGTAGAGCTTCAGCGGATCCTGCGTCTGGACGGCGCCCTCGTCCGCGTCGAGCTCGTCCGCCTCCACGGCGTCCGGCTCGTCGAGCTCTGCGCCCGCCTCGACTCCTGCCTCGGGCTCGGCGGCCGGATGCTGCTGATCCGGCTCGGGAACGAGCTCCAGGCGTGGCTCGCCACCCTCGGGGACGGGCTTCAGGACAGCGTCTGGGAGCGGCCGCTGCTCCATCCCGTGCGGTATCGGCATCCCTCGGACGAGGCTTGAGCGCGCGGCCGGCGCGAACGAGGGACGACCCCTCGAGTGGCGAAATGTCAGCTAATCGTTAGAGCTGGGCGTGCCGATCTAACTTCCGAAGCAAGCGACCCGTCCGAAAGAAGACATAGGGTGCGGCTGCGGCACTGCCGGCCCAGGGGTCTTTTCGAGGATCGAACTCCATGTGCGGAATCGCGGGATACAGTCTTCCAGCGTCGAGCGACGTCGATCGCACGCTCGCCGCGCAGGCGCTCCTGGCCGGGATCGCGGAGCGAGGCGCCGACGCGGTCGGGTACGCGTACCGCCGGCCCGGCGACCGCCCTCCGACCGTGACGAAGCAGCGAACGCCGGCGAGCCACCTGCTCGAGCGCGTCACCGTCCCCCACTCCGCCACCGAGCTGCTCGTCCACGTGCGGGACTACACGAAGGGCCATCCCTCGATCGCCGCCAACAACCACCCCGTGCGCCACGGGCCGGTCGTCGGGATCCACAACGGGATCATCGTCAACGACGACGAGCTGCTCGCCCCGTTCGACTGCGCCCGCGCCGAGCCGGGCAAGACCGTCGACTCGGAGGCGATCTTCGCGCTCGCGGCCCATTCCGAGAACAATCCACGCGCGTTCGAGCGGCTCGTCGGCTCGATGGCGACCGCGTGGCTCGACGAGCGGGAGCCTGGCGCCGTCTTCGTCGCCCGCGGGATCGGCCGGCCGCTCTGGCTCGGCGAGGCCCGCGAGGGGACCTTCTTCGCCTCGACGAAGGACGCGCTCGAGGTGCTGGAGCGCTACACCGCCCTCAGGCTCCGCAAGCGGAAGCTCCGGGACGGGACGTTCCTCGAGCTCCGCGACGGGCGGGTCGCCCGCGACCTGCGCTTCCGGCCGGACCGGACCTACGTCGAGCGCGGCCCCCTCCCGGCCGTGCGCGCGCCCGGCGAGGGCGCGTCGTGCCTCGCGCGGCTCGCGGTGCTCGCCGCCTAGCTCTTTTTCCTCCCGACGAGACGGCCGTCGCTTGCGACGCGGACGCCCTGCTCGTCGAGCCGCTCCCGCACGAGGAACTGGAACGTCGACCAGGCGCCGCGGCGGGCGTCGAACATCCGGTACACCTGCCACTCCGTCAGCAGGGACGCGTCCTCGCGGCGCGCCTCCGCCCAGTCGGCGAACTTCGGCAGACGGCCGAGGCTCCGCGCCAGCGCCGCGCCCTGCTGCACCGCCCGCTCGAGCCTCTCCTCCCCCACCGGCACGTCGAAGCCCGCCTCGCGGAGCGCGTTCGAGAGCGACCCGAACGTGTGCCAGTAGAGCGACTTGGACGGCATCCGCCCCTTGTGCTCGTCGATGTCGCGGGCCGTCGGCGGCCGCCCGAGCTCGTCGCCGAGGTCGCGGAGCAGGCCGAGCAGCTCCTCGCGCGTCGCAAACCGCCGCGGGACGAGCCCAGCGGCCCTCTTCGCCGCGTTCCACGAGCCGAAGTGCTCGATCACCGTCTGCGGGTGCAGCGTCGTCTTCGGATCGGCCGCGAACTCGCGCATCGTCGGCGAGCGGCCGAGCCGGCCCGCGCAGCCGCGCAGCTCCTCGAGGATCTGCTCGTCGGAGTACCGCTTGCGGATTCCCGCCTGGAACTCGGCGAGCGCTCCGCGGCTTGGGCGCCATCCAAAGAGTGTAGAGCAGGTTGCGAGATTCGCAAGTGCGCCCGCGCGGGCGCGTCCGGGCGGGCCTACGAAGCCTTGACGAGCGCAGGCCGCTGGTGCTCGACCTCGGGGAGGTCGCTCACGACCGACTCGAGCGGCAGGATCCGCTCGAGGGCGGCGACGCAGCGCGGGCAGAACTGGGTGCCGGCGGCGTTCTTCACCTCGGCGAGCGCCTCGTGCACCGGCCGCGCGGCCCGGTAGATGCGCGTCGTCAGCATCGAGTCGAGCGCGTCCGCGACGTGGATGATCCGGGCGCCGAGCGGGATCTCCTCCCCGCCGAGACGGTCCGGATAGCCGGTCCCGTCGAAGCGCTCGTGGTGGTGGCGGATCGACGGCACCGCGTCCTGGAGGAAGCCGAGGCGGTCGATGATCCGCGCGCCCTCCTCGGCGTGGCGCTGCATCAGCGCCCACTCCTCGCCGGTCAGGCTCGCCGGCTTCAGCAGGATCGCGTCGGGGATGGCGAGCTTGCCGATGTCGTGGAACAGCGCCGCGTGGCCGAGCAGGTCGAGCTCCGCCTGCGAGAGGCCGAGCTCGCGGCCGATCGCGAGGGCGAGCTGCTGGACGCGGCGCGAGTGGCCGGCGGTATACGAGTCGCGCGCATCGACGGTGGCCGACAGCGACTCCATCGCCGCGGTCGAGCGCTCGCGCAGCAACCGGTTCGCCTGCTCGAGGGAGACGTTCTGCGACTGGATCGTGTCCGCCGCCTCGCGGAGCTTCAGCGCCGACTTCTGCGTGTGCTTCAGGTACGCCTCCTGCGTCTTGCGCATCAGCAGCAGCGGGACGGCGAAGACGGCGAGCGCGTAGAGGCCGACCGCGTTGTACGCGAGCGCGATCACCGCGCCGATGAAGCCGTAGACGAGGTAGTGCGGCAGGAGCCAGGCGAACCGCTCGTGGAACACGCGCCACGGGCTCTCGTGGCCCTCGATCGCGGAAGCGAGGCTGACGAGGCCCATGTTGACGCCGAAGTAGACGGCGCCGCCGACGACGCCGAGAGCGGCCGTGACGAGATGCGCGGTCGTGCCGGACGCGACGTGGATCGACATCACCGAGGCCGCGGCGAGCGAGGCGAGCGTGAGGGTGCCGATGTTGTAGAGCACGTGATGGAGCGAGGTGCGGCGGGCGCTCCACTCGACCACCGCGACCGTCAGCGCAAGCGGAAGCGCGGCGCGGTAGTCGAACAGCGCGGCGCCGGCGAGCGAGCCGACGGCGCTGACCGAGATCGAGCCCTCGATCTCCGCGAGCTCGAGCGAGAGCGCCTGGCCCCCGCCGACGAGCGCGAGCACAGCGAGCAGGCCCACGTAGTCCGTGCTGTTGCCCCAGACGAGGCCGGCGATCCCCGCGGCGATGCCGATGACGCTGACGGCGCTGACGACGAGCGCGAGGCGCGGCGAGAGCGAGAGGAAGCGCGGCCCGACCATCCCGCCCGGCCGCGGCTGGCGCCGGTCCTCCACCGAGTCGATCGGCTCGGCGGCGGGCAGCGGCGAGATGTGCTCCCCGTCCTCGCGGACGGCGCGGAGCTTGGCGCCGCGCTCGGCGGCGAGCAGCAGCGGCTCGGTGCTGGCGCCGAGGACGCGGTTGCGTCCCTGGAGCTTCGCCCGGTAGACGGCGAGGTCGGCCTGGTGGATCAGCTCGTTGGCGTCGGCGCCGTCCTTCGGGAACGAGGCGACGCCGATCGAGACCGTCGCGCGCACCGGCTCGGTGGCCGTCTCGACCTCGAACTCCCGGTCGGCGACCGCACGCCGGATCCGCTCCGCGATCTCGAGCGCCTGGTCGGCCGGCGTCTCCGGCAGGAGGATCGAGAACTCCTCGCCGCCGAACCGCGCCGGGACGTCGTAGTGGCGGAGCTGTGAACGGAAGATCTCGGCGATCCCCTGCAAGACCGCGTCGCCGGCGAGGTGGCCGTAGCTGTTGTTGATATCGCGGAGCAGGTCGAGGTCGGCCATGATCAGCGACATCGGCCGCTCGAACCGCGCGGCGCGCGCGATCTCGGCGGCGAGGGTCGTGGCGAAGTAGCGCGCGTTGTACAGGCCGGTCTTCGGGTCGACGCGCGCCTCCGCCTGCAGCTGGGGAACGCTGAGCGAGCTGTGGACGACGACGAGCGGCGCGAGGGCGGCGAACACGAGCCACGGGTTCAGGTGCCAGAACGCGGCGAGCGAGACGCCGAGGATGGCAAGCACGAGCTCGATCGAGATGCTCTCGACGGAGAACAGGCCCGTCTCGCGGAACGAATGGCCGCGGGCGAGCTTGAGGGTGACCGCGACGAAGAAGTGGTTGACGGCGACGTACGCGACGGCGGCGGCGAGGCCGGCGACCGCGAAACGCGCGTCCTTGTTCGAGATGACACCGCCGCCGTGGCCCATGATCAGCTGGACGGCGCCCCACATGGCGAGCGCGTTCAGCGTGTAGTTCGACACGTTGAACGCCTGGATCGGCCACGGGTAGCGCTCCTTCAGCCACTCCGGGACCGTCTGCACGAGCGGGATGAGCACCAGCAGCTCGGGCGGGAGCAGCAGCGCAGCCGCGACGAGGAAGACAACGGAGGTGTGGTACATCATGTTCCGCGGCGACTTGACCGGGAACACCTGCGCCACCGTCGCGGCGGACGCGAGGAGCGCGAACGCGAGCCAGTCCTTGTGGACGCTCGGCACCTTGAGGTAGAAGCGGCCGGCGGCGGCGATCGCCGCCACGCCGAGGATCAGCAGGTAGATCTGCGCGCTTCTCGGCAGGCTGGCGCGTCCCGCTGCGGGCGGTCCTTCGCGCCCGGCGTGGAGCTCGCCGCCGGGCAGGGTCTCGGGGACGACGCTCATCGCTGAGGAGCCAACGGTGTCGGAACGGCGTGGTGACCCGCATGCGGCGGGTCGTATGGCCGCAGAGCCATGGGCGGAGAGTACGAACCGGCAGGAGCGCGGGCATCCCCCGTTCGGAGCATTCCACGCAGCAGGAAAGCGGGGTTCCGACGGGCCTTCCCGATCGCCGCGTCTGCGGCTACGGCCTCGCCATGCTCTACGCCTCGCACCGAGCCGGACCTCGTTCCTCCCCATGAACGTTTCCCGTGCCCGCACCCCGACGGTGCGAGCGCCGCAGTCACGTGAACCGGCCGCACCCTACGTCCCCCGCCGACCGGATACGTCACCCGGACGGGGCACCGCGGCGGTACGAAGGCCAAGTTCACTCCTTTGGCGGAATGAGTCCCGCGCGGCGCACTCCCTCGCCTGGCGTACGCTCGCGTCGATGCGCATGCCTCTCCCACTCGGCGCCGAGATCGCAGCGGCCCGCGCGGTCGGCCGCCTCTCGCGCCTCGCGGGCGCCGGTGGCGGGACGACCGTGCCTGGCAAGCTCCTCTCGAAGCTCGACCCGGACGCGGTCGACCGCCTCGCCGCGCGGCTCCCGGCGGGGGTCGCGGTGCTGTCTGCGACGAACGGGAAGACGACGACCGCGGCGATGGCGGCGGAGATCCTTCGCCCCCGGTTCGCGCTCGCGCACAACGGCTCCGGCGCGAACCTCGTCTCCGGGGTCGCGTCGTCGCTGCTCGCCGCCGACGACGCCGAGCTCGGACTGTTCGAGGTGGACGAGGCGGCGCTGCCGGAGGTGATGCGCCGGGTGCGGCCGCGGGCGGTCTGCCTCGGCAACCTCTTCCGCGACCAGCTCGACCGTTACGGCGAGCTGGAGCTGGTGGCCGAGCGCTGGCGCGCCGCCGTCGCCGCGCTGCCGGCGGAGACGGCGCTCGTCGTCAACGGCGACGACCCGCCGGTCGGCCGCCTCGCGAGCGCGCACCCGGGCGCGACGGTGTTCGGGCTCGACGATCCCTCCGTCTCGCGGCCGGTGCTGCAGCACGCGGCCGACTCGAAGTACTGCGTCCGCTGCGGCGCGCCGTACGACTACGCGGCGGTGTACGTCGGCCACCTCGGCGACTACCGCTGCCCGCGGTGCGGGCACGCGCGTCCCCCGCTCGACGTGGCGGCGCGTGCGATCGAGCTGCACGGGCTCGAGCGCGCGTCGTTCGACCTCGTCGCGCCGGAGGGGGCGCGCCGGGTCGAGCTCGCGCTGCCCGGCCTCTACAACGTCTACAACGCGCTTGCCGCGGCGGCGCTCGCGCGCGCGCTCGACGCGTCGCTCGACGAGATCGCCGCCGGGCTCGGGCGCTTCAGCGCGGCGTTCGGCCGCTTCGAGCGGATCCCCGCAGGCGACCGGCGGATCCTCCTGCTGCTCGTCAAGAACCCGGCCGGCGCGAACGAGGCGATCCGCACGCTCGTCGACGGCGGCCCGCCGCGGCTGGCGGTGATCGCGCTGAACGACGAGATCGCGGACGGCCGCGACGTCTCGTGGATCTGGGATGTCGACTTCGAACCCTTGCTCGACGGGCTCGACCGGCTCGTCGCCTCCGGCTCGCGCGCCGCCGAGCTCGCGCTCCGCTTCAAGTACGGCGGGCTCGAGGAGGCGGCGATCGAGGTCGAGCCGGATCTCGCGCGCGCGCTCGACCGCGGGCTCGAGCTGACGCCGGTCGGCGGCGAGCTCGTCGTGCTGCCGACGTACACGGCGATGCTCGAGCTGCAGCGGATCCTGGCCGCGCGCGGTCTCGCCCGCCCGTACTGGGAGCGCGCGGCGTGAGCGTCATCCGCGTCGGCCACCTCTACCCCGACTACCTCAACATCTACGCTGACCGCGGCAACATCGCGGTGCTCGCGCGGCGGGCGGCGTGGCGCGGGCACGAGCTCGAGGTGTCGCCGCTCGGGCTGGACGACGCGATCGTGCCGGGCGCGCACGACCTCTACTACGTCGGCGGCGGCCAGGACCGCGAGCAGTCGCTCGTCGCGGAGAACCTCGCGGCGAAGGCGGAGCCGCTGCGGGAGGCGGTGCTCGACGGCGGCGCGGCGTTCCTCGCCGTCTGCGGCGGGTACCAGCTCCTCGGCCGCGGCTACCGCGGCCACCACGGTGACGAGATGCCCGGCGTCGGCCTGCTGCCGCTCGAGACGGTCGCGGGCGACCGGCGGATGATCGGCGACGTGCTCCTCGAGTGCGAGCTCGAGCCCGGAGTGCGGCGGACGCTCGCCGGGTTCGAGAACCATGCCGGGCGGACGCGGCTGGACCCCGGAGCGGAGCCGCTGGGACGCGTCGTCTCGGGCTTCGGCAACGACGGCGCGAGCGGCTTCGAAGGCTGCCGGCTCGGCCGGGCGGTCGGGACGTACCTCCACGGGCCGCTCCTCCCGCGCAACCCGTGGCTCGCGGACTGGCTGCTCGCGCAGGCGCTCGCCCACCGCTCGGGCGGCGACGCGCCGGAGCTCGCGCCGCTCGGCGACGAGCTCGAGGCGCAGGCGCACGACGTCTCCGCCGGGCGCGCGCGGAGCCGCGGCGGGCGCTAGGCCCTACGGCGCCCAGAGCGCGCCGAGATACGCGGCAGGATCCCCGGGCCGCCAGCGGCGGAGGAAGCGCTGGATCGGTGGGTGCACGATGATCCCGTCCAGCTCCGACGGCTCGAACAGCCGGTGCCCGCGCACGGCGGCGTCGTGCGAGGTGACCGCCTCGAGCGAACGGCCGGAGAGGTCGCCGGCGAAGATGATGTGCACGACGTGCTTCGACGAGAAGGTTCGCTTCGGCGAGATCGAGTCGACGATCGCGATCGGCCCCTCGACCGGGATCTCGTCGTGGATCCCGACCTCTTCGGCGAGCTCGCGATGGAGCGCGGCGACGAGACTCTCCCCGGCGTTGACGCCCCCGCCCGGGAGCAGCCAGTACTCGCCGCGGCCGGCCTTCTCGTGGCGGATGAGCAGGATCCGGTCCTGCCAGCGCAGGAGCGCGGAGACGCGGATCCTCGGCTCGAGCGCCATCAGACGGCCGAGCTCCCGAAGCCGCGGACGCCGCGCTCGCTCTCGGGCAGCTCGTCGACCTCGACCGGCTCCACCCCGGGGATCGGGACGACGACGAGCTGGGCGACCCGCATCCCGGGCTCGACGACGAACGGCTCGCGCGCGTCGGTGTTGAGCAGGACGACGCGGAGCTCGCCCCGGTAGCCGGAGTCGACGAGCCCCGGGGCGTTCACGATCGTGATCCCGTGACGGTCGGCGAGGCCGGAGCGCGGCTGGACGAAGCCCGCGTACCCCTCCGGGATCGCGACGGCGAGCCCGGTCGGGACGGTCGCCCGCTGTCCCGGTCCGAGCTCGACGCGTTCGCAGGAGGCGAGGTCGAGCCCCGCGTCGCCGGCGTAGGCCCGGCTGGGGACGACGGCGTCGTCGCGGAGCCGCCGGATCGGCAGCTCGATCACGCGCCGCTCGACCGAAGGTCGTCCGCCGCGTCCGCGACGAGGTACGGGGCGAACCGCGTGATCTCCCGGCGGGGGAGCCGCGCGAGCACGAGCACGCCCTCGCTCGTGTCCTCCCGTGACTCGATCGGCGCGCCGAGCCCGTACAGCTCGTTCAGCTTGCCGCCCTCGTCGTACGGGAGCAGCAGCCGCACGGGCTCGAACCGCTCGGCGAAACGGTCGGCGATCCGCGCGCGGAGGTCGTCGAGGCCCTCGCCGGTCAGCGCCGAGACCTGGAGCGCGTCGGGATAGCGGTTGGCGAGCCGACGGCGGCGCAGCGGGTCGACACGGTCGATCTTGTTGAGCACGACCTCGACGGGAAGGTCGTCGGCACCGATCTCGTGCAGCACGGCGTCGACGGCGGCGATCGTCTCGACGAGATGCTCCTCGGAGGCGGAGCCGTCGACCACGTGGAGGACGAGATCCGCGACGAGCGTCTCCTCGAGCGTCGCCGCGAAGCCCTCAACGAGCTGGTGCGGCAGGCGGCGGATGAAGCCGACGGTGTCGGTCACAAGGTAGCGGCGGCCGTCGTGCTCGAACCCGCGCGTCGTCGGGTCGAGCGTCTCGAACAGCCGGTCGCGGACGGAGACCTCGGCGTCGGTGAGCGCGTTCAGCAGCGTCGACTTGCCGACGTTCGTGTAGCCGGCGAGCGCGACGGTCGGCGTCTCGCTGCGGCGCCGCTCCTTCCGGCGCACGTCGCGCTGGCGCTCGAGGTCGCGGAGACGGCCCTTGAGGATCGAGATGCGGCGTCGCGCGATCCGGCGGTCGGTCTCGAGCTGCGACTCGCCGGGGCCGCGGGTGCCGACGCCTCCGCCGAGCCGCTCGAGGTGCTGCCACATCCCGCGCATGCGCGGCAGGTTGTACTCGAGCTGGGCGAGCTCGACCTGGAGCTTCCCCTCGGCGCTGACGGCGTGCTGCGCGAAGATGTCGAGGATCAGCTGCGTGCGGTCGACGACGCGCGCCTGGAGCTGGTTCTCGAGCAGCCGCTGCTGCGACGGCGAGAGCTCGTCGTCGACGAGGAGCACCTCGGCGGCCGCGTCGCCGTACGACTGCTTCAGCTCGTCGAGCTTGCCCTTGCCGACGTAGCTGCGCGTGTCGGGGCGCGGCCGGTGCTGGACGAGCCGCTCGACGGGTTCGACGCCGGCGGTTCGGGCCAGCTCCTCGAGCTCCGCGAGCTCGTCGTCCGGGTCGACTCCCTGTGCGAGCACGGCGAGAACGAGCCCGCGCTCGGGCTCGAGCCCCGGCGTGGGATCAGGCCGTCTCGCAGGCATGCGCACGTCATTATGACGCCTGCCATGCCGACTCCAGATCTCGCAGCGAGAACGCTCCAGCTCGTGGACGTCCCCTCCGAGAGCCGCGAGGAGGCCGCGCTCGCCGGGCTCGTGCGCGAGCTCGTGCCGGGCGCCGCGCTCTACGACGACGGCGAGGTGCTGCTCTACGGCGAACCCGCGGCGCCGGTCGTGCTCGCCGGCCATCTCGACACCGTTCCGGCGCAGGGAAACATCCCCGGGCGGATCGAGGACGGCGTCGTGCACGGGCTCGGCGCGACCGACATGAAGTCGGGGCTCGCCGTGATGATCGAGCTCGCGCGGGCCGGCGTCCCTGCGCGCTACCTGTTCTTCACGCGCGAGGAGCTTCCGGTACGGGAGTCGCCGCTGCCGGCGCTGTTCGCGACGCCGCTGCTCGACGACGTGCGGCTCGCGGTGGTGCTCGAGCCGACCGATTGCATCCTCCACGCGGGCTGTCTCGGGAACGTCGAGTCGCTCGTCCACTTCCACGGGAGGAGCGCGCACTCCGCCCGGCCCTGGACCGGCGTGAACGCCATCCACGAGCTCGTGCGCGGGCTCGGCGGCCTCGTCGACCTCGAGCCGCTCGACGTCGAGCTCGACGGGCTCGTCTACCGCGAGGTCGTGAGCGCGGTGCGCGTGCGCGGCGGGATCGCCTCGAACGTCGTCCCGGCGGAGGCGACCGTCGAGCTGAACTTCCGCTACGCGCCGAACCGCTCGCCCGTGGACGCGGAGCGGCGGCTGGCGGAGCTCGTCCCGCAGGGCGAGATCGAGATCCTGAGCAACTCCCCGGCCGCGCCGCCCGGGTTGACGAATCCGCTCGCCGCGCGGCTGCGCGAGCTCGTCCCCGAGGTGGCGCCGAAGCAGGCGTGGACGCCGGTCGCGCAATTCGCGGAGCAGGGCATCGACGCGATCAACTACGGCCCCGGTGCGACCGCGACCGCGCACACCGTGGACGAGCGGGTGCCGGTGGCGAGCCTCGAGCGCTGCTTCGACACGTTGCGGTCGTTCCTCCTCGATACGGTTTAGTCATGCCCGTGACCATCGCGCCGACCCTCGCCGGGATGGCGACGTATCCCTTCGTCCGCCTCGAGGAAGTGCGGCGGCGGCTCGTCGCCGATGGCGTCGAGGTGATCGACTTCGGCAAGGGCGACCCGAACGAGCCGACCGACCCGATCATCCGCGAGGCGCTCGTCGCCGCGCTGCCCGAGCGGTCGCCGTACCCGCTCGCGCAGGGACTGCCGGAGCTGCGCGAGGCGGTTGCCGGCTGGTGTGCGCGCCGCTTCGGCGTCGCGCTCGATCCCGACACGGAGATCGTCCCGACGTACGGCTCGAAGGAGGCGATCTTCTCGCTCGCGCAGGTCGTGGACGTGCAGGGGCGCACCGTCGTCTACTGCGAGCCGGCGTATCCGGTGTACGAGCGGGGCGCGCTCTTCGGGGGTGCCCGGGCCGAGACGCTCCCGCTGCTGCGCGGGCGCGGGTTCCTGCCCGACCTCGACGCGTTGCACGACGACGTCGCGCTCGTCTGGGTCAACTACCCGCATAACCCGACCGGCGCGGTCGCGCCCCTCTCCTTCTACGAGGAGCTGGTCGAGGCGGCCGAGCGCCACGACTTCGTCATCGCGTCGGACGAGGCGTACACGGAGCTGTGGTTCGACGAGCCGCCGCCGTCCGCGCTGCAGGTCTCCGATCGGAGCCGCGTCATCGTCTTCCAGACGCTGAGCAAGCGCTCGTCGATGACCGGATACCGGTCCGGGTTCGTGGCGGCGCCGGCGGAGGTGATCGCGGCGCTGAAGGCGTACCGGCCGACCGTGGGGACGGCGCCGCAGGAGTTCGTGCAGCGCGCGTCCGTCGTCGCGTGGGGCGACGAGCGGCACGTCGATGAGACGCGCGCGCGGTACCGCGCCAAGCGCGAGGTGCTGATGCCGGTGCTCGCTTCCCGCGGCTGGGAGGTGGTTGCGAGCGAGGCGACGATGTACCTCTGGGTTGCGGTCCCGACGGGCGAGTCGGGCGAGGCCGTGGCGCTGCGGCTGCTCGAGCACGGCGTGATCGTCTCGCCGGGCACGTTCTTCGGACCGAGCGGCGAGGGCTACGTCCGCTTCGCGCTCGTCCCGACGCTCGAGGAGTGCCGTCGCGCGGCCGCGATCCTGGAGGAGCAGCTGTGACGACCGACGAGACGATCGCCGCCCTCGACAGCGGGGAGCTGCGCGTCGCCGAGCGCGTCGACGGCCAGTGGCGCGTGAACGAGGAGGCGAAGCGGGCGATCCTCGACTACTTCCGCGAGCGCAAGGTCGAGCCGATCGAGGTCGGGCCGTACGAGTACGTGGACAAGATCCCGCTGAAGCGGAACTACGCCGACCTGGGCGTGCGCGTCGTGCCGCCGGCGACCGCGCGGTACGGGTCGTTCCTCTCGCGCGGCGTCGTGATGATGCCGAGCTACGTGAACATCGGCGCGTGGGTCGGGCCGAACACGATGATCGACACGTGGGCGACCGTGGGGTCGTGCGCGCAGATCGGCGCCGACGTCCATCTCGCCGGCGGCGTCGGCGTCGGCGGCGTGCTCGAGCCGGTGCAGGCGCGGCCGGTGATCGTCGAGGACGGCGCGTTCATCGGCTCGCGCTGCATCCTCACCGAGGGCGTCGTCATCGGCGAGCGCGCGGTGCTCGCGCCGAACGTCTCGCTGACCGGTTCGGTGCCGGTGATCGACGTGACCGGCCGGGAGCCGGTCGAGCACCGCGGCTACGTCCCGCCGTACTCGGTCGTCGTCCCGGGAACGCGGCCGAAGAAGTTTCCGGCCGGGACGTACCAGCTCGGGTGCGCGCTGATCATCGGCCGGCGGAGCGGGCAGACCGATCTGAAGACGTCGCTGAACGACGTCCTCCGCGAGTACGAGATCGGCGCCTGACCGTCCGCCCGGCCCGCCGACGCGCGGAAACGAGCACCCCCCGACACGCACCCCCACCCGGGTGGGGGCCGTCTTCCCGCCGTCCCTCGGCTACGACGCTACCGCGGAACCTGTTACGACGGGTTGGCGGGTTCGTGCCGATTCTCCGGCAGTTCCGTCATGCGCTCGGCCGGTCCGGTCAGCGTGGCGCGGCCGCCGGCCAGGCGAACGCGGAGGTCGCCACCGGGGAAGTGCACGAGCACCTCGCCGGATCGATGCGTCGCGGCGGCGACGGCCACCGCGCTCGAGCCGGAGGCGGTCGTCTCCCCCACGCCCCGCTCCCACACGCGCGCGGTCACCTCGCCGGGGCCGTCGACGTGGACGACCTGCACGTTCGTGCGCCCCGGGAAGCGCGGGTGCGTCTCCAGCAGCGGGCCGATCCGGCCGATCTCGGCAGGATCGCCGACGACGACGGCGTGCGGATTGCCGACGGACACGGTGGTCAGCTCGATCCCGTCGAGCGTCTCCCGCTCCCCCACCTCGACCGAGCCGAGGTCCGACTCGTAGAGAGCGTCGTCCGTCCGGCGCACGTCGACGACCCGCGGGCCGACGTGGATCCGCGCGACCCTCGATCCGCTCCGCTCCATCGCCCAGGCGGCGGCGATGCGGGTGCCGTTGCCGGACATCTCCGCACGGGACCCGTCCGGATTGACGATGGCCACCTCGACGTCGTCGCCGTCGACGCCGAGGATCTCGATCGCGCCGTCAGTCCCGGACAGGTCGATGCCGCGCGAGTCACCCTCGACGACGAGGTACACGTTCCCGTGCGCGTGCCAGCGCGACGATTGCATCGGCGGTCTCCTCAGGCGGGCGGTCCGCAGCGACCATAACGAGCCCCTCGAGGCGGCGCATCCACTTGCGCTGGTACGCGGCATACCTGCGTGTGCGGACGACGAGCGCGGCGATCGCCTCGTCGCGCGGCAGAGCCGCCACCTCGTCCAGGCCGAGCGTCTTCCGCGCCGTCGACGAGATCGGCTGCGCCAGCGCGCGACGGACCTCGTCGTCGACTCCCGCGTCGAACATCGCGCGCGTCCGCTCCTCGATGCGCCGCTCGAGGACGTCCCTCGGGACGTCGAGGCCGACCAGGAGCGTCGGATGCCGCGTCGCTCCCGCCCAGAGGCGGTCGCTCCCGGGCGCGAGCGAGGCACCCGCCTCCGCGAGCTCGAGCGCGCGGACGACGCGGCGGCGGTCGTTCGGGTGGACCGCCGCGGCCGCGGCAGGGTCGACCGCGCCCAGCCGCGCGTGCGCGGCTTCGGCGCCCTCCTCGTCGTAGAGGTGCGCCCACCGGTCGCGCACGCCCGGGGCGGGCGCCGGCGGCACGGAGAGATCGGCGAGCGCCGCCCTCAGGTAGAGCCCGGTCCCGCCGACCACGACGGGCGTCTTGCCCGCCAGGATCTCGTCGATCGCCGCATGCGCGAGCGGCGCGTATTCCCCCACCGAGGCCTCATGCTCGAGCGGCCAGATGCCGACGAGCCGAGTTGGATGGGTCGTCTGGTTCGTGAGGATCGGGAGGTCGCGGTAGACCTGCATGGCGTCGGCGGAGACGAGCTCGGCGTGGATCCGGGCCGCGACGGCCTGGGCGACGGCGGACTTGCCGCTCGCGGTCGGCCCGAAGATCGCGATCACGGTCACGCCGGCATTCTCGCCGGAGTCGTGGCCGCTGCGGTGTCGCTCGTGGCGCTCGGCGCCGTCGCCTCTGCCGCGGACTCCTACGGCATCGTCGAGCGGCTGCGCGCCGTCCATCCCTGGTGGTTCGCCGTCGCGTTCGCGGCCGAAACGGTCGCCTACCTCGGCTACGCCCTCGGCTATCGCGAGGTGGCCCGGGTCGAGCGCGGCCCCGGCCTCTCCCATGGAAAGGCCGTTGCCGCGGTCGCGGCCGGCTTCGGGCCGTTCGTCGCGCGCGGGGGCTTCGCACTCGACCTGCTCGCGTTTCGCCAGACCGGCATCTCCGACCGCGAGGCGCGCGTGCGTGTGCTCGGGCTCGGTGCGCTCGAGTACGCCCTGCTCGCGCCGGCGACCTGCATCGCGGCGATCGCCCTGCTCGCGTCCGGCGTGCGAACGCCGTCCGAGGGATTCACGCTGCCGTGGGCGATCGCGGTTCCCGTCGGATTCGCCGCCGCCCTCTGGGCCGTGGGGCACCGGCACCGCTTCCGCGGACGGGGCGGCTGGCGCGAGCATCTCGCCCAGGCGCTCGACTCCATCCACGTCCTCCGGTGTCTCTTCGTCCGCCCGCGGCATCTCGCGGGGCCGCTCGGCGCGGGCATCTATTGGCTCGGCGACATCGCCTGCCTCTGGGCCTGCGTCCATGCGTTCTCACACGCCGCGCCGTCGGTGCCGCTGCTCCTGATCGGCTACGCCACCGGGTACGCGCTGTCACGGCGTACGCTCCCGTTCGGCGGAATCGGCGTCGTCGAGGTGCTGCTGCCGTTCGCGCTCTCGTGGACCGGGATGCCGCTCGCGGCGGCCGTGCTCGCCGTGTTCGCCTATCGCTGCTTCAACCTCTGGCTCCCGATCCTGCCCGCGGCGGTCGGGATGCGGAGCCTGCGCGCGGCCGCGACCGCGGCCTAGACGACCGCCACGGCGACCTGCGAGCCGCCGAGCGTCGTCGAGGTCGCACGCTCGATCGCGACGTCGGCGAGATCGCCGGGCGCGGCGTCGCCGGAGAAGTTCACCGTCGTGTTCCGTCTCGTCCGGCCGCGCAGGAGCGCCGGCTCGGTGCGGCTCGGGCCTTCGACGAGCACTTCCTCCACGCGTCCGACGCGCGCGAGGTTGCGGGACGCCGCCGTTCGCTGCACGACCTCGACCAGCCGCTCCATCCGGTCCCGCTTGACATCGTCGGGAATCTGCTCCGCCATCGCGGCCGCCTCCGTGCCGGCCCGCGGCGAGTACACGAACGTGAAGGCGCCGTCGAAGCCGACCTCTTCGACCGCGTCGAGCGTCTCGCGGAAATCGTCCTCCGTCTCGCCCGGGAAGCCGACGATGACGTCGGTCGTCAACGCGAGGTCGGGAATCGCCGCGCGCATCTCGGCGGCGAGCTTCGCGAAGCGCTCGCGCGAGTACGTGCGCCGCATCGCCTTGAGCACGCGCGTCGATCCCGACTGCAGCGGCAGGTGGGCGTGCTCGCAGACGGCGGCGCACTCCGCCATCGCCTTGATCACGTCCCGGCGGAAGTCCTTCGGGTGCGGACTCGTGAAGCGGATGCGGTCGACGCCCTCGATCGCGTCGACCGCGCGCAGCAGCTGCGCGAAGTCGGTCCCGAGATCACGGCCGTACGAGTTGACGTTCTGGCCGAGCAGCGTGAGCTCGCGGACACCGTCGCCGGCGAGCCGTCCGATCTCGGCGAGGATCTCGCCGGGCCGGCGCGAGACCTCGCGCCCGCGCACCGCCGGCACGATGCAGTACGAGCAGACGGAGTTGCAGCCCATCGAGATCTGCACCCACGCCTGGAAGACGCGCTCGCGGTGCATCGGCAGCCGCGCGGCGAAGCGACGCTCGTCGCCCGTGCCGAACGCAGCGCGCTCGACACCGAAGCCGCCGGCGCCGAGCCAGTCGCCGAGGTGCGCGATCGTTCCCGGGCCGAACGCGACATCGACCTGCGGGTAGAGCGAGAACAGCCGCTCCTGCTGCGCCTCGGCGTAGCAGCCGCCCACCGCGATCACGACGTCGGGCCGCTCGCGCTTCGCCGCCGCGGCGTCGCCGAGGTACGCGGCGAGCTTCGTGTCCGGCTTCTCGCGGATCGTGCACGTGTTGAAGACGAGCACGTCCGCCTCGTCCCGGCTCCGCGCCTCGCCGAGGCCGAGCTCCTCGAGCATCCCCTTGATCCGCTCGGAGTCGTGCGCGTTCATCTGACAGCCGAAGGTGGTGACGTGGTAGCGGCGCATCGAACGCAACGATAGCCGGAGGCTTCGATGGGCTACGGTGGCTCTCGGCGAAGCCGTGATCGTCGACGCGCACACCGACGTGGTGCTCGAGACCCTCGCCGGCGAGGGCGACACGCCGTCGCTCGAGCTCGTCCTGCGCCGCGGAGAGGCGGGCGTATTCAACCGCTACTGGCTGTCGTGGCTCACGGCAGGCGGCGTCGGGGTCCAAATCTGCCCGCTCTACGGCGAAGGCGCCCGCCGCACCGACGCGCGCGAGCGCACGCTTGCCCAGGCGGCGGAGTTCGCGCGCATCGTCGAGGAGCACGCCGAGCAGGTCTGCCAGGTCCACACGGGCGCCGAGCTCCACGACTCCCGCCTGCGGCTGGTGCTGTCCATGGAGGGCGTCGAGCCGCTCGAAGGCGATCCCGGCGCGTTCGACGAGTGGTACGAGCGCGGCGTGCGTACCGCGAGTCTGACGTGGAACCACGCGAACGAGTTCGCCGGAGGGATCGACACGCCGACGCAGGGACTGACCGACCGTGGCCGAGCGCTCGTACGGCGGTTCGGCGAGCTCCGCGTCGTCCTGGACCTCGCGCACGCATCCCCGCAGACGTGGCACGACGTCCTCGACGAAGGAGTCCCCTTCTCGGTGACGCACGCGGGCTGCCGCGCAGTCCACGACCATCCGCGGAATCTCGCGGACTGGCAGCTCGAGGGCCTCGCAGAGCGTGGCGGCGTGCTCGGGATGATGGCGCTCCCGTTCGTCGTCGATCCCGACGCCCCGACGCTCTCACGCTGGCTCGACCACTTCGACCACGCGGTCGAAGTGATGGGAATCGACCACGTCGGCCTCGGAGCCGACTTCGTCGACCAGGCCACCCCGGGCAAGTCGCACTTCTCGCTCGACGGCTTCGCGGGGCCCGAGGACTTTCCCTCGTTGGTCGCGGCGCTCGGAGCGCGAGGCTACGACGGCGAGCGGCGCGACGCGATCACGGGCGGGAACTGGCTCAGGATCCTCCGAGAGGCACTTCGCGCCTGACGGTCATCTCAGCCGGCGGAGCCCGGCGCAGCGGGCTCCTCGTCGGCGAGCGCGAGCAGCGCCGTCACCGTCGTCCAGTTTCGCGCGGTGGCCGGGACGCCGAGGCTCCGCGCGGACAGGAGCGTCGCGAGCTTCGAGCGGCCGACGCCGTCGGGATGCCAGGCATACACCTCGCGGCCGGCGACGTGGACCCGCTCGTCCCCGGCGGCCGCCTCCTCGATCCGGCGGGCCGTCGCGGCCTCGAGCTCCGACGCGAGGAACGTCACCTGGTAGCGCTTCGGGTTCGCGGCCACCCCGCCGAGCGGATCGCGCGCGACGACGGCCGCGAGCTCCGCCTGCGTGCGGACGACGACGTCGAGCTCGAGGCCGAGCTCGGACGCGATCGCCTCCGCGCACGCTCGTGCGACGCTCGAGGGCGAGTTGCGGCTCGACAGCACGACGTTCCCGCTCTGCACATAGGTCTGCACGTCGCCGAACCCCGCCCGGGAGAGCACGTCGCGCAACTCGGGCATCGCGATCCGGTTCCGCGGGCCGAGATTCACCCCGCGAAGGAGCACGACGTGCCGCGTCACGCGGCCTGGATCGGCGTGTCCTGTGCCTCGTCCGGACGGTCGACGATGCCGCCGTGGTTGCGGGCGACGTCCACGGAGCGGCTCTCGCGGATGACGGTGACCTTGACCTGGCCCGGATACTCGAGCCGGTCCTCGATCTCGCGCGCGATCTCGTGCGAGAGCAGCGCGGCCGCGTCGTCGTCGACCTCGCTCGGACGCACGATCACGCGGATCTCGCGGCCCGCCTGCAGCGCGTAGACCTTGTCGACGCCCGGCTTCGACGCCGCGAGCTCCTCGAGCGACTCGAGCCGCTTGATGTAGTGCTCGAGGCTCTCGCCGCGTGCGCCCGGGCGCGACGCCGAGATCGCGTCGGCCGCGATCACGAGCACCGCCTCCACCGTCTGCGGCTGCACCTCGTAGTGGTGCGCCTCGACCGCGTGGACGACGCCCTGCGCCTCGCCGTAGCGCCGCGCGAGCTGCGCGGAGATCAACGCGTGCGAGCCCTCGACCTCGTGCGTCATCGCCTTGCCGACGTCGTGGAGCATCGCCGCGCGCTTCGCCGTCTTCACGCTGGCGCCGAGCT
>Ga0335076_10001234_pt1 | contig 24692 bp, 22 predicted proteins | sample Lox_Sample_25_FD_206717 | JGI IMG/M metagenome (GOLD analysis project Ga0335076, IMG submission 206717) | Soil microbial communities from Loxahatchee National Wildlife Refuge, Florida, United States - Lox_Sample_2.5 | ecosystem: Environmental > Terrestrial > Soil > Wetlands | place: USA... | reverse complement strand
CTCCTGGCGCTCGCGGGCCTCCTTGACGATCCGCTCGGCCTCGCGCTTGGCCTCGGCGAGCATCTCCTGACGCTCCTTGACGATCCAGCGCGCCTGCTTGATCTCCTCGGGGATCGTGGCGCGCATCTGATCGAGGATGTCGTAGATCTCCTCTTTGTCGACCCGGACCTGATCGGTCAGGGGGACCGCCCGCGCGTTGTGCACGAGATCGTCCAGCTTGTCGATGAGAACCAGGACGTCCATCTCAAAACCTCTGTTTCGTTAGCGGCCTAGCCGTTCCTTCAAGGCGATCGCCACCTCAGCGGGAACCAAATCGTCGATATCCCCGCCGAAGGTGGCAAGTTCCTTGATGCCGCTCGAGCTCAAGAAACTGTACTTGGCGGAGGCCATCAGGTAAACGGACTCGATCTCGGGATCCTGCCGGCGGTTCAGCTGGTTCATCTCGAGCTCGTACTCGAAGTCGGAGATCGCGCGAAGGCCTTTCACGATCGCCATCGCCCCGCGCTCGCGCGCGAACTCGATGAGCAGCGTGCTGAACGGCTCGACGTCGACGTTCGGGAAAGCCCGCGTGGCGCTGTCGAGGAAACCCACGCGCTCCTCGGTGCTGAACACGGTCGAGCCCTTGCGCCATGGGAGGTTCACGACGGCCACGATCACCCGGTCGTACATCTTCGAGGACCGGGCGATGACGTCGAGATGGCCGTTCGTCACGGGGTCGAACGTACCGGGGCAGATCGCAATGCGGTTGTCAGGGGCCATAGATTCGGATCAGGGTGTCGCCGTAGCGGCGCTCGTCGAGGAGGCGAAGGTCGAGGTCGAGGGGTGCTCGCCGGTCGCTCTCAGCCACTACCCGGGCCCGGGGCGCCAGAACCGGTCCCAGCGCCGCCGAAAGCTCCTGCCCGAGCGTGCTCGCGTGCCTGTATGGAGGGTCGAGGAACACCAGATCGTAAAGACGAGCGTCCCGCCGTGCCGCCTCGAGGTAAGACGCCGCCGCCTGACGCCGCACCTCGGCGTGCGCGCCGACGGCCAATAGGTTGCGCCGAATCGCGTCGACCGCGGCGGCTGAGGAGTCCACCATCACCGCGTCGGCCGCCCCCCGCGACAAGGCCTCGATCGCCAGAGCACCCGACCCCGCGAACAGGTCGAGCACGCGCGCGCCGTCGACCGAGCCGCCCAGGATGGAGAACACCGCCTCGCGGACCCGGTCAGAGGTCGGCCGCGTCGATCGACCCCGGGGCGCGACCAACCGCCGCCCACCGAACGCGCCGGCGACGACCCTCACGCCCGAATCGGCGCTAGCGCCTCCGCGCCGAACGCCTCCACCAGGTCGCGGGCGAGCAAGGCGTGCTCCGGCGCCGCCAGCTCAGGATCATCGGCAACGACCTCCTCGGCGTACCGACGCGCCCGCTCGAGCAGCGCGGCGTCGCGCGGCAGCTCAGCGACCCGGAACTGAGCCTCTCCATGCTGGCGGGTCCCGACCAGTTCGCCCTCGCCGCGAAGCTCGAGATCGATCTCCGCGAGCTTGAACCCGTCGGTGTGCCCCGCGAGCGCTCGCAGGCGCAGCGAGTCCTTCGAACCGAACAGCAGGCAGACCGAGTCGTGGGAACCGCGGCCGATGCGGCCTCGCAGCTGGTGTAGCTGTGAGATTCCGTACCGATCCGCGTCCTCGACCAGCATCACGGTGGCGTTGGGGACGTCGATCCCGACCTCGATCACCGAGGTGGCGACGAGCACATCCGCCTGCCGCGTTGCGAACGAGTGCATCGCGGCCTGCTTGGCCCCGGCGCCCATCTGCCCGTGGAGCAGCTCAACGCCGAAGTCCCGAAGCTCGCCGTCACGCAGCCGCTCGAACTCCGCCGTGGCCGCGCGAGCCTGGAGCACCTCGGACTCGGACACCAGCGGACACACCACGAACGCTTGGCGCCCGGCACGTAGCTCCTCCCGGATCCGGTCATACGCCCGCTCCCGCTCCGCGGAGCTCGAGCAAACGAAAGTCGCGATCGGCCGGCGCCCCGCCGGCAGCTCGCGCAGCAGCGTGAAATCGAGGTCGCCGTACGAGGCCAGCGCCAGCGTTCGCGGGATCGGCGTGGCCGTCATGTGCAGCACGTGCGGGCGCTCGTCGCCTGAAGCCTTCCCATCGAGGGCCGCGCGCTGGCGAACGCCGAAGCGATGCTGCTCGTCGACCACCGCGACCCCGAGCCGCGCGAACTGGACCGCATCCTCGATCAGGGCGTGGGTTCCGACGATCAGCGAGAGCTCTCCAGATGCGAGCTTCCCGAGCAGGTCCGCACGCCGGCGCCCCGGTGTCGATCCGGTCAACAACCCCTGCGCCACGACCGATCCGGGCATCAACGATTGGATCGTCGCGAAGTGCTGTTCAGCCAGGGTCTCGGTCGGCGCCATCAGTGCGCCCTGATATCCGTGCTCTACGGCCCGCAGCAGCGCGTACAGCGCGACCACCGTCTTCCCGGATCCGACCTCGCCCATCAGCAGGCGCTGCATCGGCTGTGGGCGCCCCAGGTCTTGATCGATCGCCCCGAGCGCGCGCTCCTGGTCGCCGGTCAACGTGAACGGCAACATGTCGGACAGCCACCTGTCCGTCAGATCACGGTCGCCGTCGAGCAACGGCGCGGTGCTCAGTGCGCGTCGACGGAGCCGCCGGCGGCGGAGCGCCAGTTGCGCGAGCAGCAGTTCGTCGAACGCCAGCCGGCTGCGCGCCACCTCGATGCCGGCCACGGATTCTCCGAAATGCGCCTCGACCAGCGCGGCCTCCCGGTCCGGCAGCCGCTCCCGGGCCCGCACGGGCGCCGGCAGCGGCTCGACGACGTCGGCGAACGCCGCCCGATGCTCGCGCACGAGAGCCAGGATCTGGGTCGAGGTCAGACCCTCGGTGGCGGGGTAATGCGCCACGGTCGCGTCGCCCCCGGAGACCGCCTCACCGGTCCGCGCGTGGGCCTGGACGCGAAATCGCCTCCGCCCCTCGAACTTGCCGTGAAGCGCGAGCCGGGTGCCGACCGGATAGCGCTGCTCGAGCCAGGGCTGGTTGAAGAACGTCGCCTTCATCGCGCCGCTGTCGTCGGCGACCGTCGCTTCGACCAGGGGGCGCATCCCGCGCCGTCGGACCGACCGTGACGAGATGCTCCTGACCTGGACGACCACGGTGGCGCTGTCCCCGGGGACCAGGTCGGCCACCGCGCGGGCTTCGCGCCGGTCGCGCGGCAGGTGCAGCAGAAGGTCCTCGACCGTCGCCAGGCCGAGGGTCTCGGCCGCCTTACGGGCCTTCGCCCCCTCGAACGACAGCGCTAGACGCAGCTGCGACGGCCGCGGATAGCGCACAGGCGCGGCCTCGAGCTCGGCGGGCTCGAGCGGCTCCGACGTCGTAAACGCGGTGGGCACCACCACGGGCGAATCATGACCGCCGAGCCGGACCTGCTCATGCGTCGAGCGACGCTCGAGCGCGATCAACCTCTAACGCAAATGGACGACGTAGAAACGAACATGACGGATTCCGACGAAACCACCGCGGCGCCGAGCGCGGAGAACGACACGCGCGAGGCGCTGCTCGCGCGCAGCGGGCTGCTCGACGCCGCCCCCGACGCCGAGCTCGACCATTGGACATCAGTGCTGCGGCGCGCCACCGGCGCGGCGGTGGTTGCCGTGTCAGTCGAGGCCGGCACGAGCACACTCGTCAAGGGTCTGTGGGAGTTCGGCGCGACCCACGCGCAGACGACCGTGCTCGCAGCGGATGGCACCGTCGAGGGCTTCCTGACGGGCAAGGTACCGGCGCCGGCCGTGCACCCCCGCTCATATCTCGAGGGGCCGGTGATCGTCGACGGACATGTGCTGTGCAAGATCGGCCTCGCCGACGCGGCGCCGCGCGAGTGGACCGAGCGCGACCTCCAGACCCTCGCGAACGCCACCGCCGCCGTGGCCGTGCAGATCCGGCTTCGCCTCGCCAACCACGACGCGGTCCGCTTCCACGAGCTTGTCGCCTCCCACAACCGAGTCCACGAGCTGATCGCAAAGGGCGCGCCGCTCGGCGAGGTGCTGGTCGAGCTCGTCGAGGGCATCGAGCGCCACGACCCGACGCTGATCCCGTGCGTGGTTCTGCTCGACCGCGAAGCCGGGGCGCTCCGTCCAGGCGCCGCTCCGTCGCTCCCGCCGCACTATTTCGCCGCGATCGACGGCGTCGTGATCGGGCCGAACGTCGGCACCTGCGGCTCGGCGGCCTGGTCGGGGCAGCTAACGATCACCGAGGACATCGCCGAGGACCCGAAATGGGCTCCGATCCGCGATTTCGCGGTCGGCGCGGGACTCCGCCACTGCTGGTCGATGCCGATCAAAGCCTCCGGCGGCGAGGTGCTCGGAACGCTCGCCCTGTACGGGGCCCGCCCACGCCGGCCGCTGGCCGAACACCTGACGCTGATCGAGGACGGCGCGAGGCTGGCGGGGATCGCAATCGAGCGCCATCGCGCGCTGGAGAAGCTCATCCACGACGCCCGTCACGACGGGTTGAGCGGCCTCCCGAACCGCACCGCGATCTTCGAGTCGCTCGACGAGGCGATCGTCCGGATCCGGCCGGGGTCGTCGGTCGCCGTGCTGTTCGTCGACCTCGACGGCTTGAAGAGCCTGAACGACACGCTCGGCCATGACCGCGCCGATGAGATGATCCGCGAGGTCAGCAACCGCCTCTCGCGCGCGGTCCGGAGCACGGACTTCGTCGGTCGGTTCGGCGGCGACGAGTTCATCGTGGTCGCGGAGGAGATCGCCACCGAGGAGGAGGCGTCCAAGCTCGGCCTGCGGTTGCTCGATGCGATCTCGGAGCCTCTGCCCGGCGTCGACTCGACCGTCGTGACCGCCAGCATCGGGATCGCGATCATGGGCGGCTGCGGCGCCGACGCCCGCGAGGCGATTCGCCGGGCCGACAGCGCGATGTACGAGGCCAAGCGCGCCGGCGGCGACCGCATGGTGTTCTTCGGCGGGAGCCTGCGTACCTACGAGAGCCGCCGTCTCGTGGTCGCCCGCGAGCTTCGGGACGCCGAGACGCGCGGCGAGCTCCGGATCGTGTTCCAGCCCGTCTTCGAGCTCGCGTCAAGCGAGATCGTGGCCGTCGAGGCGCTGCTCCGTTGGGACAGCCCGAGACTCGGCCAGGTATCGCCGGCGGAGTTCATACCGGTCGCCGAGGACGGGGGCTCGATCGTGTCGATCGGAGCCTGGGTGCTGCGCGAGAGCTGCGAGGCGCTCGGGCGCATCTCGGGCGGGCGGCCGGTCGAGCTGTCGGTGAACGTGTCCGCGCGTCAGCTCGCCCATCCGGGGTTCGCCCGATCGGTCCAGCTGATCCTCTCCCACGCCGAGTTCCCGGCCGATCGCTTCACGCTCGAGCTGGCCGAGGCCGCGTTGATCCGCGCCGACGCGATCACGGCGCGCACGCTGCACGAACTCGAGGCCCAGGGCATCCGCATCGTGCTCGACGACTTCGGCAGCGGCATCTCATCGCTGTCGTGGCTGAAGGATCACCCGGTGACCGCGATCAAGATCGACCGCAGCTTCGTCGACGGCCTGCCAGATGACCGCCGCGATCAGGCGATCGTGTCCGCGCTGCTCAGCATGTCGACGGCGCTCGGGTGCACGGTCACCGCCGAGGGCGTTGAGACCGTCGAGCAGCTCGCCGCGCTGCGCGCGCTGCATTGCGAGCGCGTTCAGGGCTTCCTGCTCGCCCGGCCGATGTCGGCGGCGCAGCTCCAGGCGCGGCTGGCAAGCGACAACGTCGTCGCTATTCAGCCGCCAGCAGCCACCACTGAGCCTGCTGACCTCCGTCAGACAGCTCGAACTCAACATCGCCGTGAGCCAGCGCCTGGACAGTCCCATCGTCCAACGGTGCTTCGGCTCCCCGCAGGCAGGTGATCAGCTCCGCGTCGTGCGCTAGCTGCTCGAGCACCTCCCTGAGCGCCTCCCGGGGCCGACCCCAGGCGACGATCTCCTCCTCGACGAACCCGACGGCATCCCCGGCCCGGAACCGGCCCTGAGCGTCGTCGAGCGTCGCCGGGGCGACCGCGCCGGTGCGGACGTGCTCGAGCGCAGCGGTCATCGAGGCCGCGTTATGTCCCGAGTTGCCACTCGGGTCGAGCGCCACCGCCGCCGCCAGCCCGGCCTGGGGTGACAGCGACGGGACGACGCACACCTCCTTGTCCGAAAGCTGGGCGGCCCTGCGCGCCGCCTCGAACGCCTTCGGGCTATTAGGCAGCACCACGACCTGCTCGGCCTCGATCGCGTGGATCGCCGCCAGCAGGTCATAGCTCGATGGCGCGAGCGCCGGGCCGCCGTCGAGCGCGCGCACGCCGAGGCTCTCGAACAGCGACTGCATCCCGGCTCCCGTCGCGACCGCCACCGCACCGCACACGACCGGCTCGGCCGCGGCAACCCGGTCCCCACGCTCTGAGAGTTGGGCGCGCATATCTGCGACGTCGAGATGCGAGACGGCGCCGTGCGAGGCGAAAACCGCTGTGACCGCGTCGGGATTGTCGGTGTGGATGTGGACCTTGAGCGTCGCGTGGTCGCCAACGATCAGCAACGAGTCGCCGAGCCGCTCGAGCGCCGGCGCAAACCGCCATTGCTCGAGGTCGGTGCCGGTGACCGCGAAGTTCGCGCAGTACCGGTAGGTGGTCGATGAGTGCTGCGGACGAGTGGGGCGCGCCGCGGCGCGGTGCCCGAGAGCCGGCGGCCGCCCGCCGGCGAGCGCGCCGACGACGCCCCCGACGAACACCACCAGGGCGTACCCGCCAGCGTCGACGACCCCCGCCTCGCGCAGCGCCGGCAACAGGTCAGGACCGCGGCGCACCGAGCTCTCACCGGCCTCGAGCGCGCGCACGATCACCCTGGCGACCGCCGCGTTCTGCTCGTCGGCGCTCGCGTCCGAGGCCAGCCGGGCATCTGGCATCCTGGCCGCCTCGGAGGCGACCTGCACAGCCATCTCGCGCACGACGGTCAGGATCGTGCCCTCGACCGGCTCGCGGACCGATCCATAGGCCTGGTCGGCGGCGCGGGCCAGGGCGGCGCTGATGAGGACCGGGTCGACGAGCTCGCCCGGCCGGCTCGCGAACTCCTCGGCCGCGCCCCGGATCAGCTGGGAAAGGATCACGCCGGAGCTGCCGCGGGCACCGAGCAGCGCGGCACGGGCGACGGAGGCGACGATCTCGTCGCGGCCGACGCGTTCGATCGTTCCATCGGGCGGCGCCGTCGCGAGGCGGTCGAGCTCATCGAGGACCGCGCGCAACGTAAGGACCATGTTGTCGCCCGTGTCGACGTCGGCGACCGGGAAGACGTTGAGCTCGTTGATTTCTTCCCGGCGCGCCTCGAGCGCCGCCAGCCCCGCTTCGAGCACCGCCCGGAAGCGCAGCAGGCTCGCGTCCGACCCCGGAGCGTTCCGGGCCGCGGGCGATTCTCCTCGGTGTAGTTCGGACTTCAATTGGGCGCGACCAGGGCTGCGGTTCGCCCGAGCGGCAGCCGCGTCAATCACTTGGCCTTGGCGACCTTGCCGGCCTTCAGGCACCGAGTGCACACGTAAACCCGCCGCGGCGTCCCGTTGTCGTCGATCCGCACCCGCTGGAGGTTGGGATCGAATCGCCGCCTGGTGGCGACCATCGAGTAGCTCCGGTTGTTACCGAAAGACGGGCCCTTCCTGCATACGTGGCATACCTTGGCCATGGCGGGCGAGTATAGCTTCAGCAGCGTGGCGAAAAGCGCCGCGGCTTCGGCGGCTGCCGCCGTGGCACACCCATGCGTTTCGGGCACGCACGCCCCGTAACAGCCAGCCACCGGGAAGGTTCGTATTCTTTGAGGCGGGTAATGAGGCGTTTCGATGGGTAATCAATCCCACCCGGACGCGCGCGTTCGGAAGGACTTGGGGCTTCCGGAGCGATACGCGGCTGTCCGTCACATCGCCAGCGGCGGGATGGCCTCCGTCTGGTGCGCCCGCGATCGCGCCCTCGGTCGCAACGTCGCGATCAAGCTGCTCGCGGAGCGGTTCGCCGACGACGCGGACGCGAACGCGCGATTCCTCCGCGAGGCGCGCGCCGCCGCGCGGCTGTCCGGTCACCCGAACGTCGTGATGATCTATGACGTCGGGGAAACCGACGCCGACGGGCGCGCGTTCATCGTGATGGAGTTCCTCGCGGGCGGCACCGTCGCCGACGCGATCCGGGTCGATTCGGTCCGACGAGTGCACGCGGTCAAGTGGGTGCACGAGGCGGCTTCGGCACTCGATTTCGCTCACAGCCGCGGCGTTCTGCATCGCGACATCAAGCCCGCCAACCTGCTGCTCGACCGCGCACGCACATTGCACGTGGCCGACTTCGGGATCGCCCGGCTCGGCGCCGAGGACACGATCACCGGCACCGGCGAGGTTCTTGGCACCGCTTCGTATCTGGCGCCCGAGCGGGCGCTCGGCCAGGACGCGACTCCCGCGAGCGACCGGTACTCGCTCGCGGTGGCGGCGTTCGAGCTCCTGGTCGGAGAACGGCCGTTCACCGCCCGGCATTTCGCCGCGCAGGCGCGCCAGCACATCGAGGCGGAGCCCCCGGCCGCGAGTGAGGCCAACCGCACGCTGCCCGAGTCGGTCGACGCGGTCCTGGCCCGCGGCATGGCCAAGCGTCCCGAGGAGCGCTGGCCGACCGCGCAAGATTTCGCCCAAGCGCTCGAAACCGCGCTCGCCGAGGCCACGACGAAGGCTCACCACCGGATCGCCGCCGCGCCGGTGGCACGTCCGGGGAGGGCCTCGCATCCGACGACTTCGCGGCAACCGACCGCGACGCGGCGTACGGCGGCACGGCCTGCCGAGCGCCCGCAGCGGACCGGGTCACACGAGCCGATGGCCCAATACCGTCCCCGGCGCCGCCGCGGACGGATCGCCGCGCTGGCCGCGCTCGCCGCGGGCGTCGCCGCTGCGGCGGCGATCGCGGGCACCATGGGCGGCGGTGGACACTCGACACAGCAGTCGGCGAGCGTCCAGCGACAGGCCTCGGCGGCCACGCACAAGTCACGCACGCCGGCGACGAAGGCGCCCGCCAAGAAGCCCCGGACCACCCAGACGCAGACTGTCACCGCCACTCCCGCCGCCGCGACGACGTCTCCCCCGACCGCCGACACGCTCGAGGCGCGCGGACACCAGTTGATGCTCGACGGCAACTACGGCGCCGCGTTGCCGGTACTGCGGCAGGCGATCGGCGCGGCCCGCCCGTCCAGCCTGACGTATGCCTATGCGCTGTACGACTATGGCCGCACGCTGCTGCTCGCCGGCGACCCCAAGGACGCGGTCAAGGTCCTGTATCAGCGCATGCAGATCCCGAACCAGACCGAGGCGGTCAGGGAGGAGCTGCAAAACGCGCTGGTCGCGCTCGGGCAGAACCAGAGCGGTGGCGCCGGCGCCGCGCCCGCGCACCACCACCATCACGGAGGCCCGGGCGCAGGCCCCGCAGGCGGACCGCCCGCCGGACCCGGCGGCGCACCCGGACCTCAGCCGCCCGGTCAGGCAGGCGACTCCCAGGGCGATTAGAGCTGCGCCGCGACGGCGGCCAGCTGATCTTTGACCGCCAGCGAGGCGAGCGCCGCCTCCGCGGCGTGGCGTCCCGTGTCTCGCTTGGACCCGCCGGCGACGCGATCGAGCGCCTGCGCCATCGTGTCGACCGTGAGGACCCCGAAGCCGCACGGAACGCCGGTCTCGAGCTGAACCGCCTGGATGCCGCGGGCCGCCTCACCGCACACGTAGTCGTAGTGGTCGGTCTCGCCCCGGATCACCGCTCCGAGGCACACGATCGCGCGGTACCGGCCCGACTGTGCCGCGTACTTGGCGATCAGCGGCAGCTCGAACGCGCCGGGAACGTCGAACCGGTCGACGCCGTCGACGCCGGCCTCCTCGAGTGCTTCACGCGCCCCGGCCTCGAGCTTTTCTGCCAGCTCCGAGTAGAACCGTGCGACGCACAGCGCCACGCGGCCACCGGCGCCGACGCGCTCGCTCATTCCTCGGACCGCTCGGATGCGTGGCGGACGCGGTCGTGCTCGTGCTCGTCGCGGAGCATCTCCTCGTCGAGCGCGAGACCCTGGTGATGGAGCGTGTGCCCGAGCCGGTCGCGCTTGGCACGCAGATACGCCTCGTTGTGGGGGTTCGGAACGTGCTGGATCGGGATCTGATCGGTCACCGACAGCCCGTAGCCGGCGAGCCCGGAGATCTTCTTGGGGTTGTTCGTGAGGATCCGGATGCTGGTCAGCCCGAGGTCGACGAGGATCTGCGCCCCGATCCCGTAGTCGCGCAGGTCGGCCGGAAGCCCCAGCTTGAGGTTGGCGTCGACCGTGTCGAGGCCCTCTTCCTGAAGCTTGTAGGCACGCAGCTTGTTGAGCAGCCCGATCCCGCGGCCCTCTTGGGAGAGGTACAGCAGGACCCCCGCACCCTCCTGCTCGATCATCGACAGCGCCGACTCGAGCTGCTCGCCGCAATCGCACCGAAGCGAGTGGAACACGTCGCCGGTCAGGCACTCGGAGTGGACGCGGACGAGCACGTCGTCCTGCCCCTCGATCTCTCCTTTGACCAGCGCCACGTGATGCTTGTTGTCGACGAGCGAGCGGTATCCGACCGCGACGAATTCGCCGAAGCCGGTCGGGAGCTTCGTCGAGACGACCCGCTCGACGAGCTTCTCGTGCTTGCGGCGGTAGGCGACGAGGTCGGCCACCGTGACCATCTTCAGGCCGTGCCGGTCGCAGTACGGCGCGAGATCGGGCACGCGCGCCATCGTCCCGTCGTCGTTCATGACCTCGCATATCACCCCTGCGGGGATCAGGCCGGCGAGACGCGCGAGGTCGACCGCGGCCTCGGTCTGGCCGACGCGCTCGAGCACACCGCCCGGCTTGGCCTTCAGCGGGAACACGTGACCGGGCTGGACGAGCTCGCGAGGGCTCGTCTTCGGATCGATCGCGACCTGGATCGTGCGGGCGCGGTCGGCCGCCGAGATACCGGTGCTGACGCCCGAGCGCGCCTCGATCGAGATCGTGAACGGGGTGGCGAACGCCGACTCGTTCTTGGCCGCCATCAGGTCGAGGCCGAGCTCGTCGCAGCGCTCGGGGGTGAGGGACAGGCAGATCAGGCCGCGCCCCTCTTTGGCCATGAAGTTGATCGCCTCCGGGGTCACGAACTGGGCGGCCATCGTCAGGTCGCCCTCGTTCTCGCGGTTGGGGTCGTCGACGACCACGACCATCTTCCCCTGTCGGATGTCCTCGATCGCTTCTTCGATCGTCGCAAACGGCGTCTGGACCGAACTCATCCCGCCTTCACCATCAACTTCTCCACATATTTCGCCAGCACGTCGACCTCCAGGTTGACTCGCCTGCCCAGATCGGCTCCGCCGAGGTTCGTGCGCTCCAGCGTCTCGGGGATGAGAGAAACGGTAAACGATCGCTCATCCACCTCGGTGACGGTCAGCGATACCCCGTCGACCGCGATCGAACCCTTCTCCACGACGTACCGCAGGACCTCCGGCCCCGCCCCGATCCGGATCCGCCGCGCGAACCCGTCGTCGTGCTGCTCGACCACCTCGCCGAGGCCATCCACGTGCCCCTGGACGACATGGCCGCCGAGACGATCGGTCGCCCGCAGCGGGAGCTCCAGGTTCACCTGCGAGCCACGCGCGAGATCGCCGAGCGAGCTGCGCGCGAGCGTCTCGTTCATCGCATCGGCTGCGAACGAGTCGCCGTTCAGTTCGACCGCCGTCAGGCACACCCCGTTGATCGCAATCGAGTCGCCGGCGGTCAGCTCGGCGACGAGCGGCGTCGCGATCGTGATCCGCGCGCCCGCGTCAGAACGCTTGACGTCCGCGACCGATCCGATCCCCTGAACGAGCCCGGTAAACATGGCGAATTCCCGCCCTACCGTTCCACAGCCCGAAACCGCATCGACGCGGATTCGCGGCGAATCCGTCCCCGACCCATTCCGTAGCGCCGAATCGTCATGACGGGCGGATTCGCCTACCACTCCCTGATCCGGGCGGACACGAGCAGATCCTCACCGACCCGGTCGCAGTCGAGCGTCAGCGCCCGGACGGCGTCCGCGATCGCGTCGACGCCCTCGCCCTCGAGCGGGTCACGCGCGGTCCGCCCTCCGAGCACCATCGGCGCCAGGAACAGCCGCATCTCGTCGACCTCGCCGGCGTCCATGAACGCGCCCGCCAGGTGCGGACCGCCCTCGAGCAAAATCGACCCGACCCCGTCGGCGCCGAGCTGGTCCAGCGCGGAACGCACCCGCGCGCCTTCGTTCTGTCCGGTGGCCACGATCACCTCGGCGCCGTGCGTGGCGAGTGCATCGGTGGCAGTGCGCGGGGCGGCGCGCGAGACGACCACGGTGAGCGGGACCTCGCGCGCCCCGTGGACCAGCTTCGAGGCCAGCGGCAGGCGCGCGAGCGAATCGAACACGACCCGGCGCGGCTGACGGATCACGCCGTCGATGCGCGCCGTCAGCTGGGGATCGTCGGCAAGCGCGGTGCCAATCCCGACGGCGACGGCGTCGCATTGCGCCCTCCAGTGATGGGCGCGTCGGCGGCTCTCCTCGCCCGAGATCCACTTCGAGTCACCGCCGCGCGTGGCGACCTTCCCGTCGAGCGTCATCGCGGACTTGAACAGCACCCACGGACGGCCGGTGCGGGCGTGCTTGCGAAACGACTGGTTGAGCAGACGGGCCCGGATCGCGAGCTCCCCATCGGCCACCACCACCTCGATGCCCTCGTCGCGCAGGATCCCGAGACCGCGGCCGGAAGCGTGCTCGCTCGGGTCATCGGAGGCGACGACCAGCCGTCCGATCCCGGCCTCTCGGATCGCGTCGGTGCACGGCGGCGTTCGTCCGTGGTGGCAGCAGGGCTCGAGCGAGACGTACAGGGTGGCCCCGCCGAGGTCTTGTTCACCGGCGGCGCGGATCGCCTCGATCTCGGCGTGCGGGCTCCCGAGCGCCTGGTGAAAGCCCTCCCCGAGCACCTCGTCGTGACGGCCGATGACCGCCCCGACGAGCGGATTCGGGCTGACCCGCCCGCGGCCACCCTCGGCCAGTTCGATCGCACGTGCGAGATGGCGACGATCGATGTCGGAGGGCGAGGACATGGCAGGACCCTGGAGAATAGGGGCAGTTGACAGGCATGCGGCGGCGGTTCTCGGCGCCCCTGTCGCTACCGTTATCTCACCAGCCTGGGGCGTACGGCGCTCCATCCCGCCGGAGTGCTCGTTTAAGTTCCCAACCCGGCTCCCGCTCATGAAGCTCATCATCCAAGTTCCGTGTTTCAACGAGGAGCGCCAGCTTCCGCTGACCCTCAGCCGCCTACCCCGGCAGATTGCCGGGTTCGACGCGGTCGAGTGGCTGATCATCGACGACGGCTCGAGCGATCGCACGATCGACGTGGCTCGGGAGAACGGCGTCGACCACATCGTCCGGCTGACTAACAACAAGGGACTGGCGGCGGCCTTTCAGGCGGGCCTGGACGCCGGACTGAAGCTCGGCGCCGACGTAATCGTCAACACCGACGCCGACAACCAGTACGAGGGATCCGACATCCCCAAGCTGGTCGCGCCGATCCTGCGCGGGGAGGCCGACATGGTCATCGGCGATCGTCAGGTGGAGACGATCGAGCACTTCTCGGCTCCCAAGAAGCTGCTCCAGCGGCTTGGCTCGTGGGTCGTGCGGCACGCGTCCGCCACCGAGATCCCCGATACCACCTCTGGCTTCCGCGCCTACAACCGCGAGGCGGCCCTGCAGGTGCAGGCGGTGTCGAAGTTCACCTACACGCTCGAGACGATCATCCAGGCGGGTCGGCTCCAGGTCGCGCTCGACCACGTCCCGATCCGGACGAACCCGAAGACCCGCGAGTCGCGCCTGTTCCCATCGACCGCGGCGTACGTCCGGCGAAATGCGCTCTCGATCTTCCGCGTCTACTCCCAGTACCAGCCGCTCAGGGTGTTCTGGACAGGCGCGCTGATCCTCGGCGTCGCCGCGGTGGCGATCTTCCTCCACTTCCTGATCTTCTTCGTCCAGCATCCCAATGCCGGGGCGCGCCACATCCAGGAGCTGATCGCCGGCGGAGTCCTGTTCAACGCAGCGATGCTGCTCGGCGCGCTCGGCGTGATCGGCGATCTGCTCGACGCCCAGCGCACGCTGTCGCAGCGGACGTTCGAGCGGGTCCGGCGGATCGAGCTCCAGCTAGGGGTCGAGCCGTCGCACTATGAGCCCGGGGCCCCGGCGTCCAAGAAGACGCCGCCGGCGAGCAACGGCCAGACGGGCACCGAGGCTCCAGACCGCAAGGCGCTCGAGGTATGAGTCACATCCCGGAGGCGGCGTCGGCCGGCAACGGCCGGGTGGCCGTGCCCACCGGCAACACGTACGACAAGTACGGCTCGACGAACCCGGTCGTGCGCCGCCTGATGTCGGGCTTCGAGGGCACGCTCGCGCGTCTGTTCACGCAGGCGGCACCTGAGTCGGTGCTCGACGTGGGATGCGGCGAGGGCGTGCTGACGTTCAAGTGGGCACAGGCGCTCGACGACGGACCGGTGCTCGGGATCGACCTCGCCGACCCGAAGCTCGAGTCCGAGTGGAGCACGCGAGCGCGCGCCAACCTCGAATTCCGCGGGATGAGCGCCGATGAGCTGGACGATCTGCCGTTCGGAGACCGGTCGTTCGATCTTGCGGCGGCGATCGAGGTGCTCGAGCACGTCCCGGACCCCGAACGCACGCTCGCCGAGATGGCGCGAGTGGCCGCGCGGCACATGCTCGTATCCGTCCCACGCGAGCCGCTGTGGCGGGGGCTGAACGTCGCCCGCGGCGCGTACCTGCGCGATCTGGGCAACACGCCGGGGCACGTCAACCACTGGTCAAAGCGCGACTTCATCCGGCTCGCGGAGCGGCACGGCGAGGTCGTCGAGGCCCGCTCGCCGTTTCCGTGGACGATGCTGCTGGTGCGAGTCTCGTGACCTCGCCCGAGCACACGACGACGGTTCCGGCACCTCCGGCGACGAACGGGGCTGCTACCGCGCCGGCGAGCGGCGATCGGGAGGCGCCGGCGCAGTCCTCATACGCCTCAGGCGCCCGGATCCTCTCGATCGGGATCGCCTCGACCGGCATCTTCACGTTCCTGTACCTGGCGCTCGCGAGCCACGCGCTCAACCCGGCCTCCTACAGCCGGATCTCGCTTTGCTGGGCGATCATGTTCGTGATCCTGTCGGTGATCTACCGGCCGATCGAGCAGCTGCTCTCGCGGATGATCGCCGACCGGCGTGCGCGCGGACTGCACGGTCACCCGCTCCGGATCCCGGCCCTGATCCAGTTCAGCTTCGCCACGCTGTTCCTGATCGTGGCGCTCGCGCTGCGTCCGCAAATCGAGCAGGGGATCTTCGACGGCTCGAGCGCGCTCTACTGGATCCTCGTGATCGGGGTGCTCGCCTACGCCGCCAGCTACTTCGCGCGTGGCTGGCTCGCCGGTCACCAGCGGTTTGCCCTTTACGGCGGCCTCGTGTTCCTCGAGTCGACCTCCCGGTTCCTGTTCGCGTTCGCGGTCGCGATCGGGATCGCCTCGGGCCAGGCCGCGGTCGGGCTCGGGATGGCGGTGGCGCCGTTCGCGTCGCTGTGCGTGATCCCGTTCGCGTTCTCTCGCCTGCGCCTCAAAGCTCCCGCGGGCGTACCGGTCGCCGACGCCGCGCGCGAGGGACCCGCTCACGCCGAGATCGAGGAGGCCGCCGCCGACCTCAGCCTCAGGCGCGGAACCGGGTTCGCGGTTTCGGTCGTCGGGATCATGCTCGCCGAGCAGACGCTGATGAACGCCGGGGTGCTGATCGTCGCCGCGAACGCCGGCAGCAAGGCCGCCCTCACCGTCGGCATCACCGGCTTCGTGTTCAACGTGATGCTGATCGTGCGCGCGCCGCTCCAGCTGTTCCAGGCCATCCAGACCTCGATCCTCCCCCACCTCGCGAGCCTCGAGGCACGAGAGTCGGCCGCCGAGTTCCACAAGGCGATTCTCACCACGATCAAGGCCATCGCGGCGTTCGCCGGGGCGGTGGCGATCGGCCTGCTCGCGATCGGGCCGCTCGTGATGACCGCGCTACTCGGCGACAAGGGCTTCGGACGCATCGGGCTCGCCGTGGTCGGCCTCGGCATGGGCCTTCACCTCACCGCGGGAACGCTCAACCAGGCCGCGTTGGCCCGCGGCCGCGCCCCGCTCGCGGCGATCGCTTGGCTGACCTCGGCGGCGCTGTTCGTGGCGTTCATGCTGTCCGAGGCGATCAGCAACCAGGTGACTCGGGTCGAGGTCTCCTACTTCACGGCCGCGCTGATCTTGTGCGGCCTGCTGTGGGCGATCTATCGGCGCGGGTCGGCGCCGGCGAGCGGCGTCTGACGTTCAGCCGTTGCTGAGGCTCTTACAGGCGGCCTGACCGGCCGCGGCCTTTTCGAGGTCGCGATTGCTCAGCCCGCTCGAGTCGATGTTGTTGAGCGACCCGCGGACGCTCGCGCCGAGCGCCTGTGCGGCTGTCTTGAACGACGTCGGCGAGTCGGTCGGGAGCGAGTTCGACTTCGTCACCGCGACGCGCATGGCATCGCGCAGCTCCGTGAACGCCTTGACAACGGTGCCCGCCACCGCCTTGCCGTCGGAGATGTCGGGGGTGCCGGCGGACTGGATCTTGGAAAGCGCGTTGGTCGAGTCCTGCTCGACCGCGGTCAGGAAGCCCTGAAGCGTCTTCTTGGCCTCGGTGGCGTTCGCCGCGGTCGTGTTGTTGAGCGCGCTGCTCCGGTTCACGACGTCCTTCTCGAGCGGCGAGATCGCCGAGCACACCGCGTTCACGTAGTGAGTTGCACTGACCTTCGACGATGATCCGCTCGATCCGCAACCGGCGCACACGGCGACCGCGAGCAGCACGCCGAGAGCTGACCAGACACTCCCATACCGCATCAGGCCAGGCTAGCGTCGGATCGGACTCGATGCGGCGAGGGACCGACCGCTCAGACGACGCCCGCGGCAGCCGCGATCGCGGCGTAAGCCCCGGCTGGGTCGGGTGAGCCGAACACCGCCGACCCGGTCACCAGCAGGTTCGCGCCGGCCTCGATGCACGGCCCGGCGGTGCCCTCGTGGACGCCACCGTCGACCTCGAGCGCGACATGCTCGGGAAGCGCGCGGCGCATCCGCGCCATCTTGTCGAGCGACCACGGGATGAACACCTGGTTGCCCCATCCCGGGTTGACGCTCATGCACAGCGCCATGTCGAGCAGTTCGTGCGCGATCTCGTCGAGGCTGCTCGCGGGGGTGCCGGGATTGATCGCGACGGCGGCGGCGCAGCCCGACTCATGGATCGCGTTCAGCGTGTAGTGGAGGTGCGGTGTGGCCTCGACGTGGGCGGTGATGCTGTCGGCGCCCGCCCTCGCGATGTCGCCGACGTAGCGCTCGGGGCGCTCGATCATCAGGTGGACGTCGATCACCCCTCCGGCGCGGTGGACACGCTCGGCGATCGCGTCGACGGCGATCGCGCCGAATGTGATCGGAGGCACAAAGTGACCGTCCATCACGTCGACGTGGATCACCCGTGCGCCCGCGGCGAGCACCTCGTCGACCTGTTCTCCGAGCCGCGCGAAGTCCGCCGACAGGATCGACGGCGCGATCCGGCGCTCGCGCAGCAACCGGAGGGTCGCGCCCGCGGGCTCGTTGGCCGTGGTTGTCAAGCTAAACCGCCCGGAGCATGCTGCCGTGACAGTGGTTGCAGGCGACGACCGCGGTGCTCGACATGCGGACGATCGTCGAGTGCTCGCCGCAGTTCGGGCACACGGAAACAAGCTCGTATCGCTGCAGGCAATAGACGCATCGGTAGCGCCCGGGTGCCGCGGTCGGGCGGAGCCAGGGCTCTCCGCACCCCGGGCACTCCGGACCGAGCTTTGGCATCGGATCGGTCACGCTAGCAACACAGGTTAACGGTCGGTTCCGGCGGCTCAACCCCCGCGGCCGCCTGGGCGGCCTATTCCCGTCGGAGCCGCGCGATGAAGAAACCGTCGGTCCCGTCGCGGTGCGGGAGCAACTGGAGGCGGCCCTCAGCGACGAATTCGCCGTGCTCGCGCAGGAACGCGTCGATCACAGCGTCGCCCTCGGCGCGCGAGATCGTGCACACGGAGTACACGAGCGTCCCGCCCGGGGCGAGCGCCTGCGCTCCGGCGGCGAGGATCCGTGCCTGCAGGGCCGCGAGCTCGCCGATCGCCTCCGGGCGGGCGCGCCAGCGGAGGTCCGGCCGCGATTGGAGCGTTCCGAGCCCGCTGCACGGCGGATCGACGAGCACTCGGTCGAACGGTCCGTCGGATCTCAGGACCGCGGCGTCGCCGACCTCGATGCGCACAGAAGTGGCGCGCATCCGCTCGACCGTCCGCGTAAGCGCCGAGGCTCGGCCGGGATGGCGCTCGACCGCCACGACCTCGCCCATGCCGCCCATGAGCGCGGCCAGGTGCGTGGTCTTCCCGCCGGGCGCCGCGCACAGGTCAAGCACCCGTTCGCGCGGCTGCGGTTCCAGTATCCGCGAGACGAGCATCGAAGCCCTCGACTGAGGTTGGACGGCGCCGGACTGCCACAGCTCCGACCCCTGGACGTCGAACGGACCTTTGAGCACGAGACCCTCGGGGAGGTTCGCGGCGGGACTGCTCGGGACCGGCAGCGCTGCCGCCACCTCGGAGGTCGCCGCCACCAGCGAGTTGACCCGGAGCGCGGACTCGGCCGGCTCGTTGACCACTCGCAGCAGCGCCCGCGCCTCGTCGGCGCCGAGCTCCTCCCACCATTGGCTGGCCAGCCAGCCAGGCACGGAATGGAGCAGCGCAGCGGCCTCTGGTGAGCGGTCGTCGAGCTCGGCGAGAATCCCCGGGCCTTCGCGGGTCGCCCGACGCAGGACGGCGTTGACGAGGCCCACGGCATGGGGATGCGCTCGCTTGACCAGCTCGACGTTCTCGTTCACCGCGGCGTGCTCGGCAGCACCCCCGAGGTACAGCAGCTCGAACAACCCGAGCCTGAGCGACGCCAGCACCGGGGCGTCGAGCCGATTCAAACGGCGGTCGGTCAGCCGCGCGGCGACATGGTCGATTGTGGCGCGGCGCTGCACCGTCCCGAACGCCAGGGCCATCGCGAGCGCCCGGTCGCGCGGCTCGAGCCCGGCCGCCTCGGCGGCGAACGCGCGATCGGCGTACGCGCCCTGCTCGAAGACACGCCGGATCACGCTGAGCGCGCATGCCCGCGCCGGCGACGCCCGGCTCTGGCTCCTGGTTCCCGGCACGCTACCGCCGGTGCCCGCGCAGATAGTCCTGGCCGCTCATCGGGCGGCCGCCGGGCGGCTGCACCTCAAGCAGCTCGAGCACGCCCTCCGCGCACCCGAGCACCGGAACCGGCCCGTCGAACGAGACCGTCCCTGGCGGCGGCGCGTCGCCGTCCACCGCCCGCGCCGCCCTGACCCCCAGTCGCGAGCCGTCCCCGAGCACGACGAACGCCCCGATGTGCGGGGTCAGCGCCCGCACGACCCGCTCGAGCTCCAGGGCCGTGCGCGAGGGGTCGAGCTCGCGCTCCTCGGGCGTGATCTTGCCCGCATAGATCGCGAGCGCTTCGTCCTGCGGCTCGCACGGCGGCCGCTCGTCGAGCGTCCGCACCAGCAGGTCGGCGCCCAGCTCCTCGAGCCGCCCCGCGAGCGTCCCGTAGGTGTCGTCCGGCCGGATCGGGTCGCTCTCCTCGGCGCAAACAGGCCCGTCGTCGAACCCGGCTCCGACGCGCATGATCGACACGCCGGTAACGTCGTCGCCGCTCATGATCGCCCGCTCGATCGGTGCCGCGCCGCGCCACCTCGGCAGTAGCGACGGATGCACGTTCAGCATCTCCCAGCGGGACAGGAGCGGCTCGGTGATCAGCGCGCCGAACGCGCACACCACCACCACGTCCGGCCGAGCCCGCGCAATCGTGTCGACCGCCGCCGGAGCGTTGACCGACGCCGGCTGGTCGAGCGGGATGCCGAGCTCGCGGGCGGCGTCGGCGACCGGCGGCGGCGACAGCTTCCGGCCGCGGCCGCGGGGACGGTCGGGGCGGGTGACAGCCAGCTCCGGGCGATGCGGCGACGCGGCGAGTCGTCGCAGCACGACGGCCGCAAACTCGGAGGTGCCGAGATAGACGGTGCGCATCTCGACGCCTCGTCGGTCTTCTAAGAGAGCAGGCTAAGCGGCCTGCTCGGCCTCGCGCATGAGGCGCATGGCCTCCTTGCGCTGCTCCCGCGAGGTCCGGTCGAGGATCAGCACGCCGTCGAGGTGATCGATCTCGTGCTGGATCACGCGCGCCTCGAGCCCCGACGCCTCGATCAGGATCGGCTCGCCGAACTCGTTGAGCGCGCGAACGCGGACGTACACGGGCCGATCGACCTCGACGAGCACGCGGGGGAGGCTGAGGCACCCCTCCTCCATCGACTCGGTGTCGCGACCGGACCACTCGACCTCGGGGTTGATCAGTGCGGCGAGCTGCGAGTCCTGTCCGATCCGGTAGACGAGCAGGCGGTGGACGACGCCGACCTGCGTGGCGGCCAGCCCCACCCCGATCGCGTCGTCCATGAGGTGGCCCATCCGCTCGATCTCCTCGCGCAGGGCGTCGTCGAACCGCTCGATCGGGCGAGCCTTCGTGCGCAGCACCGGATCGCCAAACTGGCGGATCTGGGCGAGCGCAGCCTTGCGACGGGCGGCGGTCTCGGGATCGAGCTCGGCCTCCCTGGGCTCGGCGTCGGCGCCGGCCTCGAGGTCCTCCTCGAGGGCCGCCTCGGCGGTCGTCTCAGTGGTCGAATCGGACACGAGATGAGCTTACTGCGGATCGACGTCCACGCTGACGCTCACGCCCCGGCGCACCGCGTCGGCCGCGCACGCGTCGACCGCGGCACCGACTGACCGCACCGCGGCTTCCCGCGCGGAGCACTTGACCACGAGCTGGCTGCGCGAGCGGCCGCGCAGCCTGAACAGGGGCGCCGGCCCGAGCACGGTCTCCCCCGACGGCGCGATCAGATCGTACAGCCGCGTGCCCACCGCGAGTGCCTCCGCCGCCTCTGGGGCCGAGCAGACGATCCGGATCAGCGACCCGTGCGGCGGGTAGCCGAGCGCCTTGCGCCGCCCAAGCTCCTGCTCCAGGAACCCATCGGAATCGTGGCGCGCGGCGAACCCGATCGACTCGGCCGACGGCGCCAGCGTCTGCACCAGCACCCGGCCGCCGTCCTCCCCACGGCCGACGCGCCCGGCGAGTTGGGTGACGAGCGCGAACGTCCGCTCCTCGGCGCGGAAGTCCGGGAACCGCAGCGTCTGGTCGGCGTCGAGGACGACTCCGAGCGCCACGTCGGCGAAGTCGTGGCCTTTGGCGACCATCTGCGTTCCGACGAGCACGCCCCCGCGAGCCGCCTCGAACGCGGACAGGACCCCCGCCAGCCGGTCTTTGCCGGCGGCGGCGTCGGCGTCGAGGCGGTACACCGGGAGCTCGGAGCCGAACGCCTCGCGCAGCTCCTGTTCGATGCTCTCGGTCCCGGCACCGTGGCGGGCGACCGCCACCGATCCGCACGCCTCGCACCGGCTCGGCGCGCGCCGGCGGTGGCCGCAGTGATGGCAGGCGAGCCGGCCGGCGGCCCGGTGCAACACGAGCGCGACCTCGCAGTTCGGGCACATCCACACGTGCCCGCAGCCCCGGCAGGAGAGGAAGTTCGACCAGCCTCGGCGGTTGAGCAGCACGATCGCCTTGCCGCCGGCGACGCGCACGTCGGCCAGCGCCATCCGGGTCCGTGGGTGGAGCGGATGATGGACGCCGATCATGTCGAGCACCTCGACCCCAGGCAGCGACCGGCCGTCGATCCGGCTCGGGAGGCGCAGCCGGGTGAGCGCCACCGCGCTCTCCGGGCGTGGAGTCGCGCTCCCCGCGAGGACCACCGCGCCGTGCTGCTCGGCCCTTCGAATCGCGACCGTCCGCGCGTCGTAGCGCGGGTCTCCCTCGTGCTTGTAGGACGCGTCGTGCTCCTCGTCGACGACGATCAGGCCGACGTCGGCCAGCGGCGCGAACACCGCCGAGCGGGGGCCGACGCAGACGCGCGCCTCGCCCGAGCGCAGCCGGAGCCACTCGTCGTGGCGCTCGCCCTGGCCGAGGCCCGAATGGAGCACCGCGACCACGTCGCCGAACCGCGCCTGGAACCGTCCGACGGTCTGGGGCGTGAGCGCGATCTCAGGGACGAGAACAATCGCGCCGCGCCCCGCCGCGAGCGCCGCCTCGACGGCCCGCAGGTACACCTCGGTCTTGCCCGAGCCGGTGACGCCGTGGAGGAGGAACCGCCCCTCGCGGGCAGTCAGCGCCTCGAGGACCCGATCGAGCGCGGCCCGTTGATCGTCGGTGAGCGCCGGCGCGTGGTCGAGGCGCCGTCCGATCGCGACCGAGGCCGGACGTCGCGGCTGGGCGCGGGATTGGAACTCGACGAGGCCGCGACCCTCGAGCCGTCGGAGGATGGGGGTTCCGAGCGCGGCCGCCACCGTCGGCCCGTCACGTCGGAGGGCCTCGAGCGCGGCCCGCTGACCCGTCGTCAGTGGAGCGCTCCCGTCGAGCGCGTCGGCCCCAGCGCCGGTGAGCCCGGCGACCAGCACCTTCTTGCGCTTGATCCCGCCCGCCGTCCCGGGCGGGAGCACGAGCGACAGCGCCCGCGCCGGCGTCGAGCAGTACTCCCGGGCGATCCAGCCCGCCAGCTCCACCAGGTCGGCCGGCACGCCGGGCGGCAGCACGGCGTCCGGCTCGGCCAGGCGGTCCGGCGTCAGCTCGGATTCGGTGGCCAATTGGAGGACGACCCCGAGCGTCTTGCGCCCGCCGAACGGAACCCGCAGGAGCGCGCCGACCCCCACGTCCCCATGCTCGGGGCGCAACCGGTAGTCGAACGGACCGCGGACCGCTCGCGTGAGAGTGAGCGGCTCAACCCGAGCGATCAGGGGCTCGGTCGTGGCGAACTGGGCTTGCATCGGTGGATCGGAGGGTAAAGTCCGACGAGGATGACGGCCGATAGTCCCGCTCAGAGCACGCGGGAGTCCGTTCCCGGCCGTGGCGATCGCGCCGAGCTGGGCCTCCCCGCCCCGACGATCCTGTCGATGTGCGATCAGTTGCTGGGAGAGGTCGGGCGCCGCCATCACATGTTTACATGGTTGCGGGCTCCCGGCGCCGGCACGGAAGAATGGCTCGCCGTCGACGCGTACTACCCGAAGGCGCGGCTCGTCGTGATGTGTCGCTCGCGTCCCAGCCCCCATGACGCGCTCTACCGGGAGTTGGTGCCGGGGCACGGGCTGGGCCTGCTGACGCTCGATCCGGCGCTGCTCGGGAACGACCGGGAGGCGGTGAAGGCGACGCTCGGGTCGAAGTTCTTCGACCTCGAGCACGTGGCGCGCAAGAAAACCGCCCGCCCCAATCCGTCTCGCGACAGGCCTCGCGAGAGCGCTCGCGACACCGCGGAGACTTCCGGCGCCCCGGCGCCGGCGTGGACGCCCGTGAAGGTCGAGCGCACGCCCGTGCCGCGCGGGTTGGTGCAGGCGCTCGGCGTGCTCGCCGGCCTGGCGTTCGCGGTGCTGTTGATCGTCGAGGTGTACCTCGGGGTGATCAAGGTCGCGTTCGCCGACGGCATGCTCGTGCTCGGGGTCGCGATCCTGCTCGAGGCGCTGTCGCGGGCCGGCGGGACGGTCGCCGCCGAGCGCGCGGGTCGCCGCGGCTGGGCTTTCGCCTGCGCGATCGTCGGGGCCCCGCTGGTGGCGTGGGTCGCGCTGGCGCCCCGGCCCGGGCGGATCGAGGCGGAGCCGGCACCACTGGCGGGGCTCCTCGCGGTGCTCGCCGGCGTGGTTGCGTTCGTGGGCGTCGTTACCGGAACCTGAGGCCCGGCCGCTAACCTGGGCGCGTGAATCCCGAGCCTGGCGAGCAGGTCTTCTTCCACGGCCACCCCTCGTGGCGCTCGATGCTCGCGTTCTACGTGAGAGGGCTGCTGACGGCGATCGTGGCCGGCGTGATCGCGGGTCTCGTCACGCGGATCGCGAATGGAGGCGTGCAGGCCGGCTGGGTCGGCGCGGCCGTGCTCGTGGCGTTCGTGATCGTCCTCATATGGGGGCTGATCAGGCGGATCAGCACCACGTACACGATCACCAACCGGCGGCTGACGATCCGCTCGGGCTTGATGTCGCGCGAGATGCACGAGACGCGGCTCGAGCGAGTCCAGAACGTCAACTCGCGTCAGCGGCTGCTCGAACGGCTGCTCGGGGTCGGAACCGTCGACTTCGACACCGCCGGGGGTGCCTCCTACGATTTCAAGTTCCGTGGCGTCGACGACCCGGCGCGGATCGTGCGCACGGTCGACAAGGCGCTACACGAGCTGCGGTTGACCCACCCGCAGGTGTAAGCGGCAGGAGCCCCGCCGCGGGCGCCCAAGCCTATGTAAAAGGCCCGGTGGTCGGCGCAGCGGAATGCGTCTAGGCGCCAACCGCGGCGGGATCCAGACCGGCGGCGACGCGGAGCGCCGCGGCCTTGTCGGTCCGCTCCCACGTGAAGTCGTGATCCTCGCGCCCGAAGTGACCGTACGCCGCCGTCTTCTGATAGATCGGCCGGTGCAGCTTGAGGTACTGGCGGAACGCACCAGGACGGAGATCG
>Ga0335076_10001233_pt1 | contig 24693 bp, 18 predicted proteins | sample Lox_Sample_25_FD_206717 | JGI IMG/M metagenome (GOLD analysis project Ga0335076, IMG submission 206717) | Soil microbial communities from Loxahatchee National Wildlife Refuge, Florida, United States - Lox_Sample_2.5 | ecosystem: Environmental > Terrestrial > Soil > Wetlands | place: USA... | reverse complement strand
GACACGGGAATGAGATATCTCAGCAAAGTTTACAACGACGAGTGGATGCGCGAACGGGGCTATGTGGATTCGACCGTGGCGATTACGGCGGCGGAGGTCGTCCGCGCCAAACACAAGGCAGGCAAGGTGCGGGAACTCGTGGTTGCCCGGCCGTATCAAACCGTATTCCACGCTCTGAAAACCATGCAGGAACAGGACATCTCTCAAATTCCCATCTTTGAAGAAAACATTCCCATCGGCACGGTATACGAAGATCAGATTCTGACTCTGGCCCTGCAAGGTAAGGACTTGCGCAAGCTCGTCGTGCGCGAAGTGATGAGCAAGCCCATGCCGAAGATTCCCAAGACCGCCCCGGTCGAACGCGTGACGCATATTCTTAGCTACGAGAATCCCGCCGTATTCGTGGAGATGGGCGAGGCGAAATTTGAAATCCTCACTAAATACGACCTGATGAGCACGGTTGCCAGCTTGATGGAACAGAAACGCTGACGAACAACTTCCCGCGAATTTCAGAAGGCGAGAATCCGGAAAGTGAAGATATACGACTTCAACGAGCGGCTTAAGCTGGCGATCCTCATCGCCGACGGCGCGATGGGATCCATGCTCCATGAAGCGGTCGGCCCGCAACGCTGCTTTGACGAGCTGAATGCCACGGAGCCGGAAGCTGTGTTTCGCGTGCACCAGGCTTACATCGAGGCCGGAGCGCAAATCATTGAGACAAATACGTTCGGCGCGAACCGCTTTAAGCTGGCGCCGCTAGGCCTGGCCGACGAAGTGCAGCGTCTGAATTCGCGCGGAGTGAAAATCGCCCGGGAAGCGCGGGAATCGGCCGCCCGCGAAGTCCTGATTGCAGGTTCAATCGGACCGCTGGGCCTCGGAGTGCAGGCGCGCCATCCGGAGCCCGACGAAATCCTGAACGTCTTTCTCGAACAGGCACAAGCGCTGGAAGAGCGCGGCGTGGACCTTTTCATACTGGAGACCTTCACCTATATCGAAGAAATTCTTCTCGCCGTGGATGCCATTCGCTCCTTCTCGGGTCTGCCGGTCATCGCGCAGCTTACCTATTCCGAAGAAGGGACCGCTTACGGCGATCTTCGTCCGGCGGATGCGGCGGCGCAACTCAAGAACAGAAATGTGCAGGTGATCGGAGCAAACTGCACGCTCGGACCCCAGGCTCTGCTGCCAATTCTGCAAGAGCTTGCGGGAGTGGACGACCTCCGCGTCAGCGGCATGCCCAACGCTGGATTCCCGAAACGCGAAGGCGACCGCATCGTGTACCCGAAGTCTTCTCCGGAGTATTTTGCTCTGTTCGCTCGCGAGGCAGCGGAGCTTGGCGTTCGGATTCTCGGCGGTTGCTGCGGCACGACGCCGGCGCATATCCATGCGATGGCGGAGGCGGTCAAATCGCTGAAACCGGTGAAGGCCCATGCTGTCGCGGTCAGCGTGGAAGCCATGGCCAAGCCGGTGGCCGCCGTGCACCGCGAGCCGGAAAGCAAGCTCTGGAAGAAGATCCAATCGGGGCAATTCGTCGTCTGCGTGGAAATTGATCCCCCGAAAGGAATCGCGCTTGATCGTATCTTTGAGCAGGTGGAAAGGATCATGGCTCCCGGAAGCGTGGACGCCATTGACATCAATTCCGGCGCGATGGCGCGGGTGGGTATGGACGCCCTGGTCGTTGCGGGGGCGCTCGAAGCCCGCGGCGTCGAGACCGTTCCGCACCTGACCACGCGCGACCAGAATATCATTGGCTTGCAAGCCGGTCTCTTGGGGGCCTGGACAGTCGGAGGCGTACGCAACGTTCTTGCCGTTACGGGCGATCCGCCTTCGGTAGGCGACTATCCGGAAACGAGCGGCGTTTACGAAGTGGATTCCGTCGGTCTCGTGAAAGTCCTGAACCGGCTCAATCAGGGCACCGACTGGTCCGGGAAAACGCTCGGCGGATCTACAAACTTTACTATCGGAGTCGCCGTCAATCCCGTGGCGGATGATCTCGATAGCGAAATTGAACGTTTCCACGCCAAGATCGAAGCCGGAGCTCATTTCGCCATGACCCAGCCGATTTTCGACCCGGAACACTGGCACGCTTTTGTAAAAAAGCTCGGTGCCAAGCCGCCAATTCCCGTCCTGGTCGGCATCTGGCCATTAAATAGTTACAAGCAAGCGTTGCGTTTGAACAATGAGGTGCCGGGAATCGTCATTCCGGATGCGCTGCTGCATTCTCTGGAGTCCGCCGGAATAGCCGCGCGCGAACGCGGCTTCCAGGTCGCGCGAGACATGCTCGCTTGGGCGCGCACGGAACTGGCCGGAGCGTACCTGATTCCGCCATTCAAGCGGTACGAAGAGGTTCTCGAAATTCTCTGAAGCGCGCTGCCCTCCGAGATTCGGCAGGAACCATTAGTGTTTCAAGGGAACCAGGCTGGTGTGATCGTGGATGATGCGCCAGCCTCCTGGAAAATGCTGGAAGACCAGCGTGAAGACGCCGCCGATATCGCCACTGGTTCGATCCAGATGCCAATTTCCCAGAACAAGATAGGCTCGTGGCCCGAGTTCGTGAAATTCCAGCCCCGAGAAAGTCAAGTGGCCCATGGAGGCGCGGTCGGGATAGTTCTTCTTGTAGCGTTGGAGCACGCCGTCCCAGCCATGCGATGTTCCGCCGCTCCCAGAAAACGTAAGTTCCGGCGAATGCCAGTAGCCCTGCAGAAAAGCATCTACGTCGCCACGGTTCCAGGCTTCCTGTTGCATCTTCAGGACGGACTCAATCGCCGGGCGAGCCGAAGTCGGCTTCGTAGCAGGAGTTTGTGCGGTGGTTCGGGCACCGGGCAATAGAACAATGACAGCTGTGAGACCAAGCGCGCTCATCCCGATTGTCGGCTTCATGGGCGGCCTTCCCTGATAATCGGATTCACGCGAGCCAGCATAGCCTTGCATCGCATCTTGTGCAACGCAGCGAACAGCCGTGGAAAGTGTTGAGAAATTCAGGTGGTCAGGCGATCGGGGGAAATGGGCTGCATTTTCGAAACCTGCAGCGAGACCACGGAGTCCAAGTCCAAATCCGAGGCCACCAAATGCAATGGGCCGCGAGGAACCGCGTAAACGCGCGAAGTCAGCGCGATCCGGTCATTGGCAATGGTTTCGACAACCGAACCATCCAGAAAAATATGGAATTCCAATTCAGCATCCTTTCGGCCCGTTAATTGCGCGTGCTTTCCGTTGATTTCAAGTTCCTTGCCTGCTTCTTCGGGACTGTAAACAATGGTCAGAAACGGAGAATGACCATCGGAAAGGATGATCCGCAAAGGCCTTGGCAAAGAGCGAAATCGGATTTCTGCCGACAGATTCTCCACGCTCATTCTTCGGAGGGCAGCCCGCCGTGCCTCGCGGGCCACAACTCTATCCGGGAGGATTGCCAAATTTCTCCCCAAGTCACTGACTTCGGGGACCACGCGCATGACAAGCTCTCCTTCCGGGCCGAGGGCCAGTTCACGCGGCAAAGACATGCAACCTGCCCAGCCCGCCGCGCGATACTCCGCTTCGGGCCGCGTCTCCGGAATCCAGCCCCAAAGAATTCTGCGATCCCTGAAGTCAAGCTGGCTTTTGGGAGCATAGTACGCGCCGCAATCAAGAAGGCCGCGTTTCTCCGCATGAAAAACGAGTTCCTTCGGGTCTAGCTCCCCCGTTTCCCAAAAGACTTTTCCTTCGGTCGAATAGAGCAATACGTGTTTCTCCCCGAGTGGAAAGAAATCCGGGCACTCCCACATTTCGCCGGAGTCAACGGGGTTGACGGAGTCCATTCCATTCCACTTCCCCGAAGCCAGCGGATGCAAATACTCCCACTGCCGGAGGTCGTACGAGCGGTAGAGCAGCACGCGGCCGCCGACGCCTTTTTGTCCGGAGCCAATGCCCATATACCAGACGCCCCCGTCGCGCCACAGGCAAGGATCGCGAAAGCCAGTAAGGTTGGGATCGCTGGGAGGCGTGAGAACAGGTGCGGGAAGCTTTTGCCATTCGAGCAGGTTCGAATCCTGCGAACTGGCCAGACATTGCACCTCCCGGAAATTGTGCGCACCGTCGCGAAGCGTCGCATCTCCGGGCAGGACCGACTTCACTCCCGTGTAGAGAATTGTCGCGGTTCCATCATCATTCACCGCGCTTCCTGTAAAACATCCCTCTTGATCGTCGCTCCCAGGCGTGGGCGAAAGCGCCATCGGCAGATGCCTCCAGTGGATCATGTCCGGGCTGACGCTGTGCGCCCAGTGCATGTCTCCCCATACCGCGGCATTCGGGTTGTACTGGAAAAACATATGATAGGCGCCTTTCCAGTAGATCGGGCCATCGGGATCGTTCATCCAGTTGCGCGCGGGCAAAAGATGAAACTGCGGACGAAGCGGATCGGCGGCGAGCTGCGCGCGTGAAACCTGATCGTTGCTCGCCAAATTTGAAAGCGCGAAGCGAGAGAAGGGAGGAACCGCTGCCGCTGCACCTGTTACGCCGAGCGCTTTCAAGAACTCACGCCGCGAAGGTCGCATTCCGCAACTCCGGTTTTTCTGGAAATCAATTTACCCGATTTCGCCGAGTCCGTCGCGAAGCCGCCGCACCACTCGCTCCTGCCCCAGGGCAACCATTGTGTCAAAAAGCGGCGGCGCGACGGCTTGCCCAACAATTGCGACGCGGATCGCATTGATCAAAACTCCTGCTTTCACTCCGGCTGTTTCTGCGACCGCGCGCGTCGCATGATCGCACGCATCGTGGTTCCACTCCGGCAGTTTTTCCAGTGCGTCCGCGGTTTTTGCCAGGAGCTGCTTCACTAGCGCCGGGTCTTTCCAAAATTTCGCTTTTGCCGCCTCATCTCTGACGAAATCATCGCTGAAAAATGCGCGCGACCACGTGGAAAAATCCGGCAACAAGCGAATCCTCGGCCGAAGCAGATCCACCGTTTTCGCAAACCACTCGCCGCCCGTTCCGCTCTTCCACTCCTCTTTCCAGAGCCCGCTGCGCTTCAGCTCATTCTCCACTTCCGGCAGCAGATCTTCGATCGGCAGCTTCTGCAAATACTGTGTGTTGAACCATTCCAGCTTGGAGCGGTCAAAAACGCCATTTGTACGGCTCACGCCTTCGAGAGAAAATTTCTGGATCAACTCGTTCGTGCGCAGGAACTCCTCATCTCCTCCCGGCGACCATCCAAGTAGCGCCAGGAAATTGCGAAAAGCCTCCGGCAGAAAACCCTCCTTGCGGTACAGGTTCACGTCGGTCGCGCCGTGCCGCTTCGAAAGCCGCGATTTATCCGGGCCAAGAATCAAGGGCACATGCGCAAACACCGGCGGTTGCGCCCCCAGCGCGCGGTAGAGCAGCACCTGCTTCGGCGTATTGGAAATGTGGTCGGCCCCGCGAATCACATGCGTGATGCGCATTTCGATGTCGTCCACAACCACGCTCATCTGGTACATTGCCTGCCCGAACTCTTCCTCGCCTTTTCCCGAGCGCAGCAGCACAAAATCTTCGATCTCGTCGTTTGCAAATTCGCGCTCGCCAAACACAGCGTCGAAAAATCTCGTCGTTTCGCCCAGAGGCACTTTGAAGCGAATCGCAGGCTTCGCGCCCGGCGTGGAGGCCTTACCATCCCGGCAAGGGCAGCGAAATACCCGCCGGACTGCGGAGCCTTCCTTTCCCTCCTCCGCATGATCGCCGCCGGCATATCTTTCGGGAGGGCAGGTACACAGGAACGCGCTGCCATTCGCCAGGCATTTCTTGGCTGCTTCGCGATACAGCTCCGTCCTTTGCGATTGGTAATACGGGCCCTCATCCCAATTCACGCCGAGCCAGCGCAATCCCTCAAGGATCCCCGTGACCAATTCCGGCTTGTTCCGTTCCGCGTCCGTGTCCTCGATGCGCAAAATCATCGTGCCCTTCTGCCGCCGCGCAAAGAGCCAGTTGAATAGCGCCGTCCGCGCTCCTCCCACGTGGAGATAGCCCGTGGGTGACGGCGCAAAGCGAACCCGCGGCGCATTTTCAGCTGGATTGCTCATCTCTGCCTTGATCGGTCCATTCCTTTTTGCTTGATCGAAACGACCAGTTTAGCGAAACCATTCCCCACCGTCCAACCGCACCGCGCAAACCAGCATTGTGCTTCTTAGTGGATCTGATCACGCTGCCGGAGTGAAGGCGCAGCGTGCGAGAAGATCAACGAAGCGAGGATCGGATCGAAACGCATCCCACTTGGGATCCACCGTCAGAAATATGAGGTGGACGTCACGCGCATCGAGGGCCCGTCCGAGCCACGCGAATGCCTCATCGTTTTGGCCTAGGCCCGCGTGTACCAGTGCCATGGCGTACGGCGGCACGTAGCGGTCGCGGGACACCGATTCGAGCATTCCGAGGGTTTCCTCGGCCTTGTCTCTTTGCCGCACCTTTCCGAAAAGGTAGCCGCGCAGCGAGATGACCTTGCTGTTTCCTCCCGAAAAGCGGCCCGCATTGTTGAGCGCCTCGAGCGCCAGTTCGGTGCGGCCCATCTGCGCGGCAGCTTGTCCGAGCTGAAGATGACCGATCCAGAACTCGGGATCAGTCACTATGGCTTGCCGCGCGAACTTCATGGCCGCTTCGCAATCTCTGGCTGCGAACGCAACTTGTGAGGACAACGCTTGATTCACGGCAAGAAGAGGATCGAGTTCGCGAGCGCGTTGGATCGTCTGGAGCGCCTCTTCGTGCTGGCCCATGTGCGACAGTGCAATTCCAAGTATGCGATGCGCCATCGGGTAATTGGGATCGCAAACGATGGCTTTCCGGAATGCTGCTTCCGCGGACGGCCAATCCCAATCCAGCCAGAATTTCACGAATCCTAGGGATGTTTGCGATTCGGCAAGCTCCGGCTCCGCCGCGATCGCGTGCGCGGCCGCTTCCCGGCCGCGTTGTGCCACTGCCGCGGGCGAAACATCCCCATTAATGGGGCTTGCCGCGTAGGAATCCGCGATTCCCGACCAGGCAAGCGCATACTCCGGATCGCGTTCCGTCGCCCGGGAGAAATATTCAACAGCACGGCGGGTTGTTGCGGGTGTGAGCTGGTTCCAAAAGTGCCGTCCCCGCAAATAAAGATCATAGGCTTCCGCATTGCGTGTTTGCCGCCGGGCAAGGGCGCTTAATCGTTCGGGAGAAAGCCGCAAACGGATTTGCTCAGCGATGGCCGCGCTCAGCTCGCGCTGAAACGCGAGCATGCTGCCCGGTTCGCTGTCAAAAGACGCGGACCAAATCTGGATCTGATCCTGAACACGAATCAATTTCGCGGTAATGCGTAGACGTTCGCCTTCCGCTCTCAGTGAACTTTCGACCAGGTAGGCAGCCTTCAACTCACGTCCAATTTCGGCGGCGGTTTTCGTCGTGCGTTTGTACGCCAGGACGGAGGTGCGGCCGATCACGCCCAAGTGCTCGGGATCAATCTGGCCGAGGGCCGCGATCGTCTCTTCCGTGAGGCCGTCGGCAAGGTACTCGCGCCCCGGATCGGCGCTGAGGTTTTCGAACGGGAGGACGGCGAGCGTTGTTCGTGAACTGATCTCCGGAGCTCCTGAGCTCGCGGTTTCCAATACTTCTACGTTCGCGAGAAAGCGGTATCCTTTTCCGGGAACCGTCGCAATGTATCGGTTTTCCCCTCGGCTTTCTCCCAGGATCCGCCTCAAGACGGAAATATTCTGGTTCAGGTTGTTTTCTTCCACGATTGTGTCGGGCCAGATAGCCCGCATCAGTTCGTCTTTATCCACCAAACTTCCCCGCCGCTCGACCAGGTACAGCAGCGTGTCGAACACCTTGGGCGTCAATGGCACCGCCTGTCCATTCCGAAGGAGCTGGCGTTTGGTCTCCTCAATCTGGAATTCGCCAAACCTGTAGCTGTGAGATGTCTCGCTATCCATACCTGGTTTTCGGGAATTTCAGAAGTCTTCAGGAAATTTCAGTCGCATTCTAAAGACTTTCGGCTGGGATTGAAAGAGCATGCGCAGGTCCGGACCGGCGCCAATCTGCGCCCCGGACGAAAACTATGACTGTTTGGAGGAAGATCATGACTGTTCCCAGACCGCTTCAGCTTTCCTGGCTTTGCCGTTTCCTTTTGCTGTTTGCGCTCCCCGCCTTTCCATACTCCCTCTTTGCCCAGTGGCAGGCGACCGTGGGCGCTCAAAGCAAGGACAAAGCTCAACAAGTTTTGGCTTTTCTTCCCAACGAGATGTGGATTCACGCAGGCGACTCCATTACCTGGAAAGTGGCAACCGACGAGCCCCATACCATAACTTTCCTCAAAGCCGGGCAGGTCCGTCCTCCTTACCAGGCTGGCTGCCCGGGTTTCAGCGTCTCGGGAGCCGCCTTCGACGGTTCCACCTGCGTGACGACCGGCCCTCTGCCCAACGGGCAGTTTTTCACTGTGACGTTTCCCAATCCGGGCAACTACAAGCTCGTCTGCCTCATTCATCAGAATATGACGGGTGTGGTCCACGTTCTTGATTGGTCCCAGCCTCTTCCTTACGATCAGGCTTTCTACGACGTTGAAGCGGCAAAGCAGCGCGTGGCTCTCCTTTCTGTGCACACTCCCCAATGTGATCATCCAAATGCGGCCCCCGATCTATCTCATTCGAACCAAATTAGCGCAGGCGCGGGACAGATTGTGGCGACCCCAGGAGGCTCAGACACCGTATCCGTAATGCGCTTCGAACAAACCGCCAAAGTGATCCACATCGGAGAAACCGTGGAGTGGAGTAATGCCGACCCGGTGACGCCGCACACGATCACCTTCGGGACCGAGCCCGCAAACCCCATTCCTCCATCCACAAATGTCATCCTGGATGCAGACGGTGCGCGACACGCCACGATTAATTCCACCGCAGACAACGTTCATTCGGGCTTCCTCCTTGCGGCTCCTCAGGATCAGACCGGACTTCCGCAAACTCCTGCAGGGGTCACACGCTTCCGCGCAACCTTCACTCATGCCGGCGTCTATCCCTATATCTGCGTGCTTCACGACGATCTGGGAATGGTGGGAAAAGTCATAGTGGAACCATGAAGGGTGCCATGACGGAACTCTCCTCAGCGGAAGCAACTCCCTTCGACTCACTTGCCCAAATCTCTTGCGCCTATTGGCTTTCACGATGCTTGCATGTGATTGCCGAACTGGGAGTGGCGGACGCTCTGGATGATGTGCCCCAGGCGGTATCTGCCCTGGCGGAGGCAACGAATTGCCACGCCGGGGCACTTGGGCGCGTCCTGCGCCTCCTCTCGTCGCATGGCATCTTCAGATCTTGCGCCGGCGGTTACTGCCACACCGCTGCCTCTCTTGCATTGCGCTCGGATCACCCACGTTCTATGCGTTCATTCGTGAGAATGTGTGGCCTCCAGATCTTATGGGAATCCTATGGAACCCTTGAATTCTCGCTGAGAACAGGCGCTCCTTCCTCCGAGAAAGTCATTCCTGGAGGTCTCTGGAGCTATCTCGCAACGAATCCGGAATCCAGCCGCATCTTCAACGAAGGCATGGCCTCCAAATCGCAGCGACAAATCGCCGGGGTACTCGGAAGCTACACCTTTACAGGACTTGGCACCGTCGGCGATATCGGCGGCGGTCGCGGACACCTCCTTCAGGCAATCCTGGCTGCCGAACCGAAAGTGAGCGGAGTTCTTTTCGATCTGCCGCATGTCATCGAAAAGGCCGTCAACATTGCATCAGACCGATTGCGCCTGCACAGCGGCAATTTCTTCACTGATCCTCTGCCGGTCTGCGACGCCTATCTCATGATGGACGTCATAAACACCTGGAGCGACGAAGATGCATTGGAGATCCTGAGAAACCTGCGCCGGGCTGCCCCCCCTCATGCCAGGCTGTTGCTCATTGAGGCGGTCATTTCCGAAGATTCTGCTCCAAGCTGGAGCAAGCTGCTGGACATCCAGATGTTGACGATGCTCACGGGCCGCCAACGCACCATCCATGAACACTCCCATTTGCTCGGTCAGGCCGGATTGCGGCTGGTTCGCGAGATCGCAGCTGGTGGTGGGAGGTTTTCTATTCTTGAGGCCGTACCGAATTGATGTGCGTCGCCCAACCTTCTGTGGATGCCCTCCGGGAAAGAACTGTACGGAGGTGTCCGCTTGCTATTCGATTCGCAGCGCGCGCATTGGGTCTATGGATGCAGCTCGCCAAGCTGGCACAAGACAGGCAATCGTGGCAACAAGGGCCAGAACTACCGTCGCCCCAAGCAGGGTTAAGGGATCGCGCGAACTTCCTCCCGCCCAGGATGACATGACCTTGCCCAAAGCCACGCTTGCCAAAAGGCCCACAGCCAGTCCAGCAGCGAGGGTCGCCGCCGTCGAGCTCACCACCAGCCGGACCACGCTGCCTCGCTGTGCCCCCAGCGCCATGCGAATTCCCAGCTCTTGTGTCCGCTGTGTCACCGCGTAGGAAACCACGCTGAACAGCCCGGCCGCGGCCAGTGCCAGCGCTAGCCCGGCAAACACCGCAAACAGCGCTGCAATGAAGCGCTCCCGGCCCCAACCTTGCGTATCCAGCCACCAATCAATTGTATGGACTTCCCCCACGACAAGCTCCGGATTTATCTCGCTCAGCCGCCGCTTGATGGTGCGCATTGCAGCTTCGGGATCACCATTTACCCGAATCAGCAGCGACTCGTCCGGCGGCAGCACAAAGCTGTACGGCAGAAACACCGCGGGCATCGTCGGATGGTCCAGCCCGTCATTCCGTGCGTCTCCCACAACTCCGATCACTTGCAGCCAGTCGTCGGGAGCTTGCGCAGACAGCAACGAGGGCTGATCTATTTTCAGCATCGGGCTGCGCACCATCTGCCCGATCGGATCCGCGTCACCGAGGTACTGCTTCACGAACGCTTGATTGACCAGCGCGAGATGCGCCGCGCGCATCACTTCCCCATCGTCGAATTCTCTGCCTGCCAGCAGTGGAATGTGCATGGTCGCGAAAAGGTTGGAACTCGCCAGCGACAGCTGCGATTGCGCCTCGCCAAGATTGGGCTTGCTTTGAATCTCTACCTTAGCGCGGAATCCGCCAAAGCCAGGAAACCACGACGTTGACACGCTCGCAGCTGCTACCCCAGGCGTCTGCTCGACGGACTGGCGAATAAGTTCGTTGGACTGCAATCGCTGCTGCCAGGTTGGGTTTGTCCCCTTGGGAAGAGATACGTTCATCTCCAAAATATTTTCCGGGTCGAATCCGAGCGGCGTGTGCGTCAATGCGAGGAAGGCCTTGATTGCCGCCCCAGCCCCCGCCAGCAGCACGATCGTCAGCGCCACCTGCCCGGCGATGAGCAGCTTATGGGCATACCGTCCGCGTTCACTTCCCGAGTGCCTTCCACTGCTGGCCTGCATTAACTGGCCGAGTTGCGGCCGCGAAATCTGCCAGGCCGGTGAAATTCCGGATAGCGTTCCGGTGATCAGCGCGATTCCCGCGCTGAACGCCAGCACGACCCAGTTCACTCGGATCGCGGCCTCGTGCGGAAACGAGTAGTACGGCAACATGGCGGAGATCGCGCTTACGCCCTTGTACGCGGCCAAAACTCCCAGAGCCGCGCCTGTCACCGAAATCAGTGTGGATTCCGTCAGCAGCTGGCGGATCAACCGGGAGCGCCCCGCGCCGACCGAAACTCGCACTGCCAGCTCATGTTGCCGGGCCGTTCCTCGTGCCAGCAGCAGGATGGAAACATTGGCGCATCCGATGATCAGCAGCGCCAAGACCGCCCCGAAAAGCAGCACGATCGTCCCGGCAAATTTTCCCAGAACCTCCTCGTTCAGCGTAACGATCGTCACTTTCCTGTCTCTCCGGTAATCCTTGGGGTCCGCTTTAACGAACTGGTCCACCAGATTCTGCAATTCCGCGGCCGCCGTCCCATGCTTTACGCCCGGCTTGAGTTTTATGAAAGACAGCCAAGAATCGTGCGGATCGGCCGTGGGATTCGCCGTGAGGTACACATCCGAATCTCCCCACGTAAAGCGCGGAGGTACTACACCGATCACCGAATATGGTTTGTGATCCAGCTCAATCGTCTTTCCGATCACGTCGCCGTTTCCACCATACTGCCGGTGCCAGAACTGATAGCTCAGAACCGCCACTTGCGCGGGGCCTGCCCCGGAAACATCCGCGGGAGAGAACTCCCGGCCAAGCAGCGGCGGCACTCCCATGTACTGAAAAAGATTCGGCGAATACACTCCGACAGCCACCGATACCGGAAATTGTTCCCCCGTCAAGTTCTCCTGCTTGAACTGTTGTAGGAACACGTCATCAATCGCGGCAGCCTGGCGAAGCTCTTGGTATTCCGTGCCATTCACTTCTAGGAGCGGGCCTCGTCCGGATTTGTCTCGCAACTCGACGTGCACCATGCGGTTCGCATCCTTGTAGGGGTAAGGGTCGAGCAGCACCCCATAAACCACGCTGAAGATTGCCGTGGTCGCGCCGATCCCTAGAGTTAATGAGAGAACCGCTGTAAGGACAAAGCCGGGCGACTTGCGAAACTGCCGAAAAGCGAACTGCAGATCCTGAAATAGTTGGCCCATTTGGGGTCTCCTGACAGGGCTCTTGCTTCCTTAGACGTGGAATGCGACCTCGTGGAAGCCTCTTTGGCAGTACGCACACAAAGAAACTTATGTTCCGAAAGGCCAGCGAAGGGGCCGAGCCTCTGTGCTGTGTTCGTTACTCCCGGGCTTGCTGCCTTTTTGGTCCATCAGTACTGCAGTACGCTTGCACAGATAAAAATTCATGCCCCATAATCGCAAGTACTTTGTTTTGTGCACAAATGGGGCACTTAAGGCCACCGCGCGTGTCTCCTTGCGCGCGATGACGCTGCTTTGCGTCATTGTGCATACAAACCCATGCCGCTGACCGCGGCATCAGGGAGTCGTCTGCCAAGCAGACAGGATTGATCGCTGCTTTGACGAACCATAGTCTCATCGCGCTCGTGCTTCTGGTCGCCACTTCACTGGTGGCGGGGTTCTTCGCGTATATCTACAGCCTCAAGCGGCAAGCCTACCTGCTCCTCTGGACCGCCGGCTGGAGCATGCTCACGCTTCACTACCTGGGCTCTTCTCTGGTCGGATGGCCGGGAGAACTTTCTTTCCAAGGTTTATTGGACGACTGGCTTTTCGGCATCTCCGGGATTTTCTTTTTCCTTGGCGCGCAACTTTACTCCGGGCGCAAACGCTGGCTGCTTCCAGCAGCGGCCGCAGCCGCCACCCTCGCGCTATGGGCCGCCGCCAATGGCCTCCACGTACTTCCTCTCTCTGTCGTCATTCCCGCCAATTTGATTTACCTGGGCGTCGCCATTCTGTTCTGGACGGAAAGCAGGCGCCAGGAGACGCTCGCCGACAAGTTACTCGCCGTGACCTTCGGCGCATGGTCCTTGTTCGGCATTTCCTTGCATTTTGTGAGCGGCTGGCTCGTTTCCAAAGATCTCAGCCTCCATGCCGTTGCCTCCTTCCCCGCGGCGCTCGCCGCCATGCTCATGGTCATGGCCCTCTACGAGGAAGAAAAACGCCGCGTCGAGCGCAACATGCTGGCGCTCTCCAACCTCAACCTCGCGACCTCCAGCTTTGTCGGTGGCGAAATCCATCGCATGCTCTCGCAGGCGCTGGATCGGGTTCTCGGCGTCGTAAGGCTACCCACCGGCGCGCTATTTCTTCATCATGGCGATCCGCAAGGCCCAACCTCCGTTGTTGCCGCGGGCCTCAGCGATGAGTTTTGCCGGGCCGCCCAGGAAGAAGGCCTCGACGATTATCTCGTCAACCTTGTGGCGCGTTTGGGCGGCTTGCTGGGTTTCCGCGACCTCAAAGACGACTCTCTCTCCGCTCTCGAGAAGGACGAGCCGATCCGCAGGTTTCGCCAATTGACTCTCCAGCAGGGTCTCCGCAGTATCATTGCCATCAGCCTTCAGGCCAAGGAACAAGCCTTCGGTGTCCTTCTTCTTGGATCCCCTGACAGTCGCCGCTTTACTCCCGCCGAGCTGCGCCTGCTTCTCGCTTTGGGACATCAGATCGGAATGGCCGTCGAAAACAGCCTCCTCATCCAGCAAACCTCGCGCCGCTCTGAGGAGCTGCATGTCCTCAACGAAATCGGCCGTGCGCTGAGCTCCACCCTCAATAAAGAAGATCTGCTGCGTAGAATCTGGGAAGAGCTTCGCCGTCTTTTCGACGTCGAGAACTTTTATATCGCTTCCCTGGACCCGCTCCGCGATGAAATGCATTTTGATCTTGAAATCATTGACGGAATGCGCCTCCCGAAGCGCACTCGTCCGGCAGCCAATCACATCACCGAGTACATTATCCGCACGCGCCAGCCCGTGCTTATCAGGGAGAATTTTGCCGCTGAGGCCTCAAAATTTGGGGTCGAGCCGATCCGCTCGCGCGGTTGTTTCTGCGGAGTTCCGCTGGTCGCGTACGACCATGCCATCGGCGCCATGGCGGTCTTTTCGGATCAGGAGCGCGCGTTTGATGAAGGGCATCTCGAACTGTTGCGCGTCCTGGCCAGCGAAGCCAGCATTGCCATTGAGAATGCTCGCCTCTTCAACGAGGAGCGTACCAAAGCGCGCCACCTCAGCCTGCTCAATACCATCTCCCGCAACGCCATTGCCACTCTCAATCCCGATGAAATGGTCGCCAAGATCACCGAACAGTTGGAAGCCGGGCTCACCTATGACCACATCGGCATCGCTGTCCTCGACTACTCCACGCGCGAGATCGTGATCCAGGCGGAAGCGGGCAAGCGCCGCGGCGTCCTCGGCCAGCGCATTCCACTCGGCACTGGGTTGGTTGGGCACGTTGCCCGCAACGGCATCATGGCGGCCTTCCGCTCGACTGCCTCCTCCGACGCCTCCCTCAGGCCGCTCCTCGCGGATTCCGTCGCCGCCATTGGCTTACCTATTTTTTACGCGGAACAGCTCCACGGCGTCCTTTACGTCGAATCGTCCGAAAACATTGATTTTTCCGAGGAAGAAATTCTCCTTCTTGGCACCCTCGCGGACCTGATAGCCGGCGCTCTGCACAACGCACTTTCCTTCCAAAAGGCCCAGGAGCAGGCCATTACCGATGGCCTCACCGGCGTCAAGACCCACCGTTTCTTCATGGAAGCGTTGTCCGCCGAATGGAAGCGTTCTACGCGCGCGGGCCGCGCATTTGCCCTGGTCTTGATGGACCTCGACCGCTTCAAGTTCGTCAACGACTTTTACGGCCACCTTGAGGGCGATCTGGTGCTTCAGCGCGTGGGCCACATTCTCGAAACGAATTGCCGCCGCTCCGACGTTGTGGCGCGTTACGGCGGCGACGAGTTCGTAATACTGATGCCGGAAACCTCGATGGAGCAGGCTCGCCAGCTCGCTACCAAGCTCCGCGGCTGGGTCTCCGCCGATCCGCTCCTCCGTGAGAAAAATATCAGCGCAAGCTTCGGCATCGCTTGTTACCCCCTCCACGGCTCCTCGCCCCAGGAGCTCATCCAGGTCGCTGACGCCTCCATGTACCTCTCGAAGCACCAGGGCGGAAATGCTGTGTCCACTGCGGACCATTTCGATCCCAACGAGGCCAAAAAATGGAAGCGTGATGTCCTTGAAGCCTATTTGGGTGTCACCCTCAAACGGCTCTTTTCAACTGGGCCGGACGCCTTTGAGGAGATCTATCAGCGGTTGAAACAATTCACCGAATCTCTGGCAGCCACGGAAGGCGCTAGCCCAGGTCCAGCGCCGATTTCCGCAAGTTCGGAAACCGGCCCGCAGTTGCTTCCCCAGACCGTTCTGGACACCGTAACTTCCCTCGCCTTCGCCATTGACGCTAAGGATCATTACACGCAGGGACACTCTCAGAAAGTCTCTGCCTACGCCGCGCTCATCGCTGAAGCCATGAATATGTCCGACGCAGAAATCGAGGAGATTCGTCTCGGCGCCGTCCTCCATGACATTGGCAAGGTGGGAATCCCGGAGAACATCTTGAACAAAAGCGGCCCGCTCAATCCTGATGAGTGGGAAACCATGAAATCTCACGTTGTTTTTGGCGCGCGCATCTTGGAGCCGCTCAGGCCGCTCGCGCGCATCCGCGAGATGGTTCTGCATCATCACGAGTATTACGACGGTTCCGGCTACCCGGAAGCTCTGGCCGGAGAAAATATTCCTTTAGGAGCCCGCATTATTTCCGTCGCCGACGCCTACGACACCATCACCAGCGACCGCACCTATAAAAAAGGCCGCGCTGCCGCTGACGCCCTCTCGGAACTCGAGCGCTGCGCCAACGCCCAGTTCGATGCCCGCATCGTGGACGTCTTCGTGAGGACCATGCGCCAGCTCCCCAATCCCATCATCGAGCCCGCTTCACTCTCTTCCCGCAATTCCTAGCCCCGACGAAGCACTCCTTGGATCGCCCGGCAGTTTCAAAGAACCACCGCGCTCGCCTGCCCTCTTCTCCCCTAATAGCGGCCCTCTTCAATCCACTGGCGGACTTCTTCTTCCACGGAGAAGCCCCTCTCCCCGTTTGCGGCGAACTTGGAGTCCAGTGCAAAGGCATGCGCCTCCAGTGGAACCAGGAAGTGCGAATTTACGCGCAGAAAACTCCGTACAAACAGCTCCGTAAAGGTGTCCACCCCCAGCTGATGAAACTGCACCACGTGCACCAGCGCGTGAAAAAGTAGACGTTCCGTGAGGCTCTCATGAAACACGATCACGTCATCAAACGTCAGCGACGCCATATGCGTGATTTCCGGAAGATTTACGAATCCAAGCTCCTTCGCTTCCTGGTAAAACGGTGGATTTTCTATGCGGCATCCCGCCATTTCCACCATCATGATGCGCCGCAGCAGGGAGGTGGGGAAAAATCGTTCCATCTTCGCTCTTTGTTCCACGGGAATCGGTTTTCCCATCTGGACATATTGCTCCCGCTGGCTCCTTAAATAGCCTGAAACGCAGCGGACCGCGTGGAGCGTGTCTTCTTCGCTCAGCCGGCGCCCTCCCGGCTTTAGAATCGCGCAGTTGGCGGGCCGGTTCGCGGCAAGAGCGGAATAAAATCCGTTGAGTGATTGCAACACTCCCAACGCCGCCGTCACCGTCTCCTGCTGTGCATTCGCCGCGATATCTTCGGTCGAGAATCGCGTGAAAAGCTTGCCGATGGCGAACTGAATCCGCGAGAGCTCAATCTGCGCGCGCTGCAGTTCTGCGTTCATCTGGATGACAGTGACCCGTTCTCTTGGGTCTTCCGGGACGTCCATGGCATCGCTCCTTTGCGCCGCTAGGCTTTCTGAATCCGCGTCGGGTACTGCGAATGATACTTTAACAGCGTATCTTTAACGTTGTCAAGTAAAACGCAGCCGGGTACGTTCCTCCCCCACGCTGGTCCTTTTCTCTCTCATTAGCTCGGATTTACTAACCATGAGTTCCATTTCCAGGCGGTGCGGCTATTGGCATTTGTCCGGTCATTGCCTTGTACGACGTATGTTGTACATTGTTGTGTTATACTGCGATTTGGATAAGCCGTGCCTCCCTCTTTCGATAAAAATTTGGAAGAGAAAATTCTTCGCGCTGCCCAGCGCCTATTGCGCACCCGCGGGGAACGCGGGCTCACCCTTCGCGCCATCGCGAGGGAAGCCCGCACCACCACTCCTACGGTTTATCAACGGTTTCGCAACAAGGAAAGGCTGCGGCTCGCCCTGGCGCTGCGCTTGCGCATCGAGTTGAATGCATCCCTATTCGCCTGCAAAAGCCTCGAAGAGGCTTGTCGGCAATATTTGCACTACGCAGAGCAACACCCGAATGAGTACAAACTCATCTGGGCTTCCTGGATGGCGATATTTCGATCGGATCAGCTGCGTCCGGGGCTCTCCTGGGCCATGTCTCAGCTTGCCCATCGCTTTGGGGGCAATCCGCAGGATCATGATCTCAGCGCCTACGCCTTGTTCCTGCTTTGCCATGCCGCTGCCAGTTTTTTGACTGTCCCGGGTGACGACTCTTCGCGCACGGCGATTCGTGAACACTGCCTTGCGGCCTGCGATGCTTTACTCCAGCGGCCCGAGTTTCTGAGCCCGCGTGCCTTCCCGCCAATCCGCTAGGCAGCTTCGCCCGCCAACCTGGCACGGAACTCAAGTCCAATTCTGGGCGAATTGCCGCACCACCGGGCATCAATCTCTGCCCTTCCTGCTATTCTTGAGCAATCTGGAGGTGCGAGGATGCAAACGGCAACCATTCAGTGGACAGGCGCTCAGAAGTTTCTGGCCACCAGCCCTTCGGGGCATTCCCTTACTCTTGATTCCGATCGTTCCTCGAACACGGCTGCTGGCCCGATGGAACTTCTGCTCATGGCTTTGGGAGCGTGTACCGCGACGGATATCGTAATCATCCTGGAAAAGAAGCGCCAAAAACTCGAAGCTCTTGAAGTGATTTGTGCCGGCGAACGAGCCGCCCATTCCCCCGCCGTCTGGGTGAAGATAGATCTTCTGTTTCGATTGCGCGGCACCCTTGACGACGCAGCCGTGCGTCACGCCGTGCAACTCAGCGAGGGGAAATACTGCTCCGTGGCGGCCATGCTCAGAAAGGACGCCGTCCTTACCTGGCGTTACGAAATCCTTCCCGGCGAGGGTTAGGAACAACCTACACCGTTGGACGTTACTGTTGCGTGAAGTCTCCCGCTGGGTTATACAATCTTGTTCTAATGGGGCCCTGTGTGCGGTTTCTCTCTCTGTGGGTGGGTCTTCTTTGCTTGGTTTCCGGCGAGGTGTGCGCCCAGGTCGCGCATGTCCCCCCGCCGCCCCGGGCGACCATACCGCTCGCGAAGATTCCCCGCGTTACCCGCGCTCCCAAGCTCGAGGATTTTCTGGAACACCGTCCGCGCCAGGCGGAGCTGAAAGTGACCGATTTCCGCCAGTATATTCCCGGTGACGGCATTCCTGCGAGCGAGCCCACCACGGCTTATCTTTCTTACGACGACAGGAATCTCTACATCGTTTTTGTGTGTCACGATGTGCCGGGTCAGGTTCGTGCCCACCTTTCTCCGAGGGAAATCCTCGACCAGGACGACGGCGTGGCCGTCTATCTGGATACGTTCCTCGACCGCCAGCGCGCCTACTTTTTTTTCTCTAATCCGTTGGGCATCCAGGAGGATGCCATTTACACCGAGGGCCAAGGCATGGACACCAGTTTCGATACGCTCTGGTACACGCAGGGGCGCGTTACTCCGGACGGGTACATCGTCTGGTTTTCCATCCCCTTCAAAAGCCTGCGATTCTCTCATGCGCCCGAGCAGACCTGGGGGGTCGCGCTGTATCGCGTGATTCTTCGCAAGAGCGAATATGATTTTTGGCCTTACGTCACACAGCGCGTCCAGGGACTGGCCCAGCAATTCGCCCCCGTTGGTGGACTTGAACACGTTTCGCCCGGACGGAATATGCAGTTCATTCCCTATGGATTGCTGGCGGACAATCACTTTCTCAATCAGCCTTCTCCTCCAAATGCCGCAACCCCGCCTGCCTTCCAAAGCGTTTTTGAACACCGCGCCGGACTGGACGCCAAGTTCGTGGCCAAGGACGCGCTCACCTTTGACGTCACTCTAAACCCGGACTTCAGTCAGGTGGAGTCGGACGATCCCCAGGTGACTGTCAACCAGCGTTTTGCCGTGTTCTTCCCCGAAAAACGCCCTTTCTTCATCGAGAATGCCGGTTTTTTCCAGACGCCCGTGGATCTCTTTTTCTCGCGGCAAATTGCCGATCCGCAGTTTGGCGGCCGCATGACCGGCAAAGTTGGACGCTGGACCCTGGGTGCTCTTGCGATTGATGACCGCCAGCCCGGCCTCGATCAACCTCCGGGAAGTGAATACGACACGCGCGCCGTGGACGGTGTGGTGCGTGTCGCGCGCGAGTTCGGCAAACAGTCTTATATCGGCATGTTTGCTTCAAGCCGTGATTTTGCCGATACCAGCAACCGCCTCGTCTCCCTCGATGGCCGAGTTACTCTTTCCAAAAACTGGGTCACCGATTTCCAGGCCACCCACACCTGGACACGCCAGGACATCGATCTTCCACAACTCTGCCTGCAATTCGACGCGCCTCCGCAAACCGGATCCAATCCTCCCAACTCTTCTTCACAGCAAGGCAACAGCTTGTTTGCCGATGCCACTTATGCGGGTCGTCATCTCAATTTCACAACGAATTATATCGACTATTCTCCGGGCTTCTGCGCGGAACTCGGCTTCATCCCCCGCGTGGATATACGGCAGAACAACGCCACCGCGAGTTATCTGTGGCGCCCAAAATCCAAACCCATTGTGGATTACGGGCCAGTCGCAGCGGAGACCGTAGACTGGGATCATTCGGGCACCATGGAGGATTGGGCAGCGGCAATCGCATTGCAGTTGGATCTGACGCACCAAACAACTTTTCAGGTGAGCCGTGGGGAAGCGTACGAACTGTTCGACAACATTCCTTTCCGGAAGCACAGCACCTCTTTCATGGTTACTACCGCGCCATACAAATGGCTCTCTCTCAACGGTCGCTTCACATCCGGCACGGGCGTGAATTACTACCCCGCAGAGCCTCTCGACCCTTTCCTGGCCAACGTGAAGCGCGTGAATCTGGGCTTCACACTGCGGCCCCTTTCCCGTTTCCGCTTTGACGAGACATTCATCTACTACCGTCTCGGCAATCGGGAGGGCTCCACTCCTTCGGGGTTCACACCGGGCAGCGCTATTTTCAATAATTATCTGATGCGTTCGAAGCTGAACTATCAGTTCACTCGTGAACTCTCGTTGCGGCTTATTTTCGATTACGATGCCACCCTTGGAAACCCGCAGCTTCTGGACTTCCAGACAAATCTGGGTAGTTATGATGGCGGTCCAGTTCCTCCTGCCAAGCAGTTTGTCACCGATGTTCTGTTCACCTACTTGTTGCACCCCGGGACGGCAATCTACGTCGGCTACAACAATGGCCTCACCAATCTCAACCTGGATCAGACCGTTTCGCCGCCGCAGGTTGTCTATCAGCGCGCCACAAACAACAGCACCAGCCAGCTTTTTTTCGTCAAACTGAGCTATCTGTTCCGCTTTTGAGAGTGTGCCGCGCCCAATGCGCTCTTCTTCGCCTTGTCACTTCCGGCGCGCATCGCATACACTGCTCTTTCTGTCCTGATAGTTGATCGCGATTTGAGGAACTTATGCCGCATCGTATCGCAGCGAAGATTACGGGTGTAGCCGGCTTCGTCCCGCCCAAGGTGCTCACCAACGCGGATCTCGAAAAGATGGTTGAAACCACCGATGAATGGATTCGCACGCGTACCGGAATTCGCGAACGCCACGTCGTGCAGAACGGCATGGCCAGTTCTCACATGGCGACGGAAGCGGCCAAAACTCTCCTCTCGCAAACGAAAACCGATCCCTCCGAAATCGAACTGATCGTCCTCGCCAGCGTCACGCCGGATATGATGTTCCCCGCCACCGCTTGTCTCGTCCAGGATCGTATCCGTGCCAAGAATGCCTGGGGATTCGATCTCTCGGCGGCATGCTCCGGGTTTGCGTACGCTCTCACCGTTGGCGCGCAATTCGTTTCATCCGGCGCGCACAAGAAAGTCCTGGTCATCGGCAGCGACACCATGAGCTCGATTCTCAATTACGAAGATCGCGCCACATGCGTTTTATTCGGTGACGGAGCTGGCGCCGTTCTCCTCGAGCCCGCCGCCGGAAACGAAGGCATTCTCGATTTCGTCCACGACGTGGACGGCAGCGGTGGTCAGTACCTTTACATGCCGGGCGGCGGCTCCCTTCATCCTCCCACCCATGACACTGTGGACAAGAAGATGCACTACGTTCACCAGGAAGGTTCGCAGGTTTTCAAGTACGCCGTACGCCGCATGGCCGAGCTGGCCGCTCACCTCCTCGAACGCAACGGCTATACAAGCGACGATATAGCTCTCGTGGTTCCTCACCAGGCAAATCTTCGCATCATCCAGGCCATGCAGGAGCGCCTCGGAATCCCGGATGAAAAACTTGTCGTGAATATAGACAAGTACGGAAATACCACCGCGGGAACCATCCCCTTGGGCCTGCGCGATGCCGTCGAACAGGGCCGCCTCAAGAAGGGCGACCTTGTGCTATTGGTGGCCGTCGGAGCCGGCTACACCACGGGCGGCGTACTTCTTCGCTGGGCGTATTGAGGCAGACTAGGCGGCGTCTCAGTCGCCGTTGTTCGCGCCTTCGAGCACACTTTTCCGGTCGCGCAGAAAAGTCAGAAATCTTCGGGGAAAATTTAGCAGGAGCGAATCGAAGCGGCGAGGGCGAGATTCGCCTGCAGCCTGCGATCTATTTGCACGGCGGCATAGCGCGCGCAGAGCATGCCTTCGCGCTCGGCCCAGGCAGAAAGGGCTGGCAGAGAATTCGCGGCGAGGGCGCCGACTAGCTGCACGGCCTTGAAATAAACCCGGACAAAACCAAGCCCCGCCTGAGAGGGCCGCAGATCGGGCGTCAGTTCGTGCAGTTCGGCAAGAACATCGAAATCCTTGCCGCTCAGCTCGCCTCCGGCAACGTGCACTGCTTCCAGCACCCGGCCCGAGACAGGTTCGGCGGCGACGCCGGCAACAATCGCCCTCCAGTAGAACAGGGCGAACTGCGCGAGTGCAACGGTCGAGATCGCAAGCAGCATGGCGGAGAACATAACCTCAGCCTCTGTACGAATTCTGGCCGAGGGGTTTGTTGGGGCCAATAGCTCGGAGGTACCAGCGAGGTAGTCCTCGCGGATGGTTTGCCCGCCGATTCCCGTATCCCTTGTATATTCATAGTGTTAACGTGTGGCGCGAAAGTAGGAAGGATTGGCCGGTTTGGCGGCGGAAGGCGAGCTTACGACGTTCACCCGCGCCACGAGATTCAGGGTCACCGGCGGAAGGCAGACTTCCTGATTGCAGGCCTGGTAATGAAGCTTTAAGGGAATCTGGCGTTCGCCAGCCGGGGCTTGCGCGGAAATCGTAACCGGCAGGCGCAAGACAATGGTGCCCTCGTAGACGTTGAGCGGCTGGTTTTTCGAGAAGGCGAAGTTTTTCAGCTGGCCGTCGGGATAGGAAACTTCGCCGGCCTGGAATCCGGCGGGGGCTTCGACCTTGAGGTCCGTAGGAATCAGGTAGTCCAGGGTGGGCTTGCGCGCGTTGATGTGGTAGCCCTCGCGAATCTTGAGGACGACGGCGAGCTGCATTTCGTGGCCGCGGGCGACGGGATCATAGGAGGCGTAGGCGGCGGGAGAAACGACGTCGCGAGCAGCGATAATCTGCTGCGACCGGGCTGGAGAGTTGGCCAGAAACGCAGAGGCCAGAAGGCTCACGGCCAAGACGAGCGTGCGCGGAGTGGTCACAGGGTCACCTCGGCGCCAAGCTGCTGGGAGATGACGCGGCTCATGACGGCGAAGAGATCCTCGCCGGTTTTTTCGAGGACGAAGGCGCTGCGCGATCCGGACCAACCGAGCTTGAAGCTGGTGGAGAGCGCGGAAATCCAGATTTCGCGCACGGGAGTGTTCGGGGAGATCACGAATTTGGCCTCCTCGGGCTCCTCGAAAATGACCTCGAGCTTGCCGCTTTCGCCTTCCACGTCGAAACCATGCTCATCGCCGGCCTGGAGCATGCGGCGCTTGAGTTCGTCGAAGGCGTCGCCGCACTTTTTCTGAAAATCGTGCTCTTCCAGCATGAAGCCAGCGTACATGAGAGGGATTGCACGCGGCAAGCCCGCCAGAGAATGCAGATCCGGCCGAAACGAAGCGCGAGATGTTTGCGGCGAGGGGGAAGAGAAGCGACACGAAACAGTGGGGACGAGGCGGTTGCGAGCGGATTTTTGGTTAGAGGAACCAAAGCTACCCCCCACCCCCCATGTTTTTGCGCAAGAATGCGCAAGCGATTGAAAGAAAACAGTTTGGATGAAAATTTCGTTTTGCAAGAGTGCGCAAGCTGTTGAAAAGAAAGGGGCATTGTGTGCGAGGCGACGAGAGGTTCGGGGGCCAGAGGAGTAACGCGAAGCGAGGGAAGGAGCAGTCGAAGACAACATACACTATTATAACATGGATGTCAATAGAGATTGTGGTACCGCTCGAAGGAGAGAGAATTGGATGCTCAAGGCCGGGGGGAAGAAAAATCCCCGCCCTCCAAAACCGAGGACCTGGCACCCAAAACCTTCTTGAGATTTAACGTCCGGGCCACCCGTCCTACCCCACAAGGTGATTCTCGTCTGAAAGCGTGGCTTGGCCACCAGATTCTTCACACGTTTCTGTCCCCCGTCCCGTCCATCTAGTGCCGTTTGAGCAAGTAGGATAAGGAGGTCAGTAGAGCGATGGACGCGATTGAGATAACAAACAGGCGATAGCGCCAAGTGGGCACGAAGCGCTCGGGTTCTAGACTTGATAGGTGCCCGTAGGCAGTGAAATGTCTCGCTTTGAGTCCATAGAATATTCCCCATGAACCCGCGACTAGGCCCAGCCAAGCGGCCAGTGCCCTGGCCTCGTTGGTTGTTCCGGCGTTCAGTAATATGTTTTCTAGCATCAGGCCTCAAGGCTTGCTCTGAGAACAGGAGTAGGCGCCGGCAGTGCTGGGGCGTTCCACATAAACGTCCACTGCAGCCTCGGTCGTTAGCGCAATCAAGTTTACTCGGAGCTAGGAGCCGACGCCTTCACCCAATCAAAAACCTTCTTGAGATTTTACGTCCGGGCCACCCATCCGGCTGAATTCG
>Ga0335076_10001232_pt1 | contig 24698 bp, 24 predicted proteins | sample Lox_Sample_25_FD_206717 | JGI IMG/M metagenome (GOLD analysis project Ga0335076, IMG submission 206717) | Soil microbial communities from Loxahatchee National Wildlife Refuge, Florida, United States - Lox_Sample_2.5 | ecosystem: Environmental > Terrestrial > Soil > Wetlands | place: USA... | reverse complement strand
ATTCGTACAAAGCACGTTCGAACATTGCCGGGATTTGGATGGCGATGGTTTCACGATTCAGGAGGACACCATGCGCAAGATCACTACGCGGTTCGCGGTAACTCGCTTTCGGGGCATGTTTACGATCATGGCTCGCGTGACCTGCAGCCTTCTGCTATGGACCCTGGGAGCCTCCGCAATGGATCTGCGAATGTCGCAAATCCAGCCCAAGGACCATCGCGTGACGATTACATTTCCGGCGGAACGGGCGAAGATCGAACAGCTGCAACGCTGGGTGAACGCCGGGCATGACCCCTGGTGCCGCGATGCGGGCATGGTTGCGCGGGATGCGCTACGGGGGATATCGCCGGGATTGGCGGAGTACGAGCCGGCGTCGCTGGAGCTAGAGCTAGAGCATGAGGAAAACACCACGGCGGTGTACACGCTTCACTCCCTCGATGGGCTGACCACCTATCGCATCACATTGCGGCGCCACATGTACCTGTTGCGGTCGGCGGGTTCGTTGCGGCGAATCATCTGGGTTCCGGAAACGGCGGAAATTATTACGCGCGCGGCGCGGAATTGAGGGCAACGAGTTCCACTAACAAAACAAAAATAACTCTCTCCATGACCAACCGGGCGGCCCTGACCAAGCCGCCCCGGTTCTTCACCAGCCGGCGGTGCTCAATTCAATAACCTAGGTCGTTCTGCGTCTCGACACCCCTCTGTTGTGTGTTGGTGTCTTTGGCTACGCTAATTCTGTATACAGCCTCGAAGCATAAGCCTTGGGCTGACGAAGCTGAAACGTGGGTGGAGGTTCGGGACCTTCCTTGGTTTAGATTGGTTTGGAGCCAACTGCGCTATGACGGCCATATTCCTTTGTGGCACTCGTTATTGTGGGTAGCGCAACGCATATTTCATGCACCGTACGCGTATTTCGTTTTCATCGGAGCGATTTGTGCGATTGCCGGGTTAGCTGTTTTAGTCTTTCTCGCGCCATTTCCGCGAATTTTGCGCTACGAGATCGCGGCATCGTTCTTTTTTGTGTATCAATATGCGGTAGTAGCACGGCCATACGTCATCATGCCACTGTTGGGTTTTCTTGCCGCGCATTTCTATCGCAAGGGTCCGACGCATGTGCTGTCATTTGGGATAGCAACCGCGCTGCTACTTCAGGACAGCTCCTACGCTGCGATTATCGCGTGCGGATTTTCAGCATTCTACGGCATCCAGATTGCAAAACAGTGGCCGTCTATGGCAACGAACGAGCGCTCCAGGGCCTGCTACGCTGCCGCGTTGATCGTCGGCTCGGCGCTGCTCGCGTTTGCGATTCTGGCTCCAAAATCAGACGCAAGTGTGGTTCTGGAAGCTGGGCACGCGACTTTTTTTGAACGGCTCAGCAAGCTTGGTGAGGGCGTGAACGGGGCTTTCACAGATGTAGCATTGACGACCATTGTGATATTGCTGATTGCCGGTGTTTGGTCTTTTCAGCGAAATGCGCTTCTACTGTTGGCACTCACTGTTGGAGGGGTGTCGCTCGAATATGGCTTCTTGCGTGGATTCGGCCATCATCAGGGTCTAATCACGATTGCGTTTGTTGTTTTCCTGTGGGCAGCATGGCCGACGCTTGAGGAAAAGGACCGCTTGAAGGGCTTTTCACGATATCTCCAGCACGCCTTTCTGTTCGTAATGGTTCTGCTGTTCGGCTGGCAGTGCGTGTGGTCTTATCCGTCGATCCGAAAAGACTGGGCGGGGCCGTATTCGGGGGCCGAGGACGCTGCGAAATTTCTGAAGTCAGTAAACGCTGACCGTATGGGATGCAACGGCTTCACGTTTTGGGCAGTAGGTGTACAACCGTACTTCGACCACAATGTCTTTCTGAACTATGGCGGACCCAGTGCGCCAGCGCGGTATCACTTCTCGGTTGAATTCGAGAAACAAGCAGGCAGCCAACTGACGGAACGCCAAGTAGCGATCTCCCCTCCGTTTATCGTAATTGCACCCGAACTGACTCTTGAACAGGCAGGCGCATTCATCGAGCAGTTGAGGTATTTAGATTATGTGCTGGTTCACTATTCACCCGGAACCAAGTTCTTCAAGGATGGTGGTACTCCAGCCTCATATTTCATTTTCGAAAAGGAAGAATTTCTCGGTGCCACGACAGCGCAGGCGCATTGAACGTGGCTCCAACTTCACAAACTTCGTCGTCTTGAAACGCGCCTTGGACTAGGGTTTTGCCGCCGTGGCGGTGGTTTGTCCTGCAAGGCTGTGATACGAGTTGATCATCTTTTCAAATGCCGGCTGCACATCATGGAAAAGGGGTTCCACGCACCATACGGAAACCTTTGTGTAGGTCTTGCCCGACTGAATGATGGCGGAGAGAAATTCCACGGGCAATTCGGAAGCCTTGTGAAGATTGCCGCGATAATAGACCAGGAGCGCCGGCTTGCCGTCGATGGTGACGGGAGACTGAGCCAGTTCCTCGAAATTGCCGAGGCTTTGGCGAGCATTCAGAAGAGTCAGCTCCTTGTAGCTCTCCAGGGAACCCGGATACTCCTCCTGAATGACCACCAGGTAGCGCATCTTGTCGCGGGAACTGAGGGCCGCAAGAGTATCAGGTCCGCCACGCAGGTCCGTAGCGATCATCCAGTCAGGAGGAAGAGTGAGGGAGAATTTTGCGGTTCGATTGGTGTACTGAAGGCCGTTCAGGGATTCGTCCACTTTGGGTGTGTCGCTTTTGGCGGGCGCGGTGGCGTTCGAAGCCGCAGTGCCGTTTTCCGGGAAATTGATAGTCAAAATGTCGCTACGCTTCAGCTGCACCGTTCCGTAGGAAGTGTTGACTTCGATGGTGTCGGCGCTGACGGCCGTCATGTGACCAACGATCTTGGTGCCGTCCTTGAGAGCGATCTCTTCGCCCACGACCGGAAGAGCCAGAGCGAGACCCAGGAACAGAGTGGAAGGGACACGAAGCACGAGTGACCTCCTATGAGCCAGGTAGCGAAATTCGTTCATGCGCCGAGGACTGCGCGCGGGCGCGGACACGGGTCCACCTGGACAGATTTGGCCAGCGGACGGAATTGGTCGATAGCCAGGTGGTACTACCGGCGGCGTAAGGTGAAATAGCCGACTCAGCACCGTGAGATCGCGAGAATGCGCTGACGCACGTGTTATCATCGGTTCATATCGCCGTGTGCTCTTTCCTATCCCGCCTTAGCATTTGGTTGAGTCTCGCACTTGTATTTCTTGCCACTGCGGAGCTATTCGCGGCTCCAGAAAACAATGCATTGGATGACGTTGTTCGCCAGCTGGCGGCGCGCGTGGCCGCGATTCCAAATCTGCGAGGTCCGGTTCGCCTGGAATTTCTGCAGGAGGCCCCGTTTGAAGCGGAAACCGGGAAAGAGTGGCAGCAAACCTTTCGTATGGCGTTGGACGAGCATCATCTGGCGCTGACGGACGATGCTTCAGCCACGCTGCTGCGTGTGGGCGTAGCCGAAACTCCCACCGTCGTGGTGCTTTCCGCAGCTGTAAGGGTCAGTGGTAAGGACGAGACGCGCTTTTTGTCGATACCTCGGTCGTCGTTCCCGCTTGCGAGCGTGGCTGTGGCCCCGATTCGCATTGCACGGCAGCTCGTATACCAGACGCCGGAGCGCATCCTGGACGCGTCCTGGCCCTGGAATGGGGCGGACGGCGGGATGATTCTGCTGGGTTATCGCGATTCGGTTCTCTCGGTGTTGCGCATCGATCCGGCGGGCAAACTGGCACAAACCATTTCGCTGGCTTCGGCGGGGTTGGCCCCGTCGCGTGATCCTCGTGGCGAACTGAAGGTCAATGACGCAAATGGCGGCACTGCCAGCTTTGGTTCCAAGGTTTGCGATTTAGCATGGAGCACGTCGACGGAAGCCAAATGCCGAAGCGCGACTAGCAACTGGCGGGGCCCAACCGTGCTGACGCCCTCCTGTGACCCGGCCGGCTGGACCTTGCGGACCGATGGATTGGACTGGACCACATCGGATGTCTTGCAGGTTGTGCCTGCTGGTGTGCTGCGGGAGGGAAGTGCCGAGTTGCGCAGCGATTTTCCCGGGCCGATCCTGAGCGTCAACGTCGGGCAAAATCCCGCGAACGCCCTGGTGGTCAGCAAAAATCTTCGAACAGGGAATTATGAGATTTACAAAGTCACTCTGGCCTGCGGCGATTAGCGCTGCTGTGTTCGCAGCGTTTGCCGGCGCGCCCACACTCGCAAGCAAGCACCCGAGATACGGCGGAACGCTGCGCGTGGAGCTGCAAATCCCCAAAGTGTCTTTGGATCCGCGAGAATGGAAGACCGGGTCGATTTCCGCGGAAAATGCGAAGTTGGCAGGGCTGGTGTACGACCGCCTGGTTGTTCTGGACGATTACGGCCGTTTTCAGCCGGCGCTGGCGACAGAATGGTCGCACGACTCCAACTGGAAAATCTGGCAATTTCGGATTCGGACGAGCGTGAAATTCTCCGACGGTTCGCCGCTGTCTTCCAAAGAAATAGTGGCCGCGCTTCAGCCGCTGCTTCCCGCGGGGTTGCAAATTAGCGCAACGGATTCGACCGTGCAGGTTCGCTGCCCGCACGCGACTCCGGACCTGCTGGAGCAGCTTGCGTCGGGACGGTATTTTGTTTATCGCGTTTCGCCGGATGGGACCCTGGTAGGTACAGGGCCGTTCGTGTTGGCGGAGAGCGCGGCGGCCGCTCCTGCGCAGGGGAACCCCTCGGCGCTCCGGCCGGCGCGCCTGAAGTTTCGCGCGAATGACGAGGCCTGGTCCGGCCGCCCGTTTGTCGATTCGGTGGAAGTGCTTTTGGGCGATCCACCGCTTCGCCAGATCCTGAATCTGCAGGTGGGTCGCGCGGATGTCATCGACATTCCGCCGGATTTGGTGCGCAAGGCTCGGCAAGATAATTTGCGGGTGTGGAGTTCGCGACCCTCCACATTACTGGCTCTACGCTTCGACGAGGCGCAACCTGCAGCGGCTGATGCGGGGCTACGGGAGGCGCTGGACCTGGCGCTCGATCGGGACACCATGGCGAACGTGTTGCTTCAAAGGGAAGCACTGCCCGCACCTGCCCTTTTGCCGCAGTGGCTCTCGGGATATGCTTTTCTCTTCGGTACTCCCATGAACCTGAATCGCGCCAAACAGCTTCGCGCCGCTCTCCCTGGAACCGTTGCGGGCGCCGGGAGTCCGTTGCGGCTGCGCGTGGATACCAGCGGGGACCTGATGAAGTTGCTGGCGGAACGCGTCGCGGTGAATGCGCGGCAGGCGAACATATCGATTCAAGTTGTGTCGCATGCGCCGCCAATGGCGGGAGCAACTCCGCAGCCGGCCGGGCTGCACGTGTTCGCGTGGCGCTACGATTCGCTTTCGCCGCGCACGGAGCTGGTCAATTTTGCGCGATACGTTCACGCTGATGTGAGCGCCGAGACGCTGCCGGAAAACGCGGATACCGAAAAGCTGTATGCCGAAGAGCAGCACTTGCTGGAAGATCGCCAAGTCTTGCCCTTGCTCCTTTTGCCCGATTACATCGGTCTTGCACCGGCAGTGCGCAATTGGTCTGCGTCGCCCGAGGGGGAATGGCGGGTAGCGGACGTGTGGCTGGATTCCGGCGAGCCGGGAGATACGAAAACGTCAACGCAGCAGAGCCAGAGCGTGGCCCCAGGAGTGCGTCCATGAGCTTTCGCAACAAGATTTTTCTGATTTTCGTCATAACCGTTCTGGCTTCTGTGTCGCTGGTCGCATACGGGGTGACGCATTACACGCAGCAAGCGTTCGAACAACAGGATACGCAACGGACGGAGGCGCTGGTCGCGCAATTCAAAAAAGAATTCGACCAACGAGGCGAGAACGTTGTGCAGCAGGTGGAAAACATCACCAACTCGGATGTCACCGTGCGCATGGTGTTGGATCTGGCGCGCCCGAATGCGGATGCGTCCTTATACATCCACGACGCCAATGGAGCGGCGCAGACCCATAATCTCGATTTCGTGGAATTCGTGAACTCTGATGGCGCGCTCATTTCTTCCGCGCAATATCCTGCCCGTGTTGGTTACAAAAATGAGTGGGTAACCGCGACGAAAAACTGGGAGGGCACCGAGGCATTCTTAAAGCGCGAAGAGCTTCCCGACGGCGTGGCATTGTCCCTGACGGCGGTGCGTACGGCCAACGTCGGAGATAAAGTGGTGTACATCATTGGCGGGCGGCGTCTGGACCATAATTTTCTGGCGTCGCTGGTGCTGCCGGGAGAAATGCGCGCCCTGCTCTACCGCAATCTGGACCAGGGATTCGTGCCGACGGCGTTGACGGATGCGAATGGGCCAGTTCCGCAGGCGGACCAGTTCGAAGGTCTCATCGAACAGATCCAGAAGCAGCCCAGTCCGCAAATGATCGTCAAGACCATCCGGTGGACCAGCGATCCGGCCAGCGCGGAAACGTTTCACGCGCGTCCGCTGACCGGGCGGAATAATGAGCTGCTGGGCGTGCTGCTGCTGGGCAGCCCGCAACGAGAACTGGTCTTGCTGCGGAGGCAAATCCTGAAAACGGCCGCGGCCGTTGCACTGGCTGCCATTCTGATCGGGTTGCTGCTGGCGTGGTGGATCTCGAAACGCATTACGAAACCCGTGGAAGAACTGGCCAATGGGGCTCGGGATGTGGCCTCCGGCCGCTGGGACACGCACATTAATGTGCAGGGCAAGGACGAAATTGGGCAACTTGCGGATGCGTTCAACCACATGACCAACACGCTGGCGTCGCAGAAAGAGAAGCTGGTGCAGACGGAACGCGTCGCAGCATGGCGCGAACTGGCACGTCGCCTGGCGCATGAGTTGCGCAACCCGTTGTTCCCCATGCAAATCACGCTGGAGAATCTGCAACGCGCGCGGCAGCTTGGGCCTGCCCAGTTCCAGGAGGTTTTCGCGGAGGGCACGGCGACCTTGAAGGCGGAACTTGCGAACCTCAACAGCATCGTTGGGCGTTTTAGCGACTTTTCCAAGATGCCGGCGCCGCAGTTCGCCCGCGTGAATATCAACGAGAGTTTGCGCAATGCGGTGAAGCTGTTTGAGCCGCAATTCACGGCGGTCGGCAAACCATCCATCACCACGGAATATTTTCTGAACGAGTCTTTGCCGGAAATCGATGGCGACCCCGACCTGCTCCATCGCGCTTTCCAGAACCTGGTGCTGAATGCGCTGGATGCTATGCCAGCAGGCGGCGGCTTGACGATGAGAACGGAGGACCGCGACGACGCGGTCCGGATTGAAGTGAGCGACACCGGTAAAGGGCTCACGCCTGAGGAGTGCTCCCGGCTGTTCACTCCCTACTACACCACCAAGCAGTTAGGCACCGGGCTGGGGCTGGCGATCGTTCAGTCGGTGGTCAGCGATCATCACGGCACCATCAGCGTCTCCAGCGAAGAAGGGCGGGGCGCCACCTTCCGAATCGACCTTCCGAAGCGGCAAGCGAACGCCGCGGTGAAGGCCAAGCCCGCTAGCGCCGCCGCCGTGAACGAAACTGAACGCGCGCCGGCTGCGACCGACTAGGTTTCCTGTGCCGCGCAAAGCCCACCTCCTTCTGATCGACGACGACCCCAACACGCTCGCGTCACTTTCCCGCGCGTTCCGCCTTGCCGGGCACGAAGCCACGGTATGCGACAACGCGAATCGCGCCATTGAAATTTTGCAATCGCAGCGCTTCGACTTGATCTTGTCCGACGTGGTCATGCCTGGAAAAACGGGAATGCAGCTTCTGGAAGAACTGAAGAACTCGGGATTGCAAACGCCCATTGTGCTCATTTCCGGGCAGGCGAATATCGAAATGGCCGTGAAAGCGACCAGACTGGGAGCACTGGATTTTCTGGAGAAGCCGCTGACCACCGACAAGCTTCTGGTCACGGTAGATAACGCGCTGAAACTGGCGCGGCTTGAGGATGAAAACCGCGAACTGCGGCAGAGGCTGGGAAAACACGAACTGGTGGGCTCCGGTCCCGCGATGACCAAGTTGCTGGCGCAAATCGACCGTGTGGCTGCCAGTGAAACGCGTATCTGCATTCTGGGGGAAACCGGCACCGGGAAGGAATTGGTGGCGCGCGCGATCCACGAAAAATCTACTCGCCACGAGAACGCCTTTATCACTTTGAATTGTGCCGCGGTCCCCGCGGAGTTGATCGAGTCTGAACTGTTTGGCCACGAAAAAGGCGCGTTTACCGGCGCCGCAGCGCGGCACACGGGAAAGTTCGAACAAGCAGAAGGCGGCACGCTGTTTCTGGACGAAATCGGGGATATGCCGCTGGCCATGCAGGCGAAATTGTTGCGGGTGCTCGAAGAGGGAGAAGTGGAACGGGTCGGCGGCGACAAGCCGATCAAGGTGAACGTTCGCGTGATCGTGGCTACCCACAGGAACCTGGAAGAACTGGTCAAGAAAAACGAGTTTCGCGCCGATTTGTTCCACCGCGTGTACGTTTTTCCGCTGATGCTTCCGCCGCTGCGCGAGCGCAAAGAGGATTTTCCCTCGCTGGTGGCGCACTTTGGCCGGCAAGTAGCGAAACAGAATGGCTGGAAGGAAAAGCTTTTTTCAGAAGAAGCGATCGACGAGCTTCGCCGCTATTCTTGGCCTGGAAATGTGCGGGAACTGCGCAATATTGTGGAGCGGCTGGTGCTTCTTTCGAGCGACGACAAGGTCACGGACGATGATGTGCGACTGGCGCTGCCGGCAGGCGACGTGCCGGAGCAGGGACCGGCAAGCACAAATGTCGCACCGGGGCAGGGAACCTTGGAACAACGCACGGAAGCGTTCGAACGCGAAGTGCTTTTGGCGGAAATTCGCCGCCACAATTTTCACATGACGAATGTGGCCAAGGCGCTCGGGCTCGAGCGATCGCACTTGTACAAGAAGTGTCAGCAACTCGGGATCGATCTGCACACACTGCGCAAGCCTGAGTAGGAACTACCCTCGACAACACGAACGAGCGCGTCTGGCTGGATGTAAGACACGCAAAATCAAGGGATTGCGATGCATTTCGATTTCTCTTGACAAATTACATATCGCAATATAGATTTTGCATATCGCAATATCTAGAAAGGCCTACACCATGACTCTCGGCGACAAACTTCGCTCCTTACGCGCCATCGAGGGTTCGCTCCGGGGATTGGGCCGCCCCCTCACGCAGTCGGAGGTGGTGACTGCAATGAAAAAAGAATTGGGGCGCGGTTTGAGCCAGGCCTACCTATCGCAGATAGAAAGCGGGGCGCGCCCGCACATGACCAATACTTCGCGTGACTTGCTGGCCCGATTTTTCCGGGTCTATCCGGGATTCCTGGTGGATGATCCTCCGGGATATTCCCGCGAACTGCAATCAGAGCTGCGCACGGCGGACCCGACGATTGACTCGTGGTTATATGCCGGCGCCGATCAATTCACGGGCGATACGGAATTGTCCCGAGCGCTTTGCAACATCGCGCAAGTGGCGGATTCGCGCGGCGCGATACTGCTGCTCGGAGAGATCCTGCGCACACCGGGCTTGGCTGACCGGCTAAGCGAAGTGCTGCAACCGAATCCTAGGCTGGGTACCGGTCATCCGCCGCCTACCAACCACAACTAACTTCTCTGGTCGCTGTCCGCGCTGTAACTGAGCGCATGGGTGTGCGCTCCGCGAGGTGCCGTATGTACTGGTCCTGGTCCGACATTTATTTGTTCTGCTTCCTGGTGGGAGCCGCGTTGAGCGTGCTTTCGTTTCTCGCGGGTGCAATCCATCTGCATCTGCCGTTCAAGATGCATTTGCCCTTTCACGCTGCTCCGGGGCACGTGCAGGTCGCGCACACGCATGGACCCGGTGGGGTTCGCGCCGGCCGAGTTGGGGGCACGCACATTTCCTGGTTCAACGCTTCCACGGTGCTGGCGTTTCTGGCGTGGTTTGGCGGCGTGGGCTATCTGCTGACCAAGTACTCGCACATCGAGACGTTCCTGGTGGTCGGCATCGCTACTCTGGCCGGAATGGCTGCGGGATGGATCGTTCTGCGCTTCTTGCTCAAGCTCGTGGGCTCCGGCGATGAGCCGTTGCGCGAGTCGGACCGGCGGATTGTGGGCGCACTGGGCACGGTGAGCATCACCATTCGCGAAAATGACACCGGCGAAGTCATTTTTCCCCTGGGCGGAAGCCGGCGTTGTTCCGGCGCGCGAAGCGAAGATGGCAAAGCCATCGAAAAAGGAGCGGAGATCGTGATCGAGCGCTACGAAAAGGGGATCGCCTACGTGAAGCGCTGGGAAGAGTTGGTGAACAGTTGAATTTCTGAACCGCAGGTCGGGTCGGTGCGTTAGGAGAGGTTCGAAAAGAGGAGGATGTATGTTCGGGTTGCCAATGAATGTGGTTGTGATCGCCGGGATCACCGTCCTGGTCTTGCTGATGCTCATGACGGTGATCGCCAGAATGTACCGCAAAGCGGGACCGCACGAAGCGCTGATTGTGTACGGGCTCGGCGGAACGAACGTCTTCACCGGAAGAGGAACAATCATTTTTCCCATGGTGCAGACCTGCAAGGATCTGTCGCTGGAGCTGATGTCCTTCGACGTCGCGCCGCAGCAGAACCTGTATACCAACCAAGGCGTCGCCGTGACCGTAGAAGCGGTGGCGCAAATCAAGGTGAAGAATGACAAGGAGTCCATTCTCACATCGGCGGAGCAGTTTCTGACTAAAACCCCGGAAGAGCGCGACGGGCTGGTGCGGCTGGTGATGGAAGGTCACCTGCGCGGCATCATCGGCCAGCTCACTGTGGAGCAAATCGTGAAGGAGCCCGAGATGGTGGGCGGACGCATGCGTTCTACGTGCGCTGACGATATGAGCAAGATGGGGCTGGAAGTGGTCAGCTTCACCTTGAAAGAGGTGCGCGACAAGAACGAGTACATCACCAACATGGGCCGCCCGGACATCGCGCGTATCAAGCGCGACGCCGAAGTGGCCGCCGCCGAAGCGGATCGCGACATCGCCATTAAGCGTGCGGAAGCGACACGCGCCTCGGCGATTGCCAAAGCGCAGGCTGATCAGGAACGAGTCGCTGCGGAGACCGCGTCGCTGGCCAAGCAAGCCGAAGCGCAACGCGACCTGGACATCAAGAAAGCGAACTTCCTGGAAACCAGTAAGAAGGCCCAGGCGCAAGCGGACAAAGCCTACGAAATCGAAACCAACCGGCAGCAGCAGGCGGTCATGCTGGAGCAGGTACGCATTCAGCAAGTGGAACGTGAAGCGCAAGTGAAGGTGCAGGAAGCCGAAATTGCGCGTCGCGAACGCGAACTGATTGCCACCGTACTGAAGCAGGCGGAAATCGAACGCCAACGCATTGAGACGCTGGCGAACGCCGAACGCCAGCGGCTAATGAGCGAGGCCGAAGGCCGCGCCGCTTCAATTCGCGCGCAAGGGGAAGCCGAGGCGGAAATCATTTTCAAGAAGGGTGAAGCCGAAGCGAAAGCCATGAACGTGAAGGCTGCAGCCTACCAGGAGTACAACCAGGCCGCCGTCGTAGACAAGCTGATCACCGGCCTGCCGGAGGTAGTGCGGGCGCTCAGCGAGCCGCTCAGCAAGGTGGACAAGGTCACCATCGTGTCCACGGGAAATGGCGATGCCGCGGGAAGCTACAAACTCACAGGCGACGTGACCAAGATCGCGGCGCAGGTGCCGGCGCTGTTCGAAGCGCTCTCGGGCATGCAGATGTCCGAACTGTTGGGCAAAGTACGCCTGATCGGGGACAAAGCACCGAAGTCGCTGGATCAGCCGCCAGCGAAATCGTAAGCAATCACGCCGGGGCGGGTGCATGCCCGCTCCGGCACTCTCAAAAGCGATAGCTGAGGTCGGTGGTTTCCAACGGACGAAAGAACGAGCAGGAGTTCTTGATTGAGTGTGTGGAATGAAAACGGACCGTGCAAGGCAAGGCACGAGGGGGACGTCATGGGTTTCACGCTGCAACAGAAACGAGCGCTGTTCTGGGGCTTGGGCATTTTAGCGGGCTTTGCGCTGGCGCACCTCGCTTGGGCGCAGATCGCCAGCGGCATCAGTCACTGCTTCTCGCCGTTTTAGGACAGGTCGGAGCGTTGGAATCCGGAGCGGCGAGTTGGTGACGCGAGTGATCGAGATTGATTTTCGAAAGGAGAATGACCATGGGACTTTTGGAACGAGTGAGTACCTTAATTCGAGCAAATCTCAATGACATGATTGACCGCGCCGAGGACCCCGAAAAAATGATCAAGCAGGTGATTCTCGACATGGAAAATCAGTACTTACAGGTGAAGACACAGGTGGCGGTATCAATTGCCGACCAACACATCCTGGAAAAGAAACTGCGGGAACAGGAAGACACCGGCAAGGAGTGGATGCGCAAAGCCGAAATCGCAGTGGATAAGACGCAGGACGACTTGGCACGCGCGGCATTAGATCGCTTTCAAACGGCTCAACGCCTGACACAGAGCTTTCAAGAACAAGTCAACGATCAGAAAGCGCAGGTGGACACCTTGAAAAATGCATTGGTGAAGCTGGAACAAAAGCTCGACGAAGCCAAATCCAAGCGTGAAGTGCTGCTGGCGCGGCATCGCCGGAGCATCGCGTTGGACCGGGCCGCCAAAGCGCAAATCGCCATTGGCGAGAATTCGAAAAGCGCGTCGTTCGACCGGCTGAAAGAGCGCGTGACCCATACCGAAGCGACCGCATCCGCGGAGGTCGAGTTGCTGAACGACGATGTCACGGAGAAGTTGAACAGGTTGGACCGGGATGCGGAAGTGGAGCGGCTGTTAACGGAACTGAAGACGCGCCGTTTGCCAGAAAAGGTAGGCTGAAACCATCACGTATAAGTTCGGCCACTTGAATTTCGTGTGTAGGGGTATGTGTACGATACGGAGGAACGATCATGAAAGTTCTTGCGCTGTTCTTTGCTTTGTCTGCAGCTTTGATGTTTCTACCCCAGGCTGCCATCACCCAGGCGGAGAAACCGGAAGCGTTGGCGCAAAAATCGGCGGAGGCCTGGCTGGCGCTGACGGATTCGGGGAAGTACGCGGAGAGTTGGGACCAGGCTGCGTCCATGTTTAAATCCGCGGTAACGCGGGAGCAATGGATCGATGCGTTGAAACAGGTGCGCGCGCCCTTGGGCAAAGTAGAATCGCGCACACTGAAGAGCGCCACCTACACGAAGTCGCTGCCGAACGCCCCGGCCGGCGAATACGTCGTGATTCAATACAGCACCAGCTTCGAGAACCGCAAAGATCTCGTGGAGACGGTCACCCCCGTGCTGGACAAGGACGGGCAGTGGCGGGTGTCGGGCTATTTCATCAAATAGATGTTTGATTGCGAAGTGCACCGCGACCTCACGATATTTGTTTGACGGTTACAACCTGCAAGCGCGTCTGCTGCGGTGTGGCGACGCTGTTGATGTGACCGGCTTGGTCATTTGTTTCACTGTGGCGAAAATCATCCTAGCGGGAACACTCCTTTAGTTCCGGAATACACTTCGCGTCCTTGCCCGGGAAACCCGGCCATTCCAGAAAGTCACGTTGAATTGGACGTTTACCTGCTCTTTTTCCGTGAGGATATATCGTCATGTCGGACTGGTGGTGTAGCCACACCCGACGGGGCGCGCAATTGCGGGTGCTTAAGCTATTGGTAGCAGCAGGGTTGGTGACGGCGGACGAGACACTGGTGATGAGAGAGAAGGGCAGAAGCGGCGAAGGTGCGCAAGGATCGGGGGCACTGCTCCAATCCGGAACGCTGCTTTCCAGATTGATCTCGCGCCTGTTGTCTTCGTGTTTCCCAGAATCTGCTTTGCCACCACGGGTTCTGCTGCTGCGTTGGATGGCGGTCTCGGTCGCATCATTCCTGGCGTATGTGCTGCTGGATCGCAGCACGGTCGACCTGCAGATTTGGCGCGGCATCAGCGCGTGGTATCCACCGATCGGGCTGTGCGTCGCGGCCTGCAGGGTGCCATTGGCGGCCTTCTCGCGCTGAATATCAGCTTGGCTTCGTGATGTACCAATCGCCGCAGCAACTCGATCAGGTCGCCGATCTGCAATTTCTGATGTTCATTCTGTCGCTTACCGGACTGATTCTCGGCACGGCATCGGATGAACGCTATGAGGCGCAGCGACGGGCCGAGGAGAAGCAAGAGAGCCTGAGATTAATCCTGGAATCGGCTGCCGAAGGAATCTATGGACTTGATGAAGTGGGCGTGTGCACCTTCATCAATGCAGCTGCACTTCGACTCCTCGGGTTTGCGCGCCCGTCGGACCTGCTGGGAAAGCACTTGCACTCCCTCTGCCACCACACCTGCAAGGGCCGCCGCTCCGACGAGTGTCGAATGCTCGAGACTGTTAAAAAGGGACTTGATTACCACGAATTGGACGAACAACTGCGGCACGCGCATGACGGCATTTTCCCGGTCGAAATGTGGGCCCATCCGGTTCAGCGCGATGGCCGTTTTGCGGGAGCGGTCGTCGGGTTTGTGGACACCGCAAAACGCAAACAGCAGGACGAAGCTCTGCTTCAGGCGAAGGCCGCGGCAGAAGCCGCCAGCCGCGCGAAAAGCGAATTTCTTGCCAACATGAGCCACGAAATCCGCACGCCGATGAACGGCGTTCTCGGTATGGCCGCTCTTCTGGCGGAGACGCCTCTGAATTCCGAGCAACAGGAATATCTGAAGATCGTGAACTCCTCGGCCCAATCGATGTTGAATCTCCTTAATGACATTCTGGATTTATCCAGGGTGGAAGCGGGAAAACTGCGGCTCGAATGCGTTGAGTTTTCGCCGGAAGACTGCCTGCAGGAAGCCCTGCAATTATTGGCGGCGGTTCCGCAAGGCAAACCAATCGATCTGAGCTGGGAATATACGGAAGTAACGCCCCGTGTCGTGCGCGGCGATCCTACGCGCTTACGCCAGGTGCTGATTAACTTGCTCGGGAATGCCATAAAATTTACCGAACAGGGAGAAGTTTCGGTCTCACTGCGACCGCTGGGCAGTGATGCTGCGAGCCACACACTGGAATTTATCGTTTCTGACACCGGGATTGGAATTATGCCGGAGCAATTGCAGAAGATCTTCGAGACGTTTGCGCAGGCGGATATGTCCACGACACGAAAATTCGGGGGCAGCGGGCTGGGCTTGACGATTTCCGAGCGACTGGTTCACTTGATGGGAGGGGATATAAAGGTGGAGAGCGAAAACGGTCGCGGTAGTCGTTTTACATTTAGCGTGCGTGTCGCGCAGGCGCCGGACGCGACAACTCCGGTGGCGGCGCCTCCGTTCTTGCGAGGCAAGAACGTGCTACTAGTGGCAGAGGTGGAGAAGGACCGATTGTTGTTAACGCGATTTCTCGGGGAGTGCGGCATCTCCGTCCGTGTGGAAACAGGCCAAACAACAAATCCTGGTTTGCGGGCCTTCTTATTTCGATGCCCTGCTCCTGGCGCCCTCGGCGCGGGGTTTCAATTCCGATTTACTGGCGCGCGAGCTTTCCGAATCGGCAAAACGCAGCTTCCCGGCGGTTTTGATTCAGCCTGCGTGCCAATACCTCAGCAGCCTGTCTGGCAACACTGACCAGTGGGTACGATTGTTGAAACCGGTGTGCCGTCAGGGGGTTCACGCGGCGCTGCTGAAGCTCTGGAGCGATTCTCCGGGCTTGCCCGCCGCTTTTTCGTCTACTGCTCCGGGGAGCTGCATAGCGCCACTTCGCATCCTGGTAGCGGAAGACAATCACATGAAGCAACGGCTGATCGCCAGGCTGCTCGAGAAAATGGGGCATTCCGTTAGCTTGGCTCGCGACGGCCACGAAGCAGTCCTGATGTTCGAACGAGAGAAGTTCGATCTGGTGCTGATGGATATGCGCATGCCAATGATGGATGGCGTGGAGACCACGCGGAAAATCCGGGCGATGAACGGGCGTGGTTCGCAGGTGCCCATTGTGGCTTTAACGGCGAATGCCTTCGAAGAGGACCGGACCGCCTGTCTCCAGGGTGGCATGGACGGCTTTCTGACGAAACCGGTGTCGCCGGCAGCGCTACGCGTGGAAATCGAGCGAGTGCTGGCCGCGAAGGCGGGGGCGCCGCAAGCGACCGCGCTGGTTCCCTCCGGTGGAGAACGCGTTTAGCAAAAGCAAAATTCACGGCGAGAGCGTTTCGGCCGTGGCAGAATACACGGCATGGACCCTTGGGCTATCGCAGGTTCCGCCGTAGTCGCTGGATTGGCGGGAGTTACGGCTTACGGTGCGGTGAATGCCGGATCACAGCTATTTGGCCGCTCGATATGTCACACGGACGACGCCAGGAAATTCGCACTGACGTTCGATGACGGGCCGAATCCCGCGATCACCCCGAAGTTCTTGGACTTACTGGACCGGCATTCCATCAAGGCAACGTTTTTCCTGGTTGGCAAGTATGTGCGTGCTGCTCCAGCGCTGACGAAGGAAATTTCCGCGCGAGGGCACGTCATTGGCAACCATACCGACAGCCATCCGAATCTTTTCTTTTGTGGCCCGGCAGAGTCCCGCACCGAGTTGCTCCGGTGCAGCGAAGCGATCGTGGATGCGACGTGGGGTGAGCCGAAATGGTTCCGTCCGCCATTTGGCTATCGCAGTCCGTGGATCGGCGAGCTGGTTCAACAGCAGCGGATGCAAATGGTGATGTGGACTCTGCTTCCGGGCGATTGGCGTTCCAAGCCGTTGGAGTGGCTGATCCGCAGGATGGAGCCGATTGCGGCACAGGCCCAAGCGCTGCCCGCGAAAGCCAAACCGCAATCTCAAGAAACTCACGGCAATATCTTGTGCCTGCACGACGGAGATTACGCGCGGGCGAATGCGGATCGCACGCGGACTTTAGCGGCACTCGAGTTCTGGATTCCTCGATGGCGTGACCTCGGCCTCGGTTTTGTTACAATGAGGGAAATGCAAGGGAAGGCGGTCGAGGCGTAATGGACGAACGGACGTTCTATACGGAGAAGGAAGAAACTCGCAAAGTAAAGCTGGTCTGCCCCAGTTGCCGGGGCGAATTTGAAGCTCCCGTGCGCTGGAAAGTCAGCCGCAAGAAAAAAGAGTTGCCGCGGGGCGCCAGTGAAGAAGATCGGCGAAAATTTGCCAAGGCCACTTCGTTCATGGTGCGCCTGGATGACTTGGTGGCGTGCTATAAGTGCCGCAAACGGTTCGAACTGACCGGTCAATCCACCGTGCTGATCAATGATAATCTGGGCGATCCGAACGAAGATCCCGAAAATTTCGGCAACCGGTGACAGGAGACGATAGATTTCCCTGTCTGAGCAGCGGACCACCTTACAACTGCTCGTATCCTAAATCTCCGGATACATCTCGAAGAACGCGTCAATCGATTGACGAAATGTCTTTTCAATTTCTTCCTTGGAGCCCTCAATTAGGTGCATGGCTACACGCGCCGTTTTGCCATTCTTGAGAACCACCGTGGCTTCTTTGACCTCGCCTAGGTCATCAACAGGCAGCAACCTCATTCCATAAATCAGAGCCAACTTGGCCATGAGCATTCTCCCTTCGGGATGCCCCAGCCTATCGGCATGCGGCAAGGTGGTCAAATCCGCGCAACGGAGATTCAGTACTAGCGTGCCACGCTTTGGAGTAGACTTGGCTTACCAGCTTCCGCGGGCATCCGATTTGCGGCCCTCCTGCATCGGAGAACGCAGAAGGAGAACGACGGTGAAGCCCACATTGCAGGTCCATCCCCTGCTGTCCCTCGCGCTCTTCGGCCTTTTTTGCGCTCCATTTGCTGCCGCGCAAGCTCCGGACGGCCCACAAACCGATGCCCCTGCGGCGACCGCAACTCCTACCCCGGCTGCAGCCCATCCAGCGACGACTCCGGGAAAGAGCATCCTGATTCCTACCGGCACGCGCGTCGGTGTGATCCTGGAAAGCGGCATCTCCACGGCCACCGCGAAACAAGGCGATTCGGTTTACTTTCGAACCTCGTTTCCCATCACCATCGATAACAAAGTGGTGATTCCCGTCGGCTCTTATCTGCGCGGGGAGGTTACCGAATCCAAGCGTCCGGGCCGCGTGAAGGGCAAAGGCGAACTTCGCATTCGCCTGAACACACTTGTCTTTCCTAATGGCTATACCGTGGATATGAACGCGGAACCGCACAGCGCGGACGGCGGTCAAGTGAAGACCGATCCCGAGGGAAAAATGACTGGGCCCGGCGGTAAGGGAAAAGATGCCACCACGATAGCGACCACGACGGCAACGGGTGCAGGTATTGGGGCGATCGCCGACGGCGGCAAAGGTGCCGGAATCGGCGCGGGCATTGGTGCCGTCGCCGGGCTGGCCGCGGTGCTGCTGTCACGAGGCCCGGATGCCCAGTTGCCGCGTGGGTCTTCGATGGATTTGCAGCTGGAGCACGATTTGCAGCTGGATGCCAACCAGATTCATTATTCCAGCACCGGCCAGCCCAGCACCGTTTACATCCAACAGCAACCCACTTCAAATTGACGATTTGCTACGCGGTTTGCGTTTGCGAAGCTTCCAGGAATCGCATCGGACTCAGTCGTTCCCACTCGACGGATACTTTCTGCGTAGTGACCCATTCGCGGATCAATCGCGCGGTAATGGGCGCTAACAGGATGCCGCTGCGAAAATGTCCCGTGGCAATGAGCAAGCCCGCCAAATCCGTGGGACCGATGATAGGGAGATGATCTGGGGAATCCGGCCTCAATCCAGCCCAGCTTTCTTCGATGCGAGCCTGCTCCAATGCGGGCACCATCTTCATCACTTCCTGGAGAATCAGTCTCACGCCCCCGGCCGTGACATCGCGGTCGAAGCCGGTGCGCTCAATGGTGGAACCGGCAATGATTCGTCCATCGATTCGCGGCACCAGATACTTGTGCTCGAGCCACAGAATGTGCTGCAGCTCCAGCGGCTCACAACGCAGAGCCAGCATTTGGCCCTTCGCCGGAAATACCGGCGCGTATGGCGCGACTCCTTCAATCCGCGCGGAAAAACATCCTGCCGAGATAATGGTCCAATTCGCTTCCACCTGGCCGTTTTCGAGAATCAAGCCGCGGCACTTTTTGCCCGACTTCCACAAGGCCTTAGCGCCTGTGTTCGCGACAATATGAACACCTTTTCTTGCCGCAGCCTGCAAGGTTGCTTCTGTCAATCGCCTGGTGTCCAGGGAGGCTTCGTCTTCACGGAAGATGGCGGCCTGAATCTCTTGAGTGAGCGCAGGTTCCATGTTTCGAGCCTGCTCCGCACTAAGCGCTCTTGCTTTCAACCCCACGCCGTGCTGCAAGGCGATGACCGTGCTCAGCTCTTCTTCAACATTCCCGTCGAGCAGCACATCCAGAGCGCCGCTCTTCCGGTAACCGACATACACGCCGGTCAGCTCTTCGACCCTGCGAATGAACTCGGGATAGAGTGCCACGCTGGCCAGACTCATAGGCACGAACGGGATCATGTCGGCATTTTCCGGCGCAGGGGAAATCATTCCAGCGCTTGCCCAAGACGCCTCGCGCCCGGGTTCGCGGGCATCGAACAGAGACACTTTGAGTCCCGCTTCCGCCAATTCCAAAGCGATGGACGCGCCAATTAATCCACCGCCTGCAACCACCGCATCCAATGTGTTCATAGCTGCACTCTAATCGAACACTTCCTCGGGGGCTGTGATGAGCAACCCAGCCTAGAAGCTGGCCGCCAATTGTTCGGCCAGAACTTGCGCCTTGGTCGACAGGTTTTTCGCCCTGACCCAGTCGCCGCTTTTCATGGCCTCCCGCGCGTTGTCGGCAAAACCTTTTACTTTCGACACGAGATCTTCTTGCATGGGGTTCAGTTTTCGTCCGTGAGCCATCACCAAGTTTCGTTCCGCCACGTCCAAACTGCGCTGAGTTTCCGCCTGGGCCGCACGCAGTTCTTCAGTGTCCACTTCCGGAGTAATCGTCGGCACCACCGCCTTCTCTGGTTTTTCGGATTCCTGGGCGGCCGGCGGAGCCACACGCGGTTTGGGTGGTTGGACATGAGTGGGCGCAAGCTCGGGAGGTGCCGGCGTAGCTTCCACTGAAATGTCCGGGGGGGCTTCCACCGCTTGCTGCTCCAGCGGAGGAACGATGGGACGAACCACGCCAATAAACGTAACCGGCGGGCGCGCCGGAGTTTTGCGCGTAACGCAGCCGGCGAGCGGCATTGCTCCAGCGCACAACAGTGCGAGTCCTTTCTTCGTCAGTACTGGGTGCTTGCTCATCTGCCTCGGACTCTCGTTTTTGTGTTATGCAGCCAACGGCAATTCGATGCGGAACGTGGTTCCGCGTCCAACCTCCGACGTAAAATCGATGGAGCCGTTATGCAGTTGCACGATGCGGAACGTGCTTGCCAGTCCAATGCCGCTGCCTCCCGGTCGCGTCGTGAAAAAAAGTTGAAATACTTTTTGCCGGTGCTCGAGCGGAATGCCTTTTCCTGTGTCGCCCACGGTGATTTCCGCCATGTCCCCGCGGCGGCTCAGGGTCAGTTGCAGCTGGCCGCCATTGGGCATCGCGTCCACAGCATTGAGGACCAGATTCAGAATCGCCTGCTTGAGCAGCGCGCGGTCGCCAAAAATTTCCGGTACATCGATGGGGAGCAACTGCGCCACCTGTACGTTGGACTTCTCCAATTGCGGGCGCGCGACCTCCAGCACTTCCTGCAACAGGTCCGCGAGCTGCGTGGGTTCCAAGCGCACATCCATGGGCCGCGAGAAATCCAGGAAGCGTTTGACCACGGCATCGAGGCGGTCGATTTCGGAGTCCAACACGTTCACGGCCTGCATGGCGGATTCATCCGTTTGCGAAGGCAGTGACTCCTTGAGATTTTCGAGCCACAAACGCATCGAGTTCAGCGGGTTTTTGACCTCATGCGCGACGCCCGCGGTAATTCGTCCCAAGGCGGCCAACCGTTCGCTCACCTGCAATTGTGTATTGATGCTCTCGATGGAGTCCAGGTCGCGCAGGGTCACCAGCGCACCCATGCGTTCGCCGGCCCCTTGAATCTCCTGCACAGTCACGCCCACGCGTTTGGTTCCATCTTCGGTAGGCAACTCCGTTTCGGAGGCAATTTCCCGCAGTTCGTCGCCTTCCAGGCGCAATGCTTGGAACAGCGGGTGTCCTGCGGGAAAGATTTGTGTCACGCGACGCCCTAAGAAATTAGATGCGGGCGCGCCGAGGAATTTTTCCGCGGAGGGACTGACCATAACGGCCCGCGCGTCCCGCGTAAATAGAATCAGGCCATCTTCGAGGCCCGCCATAACGGAGTTCATGTTCTCGCGCAGGGAACTGAAAATTTCATGTACGCCCCGAAGTTGCTGGCCGACCTGCTTGATTTTGCGCCGCACCTGCCCCAATTCGTCCGAACTTTCGATGGGCTTCTCCGCGGGTCCCGCGCCGATGTCGTACTCTCCGGCAGAGATACGGTCCAACTGGTCGCTGATGTCACGAATCGGTGCGAGTGCGGCTCCGCTGACCACCGCGGCTAGAACGGTGGAAAGCACCAGGGCGAACAAAACGATGGTGATCCATTGCCGAAACTGCGTCTCGATATTTCTGAGAAGCAGCGAGTTCTGCACCGCCACGCGAACTTCGCCAAAGGGCTGCTTCCTGACATTGAAGGGATATTCCACCTCGTAAACTTGTGGCGTGCCCAGCAGGATCCGGATTTGCCTGACGATAGGACTCTGCACCAAACGAGACAGCTCCGGCCGTCTCGGGACGGTCTTGCCATTTTGCGCAGGATCACTGGAAACCAGCACGACCCCATTGCGGTCGACAATCGAAACTTCGTAAATGGATGGCAACTCCGTGGCTGCGGTGAGTTGTGCGTTCAACGCATCACTGGTTTCGAATACTTCGCGCACATAGTCATGAATTTCCTGGGGATCTTCCGAAGCCGGGCGAAGCCCGCGCAATTTCGCGTCATCATCGGCGTGGCTAGCCCAATAAAACACCTGGCGCGCCAGTTCCGTTGCTCTGGTCTGGCTGTCGAGCAACGCCTGCTGTAGTTGTTGGCTCAGGAAAACCAGGGAAAGCACCGCGACCATCAACAGCACCAGCGCGGTCATGACCATCGTCAATTTGGCACGCAGCCCTAGCTGCATCGTAAGTTATGACTCCGCTTCTGCTTTGTCGCTGCCGTACTCCTTCAGCTTATTGTGCAGCGTTTTCAGGCTTACGCCCAGCAACTCCGCAGCGCGGGTCTTATTGTTGCTGGTGGCCTGGAGCGTCTGCAGTATCAATTCGCGTTCCATGGCGTCGACGGTGGTGCCTATGGGAAATTTGATTCCCGACAGGTCGCTGGGATTTTTGGTGGCCAGCTTGCCGAACTCACCAGGCAACGAAGACCGCGAAATCAGATCCTTTTCGCTCATGATGGCCGCGCGTTCGAGTACATTGCGTAGCTCGCGAATATTTCCCGGCCATGTGTGGCTCATGAAAATATCCAGAACTTCCGCGCCGATTCCACGAACGTTTTTGCCATGTTTTATATTGATGTCGCGCAAGATATGTTCGGACAGCAACGGAATATCTTCCTTGTGCTCGCGCAGAGGTGGCAGGTGGATGTGAAACACGTTGAGCCGGAAGTACAGATCCTGGCGCAGGCCGCCGTTCGCGACAGACTGCTCGGGATCTTTGTTGGTGGCGGCTACCACGCGCACATCGACCGGTGTTTCCGTTTTGCTGCCGAGGCGGCGGACCTTGCGGTCCTCCAACACTCGCAGTAATTTCGCCTGCGTGGGCGCGGGCATTTCTCCAATTTCGTCGAGCAGGAGCGTCCCACTGTCGGCCAATTCGAAACACCCGATTCGGCGTTCCGCGGCGCCAGTAAACGCTCCACGTTCGTGCCCGAAGATCTCGCTTTCCATGAGGGTTTCGGGGATGGCCGAGCAGTTGATGGCCACGAACGGTCCTCCTGCTCGCGGCGAAAGCTTATGAATGGTGCGCGCGACTATTTCTTTTCCAGATCCGGTCTCGCCGGTGATCAGCACCGAGGCCGAACTGGGCGCCGCCATTTCAATGACACGCATGACGTCTTGCATGGGTTTCGATGCTCCGACCAGGTCACCAAGACGTCCGGCATCGCGTAGTTGCCTCTGCAAAACCTCCAGGTTCAGCGTGTCTCGTGCTTTGCTCAAGGCGCGGTCTAGAAGAGCTCGCAGCACTGGTCCCTTCAAGGGCTTTTCGATGTACCAGAACGCGCCCGATTCGATGGCGGCAACGGCCCGTTCTTCGCTGCCTTTACCGGTGATGATGATGGCTGGGACGTTGCGCAGCTCCTCGCCCAATTGCTTGAGCAGATCCAGGCCGTTCATACCGGGCAACTCAACGTCCGCGATTAAGGTATCCGGTTGGAAACTGTTAAATCGCGCCAAAGCATCTTCCGCGCTGCCTACGCCCACCACTTCATAGCCCCAGCGCTGGAGCAGCTGTTCGTAGCCCTTACGCGCGTTGTCCTCATCCTCGACAATTAGGATGCGGTCTTTCCGTTCGCCCGTTTCCACCATGCGTACCGCCCTGTTCTCCTCTGGCATGCGTTTGTCCTCGCCTGAACATTAAAACGACAGGAACTATTCGGGTGGGTGTAACGACTGTAACAAGCGCGTAACCACTTGCCAAGCCTGCCTCTCCGCTCAAGATAAGCAAGCAGTTGTCGCCGGTCGCTGCCAAGGGGCGGGTGCCAAGGGGCGGGTTTCCTAGCCACCGCAAGTTGGGCTAGACTAAATGCTCTCCAACATGTAGCCGTTGCTTCGTTTTCGATCTGTTCGGAGGCTGTTTTCGTGTCCACTGAAGTGGTTCCGGCTGTAACTACAGCGTCATCCGCAAGCCTTCCTAAGCATGACTTGGGTTTAGCTGGTTCGAGTTATCTTGGCGACCTCCCGTCTGCTTATAGACGGCTGTTCTGGGCCGTTGCCCTAATCTTGGGCTTGCTCCGAACTCTCGACGCGCGCTACGAGGTATCCGCGGACGGCATCAGCTATATCGAGATGGGCGACGCGTATTTTCGCGGCGACTGGAAGATGGCCATTAATGCCTACTGGAGCCCGCTTTACTCCTGGCTGATCGTCCTTCCAAAGCACCTCTTCGGATTATCTCTTTATTACGAACCAACCTCGGTTCACCTGGTTAATTTTCTGATTTTTGTTGGCGTTCTTTTCAGTTTCGAATTCTTTCTGAGTAATTTACTTTCCGGCATTTCCCTGATTGACGGTGAACGCTTGGGCGCGCTGCAGCCTTGGGCATTGCGACTCATAGGCTATTCTCTGTTCCTCTACTCCGCCGCGTATTGGTTGTCGACGGACGTCGTTTCTCCTGATTTGTGTGTTGAAGGTCTGGTGCTTCTGGCAGCTGGGATAATTCTCCAAATCGCCCGTGGTGGCGCGGGATGGGCCAACTTCGCGAAACTTGGAGTGATTCTGGGAATTGGCTATCTGACAAAAGTCGTCCTGTTCCCGCTGGCTTTTGTATTTCTACTGTGTTGTTTCTTCGCGGCTCCGAATCGCCGTCAGAACGTCGCCAAATGCTTTCTGGCATTCCTGATTTTTCTTTTGATCGCTACTCCTTACATCCTTGTCCTCTCCAGGGCCAAAGGCCGTTTTACGTACGGCGACGTGGGCAAAATCGCTTATGCCACGTATGTCGATGGCGTGCCGCTGGCGGTCCACTGGCAGGGGGCAGAAGTGATTTACGGCACACCGGTGCATGCGACCCGCAAGG